>FWPU01011070.1_pt1 | contig 12894 bp, 11 predicted proteins | sample 2228361 | NCBI WGS metagenome assembly FWPU01 (sample SAMEA103939777, study PRJEB20133) | metagenome | reverse complement strand
AACTCCCCCGATCCGCTGGAGCTCATGGCACGATATGGTGCCGATGGCGTTCGCACGGGCATGTTGTTCAGTTCACCGGCCGGAAACGACCTGCTGTTTGATGAAAAACTGTGTGAACAAGGACGCAACTTTGCCAACAAAATATGGAATGCTTTCCGACTGGTGCAGGGGTGGAATACCACTGATCAGCCCCAGCCCGAAGAAAACCGCATAGCCTGCCTGTGGTTTGAAAGCCGCCTTAATCAGGCATTAGCCGATCTGGACGAACAGTTTGCACGCTTCCGTATTTCAGACGCCCTGCTTACGGTCTACACACTCATTTGGGAAGACTTCTGCTCGTGGTATCTGGAAATCATTAAGCCGGCGTACGGAAAGCCCATTGATCAGACCACCTGGCATGCTGCCACTGCTTTTTTTGAAACCCTGCTAAAAATTCTGCATCCTTTCATGCCGTTTATTACAGAAGAATTATGGCATGCCCTGAAAGAACGCAACGACACCGATTACCTTATTGTAGCCCCATGGCCCCGGGCCGGACAGGTTGATGCGCAACTGCTGGACGAAGCACGGTTTGCCTTTCAGGTGGTAAGCGAATTGCGCAATATGCGCAATGCAAGGGGCATTTCGCCAAAACAACAACTTGCACTTTATACCCGAGCCGGAGAAACATTGCCCGGTAAAAAGTTTATACCGGTTATCTGCAAACTGGCCAACCTGAGCGAATTTAAATTTGGCGTGCCGGAGGAAGAGCGTACAATCACTCTGCTGGTAAACACCACCGAATTTATTATTCCGGTTAACGGGCAGATAAACCGCGAAGCAGAACGCACAGCACTGTTGAAAGAACTGGACTACCAGCGGGGTTTTCTGGAAAGTGTGAATAAGAAACTAAGCAATCAACGGTTTGTTGCCGGTGCACCTCCTGAAGTGGTGGAGAATGAGCGCAGAAAAAAGGCCGATGCCGAAGCCCGTATAAAGGCGCTTGAAGAACAGCTTAACCGCCTTTAACTATATGCGGGCGGCTATAAGCAGTTCTATATTTTTAAACTTCATACCGAACCGGCGGGCTATATGCTCCTTGGTAAGGCTACCTTTATAGGTATAGACGCCTTTCATAAACCAACGGTGCGAAAAAATCATCTGCTCCACACCTCCTTCTTCGGCAGCACGCAGAATGGTTGGTGTAAAAATGTTGCTCAGAGCCGTGGCGGCCGTATGGGCCACCCGCGAAGCCACGTTGGGCACGCAATAATGGATAACATCGTATTTGCGAAAAACAGGCTTATCCAGTGTAGTTATTTCCGAGGTCTCCACACACCCGCCCTGATCTATACTCAGGTCTATAATCAGCGAATCGGGTTTCATTTTGCTTACCATTTCTTCGGTAATTACCACCCGCGTCCTTCCCTGTTCCGCACGCAGGGCCCCGATTACCACATCGGCTGTTTTAAGGGTTTCGCTCAGCGTAAGCGTATCGATGGTTGAGGTGTACACCTGCTGCCCGAGCAACTGGCGTATGCGCCTAAGCTTATACAGGTGGTTGTCGAAAATCTGCACTTCGGCACCCATGCCCAGAGCGGCCCTTGCCGAATATTCGGCAACGGTACCGGCGCCAATAATAACCACCCGGGTGGGGGGCACTCCGGTTATGCCGCCCAGAATAACGCCCTTGCCGTTATGGGCTGTGCTCAGGTATTCGGCAGCAATAAGCATTACGGTGCTTCCGGCAATTTCGCTCATAGCCCGAATAATGGGCATTCCGCCAACCTTATCTTCAATAAATTCAAATGCCAGTGCCGTAATTTTTTTTCGCAGCAATGCCTGAATGTATTCTGGTTGCAAATGCCCGGGCTGGATGGCCGAAATAAGGGTTTGCCCGGGACGCATGAGTTCAATTTCATCAAGGGTGGGCGGTTCAATCTTTAGTATTACATCGGCTTTGTACACTTCCTGCGGGGAATAAACAATGGATGCCCCGGCTTCTGAGTATTGCTGATCGGAAAATTTCGATCCGGCTCCGGCTTTGGTTTCAACCCATACCTGGTGGCCGTTGTTTACCAGCAGGGCAACGGCATCGGGCGTGAGGGTTATACGGTTTTCCTGCAATGAAATTTCGCGGGGCAGGCCAATAAAAAAGGAGCCTTTTTTTTGTTTAACGACCAGCATTTGTTCCTGCGGCATCATGCTGGTCTGCGCCAGCGCGGAAAAACCTGTCTTTTTCTTCTCAGCCATGCAATTTAATCTCTATGGTTCTATGTGTTTCATCTTCCGGGTAAAGGTGTATCTCCACGTGCCGGTCAGGCAGCAGGTGGCTGATATTTTCGGGCCATTCCACAAAACAGTAAGCTCCCGAAAATAAATATTCTTCTGTGCCAATTTCCTGTGCCTCCTGTTCATTCTTTATGCGGTAAAAATCAAAATGATAAATCCGGTTGCCTGCCTTACCGGTATATTCGTTCACCAGGCTGAAAGTGGGGCTGCTCATGCCACCGGCAACGCCCAGCATTTTGCCAAATGCCTTTACCAGTGTGGTCTTTCCCGATCCCATCGGACCAGTGAGGGCAAATACGCGCACATCCGGAAAATGCTCCAGTATTTCCCGCACCAGTTCATCCAGCTTCAGGCGGTGTACGGCCCTGTACACCTTTCTGCTATCCGGCATTTTTCGAAGATAAGAAAATTAAAGGGATTATAATTTCTTCCAGGCTAATGCCTCCGTGCTGAAAGGTGTCGCGATAAAAATTAACATAGTAATTGTAGTTATTGGGGTATGCAAAAAAGTGGTCTTCGATGGCAAAGGCATAGGTTGTGGAAACATTTGGCCTGGGCAGGAACAGTTTTTCGGGGCGGGTAACATGATACAGTTTATCGCCTTCAATACCCAGATTTTTTCCATGTTTATATCGCAGGTTGGTATTAACCGACCGGTCGCCAATAATGCGGAACGGCCGTTTTACGCGAATGGTTCCGTGGTCAGTGGTTATGATTACACGTGCCTTTCGCGAGGCAACAACCTTAAGTGCATCAAACAGGGGGCTATGCAAAAACCACGATCGGGTAATGGAGCGGTAGGCCGATTCATCGGGCGCAAGTTCGCGAATCATAGCCATATCGGTTCGGGCATGCGAAAGCATGTCGACAAAGTTGTAAACAATTACATTTAACTGATGCTGAAACAAATTGGGTACTTTATCAACCAGCTCGCGCCCTTCGTCCACATTCTTTATTTTGTTGTAGGTAAACTTTATCTGCAAGTTGTTTTTTTTGAGGTTCTTTTCCAGAAAAGCATCCTCGAAGTTGTTTTTTCCTTCTTCTTCGTCATCGCCTACCCACAAATCGGGGTAAAGACGCTCCATTTCAGCCGGCAGCATGCCCGAAAAAATGGCATTGCGTGCAAATGCCGTGGTGGTGGGCAGTATGGAGTAGTAAAGCTCCTCTTCGTCAACCGAAAAAATATCAGTTAACACCGGTTCGAGTACTTTCCATTGGTCATACCTAAGGTTATCGATTACTATCAAAAAAACGGGTAAATCTTTCTGAAGTTCCGGGAAAACCTTTTTTTTGAGCAGTTGGTGCGACAACATGGGTTTTGGTATACCGGGCTCATTGAGCCATTTTTCATAGTGGCGCATAATAAAGCGGGCAAAATGCGCATTGGCTTCCGATTTCTGGGTTTCGAGCACTTCGGCCATATCGGTGTCGCCAGCCTGGTCGAGTTGCAGTTCCCAGAATACGAGTTTTTTATACACATCGGCCCATCCTTCATGATTCAAATCGTCCATCAGGGCCATGCTTATTTTTCTTAACTCCTTCTTGTAGCTTAGGTTGGTCTTTTCCAGTATCAGCCTTTTGTTGTCCAGAATTTTTTTAACGGCCAGCAAAATCTGGCTGGGGTTTAGCGGTTTAATAAGGTAATCGGCAATTTGCGAGCCGATGGCCTCTTCCATAATATGCTCTTCCTCGTTTTTGGTAATCATAACCACGGGCAGGCCGGGTTTCGAAGTTTTGATTTGGGCAAGGGCTTCCAGGCCGGAAAGGCCGGGCATGTTTTCGTCCAAAAAAACCACGTCAAAATGCTTTTCCTGGCACAGTTCAATGGCGTCAGAGCCATTGTTTACGGGAGTGATATCGTAACCGCGCTGCTCCAGAAAAAGGATGTGCGGCTTGAGCAGGTCAATTTCATCATCAGCCCACAAAATGCTGTATCTTTGCATGTACCTAACTTTTCACCAAGTTAAAAAACTTGCGTCAATCTGCGTCTGAAAAAAGAAAAATCATCAACGATCCGGTTTACGGATTCATCCGCATTCCTTCCGGTCTGATTGATGAAATCATTAACCATCGGTGGTTTCAGCGTTTGCGCCATATTAAGCAACTTGGGTTAACTGATCTGGTTTATCCCGCTGCCCGGCACACGCGCTTCCAGCATGCGCTGGGGGCCATGCATGTAATGATGCGCGTGCTGGATAACCTGCGCGGCAAGGGCGTTGAAATTTCAGACTCCGAATATGAGGCTGCAACACTGGCCGTATTGCTGCACGATATGGGCCACGGACCGCTGTCGCATGCGCTGGAAGAAACCCTGCTGCCGGGTATTGAGCACGAAACACTGTCGTACAAATTCATGCAGGCATTTAACCTGCAGTACGCAAACCGCCTGGAGCTGGCCCTGAGGATATTCCGCAACAGCTACCCGCGAAAGTTTTTTCACCAACTGGTTTCCAGCCAGCTGGACATTGACCGGCTGGACTATCTGCACCGCGACTGCTTTTTTACCGGTGTACCCGAAGGTTCCATTGGCCTGGACCGGATTGTAGAAGTGCTTGGGGTGCACAACGACCAACTGGTGGTTGAAGAAAAAGGCTTGTACAGCATAGAAAACTTTCTGCACGCCCGCAGGTTAATGTACTGGCAGGTGTATTTGCATAAAACCACCCTGAGTGCAGAGCGCATGGTGGTAAACCTCATCAGACGAGCGCAAATGCTGGCCCGGGCAGGCGAGCACGTGCCGGCAAGCGATGCCCTGCTGTATTTTCTTAAAAACCAGCTTACCAGCGAAGAACTGATGGCCCAAAAGCAGTTCCTGGATATGTACGGCCAACTGGATGATAACGACATATTCGGGGCCATTAAAATGTGGGCCGGCCACCGCGATCGTATTCTCTCAGCACTGGCAAACATGCTGCTTCAGCGAAAACTCTTTCAAATTATCCTTACCACCACCCCCATTCGCAAAACTACAATTGAACAGGTACGCCAAGGCATTATTGACCGCTACAAAACGCTCCGGGCCGATGCGGCCTACCTGTTTTCAACCGGAATTGTAAGCAACGAAGCCTATGCCGAAGGCCGTAAAATCAATATCCTTTCGGGTGAAGGAAAACCTGTGGATATTGCCCAGGCTTCTGACCTGCCCACTATTAAAGCCCTGAGCAAAATTGTGAAAAAAAACTACCTGTGCTGGCCCAAAGATGTATCTTTGTAAAATAGGTCCGGCGTTAACTTACCCAACTGTTCAAACACATCTTATGGAATTTACCGTTAACCAGATTGCCGCTATGCTGGGCGGTGCTGTTGAGGGAGACGGACAGGGCAAAATTACCATGCTGGCCAAAATACAAGAGGCCCGCCCAGGGCACATTGCCTTTCTGTCCAATCCCCGGTACGAAAACTACATCTATACCACAAATGCTACAGCTGTTATTGTGAGCAGGCATTTTGTGCCGCGTAAACCGCTCAATACAACACTTATACGCGTTGACGACCCCTACAGCAGTTTTACTACATTACTGGAAGAATACCACAAACTTGTAAGTTTTCAGAAAGCCGGCATTGAAGAGCCCAGCTATATAGGTTCGGGCTGTACAACCGGAAAAAATATCTATCGGGGAGCCTTTAGCTACATTGGTAATCAGGTGAAGATTGGCGACAATGTAAAAATTTACCCGCACACCTACGTTGGCGATAACGTGGTAATTGGCAACAACACCATTTTACATCCGAATGTAAAAATCTATGCCGGCACGCGCATTGGCAACAACTGCGTTATTCATTCGGGAGCCGTTATCGGAAGTGATGGTTTTGGCTTTGCACCACAGGCCGATGGCACGTACAAATCTATCCCCCAGCTGGGAAACGTAATCATTGAAGATGATGTGGTTATTGGAGCAAATACGGTGATTGACTGTGCCACCCTGATGGGCGACTCAACCATTATCCGGAAAGGCGTTAAACTCGATAACCTTATTCAGATAGCCCACAATGTGGAAGTAGGAAAGAACACCGTTATTGCTGCGCAAACCGGCATATCGGGCTCTACCAAAGTGGGCGAAAACAACGTAATAGCCGGGCAGGTAGGCATTGCCGGACATCTGGTTATTGCCAATAACACCAGCATAGGGGCACAGTCCGGCATCTCCAAATCCATTAAGGAAGAAGGCCAGAAAATACTGGGTTATCCGGCATTCGATATCAAAGATTACTTCCGATCCTATACCGTGTTCAAAAAACTTCCCGACCTGAGCCACCGGCTTAAACAGCTGGAAGACTATGTGTATGGCAGAAAAAACGCTTCGATAGGTGGTGAAAACCTCAAAGAGAACACCCACTCCTAACGGGTTTGCAATATCCGGCTGAAAGGACGAAATTTGCCCACTTTTACAACGGCATGCTCAACATTAAGCAACAAACCATCCAAAAATCGGTGTCGCTGTCCGGGGTAGGTTTGCATACAGGTGCCAAAACCACCATGACGTTCCTTCCGGCTAAACCCAACCACGGCATTAAATTTCAACGTGTTGACCTTCCGGGGGCCCCGTTTATTGATGCCGACTGCGATAACGTTGTGGATGTTTCGCGGGGTACCACCATTGAACAAAGCGGGGCCCGCGTAAGTACCATTGAACATACCCTTGCTGCGCTGGTGGGCCTTGAAATTGACAACGTAATTATTCAGCTCGATGGCCCCGAATGCCCCATCATGGACGGTAGCTCTATTCAATTTATCGAAATACTGAAACAGGCAGGCACCGAAGAACAAAACGCCCTGCGCGACTTTTTTGAAGTACAGGAACCTGTATTTTATCGGGAAACCGCCCGCAACGTAGAAATTGCCGCCCTGCCGCTGGACGACTACCGCATAACGGTAATGATCGACTATAACTCACCGGTGCTGGGCAGCCAGCATGCCTCCCTGAACGACATTCGCCAGTTCGAAAAAGAAATTGCCAGCTGCCGCACTTTTTGCTTTTTGCACGAGCTGGAAATGCTCTACAAAAACAACCTGATTCGCGGTGGCGACTTGAACAATGCCATTGTTATTGTAGATCGCGTGGTGCGCGAAGACGAGCTGGAAAATATTGCGCGCATGCTCAACAAGCCAAAAGTAGAAGTAAAACACGAAGGTATATTGAATAACGTAGAGTTGCGTTATAAAAACGAACCGGCCCGTCATAAACTGCTGGATATGGTGGGCGACCTTGCCCTGGCCGGCAGGCCGCTTAAAGCGCAGGTGCTGGCCGCACGCCCCGGTCATGCTGCCAACGTGGCATTTGCCAAAAAGCTTAAAAAGGCCATGGCCGAAGCCGACCGCAAGGGAAGACCCAAATACAATCCTAACCTCCCGCCGGTGATGGATATCAACAAAATAACCCAGATACTCCCCCACCGGTATCCCTTCCTGCTCATTGACAAAATTATTTACCTCGATAATGAGAGCGTGGCCGGAGTTAAAAACATAACCATGAACGAACACTTCTTTCTGGGACATTTTCCCGGAAACCCGGTCTTTCCGGGCGTGCTCCAGGTAGAAGCCATGGCCCAGGTGGGCGGCATACTGGTACTTAACACCGTACCCGACCCCGAAAACTACTGGACCTACTTTCTCGGCATTGAAAACTTCCGGTTCCGCAAAATGGTTTTGCCAGGTGATACACTGGTAATTCAATGCGACCTGGTAGCGCCAATTAAACGTGGCATTGCCAAAATGTATGGCCGCGCCTTTGTTGGCAACAATCTGGTGTGCGAGGGAACCATGACCGCAAGTATTGTACGTAAAGACACATGAGCCACCACCCCCTATCGAACATACACCCCGACGCCAAAATTGGCAATAACGTAACCATAGAACCGTTTGCCACTATACAGGCCGACGTGGTGATTGATGACGGCTGCTGGATAGGACCCGGTGCCGTAATATGGGATGGCGCCCGCCTGGGTAAAAATGTTAAAGTTTACCCCGGCGCATCGGTATCTTCCATTCCGCAGGACCTGAAGTTCGCAGGCGAAAAAACCGAAACCATTATTGGCGACAATACCATTATCCGCGAATGCGTAACCATAAGCCGCGGTACAGCCGATAAATGGAAAACCGTTATTGGAAAAAATTGCCTGCTGATGGCCTACGTGCACGTGGCTCACGACTGCGTAATCGGTAACCACTGCATTCTGGTAAATGCTGTGCAGGTGGCCGGCCATGTTACCATTGACGACTGGGCTATAATAGGTGGCGCCAGCGCCCTGCACCAGTTTGTTAAGGTTGGTGCACATGTAATGATTTCTGGCGGATCGCTGGTGCGCAAAGATGTACCGCCCTATACCAAAGCTGCCCGCGAACCCCTTGCCTATGCTGGCATAAACACAATAGGATTGCGCAGAAGAGGCTTCACTTCTGAGAAAATTGCCGAGATACAGGAAATATATCGGTATGTTTTTCAGAAAGGCCTGAACAACCTGAAAGCCGTTGATGTGGTTCGGAACAACATGCCTCCCAGCCCGGAACGCGACTACATTCTGAATTTCATAGAAACCTCCGAGCGCGGCATTATGAAGGGTTATGGGGCAGGAAACTAACCCCAGGCCATGAATATCAGACTCAGCGTAAGCAACCTTGGCAAGCGCTTTCAAACCGATTGGGTATTCCGCAGACTTAGCTATGCGTTTCAGCCGGGCACCACGTATGCCATTACCGGTCCGAATGGTTCGGGGAAATCTACCCTGCTAAGAGTGCTTTCAGGCCAGCTTCCCCCATCAGAGGGTAAAATATCATATCTTATTAACAACCACCCGGCCGATGCAGATGAAATTTTTAGTTACATCAGTCTGGCCGCTCCGTACATGGATTTAATAGACGAATTTACCCTGTTAGAGCAGTTGCATTTCCATTTTAGTTTGAAACCCCTCATACCCGGTTGTACCATTCAGCAGGTTATAGATGAAATGTACCTTTCGGATGCAGCGCGCAAACAGCTGGGCAACTTTTCCAGCGGAATGAAGCAACGGCTTAAACTGGGCCTGTGCCTTTTTACCAATAGCCCCGTTGTGTTGCTCGATGAGCCTTCATCAAATCTCGACAGCCGGGCAATAGCCTGGTACAAGGAACAGCTTTCCAAGCTTAGGAACGGCCGCCTTATTATAATAGCCGGCAATAACCCGCAGGAATTTCCACCCGAAGCCCGGGTTATCAGCCTTCTTGACTGGAAACCCGGTAAACAGCCGGTTACTTAACGCAAAACTGTGTTATTTACCCATGCTAAAATGCTTTTTACTGTTATATTTGCTAATCTAAAACAGAACCAGCAATGAAATACTTATCTGCTTTTGGCCCGGTAATGGTACTGGCTGTCCTGGTGCTTACACTTTCCCACTGCGGTAAAGACAACCCTGCCCCTCCTGCCGAACAGGTGCAGTTGGATAAACTGAAAAAAACCTGGAACCTGGTTTCGGTTACGCTGGACGGTGCCGATAAAAAAGCTCCTGCCGGACAAATACAAACCAGTTTTGCCTTAACCATATCCGGCACTTTTAATACAGCAAACCCTAAAGGCCCTTACAACTTTACGGTAACCGGCACAGAAGCGCCAAGTCCATGGCCTCCTTCCGGAACGTGGCTGTTTGGTGATGATGCCGAATCGCAGATTATTCGCCAGAACGATAATGTAGCCATTACCTATTCCATTTCTCCCTCCGGGCAACTTACCTTAACATTTGTGTGCAGCGGCTGCAACTACCCGGGCGCCCGGACCGAAACTGTGGATGGTAACTGGGTATTTGTACTTCAATAAACTTACTTTTACGGCAATTTAACCCAACTGCCGGCGGGTGGTTTATTTCAACACCACTACCGTAACACCTGAACCACCCTGTTCAACGTGCGCATCAGCAAGCGAGGCTACTTGGGGGTACGTTTTTAATTTGTCGCGAACGGCTTTGCGTAAAATGCCTTCGCCCTTGCCGTGCAGTATTTTTAGCTTTTCCTGGCCCAGCAGGATGGCCGTATCAATAAATATTTCCAGAATCGGGATAGCCTCTTCTACATGTTTACCCCTAATGTCGAGCACATCCTTAAACTGAGCCCGCTTCTCAGCCAGAGAAGGGCCCACATTGGACGATTTTGCTGATAAAGGGGCTGCACCGGCTGAACCTACTTTTTCAAGATGACTTACCTTAACACGGGTTTTGAGCGATCCAAGTTGTATAACGGCAGTTTTGCCATCGGTTTCCAGTACTTCGCCCACAACCTGCTGCCCGACCGGGCGTACAAAATCACCGGGTTTAATGTGTACACTGTTTTTTTTCTTTATCGCAACCGGCTTACTATCCGCATGCTGCTGTGCCAATTCCTTCAGCCTTTGACGCACCTTGCGGGTTTCGGTTTTTTGAGCCTGGTTTTCGCGTATATGCCGGATGGTTTTTTCTATCTCCCGGTTGGCTTCCATGATTAGCCTTTGTGCCTCGGCCCGCGCTTCCTCTAAAATTCTTTTCCGGTTGCCTTCAAGCATGCTTAACTCATGCGCCAAACGCTGCTTTTCCTGTTCCAGCCTTTCCGTGTTTAGTTTTGCTTCGACAAGAAGTTTATCGAGAACGGCTCGGTCGGCCTGCAATTTGCGCAGAAGCCGGTCAAAATTAAGCAGGTCAGCACCGGCCAATTCTTTTGCGTGGTTCAGCACCTCGGCAGGAATACCTGTTTTTTGCGCAATTTCCATAGCAAATGAGCTGCCAGGTTTACCTATGTCCAGCACATAAGCCGGGTGAAGTGTGGTTTCGTCAAAGCGCATTGCGCCATTTCTAATACCGGGGGTGTTACCTGCAAATACCTTTAGGTTATAATAATGTGTGGTGGCTATGCACCATACACCTTTATTAATCAAAACCTGCAACACGGCCTGGGCGATGGCTCCGCCAAAATTGGGGTCAGTGCCCGATCCGAGTTCATCAATGAGTACCAGCGACCGGCCGTTGGCCCTGTTAATAAATAACGCCATATTCTTTAAATGGCTGCTGTATGTACTCAAATCGTTTTCAATGGACTGCTGGTCGCCAATATCAGTAAGGATATCATCAAACAACCCGAACTGTGAATCGGCCGAGGCGGGCACCAGCAAACCGCATTGCAGCATGTATTGCAAAAGGCCTGCTGTTTTCAGGCATACCGATTTTCCGCCCGCATTTGGTCCGGAGATGAGCAGGACCCTGTTGGTTTCGGTCAACTCAATATCGAGGGGCACCACCGATCCTTTACTCTCAAGGGCATAATGCAGTATGGGATGGCGCGCCCGGAGCCACTTCATGGCGGGTCGGTTGAGCACCTCGGGTAACTGTGCATCCAGTTCATGGGCCAGCATAGCCCTGGCCCTGAGGTTATCCAGGTTGCACATAAAAGCAAAGGCCTGCATTAGCATGGAGAGTTGCTCACGCAGTGTTTGGGTTAGCGCGGTAAGCAACCGTATAACTTCGCGCCTTTCAGCCAGCTCCAGTTCGCGAATACGATTGGCTGCCTCTACCGCTTCAGCCGGTTCAATAAAAACGGTTTGCCCCGAAGCCGACTCATCCTGAATAAAACCACTTACCATGCGCTTATAGGCAGCAAGCACCGGAATAACCATTCGGCCGTTGCGCAAGGTGGGCTGGGCACCCTCCGGAATCCAGCCCTGTCCGGATGCAAATTTGAAAACACGTTGTATGGTGTCGCGCAAGCGGTGATGGTACTCATACAACTTCTTTCTTATGTCTGCCAGTTCATTGCTGGCACTGGTCCGCACCTCACCCTGTTCGTCAACAACCTGCATAATCTTTCCCGCAAGCCGGTCATCAAGCTCAAGGTTATGGATTAACCCGCTGAGAGCCGGCAGGGTTTCAATGCGCGATGCTATAAAATTTCGGTTTTTGACCAATACCTGAAGCAGGCGGGCCAGCCGAAGCATATCAGCACCTTCCAGATAAGTGCCTTCGGTGGCAATGGTTTTAACCAGCGGTTCATGGTCCAGAAATCCTTCGGTGCTGTACATTTCGCCCGAGCGCAGCAATGCCAGCGCTTCATGGGTTTGCCGCAGGGCATGTATAATTTTCACGTAATCGGCAGAAAAGGCAAGATTTTCAATGCTGCGCCTTCCAGGTTCAGAAGCGCAAAACAGCCTGAGCCGTTCACGAATTTTATCAAAACTTAACCGTTGTTCAAAATCCTGCGGGTGTATCATGTCCCGGCTGAATAACATTGTTGCGTTGCTCCAGAAGGCTGAGCGAATCTATTACCCTTCCATAAATTCTGTCGAGCATTTCCGGATGGCTCATGTAATACTCCATCGAATGGAGGTAAACCGAATCGCTTATCCCCAAACGTTGCAGCACCCGGTTTCGGATAACAGGCGAAATAACGGCAATGGAGTCGTAGGGAATACCGGCACGCGATATTTTCTCATCGCTCAGGTACATTTCCACCAGTATTTTGCTCATTTCCTTTTCGGAAAGAACGTTTTGCTGTTCTTTTCTGCCACAGGCAGAAAAGGCAAGTAAACAAACCACTGCCGGTACAGTTATACGAATCACGTCTGCAAAGTACGCACAAATATCTATTTTTGCTGGCGCATGAGGGAGCTTTTAAAAAAACTGCGCAATTAT
>FWPU01011069.1_pt1 | contig 12896 bp, 12 predicted proteins | sample 2228361 | NCBI WGS metagenome assembly FWPU01 (sample SAMEA103939777, study PRJEB20133) | metagenome | reverse complement strand
TTTTTTCTTATCTTTTTCTGAGAGAGACTTTATTCCTGGTACTGTATCTTCGTCACTGGTTTTAAATGAAACTTCTAGCAATTTTTCTTGTGGCGACAGAGCCTCAGTTGGTTTCCTCTCCGATGGAACTTCTGGGAGTATTTCTTCAATTAATAGAGGAATTTCAAAGTTTTTTTCTTTAGATAGTGGTGATTCAACGGGCCCTTCTTCTGGAGGTAAAACTCCATCAGATTTTTCAGTTGCTTTCTCTTTAATTGATAGTGCTTCAACCGCTTCAGGTTTCTCGGTTACTTCCCTTTCAATTAGTTGTATTTTAATCTCTTTAGGTTTCTCAATTGCTTCCTCTTCAATCGATGGACCTTTGACCTCTTCAGGTTTCTCTTTTGCGAGAATAATCTTTAAAGATTTTTTCTCAGATGGTCGAGTAACTTCAATTAGTTTCTTCTTATATTTTGCCTTTAAGTGAATACGAAAGACCTTCTTGAGCCATAAGATAAACCTACTAATGAAATTGAAAGCCATCTCTTTCATCACCTATTTTTTCATCATATCAGTCGCCAAGCAAAATGTCGCTTAACGTTTGGCGGGTATCTGAAGTCCAAGCCAATAGGTGACGATTTGGGTCAAGGCGAACGTAGTTCGCCGAGCCTGATACCCGCTTGTTATATGACCGAGCCGAAGTCGAGGAAAGGAAACCGAGGGTTTCCGCAGAGCCGTGGGTGTATGGCCACATCAGGATCGTTCTAATATTCCTTGACATTTTGTTATCACCCCCAAATAATACATAAAATTTAAACTGCAGTTTTCAATCTTTACAGCCCATTCATGATTCCCGTCCCATGCGATTAGATCAAGCAACTTCCGAAGATATATACTTTTCTCACACCGATTTCAAGCCCAAAATCGCCGCCGGTGCCCTGCCGGATGACATCGCCCCGGAACGCCAAAGAATATATATCGCCCGCGGCGGTCCCCGCCTCGATCCCATGGACCTGTTCACACACATGATGGTGTCCTACCTGCTCGGGCAGGGCTGCGGCCTCATCGTCGGCGGCCTCACGGAGCCCCAGCTGCTCTTCGCGGTCATCGCGGGCATTTTTCCGGACTTCGACGTCCTGACCTTCCCGAGCTGGAGGTGGGTGCCGCGTCTTCGGCACCATGGAGTCACGCACTCCCTCCTCTTCCCAGTGGCGAACGCATTCGCGCTCTCGTTCATCGTGTACCTGGTCTGGGGCCTCGACCCGCTGCAATTCACCCCCCTTGGCCTGCTCACGGGCGTTTTCCACGTGGTCAGCGACCTGATGACCAACTTCCCGGTCCCGCTGCTCGCCCCGGCGAGCTGGAGGGGCTACAGCTTCGCCGTCGACGCCGCAGTCAACCCCTACACGCTCTTCCCGAGCCTCGCGCTGATCGCGCTCTTCTGGAACCTCAGGGCGTCGGGCTTCGACTACGGCGCATTCAGACTCATGCTGCTTGCGGTCGCCATCGCTCTGGTCGCACATTTCTCGGCCAAGCTAGGCATCAAGCTCGCTTTGAGGCGCTCGCACGGGGGCGAGGCGGAGAGGGTAGACGCCCACCCGACCCTCCGCTACCTGACCTGGTACCTAATGCTAACCAGGAGCGTCGACGGGGCGGAGGTGACGGAGTACCAGAAGCTCCGAATAGGATGGGAGGGGAGGAGGAGCCTTTTCTTCGAGGTTTCCGCGCCCGAGGGTTGGCGGCCCACACAAGCCGCACTTGGCGCGGGTCGCGCTCCCGAGCCATTTCAGGAGCGGGACATGAGCGCAGAAGAGCGGCGGGGCGCTGGCCTTGAGAGCGACGGGGGGGCGCCCAATGAGCTCGCGAGCGACCAGGAACGGGGCCAGAGCGCGGGGGGAGGGCCCTCTCAGGCTCCTCCGACACTGACTCGCGACCGAGCGATAGCTCTCAGCTTCTTCAAGGTTAAAGAAAGAACTGATGTACTGGGGAGAGACGAGGAGGCGGCGGCCGTCGTATCCGAGCGCCCGGGAGGCGGCTGGGAGATTTTCTGGTTCCGCTGGTGGAGCGCCTACATGCCGCCCGTGAAGGGTCTTGCCGTCACGGTGATGCCCGACGGGAGCTGCACGACGGCGGATGCATCGAGAGTGGTGGAGCTCTGATGGGGGCCTCCATGTGGGCCTTCTCTTTGAGGGCCGGAGCAGGGGCCCACCCCAAGGATTTTTATATGGTAAAAGCGATATTGACTCCCTAGCAAGCGCTAGGAGGCAGAGAATGAAAATAGGCAAGCTGGCATCTGTGCTCAGCGCGCTCGCTCTTCTTTTGCCTGGGTTTTCAGGAGCTGCGGGCGCGGATGACGATGTTGCGACGGACAGCGGGACTACAGCGGTGGGACAGGGCTTCGGCCCTGGAGTGCCACCCGGCTGGGAGTTCGCCAAGGTGGCTTCGCCCGACGGGGAGTCATGGGTGGCAGTCCTCTGGGGCAGGGGCAGCTCTGAGGCCACCAAGGGGGCCATCTGGGTGCTCGGGATGTGGACGCGCTACATCGGCGGCGCCCAGGTCTATGACCAGACCGGTGCACTCATCTCCCGCTCCAAGCCCCTGATGGTCAAGACCTATTTCATGCAGCGGTTCGACGCTCTCTATGAGTTCAACGACACAAACGGCGACGGGATAGCCAATGTGGTCAGAGCGAACAGACCCATCTCTGCCGCCCAGGTGATCGCCCACGAGCCGGTGTACAAAGCGGTGAGCCTGAGGACGCACTGGGAGAAGACGAGCTCCTCGACAGAGGTCGTCGACGGGAAAAAGCTGTGGAACCTGACCCTGACCGCCACGGACCTGCCCTATGTCGTCATCGGGAACGAGTCCAGGGTGGACCAGACGGTGGGCGACTGGAAGCTCAACAGTGTCAGCTTCACGTTCCACCTTGCGGGCTGGAGGGAGGTGGCCAATGTGACGGTGCCGATGTTCAACATCACTGTGGACAAATCGGTGGCGCCGCCGAACGTGACCACCAGTCCCGCGGGCACAAAGGGCTTCGCGGCCAATATCACGAAGGTTCGGGCCAAGGAGGACCACGAGTTCGTGGGCTGGGACTTCGACCCCAACAACTCGGCCCCGGGCTTGGTTCTCGAGACGCATCTCGCGTGGGGGTACTGGATCTGGTCGAGGGCGCCGGATTGGGTATCGGCCGCTTGGGTGGAGAAAGCGGTTCAGGCGGGAGGCAAGCTGAGCTTCGGAGAGTCCTCACCTGACGATGTTGTGGTCGACGCGGGCGATGAGACGTTGCCCGACGCCGACGGTGAAATAAACGCCTCGGACACCGTAAAGAAGATAGGCGCCGAGCGTAGGATAGATTTCGCGGGGAATTGGGAGAGGGAGGGGCGCCTGACGTGGAGCTCCGAAACCAGCGTCTGGAGCGACCCAAATGCCACCACCCCAGGGACCGGGAGCGTGCACTTCCAGGTCCAGGGCGCCAGGCGCTTCATTTGGGACAGCCCGCTACCCAACGTCAAGCTCGTAGGGGTCTACCTGATGGGTGGGTTCTCGTATCCAGGTGGACCGTACCACAGGGTTCGCCACGACCCTGAGAGCGAGATGGACATGTCCGACATCCAGATTCCGGACAAGGACAACGCCCCTCCGACGGCGAGAATCGCCTCTCTCCCGAAATCCGACTACACCGACGAGGAGACTGTCCTCCTCAACGGGAGCGGCTCCTCAGACCCCGATGGAGACGCCCTGACGTTCGAGTGGCGCGAGGGGAGCGACGTGCTCGGCACCGGACCCATCCTAAACGGGACCTTCGGCGTCGGGGACCACACCGTTAACCTGACGGTCAGCGACGACGGCGCGGTCGATGTGGCCAGCGTGAGCTTCAAGGTGACGGAGGCCAACCACCCGCCCTCGGCGCTGATAATCAGCCCGCTGCCGGGCAAAGAGTACAGGGCCGACGACACAGTGAAGCTGGACGCCACCGGCAGCCTGGACCCCGACGGGGACGCGCTGACATACACGTGGACCGAGGGCACCAAGACCCTCGGCACAGGCCTCACGTTGAAGAGGAAGTTCAGCGAGGGCGCCCACACCGTGAAGCTGACGGTGAGCGATGGAAGGGGCGGGACGGACGAGGCCACGGTGACCTTCAAGGTGAAGAAGGCGCCCACGCCCGGCTTCGAGCTGGCGCTCGTGGCGCTGGTGCTCATCATTGCGGCGCTGGCGACGGCGGCCCGGAGGAGGTAACCGACGGAGAGGAGAGCGGGGACAGGGCCGGGCGCGAACAGGTCCTCTTCGAGTTCATACTGCTCTCGACACATAGGAGCTCGGGCCGGCCACTGCGGCCATCGGGTGGCCCCGGGGGCCCTGTACCATCGCTTCACGTTCGCCGGGAGGGGGACGGTCCTGTCCGCCGACATCGTGACCCCGACCGACCACAACTTGAGGAGCGTCGAGACGGACCCGCAGGAGCTGGTCCAAAGGTGCGCCGACCTCCAGGACGAGGCGCTGGTCCGCAGGTGCGAGACGCTCGCGCGCGCTTGCGACCCGCGTATCTCGTGCTCCGTCCGCTGACGGCGGGCATCCCGCCGGGGGCTCAAAAGAACCAGCCCTCGACCCTCTCGACGAGGGGGCAGCCGGCGCAGCTCTCGCTCCTCCTCTCATCGCAGTCACCGCACGCGCTCTTGGATGAGCAGGGGGTCTTCCGCCGGCCCCGGCCGAGCCTCACGGGCATCACCATCTTCCTGGCGGAGGATATCACGATGTTGAACTCAACGTCCTGGACCTCCGGTATGTTCCTTAAATGGCGGTCCACGATGGCCTCCAGTGTCGATATCTTCTCAGCCACGAAGAAAAGGCAGAGGTTGCTCCTGCCCGACACCAGCATCCCGTTCATGAAGTATGGGCAGCTAGAGAACAGAGAGAGTATCTTGGAGGGCTCCGTGCTACGAACATCCACCTTGGCCATCTGGAGGCCGACCTTGAACGGGTCGACACCGGCCTGGAGCTCGAGGTAGCCATTGCCTCTCAACTTCCTCAGCCGGACAGCTACTGAGGGCTGCCTGAGCCCGAGCTCCCGCGCGATCTCCTCCTGGGAGGCGTCGGGGTTCTCGCTGAATATGCACAGAATGGCCCTGTCCCTCTCGTCCAGACGTACTTTCTCGGTCATTGGTGGCACAAGAGCCGAGATAATATATATAGCTTGTCTATAAAATATAGCAGAATCAATTACTTTGTATATAATTCATTAAAGTAAAACAGATAAATTATTGATGCAATCCGGCTTGCGGGAGGGAGAGGAGTGGTTGGGAGCGGAAGGGGAGGGCCGGGCGCCGTAGAGATATCCGAGGGGGTCTATTGGGTGGGAGCAAGGGACAGGGACAGGAGAATCTTCGACGCCCTGATTCCTCTGCCCCAGGGGACGACATACAACTGCTATATCGTGAAGGGGGCGGGCGGAGCCGCTCTCGTCGACACGGTCAACCCCGGCTTCGAGCCCGTGATGGTGGCCAGGGTCGAGCGGGTGGTTGGCTTGGATGAGGTGGATTACGTCGTCATGAACCATGCGGAGCCGGACCACGCCGGGGGGCTGCCCTATTTTCTCGAGCGCAACGCGAGGGCCCTTGTGGTCGCCACGGAGAAGGGTTCGAAAATGGCCCGTATGTACTATAACGTCCCTGAGGAGAGGCTGAGGGTGGTCAAAGACGGCGAGAGCATCGACCTCGGCGGGAGGACCCTGAGGTTCGTGGAGGCGCCCATGCTGCACTGGCCCGAGACGATGCTCACCTATCTTGAGGAGAGCGGGGTGCTGTTCACGTGCGACTTTTTTGGGGCGCACGTCGCCCACGGCCTCTACGACGCAGATGTGCCGGAGCTGATTCCGCTCGCGAAGAGATACTTCGGTGAGATCATGATGCCCTATAGGGCGATGGGCAGGGCCGCGATGGAGAGAATTCGCGCAATGGACGTCAGAATGATCGCCCCCAGCCACGGGCCAATACACAAGAGCCCCGGGAGAATCATGAGCGCTTACGCGGCTTGGACCGCCGGTGAGACGCGTGAGAAAGTCGCGGCGGTCTACGTCTCCATGTGGGGCTCCACGGAGAGAATGGTGGGGGCGATGGTGGAGGTGCTGTCGTCGAGGGGGGTCGAGGTGGTCGTGCACAACCTCGCGGTCTCGGACATCGGGGAGGTAGCCAAAGACCTGGTCGACTCCAGGGGCATCGTCCTCGGCGCGCCCACTGTTCTGGGCGGCATGCACCCCCTGGCCCTCCACGCCGCCAATCTCCTCAGGGCCCTCAGGCCGCCCGCGAGGTACGGCGTTGTTCTGAGCTCCCACGGCTGGGCTGGGGGGGCCGTCAGGCAGGCGGCAGAGGTTCTGGGCCCGACGAATCTCGAGGTCCTCGGGGCGGTGGACGCGAGCGGGCCGCCGTCCAGCAGCGACATGAAGAGGGTTGAGGAGCTTGGTGAGGCGCTCGCGGAGAGGGTGAAGGGGTGAGCGGAGTGAAGCCCACGGAAGAGTTGATGCAGGAGCACAGGGCGATTGAGGTGATGCTGAAGGTGATGGAAAGAATCGCGGAGAGGCTGAGGAGTGGAGATGCGGTGGACAAGCGTGACTTGGAGAGAGTGTTAGAGTTCCTTCAGGTATTTGTGGACCGGTGCCACCATGGAAAGGAGGAGGACCTCCTCTTCCCGGCACTGATCGAGACCGGCATGCCGGAGGAGGGGGGCCCCGTCGCCGTCATGCTGGAGGAGCACAGGATGGGGAGGGACCACATCAGGCGCTTGGGCGAGGCCGTGGCTGTGTATGGGTGGGACAGAGCCGCAGGCTCGTCTCGAATCGTAGAGAGCGCAACGGAGTACGTCGGGCTTCTGGCCGAGCACATATACAAGGAGGACAACATCCTCTACCCGATGGCTGATGGAAGCCTCTCCCGGGATAAGCAGGAAGCGCTGCACGAGGGCTTTGAGAGAATCGAGCGAGAAACAGTGGGCGAGGGAAGGCACGAGGAGTTCCACAGGCTTCTCTCCGCGCTGAAGGAGGGATATTTGTGATTCTTGTTCAACCGGCAGGAGCCGTCCGGAGGTGAGCTCATGAGCGAATACATGAGGAGAAGCGAAAAGAGGAGGGAGATTCTCAGAGACATCATCCTCGAGCTCCACAAGGGGATGAGCCCGCGGGAGGCGAAGGAGCGGTTCGTGAGGGAAGTGGGGAGCGTCACATCCTCTGAAATCGCGGAGCTCGAGCAATCGCTGATCAACGAGGGCCTCTCGCCCGACGAGATAAAGAGGTTCTGCAACGTCCACGCGCTCCTCTTCGAAGACGCACTGAGGGCCGCGCCTGGGAGGGATGTGAGCGAGGCCCACCCGGTCCACCTATTTACGCTGGAGAACCGCGAAATAGAGAAGCTCACGGGCAGGCTCAAGGAGCTCGCGCGGATGGGGGGGGAGTTGGGAGATAAGTGGTGGAGGGGGGAGCTCCGGGGTCTTTTAGAGAGGCTGAGGGGCCTGGAGCTGCACTACACCAGGAAGGAGCAGATTCTCTTCCCCCACCTAGAGAGGGCGGGGTTCTTCGGCCCGTCCAAGGTGATGTGGGCCAAGGACGATGAGATCAGGGGGCTCCTGAAAGAGAGCATCGAAGCGCTGGAGAGGGGCGAGGCCCCCGGGGACATCATTGGAAACAGGCTCAACCCCCTCATCGAGGAGGTCGAGGGCATGATATTCAAGGAGGAGAGCATCCTCTTCCCAACGGCGCTCGAGAAGCTCAAAGTGGAGGACTGGGTCAGGGTGCTCAGGGACAGCTCGGAGGTCGGGTACGCATTCATCAAAGAGCCGGGGGATGTGTCGCACATGGTCAGGGAGCTAGAGAGGAGCGTGGTTGAGGAGCCGGCGGTCGAGAGGGGGGGCAGGGTCGCCCTACCAACCGGCTCCTTCGAGCTCAGGGAGCTGGTCGCGGTGCTGAACGCGCTCCCCGTGGACATTACGTTCATAGACAGAGACGACACCGTCAGGTACTTCTCCGAGGGCAAGGGCAGGATATTCGTGAGGACTGGCTCGGTCATAGGCCGAAGAGTTCAGAACTGCCACCCACCGAAGAGCGTGGCTGTGGTGGAGAAGATACTGAGGTCGTTCAAGAGCGGCGAGAGGGACTCGGCCGACTTCTGGATAAACCTCCAGGGCAGGCTCGTCTTCATAAGGTACTTTGCCGTCAGGGACGGCGGCGGCGGCTACCTAGGCACGCTCGAGGTCACGCAGGACGTCACGGACATAAAGAAGCTCGAGGGCGAGAAGAGGCTGCTCGACTGGAGCTGAGCGTCGCGATGGAGGGGGTGTTGATGGGCTCCGGGGGCGCGGGATCAGAGGGAGCGGGAGAGTCGCGGGAGGGGGCGCGCGGGGCAGTGGCGGGCGACGAGAGGGTGCTCGACCTGAATAAGAGCCTCTATGACCTCACGGAGGAGCACCCAGAGCTGATACCTGTGCTGAAGGAGCTGGGCTTTGTCGGCGCCGCCAACCCTGTGGCTAGGGCGACGATGGGCCGAGTGACGACCATACCGCAGGGCTGCCATAGACTGGGAATAGAGCTAGAGAGCGTTCTGAGGGCTCTGAGGGAGAGGGGCTACGAGCCGAGGCTCTGAGGGGCGCGCGAGGGCGGCCGTCGATATGGCTGGCCCGAGGGCTCACGCGCCGGAGCGACGGCCCACGCTCACTGAGCCAAGCCAGCGCCTCAAAATCCGAACTGCGCGCACTGCTCGTCGACCATCTTCTGAATCTTGGCGACCTCCTCGGGATTCTTCAGGAGGTGGCGGAAGCGGCCCTGCGTCTTGAGGTACTCGATGACGGGCTTGCGCTCCTTGGGCTTGCGGGAGAGCTTGATGTCCTTGAGGTTGGGGCCCTCGAGCTCCCAGAGGATGAACATACCGGTATCGACCGCGAGCCTTGAGAGGGCGATGGTGTCGGCGCTGTCGTGCCTCCAGCCCGTCGGGCAGGGGGCGAGGATGTGGAGGAAGCAGGGCCCCTGCAGCTCGCAGGCGCGCCTGACCTTTCTCTTCAGGTCGGCGTGGTAGCCTATCGTCGCCGTGGCGGTGTACTTTATCCCGTGCGCCGCCATTATGAGCGCTATGGGCTTCTTGGGCCTCTGCTCGCCTATAGAGCATGTTCCTGCGGGGCATGTGGTCGTGCTCGCGCCGTAGGGCGTCGATGAGCACCTCTGGATGCCCGTGTTCATGTAGGCCTCGTTGTCGAAGCAAACGAAGATTATCCTCTGGCCGCGCTCCATGGCCCCGGAGAGCGCCTGAAGGCCTATGTCGAAGGTCCCGCCGTCTCCGGCGAAGGCCATGACGTTCTTCCCCTCCCTCCTCCCGAGCTTCGTCAGGGCGGCGTCCACCCCGGAGGCCACTGCGGCAGCGTTCTCGAAAGCGGCGTGTATCCATGGGACCTCCCAAGCGGTCTCGGGCCAGGCGGTCGTGGCGACCTCGAGGCACCCGGTGGCGTTGGCGATGATCGTCTCCGGGCCCGCGGCCGCCAGAACCTGCCTCACGGCGTTCATCTCTCCGCAGCCCGCGCATCCCCTGTGGCCCGGGGCGAAGAGCTCCCTATCCTCGGTCCTCTCTCCCCTCACCTGCTCCGCCATCGCGCACACCCCCTAAAGGACCTCCCTGTTCAGACCTGCCCACGTCGTGAACTCCTCCACTTTGCCGGTCTCCATGGCCCTCTCAGCCCTCCCGACCAGCTCCTCGAAGTGCTCGGGAAGGATGTCCCTCCCCCCGAGACCGAGGATGCCGCTCGTCAGAAAGGGGCGCCTAAGGTCGTTCACCAGGTGCCCAGCCAGCTCGGCGTACGTGGAGCCCCCGTAGCCCAGCGAGACAGCTCTCTCGGCCACGACTACAGCCCTGGCGCCCTTTATTGCCTCCTTGAGCTGGTCGAATGGGAAGGGCCTCAGAACCACTATCTTCGCCATCCCGACCCTCTTCCCCGCCGCCCTCATCTTGTCGATGGCGATGCGGCAGGTCCCAGCCATAGACCCCATCGTGACGATGACAACGTCCGCGTCTTCGGCGCGGTAGGTCTCGACGCGCCTGTACCTCCTCCCAAATACCCTCGCCCACTCCTCGAAGACCTCGTCGATCACCTTGGAAGAGCCCATGAGGGCCTGGTGCAGCATATAGCGGGTCTCCATGTAGTAATCCGGAGTGCCTAGCGCCCCGATGGTCAGCGGCCTCTTCGTGTCGAGGAGGCAGTGGGGGACGTACTTCGGTAGAAAGGCGTCGACCTTCTCCTGCTCGGGCACGTCCACGGCCTCCATGGTGTGCGTCAGGACGAAGCCGTCCAGACCGACGAGGGCGGGCAGGTAGACCCTCCCGTCCTCTGCGACCCTGAAGGCGATGATCATGAAGTCCAGAGCCTCCTGGTTGGACTCTGAGTAGAAGTGTATCCAGCCCGCGTCCCTCTCGGAGACGGAGTCCTGCTGGTCGCCCCATATATTGATTGGCGCGGAGAGGGCCCTGTTGCCCACCGCCATGACTATCGGGAGCCTCATGCCCGCGGCGATGAAGAGCATCTCGTGCATCAGGGCGAGGCCCTGGGAGGCCGTGGCTGTGCACACGCGCGCGCCGGCGGCGCTGGCGCCTATCGCGGCGCTCATCGCGCTGTGCTCGCTCTCGACGAGCATGAAGTGGGCGTCCATCTCGCCGTTGGCAACGTACTCAGAGATTCTCTCGGGGAATAGAGTGGACGGGGTTATCGGGTAGGCGGGGACCACATCTGGCCGGGCGAGCTTGGCCCCGAGCGCGGTGACCTCGTTCCCCCTCATGATTCTCTGCATATCACCTCACCTCCGGCTCCATCGCTATCGCATTCGCGGGGCACTCCGCCGCGCAGATTCCGCAGCCTTTGCAGTAGTCGTAGTCGGGCTCCGCGCTCCTCTCGCCCTTTCGCATCGCCGAGTCGGGGCAGTATATCACGCAGAGCCAGCACCTCTTGCACTTTTTCGCGTCCACGACGGGTCGAAGGGTTCGCCAGCTGCCGGTCTTGTTCCGACGGCTCGACCCCGGCTCCCTAGCGACGAGCCCCAGAGTTATCTTGGGCAAGCCTCACACCCCCCTCGTTCTCTCGTAGGCCTCTCTGGCCGCCCTCTTGTTCTCCTCCATTTTGATGGGGGCGCTCTCCTCGATGGCTCTCTCGATGGCCTCCAGGCTGACGTTGCCCACGGCCCTTGCGTAGGCCCCGAGAATCGCGGTGTTGACGATGGGGTTGGTCGGTGTGCCGAGCTTGTTGGCGACTGCGATACCTGTGGCGTCGACCGTGAAGACTCTCGCGCGAGCGCAGGAGAAGTCTGCCGGCTGTCTTGTGGTGTTCAGGACGACGACCCCGCCGTCCCTAAGGCCCGCGGCGATGTCGACCACGCCTATGAGAGTCGTGTCGAGGACGACGACCGCGTCCGGGTGGTAGACCTGGGTCCTTGTCACTATGGGTTGGTCGTCCATGCGCAGGAAGGCCATGACAGGCGCGCCCCTGCGCTCAACACCGAACATCGGGAACGCCTGGACCTTCTTTCCCTCGAAAAACGCCGCCTCGGCGAGAATGTTGGCCGCGGTCACGGCCCCCTGGCCGCCCCGGCCGTGGAACCTCACCTCGTACACCAGAGCCCCCCTCTCAGGGCCCGGCATTGAGATTGACGTATTTACGGATTATGTAAACGTGTCAGAGACAAGCACGCGCGGGCGCGCCCCCGAGGCTCTGGCGGCCCGCTCGCGCCGGCGAGGCTGGGAGAGACCCCCCGGCCCCCGTCCCAAGATATGGACTTGCTCGGGCGCGCGATGCCCCGGAGGACCGGCAGAAATATCATCGCCACGCGACATATGGTGGGGGGCGGCCTTTGACTGTCCGGGATAGGGTGGGGAGGCTCAGGTACATCGGCTTCGTCGTCGAGGGCGGAGGGGGCGTGGGCAGGGAGGAGCTCGGCATCGCGCTCGCAGAGGCCGCTCGGGCCCTTCCTCTCCCGCGCGGGTCCCTCCAGCTCACGGCTCTCACGTGTGGCCGTGGAATTCTCAGGGTTCCCCACAGGCTGAAGAGCGACGTCATCCGGCTCCTCCCTCGAATCAAGAGCGCGGGCGCCTCGGGCCGCCCGCTCGGCCTCAGGCCCGTCGTGACGTCGGGGACGAGTCGCAAGGTGAAGCGCGTCCTCGGAATTCCGGACAGGAGACCCCCGACCCATCGGGTCCGGAGGGCGAGAGAGTCGAGCGACCGATAGAGGACCACAAAAGCTTTATTCGCGCAATCGTTTTTCTCTCTCAGAGGGGTGGAGATGGCAGTCGCTGAAGACGAGTGGGGCGGGGAAGTGACGAGGTTTCTGGACAAGCCACCCGCGCGCCCGTGTCTTGTTCCACCAGCCCCAAGCCTCTGCAGCGTCTGCGGCAAGCTCAACAGCCCCGTGGCCTCGGTCTGCAAATACTACGGCCTCAGGCACCAGAGGGGCCGGGGCGAGACGAGCGTCGGCGCGCATGCGGCCGCCCGGGGAGTCGAGATAGAGGTCGAGTTCGGGGCCCCGGACGAGTTCCCAGGCGCCCCCCTGATTGAGTACGACAGGCCCCGAAGGACGACGGGCGCGGCTCCAAGAGCGCGCGCCGCGCCCCCGGCGAGGCCTACCCCAGCGGCCAGACCCCAAAGACAGATCAAACCCGTCAAGAGACCCGCCCAGCCCGAGGTGATAGAGGCTGAGGTCGTCGAGGTCGTGACAAAGGAGCTGATTAAAGGGGCCGAGGCGGAAAAGAGGCCTCTGCCGTCTGCTGCAAAGGAGCCGGGGAGGGGCGTGGAGCCCGGGCCCGGCCCAGAGAAGCCGGCCATCCCAGAGAAGCCGTTGGAGAGGGCTGTGGAGAGGGCGCCTCAGATAGCCCCTCCGCCCCCGCCTGTCAGCGCCCCGGCGA
>FWPU01011068.1_pt1 | contig 12903 bp, 8 predicted proteins | sample 2228361 | NCBI WGS metagenome assembly FWPU01 (sample SAMEA103939777, study PRJEB20133) | metagenome | reverse complement strand
TTCGTACATGAACACCGTGGCGCCTGCCGAGAGGGGGCCATAGACGATGTACGTATGGCCGGTGATCCAGCCGATATCGGCCGTGCACCAAAAGATGTCCTCGTCCCGGATGTCGAACACCCATTCGGTGGTCTTTTTGGCGAAAAGGTTGTAGCCGGCCGTGGTGTGCTTGATCCCCTTGGGTTTTCCCGTCGAGCCGCTGGTGTAGAGGATGAACAGGGGGGCTTCGCTATCCATGGGTTCGGCGGGGCAGTCGCCGGGGGCCTCGGCCATCAGCTCATGCCACCAGAAGTCGCGCCCCTCGCGCATGGGCACGGGATCGCCCACCCGGCGGAGGACCACACACTTCTGGACGCTCGGCGATTTCTCCAGGGCAGCATCGGTATTGGCCTTGAGCGGCAGTTTGGCACCGCGGCGCCAACCGTAGTCGGCCGTGATCATCAACTTGGCCGACGCATCGCAGTTCCGCTCGGCGATCGCCTCGGAAGAAAAGCCGGCAAAGATCACGCAATGCACCGCACCGATGCGGGCGCAGGCCAGCATGGCAATGGCCAGTTCGGGCACCATGGGCATATACATCGACACCACGTCGCCCTTGCCCACGCCCAGCTTCTTAAGGACGTTGGCAAACTTGCAAACTTCAAAATGCAGCATCTGATAGGTGAGCACACGGGTGTCGCCCGGCTCTCCCTCCCAGATGTACGCGGGCTTGTCGCGTCGCGGGGTGCCCAGGTGCACATCCAGGCAATTGTAAGAGACGTTCGTCTGCCCGCCCACGAACCACTGAGCGAAGGGCTGCTGCCACTGGAGGACCTTCTCATAAGGTTTGAACCAGTGCAGTTCGCCGGCCAGCCGACCCCAGAACCCCGGGATGTCGGCGGCGGCCTCGGCCCACAGCTTCTCATATTCCTCCAGCGACTTGATGCGGGCTTTGGCCGAAAACTCCGGCGGAGGCGGAAAAACCCGTTCTTCCTTCAAGACGTGGACGATCTGGCCGCCTTGAGGCTCAGACATAGTTGTTACCTTTCTACCGGGCTCCAAAAGCATTGAACTGCATTGCGCGCCCGCTTGCAAGGAGGCGTCGAAATTTATTGGGTCGAAGGGTACGCGTCAAATTATTTTGCTTGATGGGCAAGTGTCCAAGCCTTTCTTTCCCGCTTGCCAAAAACGGTCGCCAGCCGCTTGGACATCGGCTGCCATTTGGCGTCCGCCTCCTTCTGGCGTGGCCCTTTGCCGGTGCGATCTGGAACCGGCCGGGGGGCCGGCGAAATCTGCGCAGGGGCCCTGGAGGACCCCGCCTGATGCTGTTATGAGCCGGCACGCGGGCGCCGTGTCCCCGGGGTTCGAGGGGCGTCCGGTTCGGATCGCCAACGCTGCCCGCCGCTACCTGCGCCTTGGGGTTCAAGGGGCGCCCCCCCGGCACCGCCGATACCTGCGCGGGCCGGGCGAGGCGTACTTTCCCCGCAGGCCCCACACGTATATCATGGGGCGAATATGCATGGCGATTCTGGAAAAGCGCGAGGTGTGATGCGATGAGCGTGCCGTCCGCGTCCGGACAATCCGGCACGGAAGGGGGGGTCGGCCTCGGATTCGATGCCGGCTCGGTCGCCTTGAAAGTGGTGGTCACGGATAGCTCGGGCGAAGTCATCGAGCATTGGTACCGGCGCACCAGCGGCCGCCCCGTGGAAACGGCCTTGGGCCTGCTGGAGGAAGTGGCCCGGCAATATGGGCCCCGGGTGATGGCCGTCGCAGGGACCGGGTCGGCCGGCCGATTGCTGTGCGAGCTGTTGGAAGTGCCGTTCGTCAACGAGGTCATTTGCCAGGCCACGGCGGTGCGGCGCCTGCATCCCGAGGCCCGCACCCTGATCGAGATGGGTGGGCAGGACAGCAAGCTGGTGTTCCTGCCGGACGACCCGGCCGATCCCCGCGCCATGGTGGATTTTTCCATGAACACCAGTTGCGCGGCGGGTACAGGCAGTTTTCTGGACCAGCAGGCTTCGCGGTTGGGGGTGGCGATCGAGGAGTTCGGCCAATTGGCTTTGCAGAGCGTGTCGCCGCCGCGCGTTGCGGGCCGGTGCAGCGTGTTCGCCAAAAGCGACATGATCCACCTCCAGCAGCAAGCCACCCCGGTCCATGACATTATTGCGGGGCTGTGCTTTGGGCTGGCCCGCAACCTGAAGAGCAATCTGGGGAGCGGGCGGGAGTGGGGCCGGCCCATCGCGTTTTGCGGGGGGGTGGCGGCCAATGCGGGGGTGGTGCGGGCAATCCGCGAAGTTTTCGAACTCGCCGAGGGCGAGCTGATCGTCCCCCGCTATCACGCCGTCACAGGGGCCTTGGGGGCGGTGCTGGTGACCTTGCCTGAGCCCGGCCAGGCCGCCCGATCGGCACCGGTGCCCCTCCGCTTGGAGGCGCTGGAGAACTACCTGCGGCAGAAGCGAATCGTGGGGTACCGGTTGGCGCCGCTTGCGCCCCCCTCCAACGGCCGGCCGCAGGAAGCCGCCTGCGATCTGGAAGCGCTGGTGGCCGCCCGCGGGGGCCAGCCCCTCGATGCCTACTTGGGCCTGGATGTCGGCTCGATCAGCACCAAGATCGCGGTCATCGACGCCCAGAACCGGGTGTTGGCCAAGGTGTATTTGATGACGGCGGGCCGGCCCCTGGAGGCCGTGCAGCGTGCTCTCCGCCAGATCCGGCAGCAGGTGGGCAACCGGGTGCGGATTCGCGGGGCGGCCACGACGGGCTCCGGCCGGTATCTGACCGGCGAGTTCATCGGTGCCGACCTGGTCATCAACGAGATCACGGCGCAGGCCACCGCCGCGGCCCTCCTCGACCCCGAAGTGGATACGATCTTCGAGATTGGCGGGCAGGATAGCAAATACATCAGCCTGGACCATGGGGTGGTCGTCGATTTCGAGATGAACCACGCCTGTGCCGCGGGGACCGGCAGCTTCCTCGAAGAGCAAGCAGAGCGCCTGGGGATCAACATTCAAGAGCAGTTTGCCGAACTCGCCCTGGCCAGCCGATCCCCCGTCCGGTTGGGCGAACGCTGCACGGTGTTCATGGAATCGGACCTGTTGAGCTATTTGCAGCAGGGGGCGGCCACGGACGACCTGGTGGCGGGGCTGGCGCATTCCATTGTGGCCAACTACATCAACCGCGTGGTGGGGCACCGCCGGATTGGACGGCGGATTTTCTTTCAAGGGGGCACGGCGTTCAATCGTGGTGTGGTGGCGGCCTTCGAGAAGGTGACCGGCCGCAACATCACCGTGCCGCCGCACCACGAGGTGACCGGAGCCATTGGGGCGGCGGTCTTGGCCCGGCGGCATCAAGAGGCCCTGGGACGGACCGAAAGCCGTTTCGGGGGGTTCGACCTGGCCGACCTCCGCTACGAGGTCCGCAGCTTCCCCTGCGAGCACTGCAGCAATCATTGCGAGATCAGCGAGGTGATTTTGCCGGGCCGGGAGCCGCTGTACCACGGCTCGCGGTGCGACCGCTACAACGTCAAGAAAGATCCGGGGCAACAGACCGAAATCCCCAATCTGTTTGCCGAGCGGCACCGGATGCTGATGCGGTACGCCCGATCGGGGCAGCCTCGGCCGGGCCGACCCACCGTGGGCATTCCCCTGGCGCTGGGAAACTACCAGTTGCTGCCCCTTTGGGGGACTTTGCTGGGCCAGTTGGGCTGCCGGGTGGTGATGAGCCAGGTCTCGACCCCCGGCATCATCCACCGGGGGGTGGAAGCGGTCCTGTCCACCCCCTGCTTTCCGGTGAAAGTCGCGCATGGGCACGTGCTGGAGCTGCTGGACAAGGGGGTGGACTACGTGTGGCTGCCCAGCGTGGTCAACCTCCCGCAGGACGACGCCGCCCAGCGATTCAACCAGCCTTGCCCCTATGTGACCTCGATCCCGTACCAGATTGCGGCTGTGGCAGGTTCCGAGCCGCGCAAGGCCAGGCTGCTGGCGCCGGCGGTGCAGCTTCAGCACGGGCCGCAAGCGCTGGTGCGAAGCCTGAAAGGCCTGTGCCGCGTGCTGGGGGTGGGACTGGCCGACTTGCGCCGGGCTGTGGCGGCCGGCTGGCATGCGCAACAGCAGTTCGAGGAGGCCTGCCGGGCCCGCGGCCGGGAAGTGCTCGCCAGCCTGGCTCCAGACCAGCCAGCCATGGTGCTCGTCAGCCGGCCCTACAACGGTTGCGACGCCGGGGTGAATCTCGATGTGCCCGGCAAACTCCGCAAACTGGGCGTGCTGGCCATCCCCATGGATTTCCTCGACCTCCGCACCCGCTCCGATGCCGAGGACCGCGTCTTTGCCGGCATGTACTGGAAGTACGGCCAACGGATCCTCCGGGCGGGCAAGATCATCCGCGAGGACCCCCGCCTGCATGCGGTCTACCTTTCGAACTTCAGTTGCGGCCCCGATTCGTTCCTGATCGGCTATTTCAAGCGGATCATGGCGCCCAAGCCCTCGCTGGTGCTGGAGATTGACGAGCACTCGGCCGACGCCGGCGTGGTGACACGGCTGGAAGCGTTCCTAGAAAGCCTGCGCGGCTTCCGGCCCGAACGGCTGCCACCCGCCAAGCCCCTGTATCCGCTAGCCGCCCCGCCCCAGCGTGCCGCAGACAAACCGCTCCTTTACATTCCCTACATGGGAGACGTGAGCCTGGCGCTGCGTTCGGCATTCCGCGCCGCTGGGCAGCCCGCCGAGGTCATACCCCCCGGCAATGAGGAGACGATCGAACTCGGCCGGCGCTTCACCACGGGCAAGGAATGCCTGCCGTGCATCATCACGGCCGGCGACATGCTACGCACCGCCTGCCGGCCGGACTTCGACGCGCACCGCTCGGCCTTCTTCATGCCGGGAGGGTCGGGGCCGTGCCGCTTTGGCCAGTATCACTGCCTGCACAAGCTTCTTCTTTGCGATGCCGGATTTCCGCAGGTCCCCGTAATCTCCGTCTCCCAGGACGCCGAAATGTATGAGCAAAGCGCCCAGTTCGGCAACGAGACGCTCCTGGCCGCCTGGCGGGGCAGTTGCGCGATGGAACTGCTGCTGAACGCGGTGCTGGCCATCCGGCCCTACGAAACCGAACCGGGGCGGACCGACGCCGTGTATCAGGCCTGGCGCGACCGCCTGGCGGCCTTCCTGGAGACCGGCCCCACGACCGAGGCGCTGGCCCGCCAACTCGAGCAGGCGGTGGCTGACCTGTTGGCCGTCCCCGTCGACCGCAGCCACCCCCGCCCCCGCATCGGCATCGTCGGAGAAATCTACGTCCGCCACCATCCGCTGGCAAACAACCAGCTCATCGCCCGGCTGGAGCGCTTCGGCGCCGAGTGCATATTGGCTGGCTTCTCCGAATGGATGTATTACACCAACTGGACCCGCAAGCTCGAGTCCCGCCAGGGGCGGCAGTGGCGGAGATGGCTGACCAGCGTGCTCAAAGACCACACCATGCGCCGCACGCATCGCCGGCTGAGCGTTCCCTTTGAACCGATCCTGGGCAAGTTCCACGAGGCCACCGCCGAAGAGATCCTCGACCTGGCCGAACCCTACATCCATCGCTCCTTCCAGGGCGAAGCCGTGCTCTCGGTGGGGAAGATGATCGAGATGTCCCGCCACGGCTGCCACGGCCTGGTCAATGTGGGGCCCTTCTCCTGTATGCCCTCGACCATCGTCGCCGGCGTGATGAAACACCTGGCCACCCGGCTGGGAGACATCCCCATGCTTTCGCTAAGCTTTGATGGGCAGCAAGACCCCACGCTCGATACCCGCTTAGAGGCCTTCTTGCACCAAGCGCGGAGCTACCAGCGCTCGGTGCAGCAGGGGTCGGCGTGCCCGGAGGGTGCGTTCGGCCGTGGCCCCGTCCGGCCTTGAACGGATCAGCCAAGGGGGTCGCGGCGGAGTTCCCCCCGGCTTCCCGAAAACGTCCAGCCGCCGTGACGCCGCCCGATGACGATCATGGACCAAAAAGCGTTGGACCGCTGGCACATGCAACGGGCCCTGGAGCTGGCCCTGCGAGGCCAGGGATCGGTCGAGCCGAACCCCATGGTCGGATGCGTGGTGGTGCGGGGGGCGGAGATCATCGGCGAAGGGTGGCACCGCCGGTTCGGCGGCCCCCATGCGGAGGTCGAAGCCCTGGCCGTGGCCGGCGCCCGGGCCGCCGGTGCCACCCTTGTGGTGACCCTGGAGCCCTGCTGCCACTACGGCAAGACACCCCCTTGTACCCAGGCCATCATCCGGGCGGGTATTCGGCGGGTCGTGGCCGCCCAGCGCGATCCCTTTCCCCAGGTCAACGGCGGCGGCCTGGCCCAACTCCAGGCTGCCGGCATCGAAGTCGAGGTAGGACTGCTGGAAGACCAGGCCCGCCGCCTGAATGCCCCCTACCTCAAACTGCTGACCACGGGGCGCCCCTGGGTGCTGGCCAAATGGGCGATGACCCTCGACGGCAAAAGCGCAACCGCCAGCGGGTCCAGCCGGTGGATTTCCAACCCCCAGTCGCGTGCGGTAGTCCACCAATTGCGGGGCCGGGTCGATGCCATCGTAGTCGGCCGCGAGACTGCCCGCGTGGATGACCCCATGCTGACAGCCCGGCCACCCGGGCCGCGCACGCCCCTGCGGGTGGTCGTCGATAGCCGCGCCTCGCTCCGGCTGGAAAGTCAACTGGTCCGCACCGCCCGCCAGGTGCCTGTGCTGGTGGCGGTGGGCCCCCAGGCCCGCGCCGCCGACCGCCGCCGCCTTCAAGATGCCGGCTGCGAAGTGCTGCTCTGCGACGCCCGATCCCCAGCCGAGCGGGTCGACCAACTGCTGGCCGAACTGGGCCGGCGCCGCTGCACCAACGTGTTGGTCGAGGGGGGCGGACGCCTGACGGGCAGCTTGTTCGACGCTCGGCAGATTGACGAGGTCCACGTGTTTATCGCCCCGAAACTGCTGGGCGGCACTTGGGCCCGAACCCCCATCGCCGGCGAGGGTATTGCCGAAATAGCCCAGGCCCTCGAGCTAGACGACTTCCAGGTCCGCCAATTGGCCGGCGACCTCTACATATCGGGGCGCCTGCGCCGGCAGCCATAGCGATCCGGATGCGGACCAAACGGCGTGTACCGAGCCGCGACCGTCAAAGAGCGGCTCTACCCACCAAGAAGGAGCGGCCCCACCGAGCCGCGACCGTCAGAGAGCCGGCTTCACCGAACCCCCAACCGTCAGGGAGCGGGCTTCACCGAGCGGCGACCGTCAAAGAGCGGCCCTACCCACCAAGAAGGAGCGGCCCCGCCGAGCCGCGACCGTCAGAGAGCCGGCTTCACCGAACCCCCAACCGTCAGGGAGCGGGCTTCACCGAGCCGCGACCGTCAAAGAGCGGCTCTACCCACCAAGAAGGAGCGGCCCCACCGAGCCGCGACCGTCAGGCAGCGGCCATACCGCCCCTCAAACCCGAGGCCCCGACCCCCGCCAAGCTACTCCGAAAGCGAAGCCATGTAGCCGCGCACCTCCCGCCATTTTCCAAAAACCGGACCACCAGCCCAATCCCAGGCCCGGAAACGGGCGGTGGAGAGCGGAGCAACGGCGCACCAATCAAATGCCGGTACTCCGGCCGGCCCGCGTGGGAACGCCGGCCGTTGCGGGACCGCAAGAAACTCCATCCCCCACCCGTAATCTCGGTGGAATTAAATACCCTGATGGCAGGAGCCCCTGCAGCCGACGGTACGTCCTACGCCCCTTGCTGGGCCAGGGCCCTGCGCTTTTCCTCGATAAATTGAATATGGTGCGGGATATGGCCCGTGATTCGCTCGACCAGGGTCTGTAGAGTGAGGGGACCAGACTCGGAGTGCATCCCGCGGCGCTGGAAATCCTCCGGGCCCAGGGTGCGAAGAATGCGACCCACCTGGCTGCGGATCACTTCGATCACCAGCAACTCCTCCTCGGCTTGGCGGTGGTGATAGGCCAGGCGCGATGCGAAGGTGTCTGGGTCGCCGCCAAACAACGTGGGCTCGTTCTCGGCGATAACCCGCTTGATCCGGTCGGCAAACACGATCTCGAAGTCCGCCAGATGGCAGAGGACCTCCAGCGTGGACCATTTTCCGGGCACGGGCCGGGCCAAAAATTGCCCGGCATCCATTCCCGCCACCGCCTGGCGGAGCAGCCGTGGACCGTCCAGGTACTGGTCAATCAGGTCGTCGAAGGCCATCAGGAAGCTCCGGGGGCCGAGGAAGCTGTCGGTTCGGCAGGCCCGGCGGATTGGGGTGCCGACTGGGCAGGGGCGCCTGCTGCCGGTGGGGTAGCCGGGGGAGGTGCCGATTCCGCGGTGGCAGGCGCTGGCGGCGCGGGGGTCGCCGGGGTGGGCGCTTTGGCGCGTGCAGTTTTCGGGGCGGCTACTTTGGCGGCCTTGCGTGGGGCGGTTTTCTTCTTGGCGGTTGCCCGTTTGGCTGATGCAGTCTTGGGCGCCTGGGCCTTGGCGGTCGCCTTCTTTGCGGCTTTCTTGGCGGCCTTTTTCGCGACTTTCTTCTTCGCCATGGTGGGACCTCCACGTTCGCGGGCCAGTGTTTCAAAAAACCCTATCCCACTTTATCACGAACTCGCAAAGATTCAAGCGCCCGAAAAACAGAGTTTTGGGGCGGGCAATTTTTTGCATCCGGCCCAAGAACGGCAAGCCCCTAAGAGGCCCCTGCCAAACTTTTGCTCAGGAGATACCGACCAAGCAAAGCCCGAAACCCTGGTGGGGCCAGCGCCCATCGAGAATCTGGCGTAGACTGCTTCGGCTACCTCTCGGGGCTTTGAAGTTTGTCCAGAGGTTCCTTCGCCATCCCGAAGGCTAGCGGGGCGGGCTGGCAGCCGGCTACCGGGGCCAAGATTGGAATTGGGGGCTAGCTGTCCCAGCACCGAAAGATAGCTAAACCCGGCAACCCCGGCAAACTTCCCGAGGCGAAAACCCCAAGCCAACCGCCCTTGGTCCCATCCGGCCCCCGGTGCCTTAGAGTTCCGCCCTTGTGGCGGCAACAGGGGCAGACCAGCGATTAGAGGCGCCGCCCGGATTCGAACCGGGGAATGGCGGATTTGCAATCCGCTGCCTTAGCCGCTTGGCTACGGCGCCTTGACGGAACCTCCCCACGGAGGTGCCAAACCTTGCCCGCTACCGCCGCATCCAGCAGGGCCCACCGCTCACAATGCTGTTGTTCCGGCAAAGCCCATTGCCATCCATTCATCGGCCGGTTGCGGCCGGTCCATTTGATTGAATGTTACCAAATCGCCCGCGTCGGAGGAAGGGGCACCGTGGCCCCGCGCCCCAGCTCCCCAGACGGCCCTGGGACGCCAACTCTCCGGCCTGGCCACCCATGACGGTGGTGCAATGCTCACCTGAATTGGCGGCAAACGGCCGCGGCCTTGCGTTGGTGGGAGCCCGCTCGATGCTCATGGCACCTCAAGTGCGGTGGGCCCCCACGGTGGATTACCTCCCCCCTTCCGGACCCTCATAGCTCTCTACCCTCCATCCGGAGGGCTCCTTCACCAGTTCCAGATGGACGGTACCGGAATACGAGCTGTACGGAAATCCCTCAAGCCGGTGGCGAAAATGGGCGGTGACATCCAGGCTTACCTCCGCGATGGGCGGATCGGACAAATCGTTGATCTCGATCTGGATGTTGCGGATATGGACCTGCTCGAACTCGATCAGCGCCGCGTATCTTCGCACGATGGGGCGAACCCGGCTCAGGCCCCCTTGCGACAGCAGGCCTTCCACCCGAGCGATGTCGTTTGCTTCGACCGCCGCGGCCCCGGCATCCAGCACGGCCTCGATTTGTTCCCGCTCGGTAACCACCAAACGTTCGACCAGGACGCCTAGCAGCACCAACCCCGCCACACCGCCCAGACCAATCAAGTACTCCTTTCGGCCGAGGGTGATGTAGAGCCAACCCAGCACGGCCCCGGCCAACAGGCCGAGGACCAGCACGGGCACCGGCGTTTCCAGCAGGACGGTCATCGGCGTTTAGGGAACAACGGCCCGCCGTACTGGGCCGAATTGCCCAGGGTCTCTTCGATGCGGAGAAGCTGATTGTACTTGGCCATGCGGTCGGTCCGCGAGGCGGAGCCGGTCTTGATCTGTCCGGTCCCCAAGGCGACAGCCAGATCGGCGATCGTTGCGTCTTCGGTTTCGCCGCTGCGATGGCTGATCACCGCGCTGTAGCCGCACCGGAATGCCAGGCGAACGGCCTCGATCGTTTCGGTCAGCGTGCCAATCTGGTTGACTTTAACGAGGATGCTGTTGGCCACCCCCTGGTCGATACCCTGCTGAAGGCGTTTGGTATTGGTGACGAATATGTCGTCGCCCACCAGTTGGATCTTCGTGCCCAGGCGCTGGGTGAGCACTTTCCAGCCCTCCCAGTCGTCCTCGGCCAGCCCGTCTTCAATCGAGCAGATGGGGTACTTGTCCACCCAGGCCGCGTAGAGATCGACGAGTTCTTCGGCCGACAGGGCTCGGCCATCGACGGTGTACTTCCTCGTGTCGGCATTGTAGAACTCGGTGGCAGCCGGGTCCAAGGCGAAGAACACCTGCTTGCCGAGTTCATAGCCGGCGGCCTGGACCGCATCGACAAGCAGGTCCAGGGCTTCCGCATTGCTTTTCAGATCCGGGGCAAACCCCCCTTCGTCGCCGACATTGGTGGAGAGTTTTCTGCCCTGGAGGACTTTCTTGAGGTGGTGGAAGACCTCGGCGCCACAGCGGATGGCATCGCTGAAGGAACCGAACCCCAGCGGCACGATCATGAACTCCTGGACATCGACCGCGTTGTCGGCGTGCTTGCCGCCGTTGAGGACGTTCATCATGGGGACCGGCAGGATGCGGGCACCCACTCCACCGAGGTAGCGGAACAGGGGCAGGCCTACATAGTCCGCCGCCGCATGGGCCACTGCCAGCGAGACCCCCAGCATGGCGTTGGCACCCAGATTGCGCTTGTTTTCGGTGCCGTCCAGCTCGATCATCCGGGCGTCGACGCCGGCCTGATCCAAGGCATCCATGCCGCAGATCTCGTCGGCCAGCTTCTCGTTGACGTTGGTAACCGCCTGGAGGACCCCCCGTCCGAGGAACTTGGCCTTGTCGCCGTCGCGGAGTTCCCAGGCCTCATGCACTCCGGTGCTGGCCCCACTGGGCACAGCGGCCCGACCGAAAGAACCGTCCGAAAGGGTTACGTCCACCTCGACCGTGGGGTTGCCGCGACTGTCCAGAATCTGACGAGCGTGGATGTCAACAATGGTGGAACTCATGGTTTGTCTCGTTCTCAGCGAGGGTTCAGGGGGTTCCAGCGGAGAGATCCGTTTTGAACCTGCCATTGTGTACCATCCGGGCCGAGTTGCCTAGCCCCCTTTTTTCGTCCTTTCGTGCCATGCTGCTTCGCGGCTTTCAGGGCGACTTGGCGAGGTGGCTGGCCGAAAGCTCGCTCCGACGGCGATTCCGGCTCCGTGGCCGGACGCTTAGCAAATGGCTACACTATCGGCATTGCCCAGGGCCAGAAGGCGCCGAACTGGACCGATGGGACTGATGCCTTGAAACTGAAGGCTTGGAAGTGAAAGCATGATGGCGCAAGCGGCGAGAAGCGAGGCGGAGTCGGGCGCCGGGCCGGCAACCTATGAGGCCCTGTTAGTGGTGTCGTTCGGGGGACCGGAACGCCGCCAGGACGTGCTCCCCTTTCTCGAAAACGTGCTCCGGGGCAAGCGGGTGCCCCCCGAGCGTCTGGCGGAGGTAGCCCGGCACTACGAATACTTCGAGGGGGTCAGCCCCTTGAACGAGCAGATCCGTGCCCTCTTGGCTGCGGTCCTGGGCGAACTGAACGCCCACGGCCCCCGTCTGGCGGTGTATTGGGGCAATCGCAACTGGCATCCGCTGTTGGAAGATACAGTACGGGAAATGGCCGAGGACGGGGTCCGGCGGGCCCTGGCTTTTGTCACCTCAGCGGTTGCCTCGTACTCGGGATGTCGGCAGTACTTGGAGGACATCGAGCGGGCCAGACGGGCGGCCGGCCCGGCGGCGCCGGTTATCGACAAGTTGCGCCTGTTCTTCAATCATCCGGGGTTCATCGAGGCCGTGGCCGATCGCGTGCAAACGGCCCTGCAAGCGGTTCCGGCGGAGCGCCGCGGGCAGGTCCCCCTCCTTTACACCGCGCACAGCCTGCCCCTGGCCATGGCGCGGCAGTCGAAATATGTGGAGCAGTTGCAAGAGGCGTGCCGGCTGGTTTCCGAGCGCTTGGGGCGTGCCGCGTGGCAGTTGGCCTTTCAAAGCCGCAGCGGTCCGCCCCAACAGCCGTGGCTGGAACCCGACGTGGACCAGGCTGTGGCCGAGCTGGTTCGGGCGCACAAGCCCCAGGAGCTGGTGGTGGTTCCCATCGGCTTTGTCTGCGAGCACATGGAGGTGGTCTATGACCTGGATGTCGAGTTGGCCGGCATGTGCGCGGCCTTGGGTGTGGGCTATTGCCGGGCGGCAACGGTTGGGACGCATCCCCGGTTTGTGCGCATGATCCGCGAGTTGATCGAAGAGCGGATGAAGCCGGGAAGCCCGCGGCCGGCCCTCGGTGCCCTGGGCCCCAGCCCCGATGAATGCCCCAACACCTGTTGTGCGCCCGCCCCGGAAGCGTAGCTCCAGGTGCCCCACCTAGCCGTAAAAAAGGGACTTAGAGCCGGGGGTGTGAGCCCCCCCGGTGGCGACAGACAGTGGTTAGCTACAAAGAGTCGGGGGCGTGAGCCGCCGGTGGCGACAGACAGTGGTTAGCTAGAAAGAGTCGCGGGCGCGAGTTCCCGGTGGCGACAAACAGTGGTTAGCTACAAAGAGCGGGGGCGCGAGTTCCCGGTGGCGACAAACAGTGGTTAGCTACAAAGAGCCGGGGGCGCGAGCCGCCGGTGGCGACAGACAGTGGTTAGCTACAAAGAGTCGGGGGCGCGA
>FWPU01011067.1_pt1 | contig 12904 bp, 13 predicted proteins | sample 2228361 | NCBI WGS metagenome assembly FWPU01 (sample SAMEA103939777, study PRJEB20133) | metagenome | reverse complement strand
AATGTATAAAACATAGCAGTCTGATAGCGAAATCCTTTCATTGAATCTCTTACAAAAAATTACTTTTTAAAAAATACTCAGTTTTTTCAGAACCCTCAATATATTCAGCAAGGTCTTCTTCATTTTCTGAAACAGGCACATAACCCGGATGATTCAAATTGTAGTAAAGGACAAGTCCTCGCTCGCTTCCGTATTCGCTATATCCAATCCAATACTTTATTGGTTCTTCATCCGGGAAGCCAAAGGCTTCGCATCTTTCGAAGAGTCCCCGCATTGGAGGATCTTCCTCAAGGTAGAAGCTTTTTGTCTTGTAATCCAGTTCTACCCCCTTATCCTCATCCATCAAGGATAATATTTTTGCTATCACAGTATATTTGCCCTTATCTGGATAGTTAGCCTTCGTGAATTTTTCCTCAAAAGGACCGAATTCTTCCGTTGTGGAATGTGCTCTGACCTTGACATCGCTCTCAAGAAATGTCTTGATAACTCCATCGTAAAACCTGAGGAAAAATTTAACCCGCATATCTATATCCCGTTCCTCATCGTTTACCACCTCTATTTTTATGTTTCTTACAAACTCACCATAATTAATCCTTAGATCGCCAGGTCGTGGTAACAACAGCTCCTCCATCCTGATTCGCACTTTTTTCCATTTTCTCTCCATTCCTTCTATTTCCCTCGGAGGCCTCCCCGGGCCCGCACCTACTCCCAAGGCACGTACAAAATTATTAACGGCTATCAGGGCTCTTCTTTCAGCATTTCGCTGCTGTTGTCTTCTCACTTCCCTTACGTCAACACCATACCCGAGCTTTTCTTGTGCAAATCTCAGTATCTCATCTTCAACAAACCTCTTTATCGCTCCTGGAAGTGCTCTCCGAAAATCACAAGAATAGTGCTCAATACCCTCGTCTTCCAGCAAAGCCTCTTCAGTATCAGGATTAAAGCTTATGTAACCATAAAGCTTTTCCGCAATTTCCTTTCCCATATACTTTGGTTCAATTGTGCATATTTTCATTCCATCTCTCTGGATAGCGATTCCTCTTATATCTTCAGGGACAGGTTTATCACAATTGTATACTATATGAATACTTTTTATTTGTATCTCTCCAAACCTTATAGGAATTCTTTGATTTCTCTTGATCCAGACTTTGAATTTTCTGGAATCATCCTCCTTATAAATCAAACTCCTTTGGAATACTGGCAACCTGAAGTCGTCCGCGTGTTTTCACTTTTATCATAGCTTCGTATTTCAAGATTATTTCCCACCAAGTTTCACCTATGTAACGGAGAAATTGTCCGCTTTCAATATCTTCAACCAATTCATCAACTGGATCAACAATAATAACCCTACTGCCCACCGATGAAAGAGGTACAACTAGGTTTCCAGTCATTTCTCGCAATTTTTGCTTTCCTTCTTCACCGTCGTAGGCCGCGACAGGGGATTCAGTTTTTATCACAGTTCTAAACCCGAACCTGTAAGTACCATCGTCTCGGAAGGTGTCGTACATAATCGTATATTCTTTTGATGCACCAACAAAAATAAACTTGCCTCTACCCCTTGAGCCAAGAGTTCTCTCTGCACGAGGCTGGGTGAACGCCACACCTTCAAAACGACCCCATCTCTCCTCACCGGGTAGATCCGTTTCATATTCTTCTGGAGTTAAAACTTTCCCAGTTAGGCCTGTTGTCCCTTCATCAGTCATGAGAAGGAATTTTCTATCTGCTGCTTCCACCAGTTCAAATGTAAAGCTCCATCCTCTCCCTTTTTTATTCTTTCTCGCACTCCATCCATTTTGAATGGCATCTTTCTGTACAGCATGAGGGATTGTTGTATATGCCCGATATCCATCGACAATTGCTTTCACATCCTCTGGCCAATGGCGAACGGTTCTGCGTACCTCAACACTCGTTAAGTAGCTATCAATCAATCTTTTCGCCATGATTTACCCTCCTCAAAATTTTCCTTTACAGAGGTGTTCTGTGGTCGGGACATAGCGTTCGTATTCGCTGAAGATAGACCATATATTGATGTTAACAAGGACCGTTTTATGTAACTGCCTTCTCCACCCTTACCTCTTCTAAAAAAGGGGCTTCCCGCCAGCCCTGAATTATAACAGTCACGACGGGCTGACCTTTTTCACGATTCTTCAGGGAGACTTCTCTACTCCATTTATTAAATGCCTCCTCCCCCTCAACTTGAAAAATAATAAGGGCACCCTTTGGAATCCGACCCTCAATCTCCGGGTTTTCCATAAGATATTTATGGAATTCAGAAGACCACATTGCAACTAATTTGCTATAGGGTTTCACTTCTTGCGCCTTTCTTTAAAATTTCTAACATACGATTTCCAGTTATTATTTATATCCCAGTCTGCCAGGGCCAATGCACTCTTGAAACTCAACCCCAAGGAAACCTTCTCCTTTTTGCCACCTGGATAAAACCTATCAAGGTGGGTGTAATTGTGAGAGGCATCGTAACGAATTATAGGTTGCCATTGATTGCCAATCAATGCCTCTAATTGAACGGCAAAAGTTGTGACCTTTCCCTTTTCTCGAACATGATAATGCCTTTTTCTAACCCCATATTCCAGAAGAACCACATATTCTACCTTCTTTTCTGACACACTTATTTCATCCTCCGCACTCTACCGAATCGCCTTTGTAAAGATGCTTGCTGGTCGGGGCGTAGCGTTCGTATTCGCTGAAGATGCAGCCGCAGTAGGACTGGAGATAAAGACACCGCTTTCTGGCCATCTCGTGGCTCTTCTCGTAAAGATGTCGGTAGTCCATGTAATGAAAGGGAATGCCTATCAGGCGTGAGGCCTCTTCCCCTGCCTTCTTGACCAGTTCATGTTTCTGATGGGTGCTGAAGAGGAGTGCGGTACTGAAGGCATCAAAGCTGTGCATCTTTGCGTGCCGGGCCGTGGCAAGTAGTCTCATGAGGTAACAATTCTCGCACCTCTGGGGGGACTCATGGGTTGCGATACCATTAAGAAACGTCTCCAGGCCGTATTCCTCACAGTAACGCATGGGGAAGTAGATTCCCCCGTTGGATTCATAGACCTTAACGGCCTTGAGTCTCTTGCGGAATTCCAGTAACGGATGGATGTTGGGGTTATAGAAGTAGCCCTCTATCTCCAGTCCGCTAGCCTTCAGTTCCTCAATCGGGGCACAGATGCATGGGGCACAGCACACGTGCAGGAGTAGCTTCATCTCTGCCTGGGCAACAAGGGGAGTTGCCCCTCCTCTGCGGTATCTTTTGAAAAACCTAAGTGGAGGTATGCCTTGTCTGTTGCCTTTCGCCCTTTTGGGGTGCGGATGAGGAACCCTTCCTTGAGTAAAAATGGCTCCACCATGTCCACCAGCGTATCTGTTTCTTCCTGTAGCACTGCAGCGATGGCCTCCAGCCCGACCGGGCCACCTTTGTAATGGATTAGCACGGTCTCCAGGAATTTTTTGTCCAGGGTGGTGAGGCCTTCTTCATCAATCCCCTCCAGCTCCAGGGCCTCATGGACTATGGGCCTGGTTATCACTCCCCGGTATCTTACCTGGGCATAGTCCCTCACCCTCCTCAGGATGCGGTTGGCTATCCTGGGGGTACCCCTGGAGCGTCTGGCAATCTCCACCACCCCTTCCCCATCTATGGGCACCTGCAGGAGGGAGGCCGAGCGCTTGACCACGAGTGATAATTCCTCCAGTGTATAAAAATCCAGGGCCCTCTGTATGCCAAACCTTTCCCTCAGGGGCGAAGAGATGAGCCCTGCGCGTGTGGTGGCCCCCACCAGGGTAAACCTCTCCAACCTGGAGCGGTAACTCCTGGCATGGCTTCCCTTGTCAAAGACTATGCTGATAGCAAAGTCCTCCACGGCGGAGTAGAGGTATTCTTCCACGGCCCTGGGCAATCTGTGTATCTCATCTACGAAGAGCACGTCACCTTTTTTGAGGTGGGTGAGGATGCCGATGAGATCTCCCCCTTTTTCAAGGGCAGGGCCTGAAGTGGTAACTATCCCCACATCCATCTCCCTGGCTATAATGTAGGCGAGTGTGGTCTTGCCAAGGCCCGGAGGGCCGTAAAGGAGGACGTGGTCTACTGCATCTCCCCTCCTTCTTGCGGCCTCAATAGCGATACTAAGGGACTCAACCACCTGACCCTGTCCTATGTACTCAGAAAGTTTCCTGGGCCGGAGATTAAGGACTTCTTCTGCTTCTTCCTTCTCCTTCAACAGGTCTGTTCCTGTTCCGGCTGGCACAGCAGGGCAGCCCCCGGCTGCGGGAAGTCCACTCTCTCCTTGCCTCTTAATCTCTTCTCTGGCCACGGTACACCTCTTCAAAGAGTTCCTCGGGGGTGGAAAGTCTGGGGTTCCTCTGGAAGGCCTCCTTGACCAGGCGGCTGGCCTCAGCAGGTTTGTGTCCGAGCTGTCTTACTAGCACCTCCTCCACCTGCTTTCGTAAGTCACCTGGCCCTACGGAAGGCAATTCCTCCTGTGACATAAGTGCATACTTGGCCACCTTGCCGTGGAGCTCCGCCACAATCTTTTCGGCAGAACGTTTACCTATACCCTTGAGTTTCTCAAGGGTGCCTACGTCCTTGTCCTCTATAGCCCTGGCTATCCTTGCAACTGGAACTGCCAGGGCCTCTATCGCCTTGGAAGGGCCAATGCCATCCACTGTAATCAGCTTCTCAAAAAACTCCCGCTCCGCTTCGGTACTAAAACCAACCAGGAGGGGTTTGGGCTGTCTTTCTGACTGCTGATAGGAAATGTACAGTTCTACCTCCTGCCCTACCTCCCTGGAGTTGTAACAGGCCCTGACCACGGGAGGTAATCTTACCTCATAGCCTACGCCACCGTTCAGTACCACTATCCTATCCTCTTCCTTCTCCAGCAGGGTTCCTCTAAGGTACCGAATCAAGGGACTGTCTCCTACAAACGGGAAAGGAGGCCCTTTCGGGAAAGTCCTGTAAGGGCTATTGCCATGGCATCGGTAGCGTGATGGGAGAGGGGTTGTGTCCTTGCACCACCCTGTACAGGAGGAATAGGTAGGTGGAGAATCCTGTTTACAGCCCCTTGCACCTGTTCCTTTGCGGCCAGGCCCTGGCCTGTCAGGGCATGCTTAACTTCCGAGGGTTTTATCTCAAAGACCTCTACCCCCATGTTGTGGGCAGCCACGCTTATAGTACCTCTGACCTCCCCTAGCTGCAGGGCGGCCCTGGGGTGTTTTGGGTCTACAAAGGCTTCCTCTACGACTACCAGGCCCGGGGACCATCGGGTTATGAGCTGGCATACATGATGGTAGATTAAGCCCAGGCGAAGGGGGTTAGAGAGTTTAGGGCTTGTCCTGATACAGCCCCAGTCGCAGGCCCGACTGCCCAGGGGCAGGGCCTCTACCACTGCGAAGCCTGTTGCCGCTAGCCCAGGGTCTATCCCTAGCGCTATCATACAGTACTTTGTTTAAACCCTTCTCCAAATCTTGCCGGCGGGCGTACAGCCGCTTCCCCCTCACCATGACATACTCAAGAGCAGGCTACATGCCCGCTCCTTACTGCTCATCAATTCCCGACTCCTTTTCTTCCTTCCTCAAGGATAGCTCCCACCTCTTGAGTCTTTCATCAATTTCTTCTATATGCCACTCGCGGATGCCCTTGTGGCCTAGTAGCCCCTCCTTCGTCTTAGAGATAAGGTCCTCTACGGTATTAATACCTATTTTTTCCAGGGCCTTCGCTGTTCGGGCAGACAGCTCTAGGACGGAAATGGGACTACTTATGAGTTCTGCTTCCTGTTCGGACCTGGTCGAGGGATATAACTTCCTCTGTTCTTCCAGGGCCTGGCCTATTCTAAGGCCTTTTTGGGCCAACACTTCCTTTATCTCGCTCAGTGAGGTCTCTCCAAAATTCTTAAAAGACAGGAGTTGACTCTCCGACACCATTGTGAGGTCCTTCAGCGTCCTTATGTTCATCCTTTCCAGGCAATTTTTGCTACGCACCGAAAGCTCAAAATCCGATATGGGTATATTTAGCACCTCGCCTTCCCTGCTTTGAGCCTTCATCTTTTCCTCATCGTAGTACATGTAGAGGGAGGACTTGGTGTCCTTAAGATAGAGGCTTGCCCTTGGGTGATTAGGTTCAACCCTTAAGACCGCCTCATAGCATGAAATGGCCTTCTCGTACTCTCCCCTGTCTTCGTAAAGGATGCCCAGGTTTATGAGTACGCTAGTATATGTGGGGCAAAGCATTTTGCATCTCTCGTAGTACTCCACGGCCTTAGCGTCTTCCCCCTCCAGGTCATAATTATAAGCAAGACGGAAAAGGGCATCAGGATGCTCAGGGTCTATTTCCAGAGCCTTCTCATAATGGGATAGAGCCTCCCCATACTCCCCCAAATCCTCCAGACAATGTCCCCACTGATATTGGACTTCCGCCCCATCACGATGGGCCTTAGCCAGTTGCTCTACCTTTTTCAGTGCCTCCTTAGTCTGGCCCAGCTTTCTCTGCACACCCGCTATGTCTAATTCCAAATCAACCTCTTCTGCATCTTCTTTCCTTGCCTTCTCCAGGAATTCTAAGGCCCTTTCGTAGTCTCCCAGTTCCTCGTAGCACTTTCCAAGATAGTAACTGGCGACCTTGCGCGTTTTCACCTCTTCCAGGGCCTCAGCGGCCTCCTTTACCCGACCTAAAATCCAGAGGACTATGCCCAACCTGAGACTATTGTCTTTTACCTGTGCGGGGTCCTTCCCTCGCTTGATGGCCTGGGCAAGATTATTGGCCTCTTTCTCCATAACCTCTCTTTCTTCATCGAAAGAGAACACCTTCTTCCTTAATAACCTTATCGCATCCCTGGATATAGTTTCCTGTTCGAGAATCTCAACGCCCACATCGGAACTCATTTTACCTCCTCGTCTCATGCCAGAGGGTACACTTGTCTCTGGCTACAAAAGGAATTCCTGAAACGTTTTGTATATTTGGAAAAATTCTAGCAAAAGACCTCAAAAATGCAACTGAAATTTAATGTCTGACCTTGGGCTCCAGCAATATCCTCGTCTCTCAGGGGTGTCAGGAGAGAGTAGCTCTGGTCATCCAGGACCCTTATGCTATGTGTTTTTCAAAACTCTCTACCTTTTCTGTCTCCCCCACAATGACAAGGCAGTCACCTTCCCGCAGGACGTAATCGGCGGTGGGAAGGACCAATCGTTCCCGCTCTACGACCTGGTCGTCCACCCGGACTGTCTCTATCTTTTTTATTATTACTACGTTAATACTGAACCTGCCCTTTAGGTCCAGTTCCCTAATGGACTTCCCAAGGAGTTCTTCCCCAGCCTTTATCTCCGCAAGGCAGTAGTCCTCTCCTACCTCCACGTATTCTCTCAGTCCGGGGATCATGATGCTCTTGGCCAGCCTTATGCCTATGTCCTTTTCGGGGAAGACCACCCTGGTTGCACCCACTGTATCAAGTATCTCTGCATGGAGCTCACTTGTCGCCCTGGCAATAATCTCCTTTACGCCTATCTTGCTCAGGATGGCAGTATTCATTACGCTCGGCTCAAGGGCTCCCATGGCCACCACTGCCACGTCAGCATCCCCTACACCGCACGCACGCAGGGACTCCTCATCCTCCCGGTCCAGTTGAATGGCATGGGTAGCAATATCCTTTATCTTCTCCACCTGTTCTTTATCCACGTCTATAGCGATGACCTCTGCCCCCTCCTCAACCAGGGTCTTTACAAGGGCCTGTCCAAACCTGCCCAGTCCCAGTACAGCCACCACTCTTGCCATGTATCTAGACCTCCTTCAAATTATACAAAATTGTAAAATGAAAATTGGTCCGCCTCAGGCGGATTAAATTTAAAATTCGCAATTTCCAATTTCTCTCTGGCCCCTACTCCCTAGCCCCTGACCCCTGGTTTATCCCACCGCTACGTGTTCCTCGGGGTATTTGATTCCTGGTGCTACTGCCTCTCTACCTACCATCAATGCCAGGGTAAGGGGACCTATCCTGCCAACAAACATGGTTACAATAATCACTATCTTTCCTGCAAGGCTCAGGTGTGGTGTAATACCCGTACTGAGCCCTACAGTATCAAAGGCAGAGAACACCTCAAAGAGTGTGCTCTCAAAGGGAAATGTCTCTGTATTCAAAAGAATTAGCGTCGCCACCAGCACCACCATTATACCCCAAACCATTACCACAATGGCCTTGTCAACCACCTCCTTTGCCACAGTCCTGCCGAAGCATTCCACCTCCTCCCTCCCCTTGCAAAAGGCGGCAAGGGCTGTCATAAGTACCGCTAGCGTAGTGGTCTTGATACCTCCAGCCGTTGAGCCCGGCGAACCTCCTATGAACATAAGGAACATCAGGAGCATAAGGCCCGGCTCAGCTACTGTAGCGATGTCTACGGTGCTAAAACCCGCAGTCCTGGGTACTACTGTATGAAAATAAGAGGCCAGGACCTGCTCCTGCCAGGGTAGGCCATTAAGTGAATGGCCCCTCTCAAAGAGATAAAAAAACCCAAACCCCAGACCTAAAAGCACTGCAGTGGCAATCAGGCTTAACTGGGTATGGAGGGACACCCGCTTCATTTCCTCCGGCTCCCGAAACAGGGAGAGGAAGACCTGCCAGAGGTTATACATGACTGGCACACCCAATCCCCCTAAGATTACCAAAGAAGTAATGGTCATAGTAATGAGCACACTACCCCGAAAGGCCTCAAGATTGTTATTAAAGGTGGAAAAGCCTGCATTACAAAAGGCAGAAACGGCGTGAAATGCTGCATCAAAAAAGGCCTCCCCGGGTGGCGAAGTCCTAAGAAAAAAGGAGAGCATTATAAAAAAACCTACAGCCTCCGCAGCAAAGGTGAAGGCCACCATGAAGAGGAGGAGCCTCCTTGTGGCTCCCCTGTGCTCTAACCCCAGGAACTCCACCATTACTGCCTGCTGGGTGACAGCCACCCGCCGCCTTAAGATTACCCTGAAGAGGGTGCCCCAGGTCATTATCCCCAGCCCTCCGGCCTGTATAAGAAAAAGGACAACGGTCTGCCCATAACGTGACAAAGACTCAGGCTCTACAACGACTAATCCCGTCACGCAGGTGGCTGAGGTGGATATAAAAAGGGCATCAATAAACGGCAACCTCTCACTGACCACCGTGGCCTGGGGCAGGCTCAAGAACCCTGCCCCTATAAATATGGCCAGGATAAAGCTCGTACTTATAGAAACCCCTGGCCTCCTGGCAAGTCCCTGAAAGAATGCACTGGGCACCTTCTATTTACCCTCCAAAAACTTAGAGGGTGTCAATGACACCCTCACAAGAGCGACTAATTTCAGAGCAGGATAGCAGGAATGGCCCCTTAAATCAACAGCCCCGATAATACCCTTTTCAGCAGGGTGGCTAAACATAAGCCCGCAAAGGAGATATAAACAAGGGATGCCAGGGCCAGAAAGAGGCTGGAAAGGTAACCAGGTCTGGCCCCTGGGGGAAGGAACCGCCAGTTGATAAACAGGGTAAGTGGACAGTAGACCGCCATGGCCAGCCCTCCGAAACAGGCATTACTGATGAAAAGCCAGAGTGGGGCCACTGGGAAAAGGGCCAGCAGAGAGCCTGCAAGTATCCACAACCCTACAAAGAGGATATACCAGAGGGAAAGGGACCACCTCCTGGCGGCCGCGAAGTTAACGTAAATAAGGTCGGAAACAGTGCGGGCCATACCATCCACAATGGCCAGCTGGGTGCTGAAAAGGGTGGCAAAGGCTACAAGGAGAAATAGGTAACGACCGGGGTCTCCCATTACACCCCCAAAGATATTAGCCTGCGTTACGGCTATCTCAAACCCCCTTGGCACAAGACCTTTCGGGTACAGAGTGGCCGCAGCAGCCACAAAGAAGAGCATAATGCTAAAAGAAGTGGTGAACCAGAAGGTGGTGGCCTGTTCCAGCCTGAAAGCTGTAAACCAAGCCTTCCACCTCTTAAGGTTCTCTTCCGTAGGTAAGAAGATAAAACCCGTGGAGGGGATAGCCTCTGGCTGTCCCCTCAGGGGGTTTATTATCCTGCCCATCTTTGCCCCCATACCCTCCCCCTTATCACGCAGGTAATAGTTCAAGAAGATGTTACCCGTACCTCCCACTCCAGAAAAGACCAGTGCGGCAAAAAAGTGTAGCCTATCAACCCTCTGGTCAATAAACCCCACGTTGAGCACCCCCTGACCTACCTCCCGCCACGTGTCATTGTCAGCAGCAAAGGCTACACATAGGACAAGGCCCATTACTATAATAGCCGTGAGGAACATCATAATTACCTCTACCACCCTGTAAACAAACCTGGCCAGAAAGAGGCTCAGCGCTACCAGAAAAAAGGTACACCAGGTCCAGAAGGTCATACTCCCCCAACCCTGACTGCCCACCAGCAGTGCCTTTAGTGCGCCCCCCGAGGCTAGTGCCCATGCGGGCAAGAGGTGCTGGGCGGTGCTCACAAAGAGAAAAAAATACACAAATACCCCCGAAAGCCTAGCAAAGCCCGTATACACACTCTCCCCTGTGGCAAGGACGTACCTTCCCAGTTCCTGATTTACCCAGTACTGCAAAAATACGCCAAGGAGGGGTGCCCAGGCCATACCAGGGCCATACTGGGCCACCATAGTAGGCCAAAGGATTAGCTCCCCACTACCAATGGAAAGCCCTAGCAGAATCGCCCCCGGCCCCAAGACCTTCACGAACCCCCCGCTCTTTGCGGGCAAATCGGCCACAGTAAAAGGGGCTAACAAGGCATTTGTCCTTAGTTAAAATTCCAAATGACAAAATTCAAATTACAAATAGAGGTCTCTGAAAAAGTCAAAAAACGGCGCAATATGTCATGCTGAACTCGTTTCAGCATCTAATAAAATCAAGGACTTAGGAGACCCCGAAACAAGTTCGGGGTGACGGAACGGTACTTTTCAGAGACCTCAAATAAAATAATTTGAATTTTGGCTTTGGAATCTGTCGTTCACTTTTGGGTAACCGTGGCTTGCGCCACAGTGGCCGTAGCCTCTGCCATATCTACAATGGGAATGGTCGGGGCGTTCTCACCAAGGAGTTCCACGGCCAGCCACTGAGGGGCGCTCCGGTAGCGGAGAACGGCCTTCACCTGTAAGGGCAACTTTACATCCGCAGGCAGCAGGAAGGTGTACCTCTCCACTCTCTGTCCCTTCGGGGGGATTCGGTAATCGGAGATTACGCGGTCTGCCTCCCATATCTTGTAAGTAGGCTGCCCCTTCTCGTTTCCAAAGATGGTGTGATATACGACGGCATCCTCGTCCAGATGGCCCTTTTCATCTACTGAACCGGAGCGATAGACCTCCTTGTTATCAGCGTCTGTAACGACCGCGTCCAGCCACATCTGCCGCACCTCCGTAAGCCCCGTGGGGATGTAGTGGCCCGCACCCACATTCTCTACTACTACCCTGAACCTGAGCAGTTCCCCAGGCTTTGTAAAGGAAGGCGTTATCAGTTCTACCTTAGCGGCATTCTTTAGCCTCTCTTCGGCCATCTTTTGCCTCTCCGGCTCCTGGGCAGAGGGGCCGAGGATAAGACTAGTGCCACCAACATAATAATGGGTCCAGATGTGGGGCCTTTCTATACCCCCCACGTGTTTTGCTGCGGCAAACCCTGGGTTATCGGGTCTCTCGGTGGAACCTGTGGAAGGTATTCCCGGCCTCTGCCTCATGTGACAGTCCTGACAATGTACCGTGGTGGCAGGGTTACCAGTGTTGTAGGGGCCGAGACGCCATTCCGTATAAGTCTGTTCTACCGCCAGTCGGCTCCCAGCATGAGACACATCGTGGCAGGAGCCGCAGAACTCTGAACGTGTATGTAGTTCGGAATACTCCGTCTTGTGAGCAGTCATAGGGCAATCCTTAAAGGGGCCACGCTTGGTGCCGAAGTCCATCTTGGTGGCATCTCCTGGGTCAACAATAAAAGGGGCATTGCCTATGCCAGTGGTAGCCTTTATTGAATGACAGAAATCACAGAAGATATTCTCCTTGCTGGCCTCACTTCCCGGCATTGAGGGCGTGGTCTTCCACTCCCCTGTCGTGAAACTCACCGGGGTATGGCAACGGACGCAGGTGTCCATCACCACCCTCTGCCCCTCCTGGGCCTCCTGGAGACCCTTTTGATAAAGGGCCCTGACAAGGGGGTCATACCATGCATAGGCATGGGTGGAACCCTTCCACTGCTGAAAGATATCCGTATGACACGCACCGCATATAATCGGGGGGAAGAACCTTCCCTCTGGCATCTCCCCGCGACCCGTAATCGGGGCCTCAACGATATTGGCGGGCCGGTCCCTCTGGGGTAGCTGCCAACTCGGCGCCCACTCCTGGGCGCGGGCCATAGCCGCCGCGCTCCACGAGGCGGGGTATCGCGTCTTGCTGGTTGACACCAACTGGGCCAATATTGTTGCCGCCCGCCTCGCCGGACTCACGGCGTACCACGGCAGCATTCTGTCAGAAGATGTCGCGGACAATATCGATCTTGACGGCATCGGCCGCCTGTTGGCGCTTACCGCCAATGACGCCCTGGCCGCACTGCACTTCGCGGAGATTTTCGGGCGCGCGGAGGTCTACCAACTGCACCCGAAAGACCACAACAGCGGTCTCGCGACACCGGTCCCTCCGCACCTGCGTGGCCGCCTGCTGTTCGGGGCAGATACGACCTACACTCAGCTTGCTGACCGGATCGCCGACGGAGGAAAGATCAAGAAAACGCCCTTAACCAAGGAATTCGACTACGGGGCGTTCCAGGCCCACTACGGGGCGACCGCCCTCCCGCTTTTTTTGATTGACGGCACAGGCAAACTTCTTGTGGCGACCGCAGACCAGCCGCTGCTGCCGCGGCCGGGCCAGACTTTGATCAGCCTGGTCAACGCCGCGGAGGAAA
>FWPU01011066.1_pt1 | contig 12908 bp, 6 predicted proteins | sample 2228361 | NCBI WGS metagenome assembly FWPU01 (sample SAMEA103939777, study PRJEB20133) | metagenome | reverse complement strand
GACCGGCTCGGGCCCCGACCACTTGGAGGCCAATTCGGCGATCTCCCGACGCAGCCCTTTTCGCAATCGGCTGGTGTAGGCCCAGACCAGCATCCCGCACCCTAGAGCCAGCCAGAAGGCGGCCAGCACGTAGAACTGGAGCCCCAGAAGCTCGGCGGGGGGGTCGGCCAGCCAGGAATCATAGAAGAAGTTCTTGGCCGGCCGGTAGAGCAGGTAGGCCAACCAGACACCCAGGGCGAGTTCGAATGGCAGGCGGACGAACCACCCGGTGTGCCGGGCGGCGAGGCGGTCGACAAGCTCGTCCAGTTCGGCGGCCGCACGGGTCAGAAAGGCGTGCCCTGCGGCGGCGGCCTCGGCCTGGAGGGTGTCGGCCGAAGTGGCGGGGCGGGGCAGACCGGCGTCGGCCGCAAAGCCCTCCAAAATCAGCGCGGCGCGCCGCAGCTCGGCGGGTCCCCAGACGTCGGCCAAAGCCCGCTGGAGTCCGGAGGCCGCCCGGCGCTTCTGCCGCTGCGATTGCACGGTGCGGGCCGCTTCCCAAAGGCCCCACAAGGCGACCTGGGCCGGCGACCGGGCACGCAACAGCAGCGCCCCGGACACCAGCGCTCCAAAACTCTGATAGACCCGCAGCACCAGGGCAAAGGGGCTCAGCCCCCACCGCGTCACCACCCGCTCCAAGACCCGCTGGTCCCAAGGGCGCCGGCTGGCCAGCAGCTCGGCTTGCATCTGCCCGACCAGCCGGGAAGCCAGCGCGGTGCGTTGCGTTTCGAGAGCCTGGCGCAAGGCCGCCAGCGCCCCTTGGCACCGATCGAGCCGTTCGTGGCAGGCGGAGAGCGTATCGGCCACCAGGTCGAACACATTGGCGCGCCGGATCCGGGTGGCGGCCGAGCCAGCCAACTGCCGTGTCAGCAGCTCCAGCAGGGCGGCGAAATCGCCTTGGGGAGGCCGGCCTGCTTGGGCATCGGCCAGGGCGGATAGCGAATCGATTCGAAAAATCCTGTCCACCGTGTAACTGGGCTCCAGCACGCGGCGCCAGTCGTCGCGGATGTCGGCGTCCTGATCTGCGTGGGTTTGCACGAGGACGAGGCGGGCCCCGGCTGCCGCGGCCGCCAACTCGTCGGCCACCCGCGCGCTGCGGTACTTCTGCTGCGTGGCCGCCACCAGAATCACATCACAATGCGGCAAGACCTCCCGCAGGCGGGCCAGGTTGGTTCCCGCCGCTTCCGGCGACTCGGTCGTGTCGGGGTCCGGGCAGTCGATGAGCACCACGCTGGCCAGCGCCGGCAAATCGCGGTGGACCACCTCCACGGCCGATGGGGGAATGCCGAGCATGACGGGCGCCAGGCCGGGCTTGGCCACCATCGTCGGCTTGTGGGTGGTCGGCCGGCACTGGCCGGTTGCCACCACCTCTTCGCCCACCAGGGCATTGACCAAAGCGCTCTTGCCGACGCCGGTCCCCCCCAGCGTGGCCACCACCAGCGGGCACTCCAACCGAGCGCGGATCCCTTCGATCCGCTCCAGCAGGCCGAGGACAAGCTTCCGGCAGGTCCGGGCTGGAACCCAGTCCGGAGCGCTATCGGCCCAACCGCGGAGGGACTCGACCAGCGAGTCGATTTCGACCAGCATTTCCAGGCGGTTCAGTTCCGGGTTTCCCATACCTCAAGGATAGCAGACCGCCGGCTGTTGCGTACCGGCAGCCGGGGGATGACGCCAAAAGCTCGACAGCCTCCGAGCTGGCCTTTGGCCCAGACCGCAGCCGGCGCTCGGTGCCCGCCAAAATGTGGATCCAAAACGTGCCGCACCCGGCCGCAAGACGCTGGCCACAACCAGGTTTGGCGTGCCCTGGCACGCGGTCCATGCCATGTTGTATAATCGTCGCGGATGGAGTCCTGGTGGTTCTGTCGCCTCTCAGGGAAATGCCGTGCTCCCCAAAAGCAGGATTCTTATCGCGGACGACAATCCGACGAACGTCGAACTGCTCGAGGCGTACCTGGCCGACGTGGATTGCGAGATCGCCACGGCGGCCGACGGCCGGGAGACCCTGGAACAGGTCGCCCGTTTCCGCCCCGACCTGGTTCTGCTGGACATCATGATGCCCAAGCTGAGCGGGTTTGAGGTCTGCAAGAAAATCAAGGAAGACCCCGCAACGCGGAACACCATGATCTTGATGGTAACCGCCTTGAACGAGGACGGCGACATCGAGCGGGCGGTGGCGGCCGGCTGCGACGATTTCCTCAGCAAGCCCGTCAACAAGCTCGAGCTGCTCAAGCGTATCGAAAACATGCTTAAGCTTCGCCACATCACCGACGAGCTGGAGCGGCTGCGCAGCTACATCGACAGTATGGAGGAATCGGCCCGGCCGGGCATCTGATCGCCATCTGATCGCCGGGCTGTTGGGTCCCCGGGAATGGGCCTCGCTTGGTGCTTGCAGGCAGACCCCTCGGCACCTCGTGGTCCTCGCCGGACCGCCGCAGGGTGGGCGATCGGCCGGCTCGAGGCGTGCCGGCGGGACGGAGGGCGATGGGGGGCTTTTCGGCCTGATTTGGGCTGCGCCTGGCCGGCCGGGGCCGCACAGCTTGGATTATCGACAGGTTATCCCCATCCGTTCGCCGCGATTGATCGGCTGGGCGATATCCGGTCCAAGGCCCGTGGCACTCGGAAAACGCCGGGCAATCGCCGCCTGCCTTGTGCGTGGAACTCGGGCAATGCGTTCTTGCCCCGCGGGGGCCGGGTAGAATGACGCCCTGCGCGGCGCGACAGCCGCCGGGAATCTCTGGATACGCTTTTTCGGAGAGCAGGAGAGATCCAATGGATGCCCAACGCATATCGCTGGATGAAGCTGGCCTGGCGGGCGGATGGGACGAGTCGGCGCTGGAGCGAGCCTCGGCCGAGTTTCTGGGGAGATGGCATCGCCTGGTCAGCACGACCAATTGGGAAAAAGGCCGCATCATCTGCCAGTGGCGCCAGCGGCTGCTGGCCGCCGGCGCCCCTGCCGCGCTGTGTAGCGACGAGGCGTGGAGCCGGCGGGTGGGCAATGTCAGCCCGCAGCACGTGGGGCGCCTGCGGCGGACGTTCGAGCGGTTCGGCCAGGTGTATGCCCAGTACCCGGGGCTGTATTGGAGCCATTTTCTTGCGGCCATCGACTGGGAAGATGCCGAGATGTGGCTGGAAGGGGCGCTGCAGAACGGCTGGTCCGTGGCCGAAATGCGGCGGCAGCGCTGGCAAACCCTGGGAGCCGTCGGCGAGCCGATGCCCCGGGAAGCGGAGATCGTGTCGGCCGAGCCGGACGAAGACGTACCGCCAGACGAGCCTTTGATCGAGACGCTCGATCCACGGCCCCAGCCGGTTCGGCCGGCGGAATCGGACCCGCTCTCCCCACATTCCCCGGCATCGGAACCCCTCGAGGGTGATGGAATATCGGGGAAGGCCCAGTCTTCGGCTTCTAGTAGCGAGGCCTCTTTGCCCGAACGCCCTTTCGAGGAGGTCCCTTCCCTGCCCGACGACCTCCAAGAGGCGGTCGATGCGTTGAAGGTGGTCATTCTCCGGCACAAGCTTGCGGGCTGGAGCGGGACTTCGCCGGAGGCGGTATTGGCGGCGCTGGATGGGCTGAAGGCGCTTGTGACAGCACCGGCGGCGTGATACATCCAAGCGGCGCAATGGGTACAGGCCATACCGCCAGGATTCGTTCCGAGAACCCGCATTTCGGCTTCGGGCCCGGGGTAAGCTATGCTTTTGGTAGTGTGGTTCTCGGGATTGCCCGGCACCCCCTTATGGGTTAATCGATGAGGGTGGGCGGCGATATTCTGCGGCAACCGGCGAACCCGACGGCATGCTCCGCGCCTGGCACGGCGGCGGGGATCGAGTCGGGCCTGTCCCGCTACCAGGAGGCGCTGTTGGCGTTCGGCCGCCGGAGTACGGCACAGCCGGCGCTGGCGGTGTTGTTGCAGGATGCCGCCATGCTGGTGGGCGAAACCTTGGAGGCCGACTGGGTGGGCATTGCCGAGATCCGGGACGGCAATCAATTGGTGCTCCAGGTCAGCCGGGCCGGTCCGAACGTCGAGTTCGATGGCCAGCACGTGCACCGAACCGCCCTGGATGCAATGGATTCGATGGCGGCGTTTGCGTTGCGCTCGGCCTATTTGACCGTGTCTGAGAACGTCGCCGCCGACACGCGGTTTGAAGACCTCTTTCTGCGACGGCTAGGGGTGGTGGGGGCCGCCACGATCCCCTTGCATTTAAGGGGGCAACCCTTTGGGGCTTTAGGCGTGTACGCCGCCCGTCCCCGGACGTTTAAGGCCGAAGAAATCGTTTTTGCTGAAACCCTCGGGCACTTGCTGAGCGCTTCCAGTGCCCGGGTGAAGCTGGAAGAGGAGCTGAAGCAAGAGCGTAATTTCCGCTCCACGGTACTGGGGATGGTGCGGGCCATGGTCCTCTCCCTGGATGCCGAGGGCCGGGTAACCTACATGAATCCCGAGTGCGAAAGGATCACGGGCTACAAGCTGGAGGAAGTTCGCGGCCAGTCGTTTTGGAGCCTTTTTGTGGCTCCGGAAGAAGACGAATGGGTGCAACGCGTCTTCCGCAGTTCGGTCGGCAACGCCGTGCCCAGCGAGTTCGTCGGCTCGCTGATGAGCAAGGACGGCACACGCCGGCAGGTGGCCTGGTCGATGAAGGCCATGGCCAGCGGCGAGGTTCAAACGTTGATCCTGGCGGGCAGCGACCGGGGGGACCCAGAATCGCAACCGCAAGCCGTCCCCTCCGGCACCGGGAGTTCGTGGCCGAAGGCTTTAAACGAGCCCTCGTCCCCCTCGAGCCAACCGCGCCTCAATCTGGTCCAGGCCGGAGGGGACCTGCCCGGGGCCTTACAGCGGGGGCAAGCCACTCAAGCCACGCCGACCGGCCCTTCTTCGGGACCGCCATCCTCTGCAAAAGACATCTCGCCGCCGCCTGGCAGGCCCGAGCTTCGCTCTAGCCCTCGACGGCCTTTCGCGTACCGCCAGCGCCTGGCACCCATGTACGACGGTATTAAGCCTGCCAAGCGACTTTTCTTCGAGGTGGAGTGCAAGGACATTTCGGCCAGTGGAATCGCTTTCTACATGAATCGGCTGCCCGATTTTGATACTGTCGTAATCGCCTTGGGGAAGCCGCCCAACGAGACCTATCTGACCGCCCGGGTCATGCGCGTCGCCCGCACCGAAGAACAAGGCCGCATCCGTTACCTGGTGGGCTGCCGTTTTCTGGGGCGGATCAGCCTGTGAGGGGTAGGCTTGCCGGGCCGGTCCCGCGTCCCGGCCCCGCTTCCGGCGGTCGAACCTCTTCGACCCGCGGATTTCGGGCCAGCCGGTCCGGCCGCCCACAAGGCTTCCCGCATCCAGAAGGTGAAGCCCTTTCGACCCTCACGGTGTGGTGAACTTGTACTGGCCCGCATCCAGTTGATACACCACAGCCCCGGGTTCTACGCGCAGGAGCTTCACCCCCGGGGCGGTATGGGCGGGGAGGCCCCCTTCGCGCACCGCCAGCGGGTCGTTTGCCGGCAGGTACAGGGTCCCCGAGGTGTTGGCCGGCAACGTGAACCGGAACACCCGCCGGCCGGGCTCGTGGCGCCATTCGGAAACGATCCGGCCGTGCAGCGAACGATACGAAGCCTTGACCCACTCCAGGGCGCGATCGGGCATCGGCCGAAGCACCAGCCGTTGAAACCCTGGCCCATCGGTATCGATACCCGCCACGCTCTGGAACATCCACCGGGCCACCGCCCCGAACGAGTAGTGCGCAAACGAGTTCATCCCGGGATCCTGGAATCCCCGCTCGGCGGTCCAGCCGTCCCACCGCTCCCAGATGCTGGTGGCCCCGTGTTTGATCGAATAGCCCCAAGACGGATACGTCTCGTTCAGCAACAGGCGGTATGCCGTGGCCTGGTTGCCTGTCTGGGCCAGGACGGGCATGAGCATGCTCGTGCCGATGAATCCCGTGGTAAGGTGGTTGCCGTGGGCCTGGATGTTTTCCACCAGGTAGCGGGCGGCGGCAGACCGCTTCTCCGCGGGAAGCAGATCGAAGTACAGGGCCATGGCATAACAGGTTTGCGTGTTGCCCCGGATGCGGCCATCGGCCGCCACGTAAGCCTTGTTGAACGCCGCCTTGATCTGCTGGAAGAGATGATCGTACTGGCGGGCCTCGTCCAGCCGTCCGAGGGCGCGGGCGGCTTCGGCGGTCAACTGTGTACTGTACGCGAAAAACGCGGTGGCAATCACGTCTTTCGGCGTCTCCTCGCCCACCGAAAGCCAGTCGCCGTACCCATAGGCCGGACGTAACAGCTCTTTGCTATTCCTGCGATAGTACTCCACCAGGCGGGCCATCATGTCGAAGTGGTTTTCCAGCACGCGCCGGTCGTTATAGACCCAATAGATGGTCCAGGGGCAGATCGTGCCGGCATCGGCCCAAGCGGGTGTGCCGGCGCCCAGGCCCAGCACGTCTGGGGCGACATCCGTCACTGCCCCGTCGCGCTGGGCGTCCTCCAGGTCCACCAGCCATTTGGTGAAAAAGGCGGCCACATCGGCGTTGTACGTCGCCGCGCGGATGAACACCTCGGCATCGCCGGTCCACCCCAGGCGTTCGTCGCGCTGCGGGCAATCGGTAGGGATCGAGATGAAGTTGGCCCGCTGCGTCCACACGATGTTCTGGTACAGCCGGTTCACCATGGGGCTGGCGCATTCGAAGGAACCCACCAACGGCGTGGCCGAGTTGATGGCGATCCCAGTAATCGCCTCGGGGCCCGGCCTGCCGGGATAGCCTGTCACCTCGACGTACTGAAACCCGTGGAACGTGAACCGCGGCTGCCACACCTCTTCGCCCTGGCCTTTGAGGATATAGGTATCCGTGGCCCGGGCGGTGCGGAGGTTGGTGGTATAGAGGGTGCCGTCGGGGTTGAGTCGTTCGGCGAATCGGAGCACGACTTTGGTGCCCGCCGGCCCGCGGACCTTCAGCCGAGCCAATCCCGCAAAGTTCTGTCCCAGATCGAAGACGAACACGCCGCAGGCGGGCTCGGTGATGGCCACCGGCTTGAGCGTGCCCGTCTGGCGGACCGGCACCCCGCGGGCCGGCTCCACCCGCGCGGCAATCCGCTCGGTGACCGCCACCGGCTTCCAGGCCGAATCGTCGAAGCCCGGGCGGTCCCAGCCGGGCAGTTCCTTGCGGGCGTCATAGGTTTCGCCGGCCAGGAATTCCCCTTCGATGTACGGCCCCCAGGCGCTCTTCCACGAACCGTCGCTGACGATCGTCTCGACGGTGCCGTCGTCGTTTTCCAGTTCCAGCTGCACCAGCAGCCGCGGCTCGGTGCCGTAGTGGAATCGCTCGCTTTTCCAGCCGATGGCCCCCGCATACCACCCGGCGCCCAGCACGGCACCAATCGCGTTGGCCCCGGGGCGTACCCACGAAGTGACGTCATAGGTGTTCAGGTACACCCGCTTCCGATAATCCGTCCAGCCGGGGGTGAAATAGTCGTGGCACACGGGCTTGCCGTTGATCGAGAGCTGGTAATCGCCCAGCGCGCTGGCATAAAGCGTAGCCCGCCGGACCGCTTTGGCCTGGAAACCTTTGCGCAATAGCGGGCAGCCCAGCACATCCTGGGGCTTGACGGCAACTGGGCCCCAGGGCGGCTCGCCGATCTTGGCCAGCACCACGGCGGGCTTCCACGCCGAGTCGTCGAAGGCGGGCTGCGTCCAGTTGGCCTCCATCCGGTCCGAAGCCCGCCACCAGCCGGCCTCGACGACCCGTACCAGCGTCCTCCCGTCGTCAAACTCGATCTGCAGCTTCCCCGCCAGCCCGGCGGGCCCCGGCGATGCATTGGTCGCGGTGACGGCCATCACGTTCTTGCCCGGGCGAAGGTGGTGCGTGATTTCGGCCACCTGGGGATTGGTGTGGCCGCTTCCCTGGCCCGCCGGAATCCCATTGACCACCAGGTTGAACTGATCGTCGGCCACCAGAACCAGGCGGGCGCGGGCGATCCGCCGACCCTCGGGCAGGTTGACGGTCCCGCGGAAAAACCGCGGACCCGGGGGAGCCAGCCGCCGGGGATCGCCCTGGGGTTCGGCATACCAGATCCATACGCAGCCATCGAGGGCCGGCAAAGGGCCCTTGCCGGGATAGATCATCGGGCCGGCCAGGCCGATCCACTTGGCCTGGAGGTCCTCGGGCGCAAGCAGTCCCATGGACCACATGGCCGGGGCGCTCCACGGCGTGGGCTCCCCTTTGGCATCCCACAGCCGCACCTTCCAGAAACACCGCATGCGCGAACCGAGCGGTTTGCCCTGGTACACGATCTGGGCCGATTGATGGGAATCCACCCGGCCGCTGTCCCAGAGGTCTCCGATGTCGGCTGCCAGTTTATCGGGCGAGCTGGCCACCAGGATGCGATAGGCGGTCTGGACCGCGCCGCGGCGGCTATCGTGCATTTCCCACGAGAGCCTGGGGCGAACCTGGCCGATGCCCAAAGGATTCTCCAGGTATTCGCAGCGGAGATATTCCGCCCGCGCTGGGCTCTCCGCCCGACAAGACGCGCTCCAGGCCAGGCCCAGCACAAGCCCGATGCAAAGTTGCAGCCGCATCGACTCCTCCTTGTTGTACCCGTTTCCCCGCGCAGGGCCGAAACCCGGTGCAATCACAGCTTGCGCGCCTCGCTCCGCGGGCGCTTCTCCCGGTGGCGCATCCACACGATCCCGGCGACAAAATACACCAGCGTGGGCATGGGGAGATAACGTTTGAAGTCGGCCAGCGGGATCCACCCTTCGAACACCGCCAAGGCCAGTCCCAAGGCCAGGGCCAGGGCGGCCACCGCCACAGCCCCGGAGGTCCAATACACGTGCGGACTCCACGTCCGGTATCTCTCCCACAGGTAAAGCCACACGGCGGCGCCGAGCACCAGCGCGATCTGGGCGTAGGTTCCCACCTGTTGGGCGGTCGAGGCGACCGACGCCGAAACATCGACCAATGCCCGATTGCCCAGCACCAGGCCAGCCAGCCAGGGGACCAGCGCCACCAGGGCCACCACGCCGGCCGCAAACCTGGTTGCCGTGGCGGCCGCCGACGGACGTGTGTCTTCCGGCTGAGGCGCTTGGGAGAGTTGGGAGAGGGGAGCGGCGGGAGCCGCCGAATCTTCGGGCAACGCCGGGGCTGGTTGCCGGGCCCCGGCCAGCCCCGCTAGCACCAGGTACACCGCCGTGGTGATGAGCCACACGGGGATCACCAGGAAAAACTCGTGGACCAGCTCGCTTTCCAGGAGGTATTTCGATCCCCACGAGACGGCCACGCACCCCAGCCCGGCCAGCCAGGCCCCCAAGGCCGCCCAGTTGACCAACTGCCGGTGCCGCCCGCTCCAATACTGGGTCCAGCCTAGCCAGCGGAATAGCCAATGCTCGGCGACGACGATCGCCCCCACCGGCACCAGAAGGATTCCGTAAATGGCCACGAATCCCAACAGGTGGCGGAACACGAAAGGCGAACACGCCACGGCGGTGGTGGCCGCCCCGGCCAGCGCGGTAACCAGCCAGCGGGGCCAACCCGGCGTCACCACTTGCAGGGCCAGGCCCGCTCGGTACAGCGTCGGGTTGGCTGTGGTCCACCCAGCCAGCACCACCGCCAGCGCTCCCGTCACGCCCAGCGCCTGAAAGGCCACCTCGCCACTATCCAGCCCGGTCAGGGGGCGGTCCAGCATGGCCACGCCCGCCACCGCCGCCCCCATCACCCCTGCGCAGATCCACGCCAGGTAGTGCCCCAGATACATGCCAAACGCCGAATACAACCCGTAACTGGCCCGCCGCGCATAGCGGAACAGCGCCATATCCGAAAGCCCCAGGTGCATGGCCAGATTGCACACCCATGCGAACGCCACGATATGCCAGAAGCCGATCACGTCCTCCCGCTGTGCCAGGTAGGTGCGGAACGACGGCACCGGACGGAGGTGCTCCCCCTGCTTCCAGCACAAATTGCCCTCCAATCCGCCGGGGCGCGAATACCGCACCGCCACGGGCTGGGACACCTGCGGGCTGCGAACCACCAGCGCGTCGCCTGCAAGCGAGGCCTCGGCCGGCGCGAAACGCTCCTGCCCCTTCCCCCGGCCCGAGACGTACACCGGCCCCGGCGCCTTGCCGTCCGAGGTGGCCAGGACGCCGTCGGCCGGGTCGAACCGGATCACCATCCGGTCCCCCTGGATTTCCACGGCCTGGTAGGGGGGCGGACCGGTCCAGATGGCCGTCGTCGCCGTCCGCCACCATCCCGAAAGGCTCCCCACATGTCCCAGCCCCGGGAGCATGGCCACCGCCCCGCAAACGAACATCAAGAACATCCAGGGAGAACAGACCGAAGCGAACTGCGCCAACCGCTTGAACCCCAGCACCGCCAGCGTGACCACCACCCCCCCCACACCAATCACAATGGGGTAAAACCACGGATCGCTGGCCAGCCAGCCCACCTGGGGCTCGATTCCGAAAGGGATGCGGATGGCCGACGCCGCCACCGTGATCATGCACCCCGCCAGGATGCAGTACAACAAGGCATTGAGCACATTGTACACCACCATCACCACGGGGCCGGCAATCCGTCGCAAATACCAGTACAGCGTCAACCGCGTGTGCACGGCGATCGGGGCGCATACCAGGGTCCAGGAAAGGACCGCCAGCAGGTTGCCCACCACCAGGCCCACGAGAACGTCGTACGCCCCCGCCCCCCAGGTCACGAATAACGCCCCGATCACGAACTCCGTGGCGGCCACATGCTCGCCCGCAAAGCTGCCGGCAAAATAGCCGCCCGGCTGGAGGCTCTGCGCGCCGACCGGATGACGCTCGAACTCGTACAGCCGATCGAGCCGCTGGAAGATACCTGGTGCTTCGGCTGGAGCCATCAGATCTCCTTCGCTACAGTGCCCAGGCGCCCGGCAAGGGTCCGGCGGCGCCACAAGCGGCCGGGCACAACGCGCAGCTACCGCCGGCTGGTCACCGCGCGCTCGTAGGCCCGTACGTCATCAAGCCACGCCAGGCCCGGCGGCACATTTTGTTGCAGGCAATAGTAATCCCAAACCGCCCCCCAGGGAAGCGATTTCGTCGCCTCGACCAGGGCCAGGCGCCCGGTGTAATCCCCCTCCGCCTCGAGCTGCCGCAGGCGGTCGGCCGGCTCCAACAGGGCTACCAGCAGCGCCTGGAGCATGGCCCGCGTGCCAATCACCCATGCCGCCACCCGGTGAATGCTGGCATCGAAAAAATCCAGGGCAATATGCACCCGCCCCAGGAAATCGCCACGCACCAGCTCTTCGGCGATCGCCCGGAGATCGTCCGTGAGGATCACTACGTGATCGCTGTCCCAGCGGATGCCCCGGCTGACATGCAATAGGATCTCCTCGAGATACAACAGCACCGACGAGAGCTTGTCGGCGATCGTCTCGGTGGGATGGAAGTGCCCGGCATCCAGGCATAACAGCTTTCCGGTGCGGATCGCATACCCCAAATAGAACTCGTGCGACCCCACCACGTACGTCTCCGACCCGATGCCAAAGAGCTTGCTTTCCACCGCGTCTCGGTTGCAGGCCGGATCCACGGCCACGGCAAACATCTCGTCCAGCGATTGACGCAGCCGCTGCCGAGGCCCCTTGCGATCGATCGTGACGTCCTTCATCCCATCGGGAATCCAGACATTGGTCACGCACGGGCTGCCCAACTGCCGGCCCATGGCCTCGCCAATCTTGCGGCAACAGATCCCGTGTTCCACCCAAAACCGCCGAATGCCCTCGTCGCGGTGCGACAAGGTAAACCCATCGGCCGCCTTGGGATGGGAGAAGAATGTGGGATTGAAATCTATCCCCAGCCGGTGCTCCTTGGCCCAGTCGATCCACCGCTGGAAATGGGCCGGCTCCAGGGCATTCCGCTCGGCCGGCTTGCCCCCGGTCTCCTGATACATCGCGTGGAGGTTCAGGCGGTGCCGGCCGGGGATAAGGCGAAAAGCCTCGGCCAGGTCCTGTCGTAACTCATCCGGATTGCGGGCCTTGCCGGGGTAGTTGCCCGTGGCCATGATCCCCCCGCCCGATAGCCCCGCTTCGCTCTCGAAACCCCCCACGTCGTCCCCCTGCCAGCAATGCAGCGAGATGGCTATGCCCCGGAGACGCTCCAGGGCCTGCTCGGTGTCCACACCCCACTCGGCGTAGCACTGCCGGGCCAATTGATACGCCGTCTCGATCGTCGTGGTCGCCAACGGATGATCTCCTTCTTGAGGCCCCACCTTTTTAAAGCACCAGGCCGGTCCGCCCGCCAGGCAGACCCTCGCCCGCCGAAGCGATTACTATACCCCCCGGCGCGCTGCGCTGAGTAGTGTCGGATCTGCACCATGGCCGCTTGCGAAGTTGAGTTTCCCTGCTTGTGACCTCACCCTTGGGGCGTGGGCGGCACCCTGAACGCAAGTGAAGGGCGTGGCACAGACCACGGCCATCGCTCCGCTCTGGCCGTGCCACCCAACCTGGCCGTGCCACGCGCGGCCACCGGGGGCTGACGCCGTGCGGCTCAGTTTGCGCGTGGGTGCAGAGCACCCACCCTACATGGGTGGCACGCCCTGCATGGGTGGCACGCCCTGAACGCAAGTGAAGGGCGTGGCACACACCACGGCCATCGCTGCGCTCTGGCCGTGCCACGCGCTGCCACCGGAGGCTCACGCCGTGTGGCTCAGTTTGCTTAAGCGGCGAGGCGGTCTGAGGCGGCTTCAGGCGGCAGGCGCCAAGGGAGCACGGAGCAGGGAGCAGGGAGCACGGAGCAGGGAGTGATGTGATCCCGAAGGGATCACCGCTATTAGCCGGAGGTCAGCTTCGCTGACCTCCGGACCAGCGGCGCCGCCCCCCGCCACCCCCATGATCCCGAAGGGATCACCGCCATTAGCCCCCG
>FWPU01005836.1_pt1 | contig 12908 bp, 7 predicted proteins | sample 2228361 | NCBI WGS metagenome assembly FWPU01 (sample SAMEA103939777, study PRJEB20133) | metagenome | reverse complement strand
ACTCAATTGAAGCGTGTAGAGCAGCTCAAGGCTCAATTTGTCAACATGGTCGCCCACGAGTTGCGTGCACCTCTTGCTGCGGTAGACGGCTATCTCGAGGCCATGGAAGCCGGCTACCTCACTGACGAGGAAAAAAGACGGAGCGCACTTCAGAGGAGCAGGCTGCGGATCAAGTCCTTGCTGGATCTCGTAAGCGACCTACTCAATATGGCGAGGCTCGAGGCTGGTACGGTACGCCGTCAGATAGCTGCACAGGACATCGAAGCAATACTGAACGAGGTCGTTGAACTCATGCTTCCCCTTGCAGCACAAAACAACATCACTATCCATACCCAGATCGAGAAAAACCTCTCCACGGTAGAGGCGGACAGAGAGGAACTCGTACGCGTGTTCACCAATCTCGTCAGCAACGCGATCAAGTACAACAAGATCGGCGGTCGTGTTGATATCAGTGCTCACCAGGAGGGGCCTTACGTGGCAGTATCGATAAAAGATACTGGGATTGGTATAAGTCCTGAGGGCCTGGAGAGGTTATTCTCAGAGTTCTACAGAGAAAAGCGCAGAGAAACGAGTCTGGTCACTGGAACAGGTCTTGGTTTGAGCATTGTCAAGCGAATCGTGGATTTTTACAACGGCCTGGTAGAAGTCCATAGCGAGGTCGATCAAGGCTCAACGTTCATTGTAAAGCTTCCTTGTACGAAGATAGAGGAGCGGCTGAAAGCCGAGGCTGGAGAGTAGTTATTTTGGTGTCTTCTAGCATGGAAACTGATCAGCTGAAGTATGCACTTTTGCGCCTACCCCAGCACTCAAGGGCCCATACATCGATACCTGCTGCTGCAAGTGAGGAAGCCATGTACTCATAAGAGATTGCTGTCAACGGCAGACCTGGGCACAGGAGCAAGGCCGCCGACCTTTGAGGATGTCGAGGCGTCCGGATCCAGGCCGTCAGTACGATTCGGTGGTTCTTTGCCTCTATGCACTCGTATTCCTATCGATACATACATCCTTGGGCTGCCTCGATAAATGCTCGGTCCTCCTCATTGAGGCGACCACCTCGTGTCAGGTCAGCCCCGTCGCACCAGTTGTTGTCAGGCGCGCATCGTAAGGACGACAGTTCCCCGAGAGAAGAACATCGCTGCCAGGTCGACTCAAAATACGACAGGTCGTTCATGTCGACCTTTCCGTCGTGATCGAGGTCTGCCCTGCTACATCCCATCGATGCCCACGAGCAGTCCAAAGTTGAAGGGTCAAAGACGCACAATGGGATCTCGTACAGCAAGGAGTATCCTCCAAACCATTCGTGGCGAGGACGTTCGACAGGCCTCCACATCCCATCAGGACCGATCGCTTCGTAGCCTTCTGGAGTTCTCCGGACTGGTGGACCATCGAAAAAGCGTCTATGGTAGCGTTCTTGTATCCATAGCTCTTTTCGGACCAACTCCCTTTCTATCCTTTCCCTGATCTCGGCGTCTTCAAGCAATGGCCATGGAGCAGTATCAGGTCTGGTCAGTTGAGACTCTATCCACTGATTGTGATGCTCACCACGGGAAAATCCCTGAAAATCTTCGGGTGGCGTCTCCAGCCCGAACATCCTCGCCCTTACCGCTGCAATATACCGCATTTCGTCAGCGCTGCGCTTGACTGAAGGCCGGTCTCCGTAGACGAGCTCAGCAAGTATCCTCTGCAACTCGACCAGATGAGAAAGGGTGCCCCGTACAGCTTCCAGCACATCTGCTTTGTCCGTGATCCTCGCATAGTAGCCAAGTGCGACCACGGCGAGCTCAAGTTCGTCAAAATCATCCATCATGGATCCGAGCAGAGAAGGGATGAGGTTCGGATCTATCTGCGAGAGAAACCGAGCGAACTCGTACCACGGCATACCGAGGATCTCTGCTTCCAGAAGCCCCTTCCAGGACGTGCCGAGATAGGCCTGGTCGATAGCATCGCAATATGTTTCTGGCAGGCTTATATCAAGCCCAAGATCCCTCAGGAACGCCTCGAGCCAGACCTTTTCTAGAGCACCCGGGAGTACAATATGAGGAACTGGCATGGAGAGGCCCTCGGAGGAGAGTGCCTGTGCAAGATAGTCCATCTGGCACGATGATATACTTCCCAGATCCTGCCATTCAGTCGTACCGTCAGGCCGCACAATGCCTGCAGGGATGAGGACGTCATAATCACCGGTCTCACCGACAGTCATAAGCCTCCCGCCATGTGCAAGGATGGTGTCCCCTACGCGTCGTCCTGCCTCACGCGCCCGTGCGGCAGCATGACGAAGATCCTCAGGTGCAGCGGGGTCATCGGCACATTCCATGGCAGCAAGGTAGCCAAGCGCAAGGTCAGGGAAATTGTCTCTTGAGTTGTGATTGCCCCAATAGGCACCCTTCCAAGGCCCTTTCTTGGTAACCATCCACGAAGAGCAGCAGTTGCTTATCCTCAAGAAATCAGGAGGCTCTGAAAACACGTACGTAATGGCAAAGTCCTCAAGCTGTTGCACGGGTTTCACGTTGTAGTAGTATTCGTAAGGATCTTCGCGATAGGTACATACGACCCCGTCATAAAACGTCGACAATATCTCCTGTTCCAGACGTGAAGAATAGGTAACAGGTGGCTCTACTGGCTGACCGTCCCTCACCCTGGAAATTGTTCCCCGAAGACCATCGACTGTTCTTGTCCAGCCAGGTAGTGCCTCCCTGCAGGTGAGTCCCGGATGTCCGCTTACCGCTTCAAGAAAGGTAAGCCCTTCAAATAATCGTATCAGAGTGAGCTCTAGGGGCCTTCCGCCCATGGCCTTGTACGCCTGGTAGGTGACAAACGCAGCATGTCCTATAGGATTGTTGTCATTAGGTCCTGGAATCACTTCAAAATAGTTGCCCTCTCGGGCAACAGCTGTCAGTCCAAAACTTGTGGCAGCCACTACGTCATCGGCCATGGCAAAACGGTTGTATGCAGTAAGGATCCGCTCGAGCCTTTCTCGATAAAAGAGCCGGAAGCCTGCAGCACGGGCCTCAAGGTTTTGTGGGAGACCTTTGTCGTCAGGAAGTGAACTAGTGCTAGGCTGGCTTGTATCTCCACCATTGCTGCAGGCAATAGCAAGACCCACGAGGACACCAATGATTACGGCCATTCGCAAGGACGTCATGATCTGCTCGCTCTGGACTATGCTTACCTGGCTTGCTCACCCGAGGCGATCGGTGTCCGCAGAGACGTGACAGACTCGAGACGTTACACGGTATACGCCTTTGGCAGCAAGCTATAAGCCGCGCTATTGCCCGAGAAGGCCTTTCTTCAGATCGAGATTGATCGTGGGCTTCTCGCAGAGCCATATGCCGAACAATGCCTTTTTGAAATCCAACCCTGGGACCGTTGTCACAAGGGTGCCGTTCTTGTAGGACTGGACCCCTATACCTGGAAGATAGACAAGATCGTACACATCGCCTTTCTTGATATTGTCTTTGAACACAGAGATAAAGATGTCGATCTTGTCCTTAAGTGGAGCGATATTCCCACCTGTCGAGGCCTCGAATCCTTCCAGAGTCGACGCAGCCATCTTTTCGCTGGTAACTATGCCAGAGATAATATGCAGCCGAATCGCCATGGGCTCATCCTCTGCAATAATCTTTACCGGATCATGACACTTTTCCTTAAGGTACAGGCCCCCCACATACACATCCACCAGGTATTTCTTGCGGACACCTGCACCATTGAGGACAAGCGTTTCGTCGCCAGCACTAAGGGTATCGGGCATTTCTATGCCCTTTATCTCCTTGGTGCCTGCTTCACACACGAAAAAAAGAAGTATCAGTATCGCGACACAGAGCTGCTTTATCATATCCTTGTCCTCCCCGTGAGTCTTAAGATAAGGCACTACCACGACCGATGAGGCCGCACTCTTAGCATCAAGAGCATCGATCGAGCACACCGTGCTGCTATCGTGTCCGGCACACCTCACGCTATCGTATGACACAGATGGCTGTCAACATGAAGGCATAACGGGTGTTGATGATCAGATTTCCTCAGCAACTGTGTCACCATCATATGGCTTCAGGGGGAAGCCATCTGTGGTCCCGATACCATTTAAGTGTTTGGGCCATGCCTGCTATTGTATCGGGGTAGGTCGGTCTGAAGCCGATCGCCTGTAGCTTGGACGTATCAAGCACAAAATCCCCTTTCATATACATCAGGTAATCACGGTCGATCCTTGGCATAAGCACAGGCTCTAAATGAAGCTCGTCTACAATTTCTCTCCATAGCTTGCCGCACCGTGCGTTAAGCCGCTGGAAAGATGATGCTGGAAGACCAAGGGCAAGCAAGAAAAACGGCCACCACAAACGGGTCGCATAGGGGATACGGAACGGCACCGAAATCCCCATCTGCCTGGCAGCAAACGCAAGAAGATCTCCTTGCGAAAGCGGGGTATCATCACCAACGTTATATGCCTCTCCGTGGCCTGGCGAAGACGTCAACATAAGGAGCACAGCGTGGGCAACATCTTCCACGTGCACGTGGTGCATACGAGGGCCACCTTTGATGATCGGCAGTATCCGCACCCCTTTTAGCCTGAGAAGCGCCATGTAGGCAAAAAAGCCAGCCTGACCGTAGCGACTTCTCGGGCCGTACATGCCAGCAGGGCGGAGAATGACAACAGGAAGATTGTGTCGCCTATGGTAGGCCATTACCACATCTTCGGCCTCTTTTTTTGTCAAGCCGTAATTCGTATCAGGCAGCAGGGGATGGTTCTCACCCACTGGTACTGTCTGGGGGGTGCCGTACACAGTAATGCTGGAAATATGGATGAGTTTGCCGATCCCTGTCTGTATGCAGGCCTCACATATGTTCCGGGTTGTTTCAACGTTTGCTTTGCGGAGCACATCTAGCGGCAAAGAATAGTCGAATACCCCTGCAATGTGCACTGCACTGCTCACTCCGGCTAAGAGCTCTTTGACCCTCTCAACATCAAGAAGATCACATGGTACGACCTCAGCACCCACTGCCCTAGCCAGCTCGAGATGTGATGAGGGCAGATCAGTTGCTCGAACCCTCCATCCTTGGTCCCGTAGCTTCTTGACCACATGGGAACCAAGAAACCCACCTGCACCATCTACCAGTACTACCTCTTTGTTCACCGGTACGTGTGTCGCTGAATGCGCCATACATCTACCCTGTTATCCTACAAACCAATGTGCGCCGAATCAGTCTGTTGGCTTGACTCCTTGAATGACTCCTCCTGGCTACCACCCTTCACTACTAGAATACGATCCACCTCATTTTTTTCTTGACATCATAGTATCGCATATTCTAAATTTCCTACGCCTTTTAAGCATCTCCCTTGATTCAGCAGCCGTGGCCGCTTACGAAGCGTGGCAGGCTCTCACACATCGCAAGATCACCCTCGCTGGAATGGGTAGCCACGCTGGCAGCTAAACTCACGTACGAGCACATGGTGGGTCTCTCACAATTCTACGCCAAGACGTTACTGCATCGAGGCCGCTAACTACGTAGGCTTACGTAGCAAATGACCGGCGTGTGTGTCAACGCACTACATTCAGACACGCTTCAGGCACATCTGCACTCGCAGTGGCTCGCTGGCCTCACGGCAGTACACAATTCCCTGCCTCTGAAACCCTTTCATACATGTCCTCGAGCTGCCTTTGCCGTTGTCGTTTGCCTTTGCCTTGCTTCCTGCTTCTTTTATCCTGCAGATCTTTGTGCACAGACACCGCTTCCTTTTGACGAACTAGGGGCTGGCCCACGGGCAACGGCAATGGGCCAGGCATTTACCGCCCTGGCAGACGATACTTCAGCGGCCTATTACAATCCGGCAGGCCTTGCGCAGGTGCAGTCACCTCTGTATATCACTTTAGGCTACCAATATGCTAAGCCACGCATACGGGTTCGATTCGACAAGGAGCCGGTACAGAATCCACTCCTGGGTAAGACGAGAACCAACCAGGTCGAGGATTTCTCGACCAAGGCCTTGTACTTTGGCTACTCGTGCAACTTCGGCCAGGTCTCTGCTTTTAAAGGCTCTTCGATCGCTGAAAGGATCGGGATCGGTATTGCGCTTTTCACCAATCTTCCAGAGGTAAACCAGTTCGACAATCCCCAACGGCCGCAGGACCCATACGTATTCAAGTACAACGAACGCTGGTCCCTCATCTCCTTGGCCATATCCTGTGCAATGACGTGCACGCCGTGGCTTTCCGTCGGCGGTGGGGTGCTGCCCAGGGTGGACTCTCTTCAGGAAAGTACAGGCAGTTGGCTTGACCTCTCTGGATCTGCCGATCCACGTGACATCGCAAAGGGGATGAGAATGAACCTCAACGCAACAACAAAGGTCAACGCGGTCCCTATTGGAGGTATCCTTATTACACTCCCCTTTTCTAACACCTTTAAGGATAAGGTCTCGGTTGGTGTCTCCTACAGGGGCAAGATGTGGGGTTTCTATGGTACAGGACTTACAAGTGTGGACATTCTCCTTCCTCGACCAGGCCGGGATCCTGTCGTGATCTACTCTGATCCTGGTATGAGGACGATCGATTACATTGGATTCAACCCCGAACAGATAACAGTAGGAGTGGCACTCAAGTCCTTTTACGGGTTCACTGCTGCCTTTGATATGACATGGAAAAAATACTCTTCATTTCATTTCTTCTGGGACCTACCGCCATACGACGTCATCGATGGGGTAAGGGTGAAAAACCCTTTCAACGACGTGTGGGTCCCTCGAGTGGGATTGGGATACACCTTCAATCCAGGACTAAGAGGGACCTACACGAGAAAAATCACCGAGGTTTCATTGCTCAGCGGATTCTATAGAGAGCCTAGTCCGGTGCCGGACATGAACGGCCCCATGAACATACTGGACGCTGATCAAAACGTAGTATCTGCAGGCGTTGGATTTACCTATGATGCTGAGTGGGCACATTACATCAAATGCGAGATGTTCTTTCAGGGACACCTTTTTGAAGAACACTATATACGAAACCACAGAGATCCTTTATTCAGTGGGATTACCATAGGTGGACAGGTATGGGCGTGTGGCATGGCGCTTACCATCGCCTATTGATGGGGACACAAGGCCAGGGCGACTTCGCCGCCTGACAAGCCGAGCCATATTTATGAAGGTGAAGCTGCTCATTCATATGTGCGTTCTCTTTCTCATGCTGGGATGGGCTACTACAGCTACAGCACAAACCGGCTTCTTTTTCGACGAGTTCGGGGCAAGCTACAAGGCCGCGGCCATGGGCCAGGCGTTCACTGCTGTTGCAGACGATTATTCTGCAGCCTACTACAATCCTGCAGGCCTTACCCAAATCAAAGGAATCTTTGAAGGCACCATCGGGTATATATATGCAGCGCCTCGCGTCAAGGCATCCTTCCTTGATCATGCGCTTCCTGATATCAATGGCCAGCCTTCCTCTCGAGGGATGTTTACCGGCATTGCAAGCAGCCTCGATTTCAAGGACACCGTGCGCGTTGCCCCTTGGTTCAGACGGTTTGCCTTTGGCTTGGTCGTCTGGAGCAACCTGCCAGAGATCAATCAGTATCACGCAGGTCCTGTGGCTTCCAGGCCCCACTTCTTGCGGCACGACATGCGATTTCAGTTGCTTTCCATGGTCGTGTCAGCAGGCTTTGAGGTCACGGAATGGCTATCAATTGGTGTGGGCATGATACCGAGTGTTGACAGCGTCGCCGAACAAGACGCCTTTGCAGCGATCAACTATAGGGAAGACGTGGTAAAGGGGCTGCGTCTGAGCATCCACCAGGTCGCAAAGCTATTTACGGTACCGGTCTGCGGCATACTTGTACGACCACCTCTCGCCGGACTCAAGGACAGGCTCTCGGTTGGGGTTTGCTACAGGGGCAACAACAAGGCGCATCATGGCAAGGGGGTGCTCAATCAGACCATCGGCACAGAAAACGAATTTGGCGAGCCAGATCCAGGAGGATTTTTTTACCCCCTTCATTTCACCATCAATCTGGTGAGCTTTGCACCAGAGCAAGTTACGATCGGGATTGCAGGCACACCAATCCGCTGGTTGACACTTGCCTGTGACTTCACGTGGAAGCACTGGTCTGAATACCAAACCTACCTCGAGCAGAGTCCCAACCCACCTTTTGACAACACCCTGACCTATAGATTCGGAGTTGACTATGGATTCGAGCCTTGCTTTCGCTCAAGGTTCTTAAGGAACATACGCAAGATCAGCCTGAGGGCAGGCTACTACTACGAACCAACGCCTGTTACGAGCGGCAGTGGGCCGGACAACATCTTTGACTCAGACCAGCATGTCTTTTCTGGAGGGGTGTGTGTGACGTGGACCGGAACGACGATGAGACACTACCTCGAGGTATTCTATCAATACCACCACTTCCAGGATCGCTTTCGACTCGCATTCGTAGACCCACTTCTTGCGTATGTGAATCACCTCACTCCCCCAAGCCAGTACAGCCCTGTGGAGTTCGGCGGCAGGGTATGGGCCCTTGGGGCAAGCTATAGCATTCGGTTCTAGTACGCTTCAGACAACACTCAAGATAACTCGATCCTGACAAAGCACCTCAGAGACTGGCACCGTAGATCACGTCTCGATTAGCGCGCGCCACCTTTGCATATTGCCTCGCATCCCCAAGGTGAAATGTATCTATGCAGAGTAAAGTAGTTAAGGAGGATCGACACATCGCCATTGATATGTATTCTACCGCACCCACCGGCCATACCAGTAGGCATATCGAAAATCCACACCTGGGAGTAGCCTACTTCCATCTCCACCGCCATTTGGTATGTAAGGATTGGACCTCCAGTGGTAGTTACTGGGAGGCCGCACCTCGTGCGGAATCGGCTCTTGCGTGATCAAGCTATTGTTTCGACCTACAGCGCCAAGGACCCTTACCACCTCACCATTGTTGAGTGTGCACACGCCAGAGGCTATTTCCTCTTCATCACAATTTATCACCGCATCCTCCCAGTAAGGAGGTTCCCTGAAATCATACAGGGTCTTCACTCCACGCTCGATCGCAGCAGTATCAGGGGGCTGTAGCATACGGTTGAATGCTGATCCACCACCGATGGCAGCAGCATAGATAAAGTCAAAAAGGCTATACGAATACTCTTCAGGCTGTCGGGTCAACAGCGGTGGGATATTCTTGTAAAGAAGAAGGGCTGTTGCGTAGCGCACCCGGTTTCTGACCTTGGCACTGTCTATGTAGCGCTGTGCGAGTAAGGCCCCTTGAAAAGCCATGTTGGTAGCACTGAAATTGGTGATCAACCCAAGGTTGACTCCGAGCTGATTTCCTTGCACGATCCTGTCAAGTTGTCGTTCGCCGATCAGCGTATTGTATAAGTAGTCGTGCAGTACAGGATCCTCAGAACAGTATGCAAGTGCCCCTACAATACCGAGGGCCATCAGTGCATACATACCGTTCTTTATCGGTAGCCACGCCAGGTAGATCCGGTCCCAGTTGTTTTCATTGAGATAGCCATGATAGGTAGTGCGGCCGTCTGCATCAAAGATCTCCAAGTCAAATGCCTGACCATTGCTGCCAATCCCACCGGTACGCTCGACCATCAAGCTCCGGCCGATCTCACGTGCATACTCCTGGAGCTTCTCTTTCAATTCTGAGTCAAACGACGGATCTTCCTTGATCACTTCCCACACACTGGCACATGCTGCAGCCCACCCAATGAACTGATCCCTGCTACATGAATCGATCCAGACGTAGTTTGGGTAGCGGCCGTCAATGGAATTGTCTGCACGCAATGTGCCGTTATTCTTTTCAGGCGGCAGGGGATTCCCATTCTCGTCAAAAAGGGGAATCGTCTCCTCGCCTATTGACGAGGATGGGATGTCGATACGGTTGAATCCTCGTGCAATTACACCCGGAACCCCGGTGATTTCCACGGCCACGAACAGAGACAGTATGTCCCGCACGAGAAACTGTCGAGCGCGCTCCACTTCCTCTTCAGGGTAGCCCTGGTCGCGTAGCGTACCGTAGCGGTATGCATCTGCAGCAATGCCAACACCGGCATAAAGACCGGCTACTGGTTGGTACTGTGCAACAACATCGAAGACAGCTTTACCAGACCACGCCTCAAAATCCCATTCGTCAGTCTGTGTGATGAAGTCGGCAATCGCCTCTCTGTCATCGCGACGATCGACTGGTATCACCACGTCAGCATTTATACCGTTGCCTGCACAATTGAAAATCAGATGTTGCCGGTCGTAGCGAGCAGCCTTTTGTTCGAGAACTGGATCGTATCCTTGCTCGAACGGTCCAGGCAGCAAGGATGTCCCCTGATACGGAGTGCACGACAAGATCAGAAGTACACTGAAGAACAGAGCCATCAAGAAAAGAAAGGCAGCGAGCAGGTGGCGCATAGTGACCTCCACGGTTAGGAATCTACAACATAAATGAGAACGCCAGAGGCATTATGAACCTGACCGTATGCTATTCTATATGAGCTGGTATGAAATGCGAAAATGACCGGAAGAGGCTAACCCTCTTATCTTCGTGGCCTCTACGATCAAGAGCCATTGCAGAGGTTCGTACGGGATGCTCTTCTCTAAGGGAAACCGCTCGCTTACACACCCGAACCGATCCAGATGGGTGAACTCCATGCCATCTCGCCATCCATCTGGATGACACGGACATAGTACACATCTAGCGGCTGACTTGGCCCATCTGAGACAGACCATTCCACGTCCAAGCCAGGATTATTCAGGATAAAGACAGAAAGGTTGTTTTTTACGATCTCCACAGTCCGTAGCTCTTCGACGCCGTGGACCTCCACACGGATGGTCCTCGATGAATCTTCAGGCAATATGCTACCCATAGGCATGTCATTGATCGTTACGTCAACGAGGATTCGAGCTCCTGTGGTGGCCCATGTCCTTCGGTTCCAAAGTGCCTCCCATACGCTTTCCCTTGTAAGCTCATCGAGCCACATACCTGTCTTGCCAAAAAGGCTACAATCAAACCTCCCTTTACAGCCTTCTCCTGGATTACCGTTATGGTTGTCACTCCCAGCCACAAAACCGAGAATGTATCCTCGCGCCAAGGCGTCTTGCACCATGTTGCCTATCTGCAAGTCTCCCATAGTCCTGGCTGCAGCGTCGCAGTACCAACGAGCATACAGATTCCCTGCATACTCTTTTATCCCCTAGTGGGAGGCCATCTCCACAAGGCGTTCAAGGCCAGGCGCGTGATCATTCCAGTCTATTCCCTCAGCACCGGGCACACCCGAATGAAGGTGGGGAACAATCAGGACTTCTCCCTCTGGTACCAAGGCTGCTACCTTCTGGTGCAAGTCGAAAGGTGTGTCCTGGTAGCCTATGAAGGCGGGATTGTCAGCCAGATAATAGACGTTCCGGTGACCATGAAAGAACGAGGAGTTCTCAAACCCTAGCAACGTAACAAACCGGCCTGGATCGTACGCAGCTCTGACCGCTTGTTTTGTTTCTTCCCATGTCTTCTCCCACAGCGTATTCATACCCACAATGATAGAGAGGTTCTTCGTACCGACATGGTCAGTCACTGCAGCAAAATCCAGCAGCGCTTTGTCGCGTGCATAGCGAAAATAGTCGCTGACCGTTCCAATCCCGTCAGAGGCGAATGTGTGACCGTGAAGGTCTCCCCAGTAGGGTTTCATCAGCGGCAAATCACCGCATACAATTGGATTCACGTTGCACGTCAACCCGCGTAAGGTATCCCTCACTACCAGCCGATGAATTCCAGGTTCGCTGATAACAAGATCGGTAACAAGCTTTTGTCCATTATCCTCCGAAGCGATCGCAACTGTCTTGAGAACCTGGCCGCTCGTTCTTTCAGTTATAGTAACAGTGCCTTGATAGCTACTACATGGATTTCCCCAAAGGTCGACCGCCCTGATGTGTATATCGACTGGCTCGCCTGGAGCCACAAAGGATCGAGCATAACTTTTCAGAGCCCAGAGCGTATCTGACGTAACCTCGAAAGTGACACGCTTATTGCGTGGCACAACCTGCTCGCCAACGTAGTTACGGAAATAGCCATCTCCGTCAAGATCTTCGTATACAAAGAGCTCGGACTCTTTTTGGGCGAGGTGCGGAGCATTGACCCCTCTAGAACCGTAAGACCTGTCACCCAGGACCACATCGATCCAGTCCCCAGGCAGAAGGGCACCTGAAACCACCTTCACGGTCACAAGATCCAGCGGCGTGATCCCTGGGAAAACCTCGAGGGCTGCACCCCCATTGGTCGTCGCAGTCACGTAACCAGGATGCGCTGGGTTGCTCGTCTGCAGAGGCGGCCACCCAGGCGACATGCGGGCTCCGACTACTATGCCACCACCTTGAGGCAGACCTTTTCTCCCCACTGTGTACCGTAATTTGATGGTACAAAACCGAGACGCGCGTAGAGACGTAAGAGGCGGATCTGCAACGACATCCCCTCCAAAAAATCCCAGGTCTCCACTAATTCTCGTAACTGTACCCCCTGACTTCTCTACAATAAACATATCCTCTTTAGCATCTATGACAAGACCAGCGGGCATGCTGAGCCCTGTTGAGATGATCATAAGATCATCTTCAGGTGTAACAACCCCGAGCATGCCTGCTACAGCGTCCAGCAAAAACAGCTCACCAGCCAAGTTAAGGGCAAGGGCCGTGGGATTGTATTGGTGAGGGAGGTCAAGGGTCTTACCTGCACTACCATCTTTTGATATCCATATGAGACGGTTTCCTACTGCAGCAACAACAGACTCATGCCTGTCCACAAGCAAGGCCTGCGGGGGACCAGAAAGGCCATCGTAGAAAATAGTAGCAGAGCCATTGGGATGAACCGCGAGGATCGCACCACCGCCACCCTGAGGATGCTCTATGCCCACATAAACGCTCTTCTGTATGCCTTCGACATTGCCCTTTGGCTCC
>FWPU01010830.1_pt1 | contig 12910 bp, 11 predicted proteins | sample 2228361 | NCBI WGS metagenome assembly FWPU01 (sample SAMEA103939777, study PRJEB20133) | metagenome | reverse complement strand
GCGGCCGTCGGCGAAGGCGCGGTCGAGCGCCCGCTCCGCCTCAATGATCTGCCGGCCGACGGCGACGGCCTTCTCGCGCATTTCCGCGTAGAGCGCGCTGGTGGCGGCACGCTGGGCGTCGGACAACCCCAGTTCCCGCGCGAGCTGGAGCACGTGAAGCGGGCCGGGATGGGAATTCAGCTCGGCGGCCTTGGCGAGGCCCATGCCGTTCCCGTTCAACAGGTCGTCGATCTCCTTTTCCGACAGCGCCTTGATCCGGCGCTGATGCTGGCCGGCGTAGGGCGAGGTCGCTTGCGCCGCGGCCGTCAACGCCAGGGCGCGCGGCGAGGCGCCCGGCAACGCGGGCGACTGGCCGCTGGCGCTGCCGACAACCAGCGGAATTGCGGACAGCAGCAGTAAGAATGCGACGGATCGTTTCATGGCGTCACTCCTTTCAAATCGCGGCGCCATGCTTAGGGCAGGACCGGACCAGCAGCATATGATTGCGATCATGTGATCGCGCGAAGCGGTCCCTGGTCGGCTCGCTGCGGCGCGAACCCGGCCGGCGCGCCGTTCCAGCGCGCCGCAAAGCCGCTGCGCACTCGATTTTCCAGGCCGGACGGTATTTGATCGACCTTACTGGATCTCCGGATAGAGTCCGGACGCCTTGACCACATCAAGTCCGATCGCCAGCTCCTGCTCGATCACCTTGGCGAAGTGCTCGGGCGTGTCAAATACGGGCGTGAGCCCGCGCGGGATGATGAAGCGCTTCTGGAACTCCGGATCCTTGCCGATCTTGACTACAGCCTTGTGCACCTTGTCGAGAATCGGTTTCGGCGTTCCGGCCGGCGCGAGCAGGCTATAGGCCGAAGACCAGACGTCGAGGGTGAAGCCGGCCTCCTTGAAGGTCGGGATGTGAGGGGCCAGCGGCGAGCGCACGTCGCCGTCGACGGCGAGCCCGATGATCTTTCCGTTGTTGATGAATTGGATCAGATTGCCGATGCCGAAGATCGCAACCGGCGTGATCCCGCTCAACATGCTGTTGACCGCGTCGCCGCCGCCTTTGAACGGCACCCGCACGAAGTCAATGCCATGTTGCTTGTTGAACCGCTCCATGAACGCCACCTTGGCAAGCGACGGCGCCAGGTAGGTCATGGTCTTGGGTTTGGACTTCGCCAGTGCCGCGAGCTCCGAGAACGACTTGACGTTCAGCGACGCGTTGACCGCGAAGACCTGCTGCAGGTTCCACATCCGGGTAATCGGCGTGACGTCCTTCCGCGGATCGAACTTCACGTTCTTGAGGATCCACGGATTGATTGCCATCGATTCATTGTTGAGGACACAGATCGTGTAGCCGTCGGGCGCCGAGTCGGCGCAGGCCTTGGCGCCGAGCGAGCCCGCCGCACCGACTTTGTTTTCCACCACGATGGTCTGTCCGAGCGCCGGCCCGAGCTCCTCGGCGAGCGCGCGGGTGAACACGTCGCTTAAGCCCCCGGGGCCCTGCGGAACGATGACGCGAATCGGGCGCGTCGGCCAATCCTGGGCGGCGGCGGGCACGGTGACGGCGGAGAAAATTGCGGTCACGAGCAGGAGGTTTGCAATCTTCATGATACATCCTTGGGGTTGGCTCGGTTACGACTTCAAAAGTTCCTTCACTTTCGCACTCGCCTTGGCGAAGTCGAGCCGGCCGGCGAAGCGCTCCTTCAGCGCCGCCATCACCCGGCCCATGTCCTTCATGCCCTGCGCGTTGATCTCCCGGACAATGGCCGCAATGGCAGCGCCGGCCTCGAGGTCGGACATCTGCTGGGGCAGATAGGTGGAGATGATCTCGATCTCGGCGCGCTCCTTGGCGGCGAGCTCGGCCCGGCCGCTCTTTTCGTAGATTTCCGCGGACTCCTGGCGCTGGCGAATCAGCTTCTGCAACAGCGCGAGGATCTCGGCATCGGCGAGCGCGGCCTTGCCCTGCCCGGCAGCCTCAATATCGGCGTTTTGAATGGCTGAATTGACGAGGCGCAGCGCATCGACCCGGCGCTGGTCGCGGGCCTTCATTGCGGCCCTCAGAGCGGCGTTGATCTCATCGCGCAACACGGGATAAATGCCTCGCGGAATAGCGCCGAAGCTGCGACCCCCTCGATCTTAAGGCTTGGCATGAACGAGTTACAACCGGCCTCCACCCGCTGGGCCGAGCCCAAGGCCACGGCCCTGCTCGTGCTGGCCGACGGCACGGTGTTGGAAGGCGAGGGGTTCGGCGCCACGGGACGCGCCGTCGGGGAGGTGTGCTTCAACACCGCCATGACCGGGTACCAGGAAATCCTCACCGACCCGTCCTACGCCGGCCAGATCATTACCTTCACGTTCCCGCATATCGGCAATGTCGGAACCAACGAGGAGGACATCGAGACGGTCAATCTCGCCGCGACGCCAGGGGCGCGCGGGGTGGTGCTGCGCACGCGGATCACCACGCCGTCGAACTGGCGCGCCACGCGACACCTCGATCAGTGGCTGAAGGCGCGCGGCATCATCGGGCTCTCCGGCATCGACACGCGGGCGCTCACCGCGCTGATCCGCGAAAAGGGCATGCCCAATGCGGTGATCGCACACGAGCCCTCCGGCAAATTCGACCTTGCGGCGCTGAAAAAGGAGGCGCGCGAATGGCCGGGCATCGCCGGCATGGACCTCGTGCCCATGGTCACCTGCGCGCAGCGCTTCACTTGGGACGAGACTCCGTGGGTGTGGGGCAAGGGCTATTCGCGGCAGGAGAATCCCAAGTACCACGTGGTCGCCGTCGACTACGGAATCAAACGCAACATCCTCAGGCAGCTCGCCGGCGCCGGATGCCGCGTGACGGTGGTGCCGGCGACGACCTCGGCAGAGGAGATCTTTGCGCTGGAACCGGACGGGGTGTTCCTTTCCAACGGACCGGGCGATCCGGCGGCGACCGGCGAATACACCGTGCCGGTGCTGCGCAAACTGATCGAGAGCGCAATCCCCACCTTCGGCATTTGTCTCGGCCACCAGATGCTCGGCCTTGCGGTGGGCGCCAAGACGGTGAAGATGCATCAGGGGCATCACGGCGCGAACCACCCGGTGAAGGACCTCACGACCGGCAAGGTGGAGATCACCTCCATGAACCACGGCTTCGCGGTGGACTCAAAGACGCTGCCGGACAACGTCACCGAAACGCACATCTCGCTGTTCGACGGCTCGAACTGCGGCCTGGCGCTGAAAGACAAGCCGGTGTTCTCGGTGCAGTACCACCCGGAGGCCTCGCCCGGCCCGCGCGACAGCCATCACCTGTTCCGGCGGTTCGTGGGGATGATGCAGAAGGCGAAAGGCGAGTGAACGGCCGAACCGCGCTCGCGCATTCACGCAAAGCCGCGCCGGGTTTTCGCTCGCCGACAACCGGGCGCTGCCGGGGCTTGCACCATATCATCCGGCTCGCGGCGCTCGACGGCCGCGGCTCGGACGATAAGGGGCCGGCGTTTTTGCACCCGGCGCAGAAAATCGTTAACGATTGCGAGAGACGATCAGGAGATTCGAACCGCTATCCCGTCTTAAGGCCATGACGACCCGGCCGCCCCTGCACGAAACCGTGTTCTTTGCCGACGACGGTTCGGTGCCGAACAACCCGCGCCTGCCGTTCGTGCTCTATCGCAACGCCATCGACCTCTCGGGAACACCGAACCCGGAGGCGGTGATCGAGCGGCGGTTCCGCGACAACGGCTGGGGCGACCTGTGGCGGAACGGGATCTACGAATATCTGCACTATCACTCCATGATCCACGAGGTCATGGGGGTGGCGCGCGGCCGGGCGCGCGTGATGTTCGGCGGCACGCAGGGTCGCGATTTCGATCTTGCGCAGGGCGACGTGGTCGTGCTGCCGGCGGGCACCGGCCACCAAAGTTTGTGGACCAGCCCGGATCTCGTGGTGATCGGCGCCTATCCGCCCGGCGGGCGCTATGACCTCTGCCGCGGCAGCAAGGCAGAATACGCAAAGGCGATCGAAACCATCCCGCGCGTGCCGTTGCCGAAGTCCGACCCGGCCTACGGCACGGACGGTCCGCTGCTGCGCCTGTGGCGCGCGTAACGCGCAATGTAAGACGTTTCCACAGGGCGATTTCACCTCCGCCTGCAGAACATGGCAGGCTCGGCAAATGCGGATGCGCGGCGCGCAGGGGCGCTGACGGCGGGTCACAGCGGCGGGACCGATCTTGCGCGTCCAATCGGCCGCGCTCAGGGAAGGCGACCACGCCCGAGATCTGATCCATGAAGGACTGGATCGCCTTTTGGGATTCCACGCACTCGATCTACGTCAACGCGCGCCACCGCGAGGCGCACTATCTCAAGATCGCCGAAGACATCACCCGCTATGTGCCGGCCAACGGCTACGTGCTCGACTACGGCTGCGGCGAAGCCTTGCACGCCGACATGCCGGCGGCGATCGCGCACCGGCTGATCCTGTGCGAGGCCGCGCCGCGGGTGCGCGCAAATCTCGCCGAGCGCTTCGCGGGCAACCCAAAGATCCTGGTAATCGCGCCCGAACAGGTGGCGGAGCTGGAAGACCGTTCGCTCGACCTGATCGTCATGCATTCGGTGGTGCAGTACCTCACCCAGGAAGAATTCGGCGATCTGCTCATGCTGTTCCGCGCGCTGTTGAAGCCGGACGGACTCCTGGTGGTGGGCGATGTCATACCGCCGCAGGTGTCAGCGCTGACGGACGCGCTCCAGCTCTTGCGCTTCGCGCGCGAGGAGGGCTTCTTCTTTGCCGCGTTGTTCGGACTGCTGCGAACGATGTTTTCGCGCTACTGGCGCCTGCGGTCGCGGCTCGGGCTTGCGCGCTACGACCGCGACGAGATGCTGCGCAAGATGACGCGCGCCGGTTTCTGGGTCACGAGCGCGGAGCGGAACATCGGACACAACCAGGCCCGAGTCACCTACCTCGGTCGGCTCTCGCCGCGGCATGAGTGAGACAGCGCGCTGCCGCTGCGCCCGCGCCACGCGTCGCGCATTGCGGGCGGAGAGGACCGTTGCGGGCTCGGAATTGGCGGCAGGTGGATCAGTCGGTCTCGCGCGGCTCCGCAATCACGCTGTCGGAGCGCGCCGCGGCGCCGTCGAGCGCCACTTGCAGCCGGCGCGCTTCCGTCTCCATTCCGATCCAGCGCAACTTTCGGATCAGTTTGATCTTTTCGTTGGACGCCCGCTGCTCTGCCGAGACATCCGGGGGCGGCTGGCCGAGACGCGTTTCCATGGGCACTCTCCCTAGCGGTTCTTGTTGTTCTGGCGCGTCACGCGCGCGCACAAAAGCAAGCATTCCCCTCGCGATCCTTCGGCGAGGTTCGGCAATCTCTCGAAAATAGTCCGCGCGAAACTCAGCGCGCTACTTGGCCCGGAAGCTCTCGCCGGCGGCCCCGTTGGTCAAAAGCCGCGCACCAAGATGGATGAACTTCTGACTGTCGGCAAAGAACCGTCGGCTGTCGTCCGCAATCATGTCCATCTGCTTGCCTAAGCACTCGCGGCAAGCATCGGCTGTTTCGGGCACGGTCCGCGCGCTGGAAAGCTTGGACATCAATTCGGAGGTCAGATTAGCCTCCGATTTTGCACGTTCGAACCATGCCTGGTTCATCGCTTCAAAAGTCTCGAGAAGCTCCTTCTGAATTTCGACCAAGGCTTCGATCCGCTTCTTGCCAAATTCGGCAAGCTCGGCAGGAACGAAGTTCATGATCGGCAGCTGCTGCCGCACTTCTTCCGGACGCCCGTTTCCTGGCGACATGCTTCGCCTCCCTCACATGCCTTTTCACGCGTTATGCACAGGGCCCATCATCGCGCCTTCCACCGCCGCGGACGCCGATGATCAAGTGGCCGGTCTGCCCGAATGATCCACGGGCTATCGTCAAAATACTAGCTCAGTTTACGCTCGCCGCGAAAGTCCCAATTGCGATTCGCGACGACTTGGTACCGCGATTCGGTTTCAAGACGATGACTGGAATCTTCGCTCGCTGCGACGGTGTCATAATCATGATCTTGCGAGTCGGCAGGTAACCGACTGATGTGACGCTGAAATGATAAAATTCGATTCGCCGGCCAGGCCATGTTGGGACGCGGCGTCATTGACGGGCGATCGCTGCGGAATCGTCGAGTTCGCGCGGCTAAATCAAATCCGAGGGCCCAAAATGGTGTGCTCGCGATGAGAAACCACGATTTCCACAGCGGCGGCAATTTCGAACGGTAACTTGGTGCCACCAGCCGTACTCACCAGCCGGATCCGCCGCCGCCGCCACCACCGCCGCCCGAAGAGCCGCCGCCGCTTGAGCCGCCGCTGCTTGAACCCGGCGCGGTGGATGCAGATGCAACCGTATCCGCAAACGCACCGCCAAGTTGCCCGGCAAGACTGACCGGATCGCTCGAATCAGACACGGCGGAGTACCAAGTGGACGCTGCGGCTCCGGCAGCGCCGGCAGCGGCGAGGACGCCGGCAAAGCGCTGCGCCCAGGCGTTCTCCACATCAAGCGCAATGGCGTGCGGGAGAAATTTCTCGAACAGCTGCGGCGTCTTCTCGGGCGGATGGAGGAATTGGAGCCGCTGCTCCTCGGCCACTCCGAGGTAGTGGCGAAAACCTTCGATGGCGTCCATCACGCGGCGGCCTTGGCGCGTCGGCGCCTTGAGCAGGTAGAAGGCGAAGGCGGCAAGTCCCGCCGCAAGCACGGGCGGTACAACCGCGAGCATATCCACCCAGTGCGCCACGGCAGCCGTCAAGACGAGAACGACCACCGCGTCCAGGCCCATGATGAACATGACCGCGATGAGGATAGTCAGGCGAATGGCAGCGCCGGACAACCACGCCGAAATCAAGCCTGCTGCAATCGCCATGCTGATCGTGCCGACGACAATCGCAATGATGATGGGCACGCCTTCCTGCTCTCCGTAGGTGAGCAAGGCGGCGATTGCGACCGCAACGGCGAGCAGGATCGCGCCGATGGCGCCGACCACCGACCAGACGTTGTTGGCGTTGAACAGCATACCCGAATAGGCACCGGCCAAACCCGCGCGCAGAGCCGCCTTCGCGGCGCCGAGAATCTCATGGTTTGCCTGGTCGAGTTCGAGCGAGGGCCTGCGAGCAAACAGCATGTCGTGCGCCGCGCGCTCGGGTGCGCCGATTTCCCGGCCGCCCGAGCGGCGCTCAATCACCAGGCCGTCGCCGCTGCCTCTCAGGCGCAAATGGCCGTTCACGCCGAGGTCGACGATGGCCGCGGTGAAGCAGCGGTCGTCGAAACCCATGCGGTGCACGTAGCGGACCGAAGCCGCGGACATCCCATCGGGCGGCGCGAACAGCGGAATAATCGTCCCGCGCGGCGGATCGCGGCCGACCAAATTCCAGGCAACAACATAGTAGCCGAGCAAGAGCAGAAACCCGCAGCCGCCGAGCGCAAGCGGCAGATTGTCAACGAGCCACCAACGCGTAAGGTCCGCCTCAGTCGGCGGCGCAACGACGCCTTTTTGCCAAGCGACGGCGACGGTCAGCCCGTTGCGCGGCGGAAGCGGGCGGGTGGTGCGAAACACGATGCGCCCGGGCTGCTCTTCGACGATGCGGGCATCCTGCCCGCGGGCGCCCTCGGGACCGGTGTAGAACGCGGTTCGGCGAAACGGGACGCCCTGCGGCAGCGCGACACGCGCCTCCGCAACTTCAATGGCAAAGGTCCAGCCGGTGCCGGTGACGTTCCAATACAGTTCGTCGAAGTCGGCGAAGAAGCCGAGCTGGCGCGTGGTACGGTAGGCGATCGCATAGGTGTGCTGACCGCGCGGCAGCAGCCGGTCGGCGCGGCCGATGCGCACGCGCACGCCGTTGCTCAGCGGCTCGACGAGGAAAGTTTCCGGCGCGCCGTTGCGGGTCACGGAGATGACTTCGAAACCGACCACCACGCGATACCCGTCGGGCCGGCGATAACGGGTGGGAAAGTCGCGCAGGATGCCGCGGCGGATCTCCCTGCCCTCCGCCTGCAAGCGGATCGTCTCCACGACCAGCAGATCGCCGTTCGGCTGCACCTGCACGTCGCTCAGAAAGTGCAGGATGCGCTCCTGCGCCGCCGCGGGCGACGCCGCGGCAACGCAGAGCCAAGCGAAAACGGCCGCGCGCCGCCACATGTCACGATCCCATCGCAACCTTGGGCACAACCGCTTCCGCGCGATCGTCCAACTCGAAATACGGCTGCTCGCGAAAGCCGAGCGGCCGCGCCACCAGCGAATTCGGGAAGGCCTGGATCGCGATGTTGAGATCGCGCACGGTGCCGTTGTAATAGCGGCGCGCCATCTGCAATTGATCTTCGATCTCGGCAAGCTGTCGTTGCAAGTCGAGAAAATTCTTGTCCGCCTTCAGCTCCGGATAGGCCTCCGCCAGGGCCATCAGGCGGCCGAGCGATCCGCGCAGGGCGCGCTCGGCGGCTTCCTGGCTCGGCACGTTGTCGGCGGCGATGCTGCGCGCGCGCTCGCGGGTGATTTCTTCGAACAACGCGCGCTCGTGGGCGGCATAGGCCTTCACGGTATCGACCAGGTTGGGAATGAGATCGGTGCGGCGACGCAGTTGTACATCGATCCCGCTCCAGCCCTCGCGCACAAGATTGCGCAGCCGCACCAGCCGATTGTAGAGGGTTATCGTGTACACGCCGACGAAGGCCAGAATGGCGATGATGATCCATTCCATGCGCATCGGCGGCCTCCTGGCCGAAAAGGAATCGGGCACCCGGAGTGTGAAGCACGGCGGCCGCCGCCTCAAGCTGCGGAGGCGGGACCGACCTTCAAGGTTGCGCTTCCCAACACAGCGATTCTGGTCTAAAGAGCCCGCGCGCGGGGGCCAGCCCCGTCGCCGGTCCAAAGGGCGCGCAACTTGCGCGGCCTTTTTTTGTGGGCACCGTCGCCGGATCGCCGCCAAGCGGCGAGCGCGGAGTCCACACTTCCGGCCGCGGCCATGGATTTCGGGCGACCCCGAACGACGAGAGAAAATGAGCCTCGATGCCCAAGCGCACCGACATTTCCTCGATCCTGATCATCGGCGCGGGGCCGATCGTGATCGGCCAGGCGTGCGAGTTCGACTATTCGGGCACGCAGGCCTGCAAGGCGCTCAAAGCCGAGGGCTACCGGGTGGTGCTGGTCAACTCCAACCCCGCGACGATCATGACCGACCCGGAGCTCGCGGACGCCACCTATGTCGAGCCGATCACGCCGGAGATCGTGGCCAAGATCATCGAAAAGGAGCGTCCGGATGCGCTGCTGCCGACCATGGGCGGGCAGACCGCGCTCAACACCGCGCTGTCGCTGCGGCGGATGGGCGTGCTCGACAAGTTCGGCGTGAAAATGATCGGCGCCACCGCCGAAGCGATCGACAAGGCCGAGGACCGCAAGCTGTTCCGCGAGGCGATGACGCGGATCGGGCTCGAGACGCCGCGCTCGCGCCAGGTCAAGACGCTGATCGATGCGCTCAAGGCGCTCGATGAAATCGGACTGCCGGCGGTGATCCGGCCGTCGTTCACGCTCGGCGGCACCGGCGGCGGGGTCGCCTACAACCGCGACGAATTCATCGACATCGTGGAGCGCGGCATCGACGCCTCGCCGACCAGCGAGGTGCTGATCGAGGAATCGGTGCTGGGCTGGAAGGAATTCGAGATGGAGGTGGTGCGTGACAAGAACGACAACTGCATCATCATCTGCTCGATCGAAAACCTCGACCCGATGGGCGTGCACACCGGCGACTCAATCACGATCGCGCCGGCGCTCACGCTGACCGACAAGGAGTATCAGATGATGCGCGACGCCGCGATCGCGGTGTTGCGCGAGATCGGGGTCGAGACCGGCGGCTCCAACGTGCAGTTTGCGGTCAATCCGGCGGACGGACGGCTGGTGGTGATCGAGATGAACCCGCGCGTATCGCGCTCCTCGGCGCTCGCCTCGAAGGCGACCGGATTTCCGATCGCCAAGGTGGCGGCAAAACTCGCGGTCGGCTACACGCTCGACGAGATCGCCAACGACATCACCGGCGGGGCGACGCCGGCCTCCTTCGAGCCGACCATCGACTATGTGGTGACCAAAATCCCGCGGTTTGCGTTCGAGAAGTTTCCCGGCGCCGAGCCGATCCTGACCACGTCAATGAAATCGGTCGGCGAAGTGATGGCGATCGGCCGCACGTTCCAAGAATCGCTGCAGAAGGCGCTCCGCTCGCTGGAGACCGGGCTCACCGGCCTGGACGAGATCGGCATCGAAGGGCTCGGCCACGGCGACGACAAGAATGCGATCCGCGCGGCGCTCAGCACGCCCTCGCCGGACGGCATCCTGAAGGTGGCGCAGGCGATGCGGCTCGGGCTGACCGACGAAGAGATCCAATCGGCCTGCAAGATCGACCCGTGGTTCATCGCCCAGATCCGCGACCTTGTGGAAACCGAGGCGGAGATTCGCAAAAACGGGCTCCCGACCACGGCCGGCGCGTTCCGGCGGTTGAAGGCCAAGGGCTTTTCGGATGCGCGGCTCGGCCGGCTGACACGACTTGCGCCGGATACCGTGACCAAGCGGCGGCGCGCGCTCGGCGTGCGGCCGGTGTTCAAGCGCATCGACACCTGCGCGGCGGAATTCGCATCGCCCACCGCATACATGTATTCCACCTACGAGACGCCGTTCGCCGGCGTGGCGGCGAACGAGGCAAGCCCCTCCGACCGCAAAAAGGTGGTGATTCTTGGCGGCGGTCCGAACCGCATCGGCCAGGGAATCGAATTCGACTATTGCTGCTGCCATGCCGCCTTTGCGCTGAAGGAGATCGGCTACGAAACCATCATGATCAACTGCAACCCGGAAACGGTGTCGACCGACTACGACACATCCGATCGCCTGTATTTCGAGCCGCTCACCGCCGAGGACGTGATGGAAATCGTCGACACCGAACGGGAACGCGGCACGCTGCACGGCGTGATCGTGCAATTCGGCGGGCAGACACCGCTCAAGCTTGCGGAACCGCTCGAGCGCGCCAATGTGCCGATCCTCGGCACCTCGCCGGACGCCATCGACCTCGCGGAGGACCGCAACCGGTTCAACAAATTGATCCGCAAGCTCGGCCTGCGGCAGCCGGAGAGCGGCATCGCAAAAAGCCCGGCGGAGGCGCACCAAATCGCGGAGAAAATCCGCTATCCGATCCTGATCCGGCCGTCATATGTGCTCGGCGGACGGGCGATGGAAATCGTGCACGACACCGCGCAGCTCGACCGCTACGTGGCGCGGCTCGCCGCCGATCTTGACCGGCCGTCGGAGCTCGCCGTGTCCGAGAAACGGCCGCTGCTGATCGACCGCTACCTTTCGGACGCCACCGAAGTCGACGTCGACTGCCTCAGCGACGGCAAGGACACCTTCATCGCCGGTATCATGGAGCACATCGAGGAAGCCGGCATCCACTCCGGCGACTCGGCCTGTGCGCTGCCGCCGCATTCGCTCGATGGCAAGATCATCGCCGAGCTCGAACGGCAGACGCGGGCGCTTGCGCTCGCGCTCAACGTCGGCGGACTGATGAACGTGCAGTACGCCATCAAGGACGGCGAGATCTACGTGCTCGAGGTCAACCCGCGCGCCTCGCGCACGGTGCCGTTCGTGGCCAAGGTGATCGGGCTGCCGGTCGCCAAGATCGCCGCCCGCATCATGGCCGGCGAGCCGCTGGCGAAATTCAACCTCAAGCCGGTGCGGCCGGCGCACGTAGGGGTCAAGGAGGCCGTGTTCCCCTTCGCCCGCTTCCCGGGCGTGGACACCGTGCTGGGGCCGGAGATGAAGTCCACCGGCGAGGTCATGGGCATCGACAGGTCGTTCCCGATCGCCTTCGCCAAAAGCCAGATCGGCGGCGGCTCCCCCCTGCCGCGGGGCGGTACGGTCTTCGTCTCGGTGCGGGACGCGGACAAACCCCGGATCCTCGAGGCCGTCCGGCTGCTGCATGAGCTCAATTTCAAGGTTATCGCCACCAGCGGGACCCAGCGGTTCTTGGCCGCCCACAACATCCCGGCTGGGCGGATCAACAAGCAGCTCGAAGGCCGGCCCCACGTGGTGGACGCCATCAAAAACGGCCAGGTCCAGCTGGTCTTCAATACCACCGAGGGGGCCCAGGCCCTGGCCGACAGCCGGGCGCTGCGCCGCGCTGCCCTCTTGCATAAAGTCCCCTACTACACCACTCTTTCCGGTGCCGTGGCAGCGGCGCAAGGCATCAAGGCCTACCTCGGGGGCGACCTCGAGGTTCGCGCGCTGCAGAGTTATTTCGGCGGCCAGCCCTGACAGGGCGACCGCGCCAGAAGGACGGCATTGTGGGACTGAAGTTCCGCGGTCGCGGGCCCGAATCATTCGGCCCGCGATCGGAATTTTTGTCTCTCGGAGGTCGGAGGACCAAGGACCGATGGAAAAGCTTCCTATGACCGCCGCGGGCTATGCGGTGCTCGAAAAGGAGCTCAAGTACCGCCAGCAAGTGGAGCGCCCGCGCATTCTGCAACAGATCACCGATGCGCGCACGCACGGCGATCTGTCGGAAAACGCCGAGTATCACGCCGCGAAAGAGCAGCAGTCGCTAAACGAGGGCCACATCGCGGAGCTCGAGGACAAGCTCGCGCGGGCGGAGGTGATCGACGTCTCCAAGCTTTCCGGCGACACCGTGAAATTCGGCGCCACCGTCACGCTGATCGATGAGGACACCGACAAGAAGCAGGTTTGGCAGATTGTCGGCGAGCCGGAGGCGGACGCAAAAGCCGGCAAGATCTCGATCAACTCGCCGCTGGCGCGCGCGCTGATCAACAAAAAGAAGGGCGACACCGTGGAAGTGGTGACGCCGAGCGGCGCCAAGGCCTACGAGATCGCCAAGGTGGAGTGGAAATAGGCTCACCGGTCTTCCTCGACGTCGGCATTCCGGGCGGCGCGAGGCGTCGGCCCG
>FWPU01011063.1_pt1 | contig 12911 bp, 11 predicted proteins | sample 2228361 | NCBI WGS metagenome assembly FWPU01 (sample SAMEA103939777, study PRJEB20133) | metagenome | reverse complement strand
ACGACATCGACTACATCGCGTACGACCATCTGCACGTCCAGGACATCCGCCGGTGGTTGGGCGGCGACGGGCCGGCGTACTTCAGCCGGGCCAGGCTCATCGTCCACCGCCGCGAGTGGCAGTCGGTGAAGGACCTGCACCCGATGAACCGCGTGTGGTACGTGCCGGGCGGAGTCGACGGCGTGCCCGACGACCGGGTGGTGCTCGTCGACGGAGACGCGTGGCTCGGCAAGGGCGTGGCGCTGCTCTTCACGGCCGGCCACACGCTGGGCAACATGTCGCTGGTGGTGGTGACCGACCGAGGGCCGTTCGTCATCAGCGAGAACGGCGTGGCCACCGAGAGCTATACGCCGCTGCACTCGCGCATCCCCGGCGTGCGCCGCTACGCCGAGCAGATGGGCTACGAGGTGGTGATGAACGGCAACACCCGCGAGAGCTCGCTCGACCAGTACGCGTCGATGATCGTCGAGAAGGTGATCGCCGGCCCGTCGCGGGACGATCCTTCGTACGTCAACTTCTACCCGTCGTCCGAGCTGACCGCCTCGCCGCTGGCGCCGCTGCTTTCGCCGACGTTCAGCCACCCGCCGCCCGAATTCGGCAGAATCCGCGCCCCGAAGGCGAACGGGCGCACGGAGGCCGCATGAGGCTCGACGTCACCGTCGACATTCCCTACCCGCGCGAGAAGGTCTTCACCGTCTACCGCGACAGGCTGCCCGAGTTGGTGCAGTATTTGCCCAACGTCCGGGCCATCGAAGTCAAACAGCGCGTCGACGAAGGCGCCACCACCCGGCTGCTCAACCGGTGGAAGGGCGGCGGAGAGATTCCCGCCGTGGTTCGCAAGTTCCTCTCCGAGGAGCTCCTCGAGTGGGACGACTACGCCACCTGGCACGCCGACCGGTGGCTCACCGAGTGGAAGACGGTCGTGCCCGCGTTCAAGGAGGCGGTGAAGGCCGAGGGGCAGAACCGGTTCGAGGCGGCCGGCGACAAGACGCGCTTCACCATCTCGGGGGTCATCGAAGTCGACGCGACCAGGGTGAAGCTGGTGCCGCGGATTCTGGCCGGAACGGTCGGCCCGGCGGTGGAGAAGTTCATCGTCTCGGCCATCAAGCCCAACCTCTTGGCGGTGGCCGACGGCGTGCGCCGCTACCTCGACGCGCAAGCGGGCTGAGCGCCCTCGGACGATCGTCCGTGGAGCGGGCCTCACCTCCGGCGCTATCTTCGGCGCCAGGTAGCGCCATGGGCCATGTCATCGAGGTGACGCTCCAGCGCAGGCTCGGGAAACTGGCCGGCGACCTGCGGTGCCGGAAGAATGCACCGAGCACCGTTGAAGCCCTCTCTGGCTCCGGCGTCGTACCCGGGGTGGAGGCCGTCGAACCTGCCGCGCTGCGCCGAGCGCTCGAGGAGGCACCCGCGGAGTCTTGAGAGCCGTCTTTCCCAGGCCTGCAGCGCTCGTCGCCCTCGCCGCCGGGCTCTCCCTCACCGCCCAAGCCGGGACGGTCGTGGTGGTGCGCTCGTCCGAGCTCCCGCCGTACCGCGCCGTGGAGGACGCGTTCGCCGCCGCGCTCGATCAACCGACCGTCTCGGCGACGGTGTCGGACGAGCCGTCGCTCCGGGCTGCGCTGGCCCAATCGCCCTCGCTGGTGTTCGCCATCGGCGCCGAAGCGGCCAGGGCGGTGCTCCAGGCAAAGGTGTCCGCCCCCAAGGTGTACGCGCTCGTCCCCAGCCCGGCACGGGTCGGGCTCGACGGCACTCCCGGCGTGTCGATGTTCGCCTCGCCCGCCCGGCAGATGAAGGCGGTGCGCGCGCTGCTGCCATCCGCGAAGACGGTGGGCGTACTGTACGACCCGAGCCTCTCGGGGCAGCTCGTCGCCGAGCTCGACGCGGCCGCCACCGGCGAGGGGCTGAAGCTCTTGGCCAGGCCGATCGCCACGCAGAAGGAGATCGCCCCCGCCGCGCGCGAGCTGCTCGGCAAGGTCGACGCGCTGGTGCTCGTGCCCGACCGCACCGTCATCAGCGCGGCGAGCTTCAAGTTCCTGGCGCAGACCTCGCTGGAGATGAAGGTGCCGCTGGTCGGCTTCTCCGAGGGCATGAGCAGGGCCGGAGCGGTGCTGTCGGTCGAGGCGCCCTACGAGGAGATGGGAAGGCTCGCGGCCTCGGTGGCGAAGAAGCTGCTCGTCGGCAGCCCCGCGGGTCGCGAGCTCCCCGACGGGGCCATCTACCTGAACGCCCGCAGCGCGCAGCTGCTCGGCATTCCCGTCCCGGCCGGGCTCAGGGCGCAGGCGGCGAAGGTGTTCGAATGAACGGCCGCATCGTGCGCATGACCTTGCGTCGAAAGACGGTGGCGGTGACCGCCGGGTCCGCGGCTGCCGTGGCGCTGCTGCTCACCGCCGCCTTCTTCTTCCAGATGCGCGCGGTGATGCAGGACGAGCTCCGCTCGCGCGCCCGCACCGTGGGCATCGAGCTGTCGAACCACCTCGCCTTCGCCACCTTCTCGGGCGACAAGGTCGGCCTGAAAGCCGCCGCCGAGCTGACCATTCGCGAGGTGCCCGACGCGGCGTACGTGGTGATTCGCGGCCAGGATGGCGAGGTGCTGGCGTGGTCGGCCCACCGCACGCTCGCCCGGTTCGACGCCGCCGCCCTGCCCGTGCCCCAGATCCCCGAGGGCGAGCGCATCGTCGACGATCCCGTCGTCGCCGGCGGGGTGGCCCTCTTGGCTGTGGCCGCGCCCATCTTCATCGAGGAGAAGCGCGGGACCTCCGACGCCTTTTTCGAGCCGCTCATCCCCGACGAGCCGCCTTCGGGCCTGCCGCCGTCGCGAACGCGCGTGGGCACGCTGCAGGTCGCCTTCCTCCAGTCGACGCTGCAGTCGAAGATCTCGGTCATCACCACGCGCGCCGCCCTGCTCGGGGCCTTCGTCATCGCGCTCTCGGCCCTCGCGGCGCTGGCATTGGCCCGCATGCTCACCGTTCCGCTCGAGAGGCTGACCCAGGCGGCGTCGGGCATCGCCCGGGGCGAGCTGTCGCAGCGCATCGACATCGTCGGCAACGACGAGATCGCCGAGCTGGCCACCAGCTTCCAGACGATGACCTCGGGGCTCAGGCAGATGGTGGCCGACCTGCAGGCGGCGGCCAGCGACGTCGAGCGCGAGGCGGCGGTCATCCTGGCCACCGCCAGCCAGCAGGCCGCCATGGCCAGCCAGCAGGCGAGCACGCTGCAGCAGACCTCGGCCACCGCCGCCCAGATCGCCCTCGCCAGCGAGCAGGCCACCCGCTACGCCGACTCGGTGATCCGCATCACCGAGCGGTCCGACGAGCTGTCCTCCGGCGGGCAGCAGGTGGTGCACGAAAGCGTCCAGGGCATCGAGAAGCTCGGCGAGCAGGTGCGGGCCATCGCCATGACCATCACCGACCTGCTCGAGCGCAGCGTGCAGATCGGCGACATCATCGCCACGGTGCGCGACCTGGCCGAGCAGTCGAACCTTCTGGCCTTGAACGCGTCCATCGAGGCGGCCAAGGCGGGCGAGCACGGCCGCGGCTTCGCGGTGGTGGCCATGGAGATGCGCAACCTCGCCGAGCAGTCGAAGCACGCCGCCACGCAGGTGCGCGCCATTCTCTCGGAGATTCAGCGGGGCACGCGGGCGGCGGTCGAGGCGACCGAGGAGGGCAGCCGGAGGGCCCTGGCGGCGGTGGCGCTGGCCCAGAGCGCGGGCAATGCCATCGTCGGCCTGTCGAACGCCAGCCGCGAGTCGTCGGTGGCCGCGCGGCAGATCGCCAGCAACACGCGGCAGCAGACGCTCGGCGTGCAGCAGATCGTCGCCGCCATCACCGAGCAGTCGAAGGCGATGGACGACGCGGTGAAGGGCACCCGGCAGATCGAGCAGGTGGCCTCGAACCTGAACCAGCTCTCGAAGCGGCTCAGCGAGTTCGTCAGCCGCTACCGCATCGCCGAGGGAGAACGGGCCCCATGAGCGGGGGCGGCGGGCCGATCGACTTCGCGCGGCTCTACCAGCGCCTCGACGAGGCCGAGCGGGCCTTGGAGCGCGACTTCGGGGAGGACTTCGAATCGCGCCGCCGCGCGCTCATCGAACGGGCCATGGCCCTGGCCGACGCCCGCGAGCACGTCCGCCCCGAGGCGATCGACGTGCTGGCCTTCTCGGTGGGCGGCCGCCGCTTCGCCGCGCGCATCGCCTCGGTCGAGCAGGTGGTCGAGCCGAAGGGGCTCTCGATGCTTCCGGGCGTGCCGCCGCACGTGCTCGGGGCGATGGTGGTGCGCTCGAAGGTGGTGGTCGTCTTCGACCTGAGGCAGCTGCTCGGGCTCGGCCGCGCCGCGGTCGATCTGGGCCTGGTGGTCGTGCTGTCGAACGGCGACGATCGGTTCGGCGTCGCCGCCGAGTCGGTGGAGGGTCGAACCGACATTCCGCTCGAGGGCGCCGACCGCGCGGTGTCTGGCCCATTCGAGCTCGTCTCGGCCGGAGGCGTGGCGCTCTTCGACGTCGAGGCGCTCTCCCGTCTCGCGGCCGAGGCGGAGTGATGGATCCGGAGATCTTCCAGAAGATCTGGCCCGTGTTCCGCGCCGAGGCCGCGGAGCACCTCGAGGCGCTGACCTCGAACGTGCTGCAGCTCGAGATGGACCCGGCCCGGCGCCCCGCGGGCGTGCTCGATGCCGTGCGCCGCGCCGCGCACAGCCTGAAGGGGTCGGCCGGCTCGCTCGGGCTGGGCGACATCGAGCGCATTGCCCACGCCATCGAAGATGCGGTCGGCTCCGACGAGCGGTCGCGGGCTCGGCCCGAGATGGTCGCCTCGGTCATGCGGGCGCTGCAGGCGATCGAGGAGACCCTGGGCCGCATCGAGCGCGGCGGCCCGGCGACGGTGACCGGGGCCGACGGGCTCATCGACGAGCTGCGCCACGCCGGCTCGTACCCGTGGGTCAGCCCGTCCGACGCGCCACAGACGCCGGTCACCACCGCCGCGGACGACGTCACCCGCACCTCGATCGAGGGCGTGCCCGCGCGGGTGGACCGGGCGTTGCGCGTGTCGGAGAAGGCCCTCGACTCGCTCTCGCTGCAGCTCGAGGACCTGGCGATGAGCGTCGGCCGGCAGGAGAAGCGCTCCCGCGACCTGCGCGGCCAGGCCTCGCGCGTCTCGTTCGCCCTCGAGCGCTGCGAGCAGGCCCTGGCGCGGCTGCGCCGGCTGGACGATGCCCGGACCGCCGCGCTGCTCGAGGAGAGCATCTCCACCCTGCGGGCGCTCCACCGCGACCTCGGGCACCTCTTGCGCGACGCCGCGCGCGAGGTCGAGCATCTGCGCCTCGTCTCCACGGTGGTGCGCAACGAGCTGCGGGATCTGCGCATGGTGCCCGCCTCGGCCGCGCTGGCCCCGCTGCGCCGCACGGTGCGCGACCTCGCCGATCGCCTCAAGAAGCAGGCGCTGTTCGTCGCGTCCGGAGGCGAGGTGCACATCGACCGGCGCATCGTCGACGCGCTCAAGGAGCCGCTGCTCCACCTGGTGCGGAACGCCGTCGACCACGGCCTCGAACCGCCCGAGCGCCGGCTCGAGGCCGGCAAGTCGGCCACCGGGCGCATCGAGGTGCGCGTCACCCAGCATGGCCACCGGGTGCGCATCGAGGTGTCCGACGACGGCGCGGGCCTCTCGCTCGAGCGGCTGCGCAGCGAGGCCGTGCGCCGTGGGCTGGTGACCGAGTCGGCGGCGGGCGATCTGGCGGACGACCAGGTGGCGCGGCTGGTCTTCGCCCCGGGGCTGTCGACGGCCCAGTCGGTGACCGCCATCTCCGGCCGGGGCGTCGGCCTCGACGTGGTGCACGAGGTGGTGGAGCGGCTCCAGGGCACGGTCGACGTGTCGTTCCGCGCCGGCCGGGGCACCACCTTCACGCTGGATCTGCCGCTGACGTTGGCGGCGACGCTGGTGGTCATCGTCGACGTCGGCCGCGACCGGGTGGCGATTCCGACCGAGCACGTCGAGCGCATCGTGCGGCTCGGGCCAGAGCAGCTGAGCGCTTCCGGGGGCCGCCTTTTCGCCCACGTCGACGGCCGGCAGCTGCCGTACACGCCGCTCTCGCAGGCCTTCGGCGGCAACGCCTCGGCGGGCGAGGGAGGCCCGCAGCCCGCGCTGGTGTTGTCGGCCTCGGGCCAGTCGGTGGTGTTCGCCGTGGACCGGCTGGTCGCGCACGAAGAGGTGGTGGTGCACTCGCTGGGGCGGTACCTGCAGCGGGCCACGCATCTGGCCGGGGCTGCGGTGCTCGAGGGCGGAGCGGTGGTGGCGGTGTTGAACGTGCCCGAGCTGGTGCGCAAGGCGCAGCCGGCGGCGCAGCGGAACGGCTCGCAAAGGCGGCGGGTCCTTCTGGCCGACGATTCGCTCACCACGCGCTCGGCGATGAAGGCCCTGCTCGAACGCGCGGGCTACCTCGTCGTCACCGCGCGGGATGGAGAGGAGGCGTGGCGGATTCTCAAGGAATCGCCGGTGGGGCTGGTGGTGACGGACGTACAGATGCCCGGGCTCGACGGGCTCGAGCTGACGCGGCGGATCCGGTCGGATCCGGAGACGAAGGCCCTGCCGGTGGTGCTGGTGACGTCGCTCGAGTCGGCAACTGACCGCGCCGCCGGTCTCGACGCCGGCGCCAGCGCCTACCTGGTGAAGCGCGAGGTCGACTCCGGACAGCTCGTCGAGCTGGTACGGCGGCTGTTCCCCGACCCGGTCAGCCGCGCAGATGGAGGATGACCGTCTTCAGCTCGGTCATCTCCTCGACGGCGTAGCGCGGGCCCTCCTTGCCGATGCCCGACTCCTTGAGCCCACCGTAGGGCTGCAGGTCGGCGCGCCAGGACGGACCGAAGTTGACGTGCAGGTTGCCCGCCTCGACCTCGCGCGCGAAGCGCATGGCGTGCTCGAGGCTCTCGGTGAAGATGGACGCCGACAACCCATAGCGCGAGTCGTTGGCCAGCGCGATGGCCTCGTCCAGCGTGGAGAAGGCCGCCACTCCCACCGCGGGGCCGAACAACTCGTCGCGCGAAACCCGCATCGACGGCGACACGTCGGCGACCACCGTGGGAGCGTAGACGGCGCCCGAGCGCTGCCCGCCCACCACCACCCGGGCGCCCTGCTCCACCGCCTCGCGGATCCACTGTTCCACGCGCACCGCCTCGCGCTCGCGCACCAGCGGCCCCACGCGGGCCTTCTCGTCGAGCGGGTGCCCGGTGACCAGCGCCGAGACGCGCATTTTCAGCGCATCGAGCAGATCCGCGTAGCAATCGCGCGGGGCGTAGACGCGCTGGGCCGAGATGCACGACTGGCCGGCGTTCGAGTAGCCCGTCTGCACGATGGCGTCGGCGACCTTGTCGAGATCGGCGTCGGGCATGACGATGATCGGCGAGTTGGAACCCAGCTCGAGCGTGAGCTTCTTGAGGCCGGCAATGCGGCTGATGCGCTCGCCGACGTCGCGGCTGCCGGTGAACGACACCTTGCGCACGCGCCCGTCGGCCACGAGCGCCTCGCCGAGCTCACCGCCGGGGCCGGTGACGCACTGAATGGCCTCGGGTGGGCAGCCCGATTCGAGCAGCACCTCGACCAGCTTCAGCGCGGAGAGCGGCGTGTCCGACGCCGGCTTCACCACCACCGCGTTGCCCGCGGCCAGCGCCGGCCCGACCTTGTGGCAGACCAGGTTCAGCGGGAAGTTGAACGGCGTCACCGCCGCCACCACGCCGCACGGCACGCGCAGGGTGAAGGCCAGCTTGCCCGCTCCGCCGGGCGATGCGTCCACCGGCACCGTCTCGCCGTGAAGCCGGCTCGCCTCCTCCGCCGAAAGCCGCATCGTCTCGAGCGCGCGGACGACCTCGGCCCGCGACTCGGCGATCACCTTCCCCTCCTCGAGCGAGATGGTGCGGGCGAGCTCTTCGGCCCTCTGGGCGAGCCGCTCCACCGCGCGGCGCAGCATCTTCGCCCGCTCGTACGCCGGCATCGCGCGCATCGCCTTCGCCCCGCGCACGGCGCTCTCGAGCGCCTCATCGACGTCGGCCCGCTCGCCTCTGGGCACGGTGTCGACGACCTGCCCGTCGAAGGGGTTCGTCACCGTCAGGGTGCGCCTCTTGTCGACCCAGCTTCCCGCGACGTACATGCGCATGGCCGGATCGCGTAGCGCAACCGACCGCCGCCGGGAATCGCCTTGGCGCCAAAAAGTACGGCGAGTGTTCACGCGCCCGAGCGCAGGCCCTTGAGCGCCTCGCGGAAGAGCAGCTCGAACTGGGCGTCGCTGCCCACGCGCTCGGCCGCCGCGTCCGCCGCCTTCTCCGCCTGGGCCGGCTTGTAGCCGAGGTTCACCAGCGCCGAGACCAGATCCTGCCGCAGCGACTGCTCGACCGGCGGCGTCGGCTGCTGGCGCGTCTTCAATGCGACGACTTTCACCCGGTCCTTGAGCTCGAGCACCAACCGCTCGGCGGTCTTCTTGCCGACGCCGTGAATCTTGGTGAGCCGGCCCACCTCGCCGCAGGAGATGGCGTTGGCCAGCTCGGAGACCTCGAGGCCCGACAGCACCGTCATCGCCAGCCTGGGGCCGACGTGCGAGACCGACGTGAGGAGCAGGAACATGTCCTCCTCGGGCCGGCTGAGGAAACCGTAGAGCTCGATGGCGTCTTCGCGCACCACCGTCTGCACCCGGAGCCGCGCCGCCTGCCCCTCCTCGGGGAGGTTCGCCAGCGTGAGCAGCGAGCAGCTCACGCGGTAGCCGACGCCGTTGACGTCGATCACCACGTCGTCGAGCCCCTTCTCGACGATGACGCCGCACAGCGAGGCGATCATCTCCCCACCTCGCGCGAGGGGAAGTAGCTGGGCTTGAGACGGCCGGCCAGAAGCACTGCCTTGGACTTCCGGCTGCCGCGGCGGACGGTTCGGGCAGCGAGCGATGCGGGCCCGACTCGAACGGCGTTCAGGTGACAGACCGCCACCGCCAGCGCGTCGGACGCGTCGGAGCGCTCGAGCAGGGGTGGCTCGAGGAGCGTCGTCACCATGCGCGCCACCGCGTCCTTGCCGTCGCGGCCGCCCACGCCGATGGCCCGCTTCACGCGCGCCGGAGCGTATTCGTGCACGGGAATCGAAAGCTGCGCGGCGACCAGCAGCGCCACGCCCCGCGCGTGCCCGAGGATGAGCGCGCTCCGCGCGTTTCGGCAGGCGAACACGCCCTCGACGGCGACGGCATCGGGCCGGAACAGGCGGGCGGCGGCCGACAGCTCGGTGAAGATCTGCATCAGCCTCGCTTCGAGGGGGCCCTCGTCGGCGCGCACCACGCCGTGGCCGACGTACGAAAGACGCCCGTGCCGTTCCTCGACGACGCCGTACCCGAGGAAACGGCTCCCCGGGTCGATGCCCAGCACGCGCAAGCAGTCCCCTCCGCGAGAACGGAACACTTGTTTAGCTCTTCCCGGCGACCCTGTCGACTTCCCCGCGAACGCTCCCGCTCCCGCTCCCTCTCCCGGCAGTTGAAATTGCCGATCTCAACCGACGGGAGGGGGAGCGGGAGCAGGAGCGTTGGCGGGCCGGTCACGAGGCGAGCTGCTGCATCAGCGACTCGTCGATCTCGAAGTTCGCGTGCACGTTCTGCACGTCGTCGTTCTCTTCGAGCGCTTCCATCAGCTTGAGCATCTTGGCGGCGGCCTCGCCCTCGAGCCGGACGGTGCTCTGCGGCAGGTACGTCCACTTCTGCTCGCTCAGCTCGAGCCCCGACTTCTCCAGCGCCGAGGCCACCGCGTGCAGCTCGGCCGGGTCGGTGCGCACCTCGAAGCCCTCGGCGCCGAGCGAGATGACGTCTTCGGCGCCGGCTTCGATGGCCTTCTCCATCACCTCGTCCTCGGTCGGGCCGGGCTTGACGTAGATGAGCCCCTTCTTCTGGAAGTTGAACTTCACCGAGCCGGGCGCGCCCATCGACCCGCCGCCCTTCGAGAAGGTGGCCCGCACGTCGCCCGCGGTGCGCGTCGGGTTGTCGGTGAGGCACTCGACCAGCACGGCCACCCCGCCGGGCCCGTAGCCCTCGTACGTAATTTCCTCGTACTGCACGCCTTCGAGCTCGCCCGTCCCCTTCTTGATGGCGCGCTGAATGGTGTCGCCGGGCATGTTGGCGTCGCGGGCCGCGGCGATGGCTGCCCTCAGCCGCGCATTCCCGCTCGGGTCGCCGCCGCCCATCCTGGCCGAGACGGTGATCTCCTTGATGAGCTTGGTGAAGAGCTTGCCCTTGGCGGCCCCGGCGGCCGCCTTCTGACGCTTGATCTTCGTCCATCGATTGTGGCCGGACATGGCGAGGCTTCATGCCACGGGGAAGCTGCCCAGGGCAAAGCCCTTCGGGAGCCCCTACTCGAGCAACTTCCTGGCCTCGTCGGCGTATTCGCCGTCGGGCGAGACCTCGAGGTAGCGGCGCAGCTCGAGCGCGGCCTTCTCCTTCTGGCCGGACACCAGATAGACGGTCGCCAGAAGCATGATGGCCTGGCCGTCTTTCGGGTCGAGCGAGAGGGCCTTCATCACCGCCGACTCGGCGCCCGCCCGGTCGCCGCCGTCGAAGCGCACCTGGCCGAGGAGCACCCAGGCCCGCACCGACCGCGGGTGCTCGGTCAGCACCTCCTCGAGAATGGCCGCCGCCTCGCGGTACCGGCCGGCGTCGTAGAGCCGGTTGGCCTCGTCCATCTTCGGCCCGGTGGGCATCGGCTCGACGAAGACCGGGGCCAGAGGCGCCTCCGAAAGCACCGGAGCGGTCAGCGGCCACCGCTCGTCGAGAGCCGCCGTCGGCATCGGAGCGGGAGAGCGGGGCGGAGCCACCGGCCACTGAATCTCCTGACGGGGCTGTCCGGCGCCGACCCGCCACGCCACCACGCCGCCGGCGACCGCCAAAAGCGCGGCTCCGGCGAGCACCGCGGCCGCGCTGGCGAAGCTCCGGGAGCGAGCGGGGACGTCACCGGCCGGCACCTCGAGCGCCGCGTCGCCGGCATCGGCGAAGAACGCCTGTTCGGCAGCGTCCGACGCGGCGGGCTCGACCACCTGCGTGAGCGGAATCGGGCGACGCGCCGCTTCGTCCAGCGCCGCACCGATCGACGCATCGGCCGCGACGGGCGCTCCCGCGGCGAACCGGCCCAGCTCGGTTGCCGGAGCCGACCGGGGCTCCACCACCGGCGGCACGTTGAAGGCCTCGAGCTGCCTGGCCACCGCCGGGTCCAGCTCGGCCAGCGCGACCGCGCGCCAGCCCTCGTCGTCGCGCGGTTCGCGCACGTCCTTCACCCAATCGTCGCCGCCGTTCGCCGAAGGCTCTTCGAGGTGCGGCAGCTCGTCGCCGAACAGCTCGGCCATCTCGAGGAGCGCCTGGCGCGGCGCGGGCTCGAACAGGCGCGGCGCCGGCCGGGGGACGACCTCCCCATCGCCACGGCGCGGCTCGGGCGACAAAAGCCCCATCGCGTACAGCCGCGTCACCACCTCGAGCGAGAGCATCTCGCCCAGTGTCGAGTCGGCCAGCACCTCGCGTACGGTGCGCACGCCGTCGAAGAGCCGTACGACCTGGTTCACCGCGTCGGGGAGCTGCTCGAGCTGCGTGGCCATTTGCGCGAAGTCGACGACGAACAGCGCATCGAGCGGGACGCTGCGGGCGACCAACGCGTCGAAGCGGAGCAGCTTGGGGAAGGCCTGCGTGACGAGCTCGCGCACGCCGTAGCGCATGCTGCCGACCGGCTGGGGCCCGAAGCGAACGGCGTACGGCCCCTCGGCCAGAAGAACGAGCTTGAGCAGCGCGTCGGACCCGAAGTCGGCGCCGAACCGGGCGTCGACCACCTTGCCGTCGCGGAAGACGATGTGGCGCGATTCGGAGACGTCGACCCGCCCCGACCGGATGCCCGCGAGCAGCGCCCTTAGCAGCAAGGCCAGAGGCAGCTCGGCGGTGGTGAGCTGAAGCGCTCCGTCCAAGCCGCGCTCGGCGGTGGCGAGCTTCACCAGCGCCAGCACGTCGCGGGCGAAGAGCGGCCGCAAGAGGAAGTCGTCGGCTCCGCACGCTGCGGCCAGCTCGCGGTGGTACTTGCCGCCCTTTCGCGAGAGCAGCAGCACCGGCAGATCCGCGGTGCGTTGCTCGGCGCGAAGCTGGCTCGTCAGCGAGAAGCCGTCTTCTCCGCGCAAGTCGACCTCGGCCACCACCGCGTCGGGCAACGGGCGAGGCGGCGACAACAGAGTCAACGCCTCATGCGTGCTCGAGGCCGTCACCACCTCGAAGCGCTCGCGGCCCAGCACCAGCTCGAGGACGCTGCGGCTGCTCTCCAAAGGGTCGACGATGAGCACCCTCCGGGCGATTGGGGCCCCAACCGGCGTGGCCTGGACGGCAATGGACGTGGAAACGCTCCGAGAAACCGCCGACATACACGCCCCCTGCGAGCAGCCGACCAGGCCGTTTCCAGCAGTTCTCGCTGGAAGGGTGGGCAAGTTGCCGCGGAATCTTACCCCTGGCGCCGCCCTAAAGCGATGTGCGCCAAAATCGCCGATTCAGGTCCGCGAAACGACTGAAGGTGCGGTCGAGGTTGGGGAAGGCCTCGACGCCGGCCTCGTCGAGCAGCGTCTGCCCGAGCAGGAGCAGGTCCTCGTCGGAGACCTCGGCGAAGCGAATCACCCAGCCCATCGGCGCGTTGGCCGGCGTGGCCAGCCCGCGGGCGCAAAACATGCGCGGACGGGCCGGCAGCGAGAGGTAGAGCGTCACCGGCCCGGTGAAGTCGGTGGTGCGCGCGATGCGAATCGTCGCGCTGCGCACGGACACCTCGATGCCGCGGCCCAGCGTGGCGCAGCCCTTCGACTCGACGAACCAGTCGACGTCGAGAAAGACGCGCCCGTAGCGGCGGCGCGAGTGAATACTCACACCGCCTGAAGGCGGTGGCTTCGGCCGGGCTTCGCCCG
>FWPU01011061.1_pt1 | contig 12913 bp, 11 predicted proteins | sample 2228361 | NCBI WGS metagenome assembly FWPU01 (sample SAMEA103939777, study PRJEB20133) | metagenome | reverse complement strand
GGCTGGGGATTGGGGGGTGAAAGTCAGATGCCGACTTCCGAGCTCCGGGTTCCAACCTCCAACCCTCCACTCGTCCGTTTCGAGAACGTCAGCTACATCTATCCCGGTCGTGACCGGCCAGCACTGGCCGGCGTTTCGCTGGCAATCGGGCGGGGCGAGAAGGTGGCGGTGGTGGGGCCAACCGGCGCGGGCAAGAGTACGCTGGCCCATCTGCTTCTGGGTTTCATCCGGCCCACCGATGGCGTACTCATGTGCGATGGCACGCCGCTCGACACGCTCACCGGCCCGGCGCGGCCGTTGATCGCCTGGGTGCCACAGCAGCCGCATCTGTTCGACGCTTCGGTGGCCGACAACATTCGTCTCGGCCGGCCCGAGGCCACGATGGAGGAGGTGGTTGCGGCGGCGAGGGCCGCGCACGCCGATGCCTTCATCCGCGGCCTGCCGCAGGGCTATGAGACGCGTCTCGGCGAGCGCGGCAGCCGGCTCAGTGCAGGCCAGGCGCAGCGCATTGCACTGGCGCGCGCGTTCCTGCTCGATGCGCCACTGGTGGTCCTGGATGAGCCGACGGCTCATCTCGATCCGCAAACCGAGGCCGATGTGGAAGCCGCGGTTGGCCGGTTGTTGCAGGAGCGTAGCGCGTTGATCATTGCGCATCGCCTGCACACCGTCCGTGCGGCCGATCGGCTCGTCGTGCTGGAGGCCGGTCGCGTCGTCGAAACCGGCACCCATGACGAACTGCTCGCCCGTCGCGGTGCCTACTGGCGGCTGCTCACTGCCGCATCAGGGGAGATCGGGGACCAGGGAGCAGATGATCAGGAGTGCAGGCCCGAGTCTGGCGTTGCACGTGCCACGTGCTACGCGCCGCGTGCCACCTGTGACGTTTCACGTGTGACGTTTGACGCTCCCCGCCTGACGCATCGCCTCTTCCGTTGCGCGTCTCCGATCCTCCGCCTGCTTTCGTTCCTGAAGCCCTTTTGGCCCTGGATCGCGCTCGCTGTTCTGCTCGGCTTTCTCACGATTGCCAGCAGCATCGGTCTGTTGGCGACTTCGGCCTGGATCATCGCTATGGCGGCGCTTCAGCCATCGGTGGCCGAGTTACAGGTTGCGATCGTGGGTGTGCGGTTTTTCGGTATCGCGCGCGGTCTTGCCCGTTACGGCGAGCGGCTGGTGAGTCACCAGGTCACGTTTCGTGTGCTGGCGCAGCTTCGCACCTGGTTTTACGCCGCGATCGAGCCGCTGGCACCGGCGCGTCTGGCCGGGCAGCACAGCGGCGATCTTCTCAGCCGCATTGTGGCCGACATTGCCAGTCTGGAGCATTTTTTCGTGCGGGTGGTGGCGCCGCCGCTCGTGGCCTTGCTCGTGTTGGCGTTGATCGCCACCATTCTGGGAGGGCATCATCCGAGTCTGGTCTGGCCGGTGCTGCGCTTTCTGGTCGTGACCGGTGTGGTCGTGCCCGCGGTGATGGTGTTGGCGGCGCGTGTGCCCGGCCGGCATCTGGCCGAGCAGCGCGGTCGCCTGAACGCGCTGTTCGTGGATGGCGTGCAGGGCGCGGCCGATGTGGTCGCGTTCCGGGCCGGCGATCGGCTGGTCGCGGCTGCACGGTGTCTCAGCGCGGCCCTGGGACGCACGCAGGTTCGCCTGGCCGCGCTTTCTGGTCTCAGCAATGCGCTCGGCATCGTCTTTGCCTGGTTGGCCGTGGTCGCTGTGCTGTCAGCCGCGATCCCGTTGGTGGTTGCCGGCCGGCTGGAGGGGGTGAGTCTGGCGGTGTTGGCGCTGGCGACGAGCGCCAGCTTCGAGGCGGTGGTGCCATTGCCGCTGGCCGCGCAGCATCTGGGGAGCAGTGTGGCCGCAGCACGACGGCTTTTTGCGTTGACCGATGGCGCGGGGACCGGTCTTTCGGGTCGTGCGCCGGTACAGTGGAGGCCAGAAGGGCCGCATGCTTGCCAGCCGGTACAGCCGGCCGAAGCTGCGATGTCACCGGAAGGCCCGCGTCATCATGTCGCACTTTCGTTCGAGGGTGTCACTTTGCGCTATGGGGCCGATGAGCCGCCTGCACTGACCGATGTGAGCTTCGATGTGCCGGTCGGCAGTACGGTTGCGGTGGTTGGGCCGAGCGGCGCAGGCAAGACTTCGCTGATCAACGCGGTGCTCCGCTTTTGGGATTATGAGGCGGGGCGGATCATGTTGTTCGGTCGCGATGTGCGCGAGTGGGATGAGGCGAATGTGCGGGCGCAGGTCGGCGTGGCGATGCACGCGGCGCATCTGTTCAATCTGACGGTGGCAGATAATATCCGGTTGGGCCGGCCCACGGCGACGCAGGCAGAGGTGGAAGTGGCGGCGCGCGTGGCCGGGGTGCACGATTTCGTCGTCGGCCTGCCCCAGGGTTACGCGACCTGGCTGGGCGATGGGGGCACGCAGTTGAGCGGCGGCGAGCGTCAGAAGATAGTGCTGGCTCGCGCGGTGCTGAAGGATGCGCCGCTGCTCATCCTGGATGAGCCGACCGCGCATCTGGATGCCGAGGCGGAGCGTCAGGTGCGCGAGGCGCTGATGCGTGTGATGCAAGGCCGCACGACGCTGCTCATTACGCATCGCCTGCCATTGGCCCGGACGGCCGATCGGATCGTCGTGCTGGTGGATGGTCGGGTGGCTGATGTGGGGCGGCATGAGGAGTTGTTGGGGCGGTGTGCGGTGTATCGGGCGTTGGTCGGTGTTTGAGGATGGGGCACGACACGGAGGGCACGGAGGCCACGGAGGGCACGGAGCACGACGCGGAGGGCACGGAGGCCACGGAGGGCACGGAGGCCACGGAGGGCACGGAGGGCACGACACGGAGGGCACGGAGGCCACGGAGGGCACGACGCGGAGGACGGCGGGGATTGGTGAGATTAACCGCCACCGATTGGCGGGTAGAGCTCTACGCGATCTTTGTCTTCCACAATGGTTTCGAGCTGGGCCAGGCGGCCGTTGACGACAACGATGGCCACTTCACCCGGTGGCACGTGTAGTTGCTGGAGCAATGCGGCCAGCGGCACGGGCATGGCCAGGGATATCTCCAGCCATGCCCGTTTGTGCGTTTCATACCAGTTGAGATGACCGCCGAGATGAAGACGCATTACGGCATCAGATCGGCTGCCCAGCCGATGTCCAGGGCTTCGAGGCGCTCACGGGTGGGCCGGGCAGTCTCGGGGTCCCAGCCTTTCGCCCGATACAGGGCCGTCAGCGTAGCCTCGAATTCGTCGCGCGACATGCCAGTGCCGGCCAGCGCGCCACTTTCCAGTGGCTGGAACAGGCGGTCGGGCAGGGTGTCGTCCCGTCGGGAGAAGCCTTCCCGGACGTTGAACACGCGTGCGAGATTGGTGGCTCGCTCGCCGATCCGCAGCAATTCCTCTTTGTCGAAGTCCCAGCCCGAAGCCGCTCGTACGGCCTCGACTACTTCGTCTACCTGGATCAGTGAGCGCGGGGCCGGGCCGAAATAGCAGAAGCCGATCACCTTGCCGAAGCTGCTCCAATTCTCCAGCCGGGCATAGGCTTCAGCCTTGCGCGGGCTCAGCTCGCGTGGGGGAAGCGGCTCGGTGATTCCCAGATCGGCGGCAGCTTTGAAGGTGATCGAATTGGGATTGGCGTACATCGGATCGTGGTAGGCCACGAGATGGTCGGCGCCGCCTTCGTTGACAGCATAGCCCAGCCCGACGCCCACCTTCCCGCGCGGCTCGTGCATCGGCAGTTCCTGACCCTTGACATGCATGGCGAAGTAGCGTGCATCGCCGCCGATCACCTCGGCGGCACGTTTGACGCCTTCGGCGAGCAGGTTGCCGATCCCGCGGCGATGGGCGATCATCTCCACCAGCTTCACCATGGCCTCAGCGTTGCCGAAGCGCAGCTCCAGTCCATCGGTATCCTGCGGGCCGATCAATTCGTGCTCGAAGCACTCCATGGCGAAGGCGACGACTGCGCTGGTCGAGATCGAGTCGAGCGTGTAGCGGCCGCACAGCTCATTGGCTTTGGCGATTGCCTGGAGGTCGTCAATGCCGCAGTTGGGGCCGAAGCCACCGATCGTCTCGTACTCCGGGCCGCCGTAGGCATCGCTCACCTGGTAGCGATCATTCACCTTCACTTCGCGTTTGCAGCGGATCGCGCATGCATAGCAACTGCGCCGCGCCGAGAGCAGCTCTTTCTCGTACACCTCCCACTTGATGTTGTCCACGCCCTCGAAGGCGCCCTGTCGGAAGTTGCGCGTGGGCAGGATGCCGCCCGCGTTCAAGCCGCTCACCAGGCCGGGCGTTCCTTTCTCCTGCAGATCCCAGCTCTGCGGATGCTCCTTCACCCGTTTGGCGATGCGCCGGCCGATCTCGGCCACGGCCTGCGGGTCGTGGGCGTAGTCGCTGTATTTGCCCGTGCCGCGCACAGCGATGCCTTTGAGGTTTTTCGAGCCCATCACCGCGCCCATGCCGCTGCGACCGTTGAAATGGCGCAGGTCGTTGATGAGCGCGGCAAAGCGTACCTTGCTCTCGCCGCCGATGCCGATCTGCAGCACGCGCGTCAGCCGGTCGTCCATCTCCTCGCGCATCGCGGTCTGGGCCTGTTCCGGCTCCAGGCCCCACAGGTGCCGCGCATCGCGGATTTCCACCCGGTCGTTTTTGATAGCAAGATAGACCGGATGTTCGGCGCGGCCGGTCAGGATAATCCCTTCCCAGCCTGCCAGTTTGAGCTCGGGTCCCCAGAAGCCGCCTGCCTCCGACTCGCCATAGGCGCCGGTGAGAGGGGAGCGGGCGGCCGCGGTGAAACGCGTCGCCGTCGAGATCGGTGCGCCCGTGATCAGGCCGTTCACCAGTACCAGCACATTCTCCGGGCCGAGCGGGTCTACATGAGGCGCGATCTCGCGCAGCAACAGGTAGGCCGCCAGCGCTTTGCCGCCGGGGTAAACGCGATAAAAAGCTTCGTCGAAGTACTCTACACTCGTGACGCCGCGAGTCAGGTCAACCCGCAGGAGCTTCCCACTGCTTCCGTAACCCATGTCGGCTAAATCCTCCCTGTGGTGTTGCAACGTAGTCTACCGTATTTCGGCGAAAACGCAAGAGGCAAAACGCAGCAAATTGAACACCCACAGCACCACAAACCCAAACGCAGCGACCAGATGCCAGGTGGCATGGTATGCCAGGATGCCCCAGTCCACCTGGTGATTGGAGGCGGTCGCCAGGAGCAGGCCCAGCACAAAGACAGACGTGAGCAGATGCAACGTCGGTCGCGCCGGGTGCGGAATGCGTGCGCGGCGGAGATAGAAAAGCGCCACCACCAGGAGAGCATCGGCGATCAGGACAAGCTCGTTCAGATGAAAGCCACCGAACGCACCGAAGGACAGCACATCCCGCCGCGCCATGGTCGGCCCGACGAGCAGTTTCCAGATCGTGACCCCCACATTGACGAGCGCTGAGCCTCCGCCGACGATCCAGGCAGTCCGCCGGTCGTAGAAATCGCCCAGCACAGCGACTTGCACGAGCCATGCCAGCAACAGGTTCGTCCCGCCGTCGAATACTCCGGCAGTGAAGGTCTCGCCATAGCCGTGATACCAGACGGTGGGAACTCCGGTGACGAAAACCCCGGCATAGACCGCCAGCCAGCGTCGTGGCTGTGGCTGCGTGACTGCGGTTAGCGCCAGGCAAAGCAGTCCGGACATCACCGTGGCGAACGCGGTCACCGTGTTCGCCAGCGCCCAGGGAGGCAATGGGTCAGGGTTCATCTGATCCCTCCGCATGATGATCGGTGCGAGCGCTCCGTCTCACTGCGCCAACAGGTGCTCGATGGTGGGCAGACGCAGCCCCGTGTGCGCCGTCAGAAGCCGATAGACGTTGCGCAGTGCGGGCAATCCCTGGCGCATCATCGTGACGGCTTCTGGCCTCATGCCGAGGACTTCGGGGCCGGCCGTCAGCGAAATGGCCACGCTGAGCAGCCGCTTGCCGCACGCGGCCACTTCGAACCAATCCAGTTCCTCCGGTGCCGCGCCTGCCAGCCGCGTGTAGCCGGCCAGAATCCGTTCACGCCACGCCCACCCCTCGGCCGCGCCGACCAGCATCAGCGTCCACGCGAGATCGAAGCGCGGATCGGACAGTTCGATCTGTGTCCAGTCAATCACGGTTGCCGATCCGTCGGCCTGCAAGAGCACGTTGGCCGGGTGAAAATCCCAGTGCACGGGTGCAGGTCGAGAGCATGGCACGCGATCGCGTCGCTCGGCCAGCCAGTCGAGCAGCGCGTCTGCGTCGGCCAGGTTGAAGCGTGCCGTCGCCGTGCGCACCAGCGCCAGCCAGCCGTCCACGAATGCATAGGGGCCGGGGAGAGGCGCATGGCCGTTCGCCCCGACCGCGGCGAAGGGCCGCCAGTCCAGCCGGTGCAGCCGCACGAGGAGGTCGCAGAACAGGGTCAGCAGCTGGTTCTGGCGCGGCCCGGTCGCGCGGAACAGGTGCGGCCAGAGGCTTTCTCCGGCGACTCGTTCCATGATGACGAACGGCTGGCCGAAAGGCGAGGCGTCGCGCTCCAGTATCAGCACGCGCGGCACGGGGTAGCCTGCCGCATGGAGCCGCTGCATCCCATGAAACTCGCGGCCGGATTTGGCATGGGCATCCGCGCCAGGATAGATGCGCAGGACGAGCGTCTGACGGTGCCGTGCTGCTGGCGGCCCCCATTCCAGATCGAAAGCGTAGACGTCGCTCTCCCAGCCGGTGCTGATGCGGACCAGATCGCGCACGACGGCATGGGGCCGGTCAGGGAACGCACGGCCGATGTAGCCCTGTAGGGAGGTGAGCATGACAGTGCTGGTCACAGCGGCTCGGCTCGCAGTGCGTCCAGCCGATGCAACAGCCCGGCCGGCAGGGGGCCGCGTGCAGCAAATTCGGCCGCCTGTTCCAGCTGCTGTCGGTCGGAAATGCCCACCAGCGCGGTCGAGATGGTCGGTGCGGTCAGGGCAAAGCGCAGGGCGGCCTCGACCAGGCTGCTGACGTAGCCAGCGCGCACGAGAAAGTCGAAGCGCCGGGCATATGCCACGTCAGCAACGTAGTCTCGGCCTGAGGCGATCGGCTCCACCGTGGCCAGCGCGTTGGGGTGGCGCTCGGTCAGACCGCTCAGTGCGCCGCCGGCCAGCACGCGGATGGCGATCACGCCCATGCCGCGGGCGGCCGCCCGCTCCATCAGCCGTTCATAGTCCTGGAACGGGAAATCCGGGCCCACCGTCTGACCGGCCGATGGGTTGATGAGATTGTAGCAGCATTGGATCGTCTGAGCCGGGAGCGCCGCGACTGCCCGCTGCAGGGCCGCGGTCTCGCCCAGGCCGTTGATGCCCCAGAAGCGCGCTTTGCCCTGGGCGCACAGCTTCTCGAGCGCTTCGCCAGCCCGCCACGCATCCTCGACGCTAATCCAGCGTCGTTCCGGCCGGCGGCGCTCGGCGAGAGGATTGTGTAGCTGGATCAGGTCCACCGTGTCGCGGCGCAGTCGGCGCAGGCTGGCCTCGACCGAGGCGTTCACCGCGGCCGCGATCGGCTCGTCGTCTGTCGCGGCCAGCTGCACTTTCGTGCCGACCAGTACGTCGGCCTTCAGCTCGGCCAGCACGCGGCCCAGGTTCGTCTCGGAAAGGCCATCTCCGTAGATGGCCGCAGTGTCGAAGTAGTTGATGCCCAGCTCGATGGCGCGCGCGATCGTTGCCGACATCTCGGCCGGTTCGCCTTTCACCAGCAGCCCGCCGACCGCGCCGCAGCCGAAGCCGAGGACAGAGACGCGCAGGCCCGTATGGCCCAGAAGGCGATATTCCATGCACCCCCCTCAGTCGAAGAAATCCTCATCTCCGGGCTGGAGATATGGCCGGGCCTTCTCCGGGTTGAGCTCCACGCCCAGGCCGGGCCGATCCCACACCTCGATGTGGCTGTCCACGACGATCGGATGCGGCAGGCCCTCGACGATGTCGTACCACCACTCTGGCCTGCCGGTCGGGTACTCGAAGGCGATGTAGTTGTAGGGCAGCGTCGCGCAGACTTGCACCAGGGCGGCCAGGCCGATGAGGCCGTCGGCGATGCCGTGCGGCGCGATCAGGATGCCGTGCAGGTCGGCGTATTCGGCAATCCACTTCAGCTCGGCCAGGCCACCGACGTCGGCCGGGTCCGGTCCGATGATGCGCACAGCCTGTTTTTCGATCAGGTCCATGAAGTTCTGGCGCAGGTAGATCTGTTCGCCGGTGTGGATGGGAGTCGAGGTGGCACGCGTCACCTCGCCGTAGAGCTGGGCCAGGACGTAGGGGGTGTAGTCGCCGGTGATCAGGTCTTCCAGCCACATCACGTTCAGCGGCTCCAGCGCCCTGGCCAGCCGGATGGCATCGGGGACGGTCCAGCCCGGCCCACAGTCGAGCGCCAGGCCCACCTCGTCGCCGAGCACGGCCTTCATCGCCTCGACACAGGCGACAATGTGTTTCAGCCCGCGTTCGGTGAGGGGGCCACGGTTGGGGTAGTACTGGCCTTCGTGCACCTCGCTGTAGGTGAAATCGGGCAGGCGAAGCAGCATCGGGCCGTGGAAGCCGATCGCCTGCTTGATGATCGAGAATTTTTCGGGCGAGGCCTTCATGCGCGCTATGTTGGCTGCGAAATCGTCGGGGGTGTAGCCGGTCATGGGGAAGCGCACCGCGCCGTTGTAGACGCGTACCCGGTCGCGCACTTTGCCGCCGAGCAGCTTGTAGACCGGCAGTCCGGCCGCCTTGCCGGCGATGTCCCAGAGGGCCATCTCGATGGCGCTGACGGCCGCGCCCCAGGGCTTGAAGCTGCCGAGGCGGCGGATCTTCAGCATCACCCGTTCGACGTTTGTCGGGTCTTCGCCCACGATGAACGGTTTGTAGAACAGCACGTGTGGCTTGAGGTAGGGTTTCGGCCATTCTGCCTGGCCCCAGCCGACGATGCCCTCGTCGGTGACGATGCGGACGACCGGATGCTGGCCGATGATCGCGCATTTGAGATCGGTGATGTGCATGGTTTGCCTCCGCTGAATTGGGGGTGTGAGACGTGAAGCGTGAAACGTCAGGCGTCAGGCGTCATACGTCAATTGGGGCTTTTGAAGTTTGACTCCTGACGTTTCACGTTTTACGTTTGTTTTCTTTTTCCCGCGCGACCAGGACGATGATTTGGGCGGCGACTTCGGGATCTATGGCGCCGGTGTTGATCGTCAGGTGGTAGTAGCGAGGGTCCTTCCATTCGGCGTTCTGGTACATGTGGCGGATCACCTGGCGTTTTTCTTCGTCAGAGGCGGCGATGCGGCGCCGGGCCTCGGCTTCAGCGATGTTGTGGCGCTGCATCAGCCGCCGAACACGCACTTCGACCGGCGCGTACAGGTGTACGTGCAGGGCAGTGGGCCAGTCGCGCAGCACCATTTGGCCGCCACGGCCGACGATGACCACGTTTCCTTCGGCTGCGACCTGTTCCATGGTCTGACGCACGATGCGGATGTAGGTCTGGTCGTCTACCGCGCGCTTGCTGTCGAACGCGGTGGGCTGCTTGCTGTAGAGGCTGAGCATGTCGGCGCTGACCAGCCGGGCGCGTGTGGCAAAGCTGCGCTCCATCGCCAGGATGGCATCAATGTCTACGCCAGCCTGCCGCGCGATCTCGGAGAGCAGCGCCTTGTCCACACGGCGGTAGCCCAGCTCCTGGCACACTAGGTCGGCGATGCGGTCTCCTTCACTGCCCAGCTCGCGCGAGATGGTGATGACGGCCATCTGTCCCTCCGCACAGCACTGCCACTCTCACACGCCTGCCCGCAGATTGGCGATCGTTCGCGAGTCCACTGTGAAGCTGAGGAAATCCACCGTAGTGCCTGCACCGGTCGGGCATTGGGCCACGAGCCCAACCTGGATCGTCGCAGGCACGGGCAGCCGGAACAGGCGTACCATCTGCCAGCCTTTGCCGTCCAGCGCATAGTGCATGCCGAACACATCGCCGACGCGGAAAAGCTGGAGCCACACGTCTGGCGCGGCCAGGTTGACGCCGTTGGCGTCGTCGGAGTACTCCTGTGTTACGACGCTGACGATAGCATGGGTGCCGAAATCGGTCGCTTCGTAGCAGAGCTTGGCCCAGTGCAAGGCATCATGCCGCGCCATGAGCGCTGCGGCATCGTAGTGCGCTGCGTGGACAGGCCGTACATGGGCCTGGGCCACGAAGTCGCCCGTGACTTCGAGCCACAGATAAGGTGCGTTGTCCGGCGTTTGTGTCCCATCAGGAGACCGGAAGTAGTCTGTTTGGGGGCCGACGTGCACGCGCAAGCCGCGGCCGGGCAGCGGTTCCCAGCGCACCGGCGGATGGGTCCAGTGTAGCGGGCCGGCGGACAGGGTCTGGGGTGTGAGGTTGTCCAACAGGTTCATGGGAACTTCTCCTCAGCAGAGTGGTTGGAGATTCCAGGAGGAGTATAACACAGTCAACGCATTCGCGAAAAGTTCCGCTCCAGAGCGATTCCGGAGGCACGACACGGAGGCCACGGAGGGCACGACACGGATGGGCCACGGAGGCCACGGAGCACGGCACGGAGGGCACGGAGGCCACGGAGGCACGACACGGATGGGCCACGGAGGCCACGGAGGGCACGACACGGAGGCCACGGAGGCCACGGAGGCACGACACGGAAAGCACGGAGGGCACGGAGCACGACACGGAGGGCACGGAGGCTACGGAGGCCACGGAGGCACGGCACGGAGGGCACGGAGCACGACACGGAGAGCACGGAGGCACGACACGGAGGTGGGCTCGGCTCTACCGTGTCGTGCGGTTTGGGTGTCGCGTGCGCTCTAGAAATCTTCCGCCTTCACATACGGGTGACTCCATAGTGTCACCTGTAGCAGGCACGATTTCACCCACGCCAGATACATCTTCTCTACCTCTTCGGCCGGGTGGCCCTTGCGGGCCAGAAACGGCTTGAGCGTGAAAGCCACCGGGAATACCAGCAGGAACATGTACCGGAACGGCACGATCCCCGCAGCCGTTGCGCCGTCGGTACGGTTCTTTTTGGTGCGGTGGTGGCGCAGGCCGATCTCGTGCTGATAGTTCAGCCAGTCCTGGTCATATTCGGCGCGCGCCGTGTCCAGGATCCACTGGCCGAAGCGTCGGCGCACCGCAGCCAGGTAGTCGCCCAAAGGTTGGCCGCTGGTAACGTCGGTGAAGGTCGCCAGCAGTTGCGGCTGGGAACCGACGAATCCGTACCAGACGTCCAGGATCTCTTCCACGTAGTCCTTGACGATGTCGTAGGAAAGGCGCAGGTAGCGCACGTCTTCCTCTCCGAACAAGACGCTGTGCTTCATGGCCTCGAATTCTTCCAACGTGACCGGCGAGGTCGCGACGGCGGCTGTGCCGTATGTGTAGCCGGGGATCGCGGTTGCCGTGCTCATGATGCTTGTCCTCCTGCTCATCACGGATTGGCTGGCAATGTTTGCTTCTTGCGGCGTGTTTGTGCTATATTTGATTATACGAGGCAGGGAACAGATTTCAAGATGGCACTTTTCGGTCAGGGGGTTACCGGATGGTAAGCAAGGGACCCGCGACAGATGATTTGCGAACCGAGGCGAACGGCAAAGCCACGACGGTCGCGGCCATGGTCGAGGAGATCGTGGGGTGCAAGTGGTCGGTGCAGTTGTTGTGGCACATCCTGGATGGCCACCATCGTCCTAGCGAGCTGCTGCGGGAGCTGCCGGGGCTGTCCCCGAAGGTGATGCACCAGCGGTTGCGCAAGATGGTGGGCTTCGGCATCCTGCAACGCAGCGTGCGGGGCGAGAAGCCTCCCGTCGAGGTGGAGTATCTCCTCACTCCCTTTGGCCAACGCTTCATGCGGGTCCTGGATGAAGTGCGCCGGCTTCAGGAGGCGGTGGACGCCGGCGCAGAACTGAGAAGCGTCGCAGTCGAAGCCGAGGTCACCCCAGCCGGTACGCCGCGATGATCCACAGCCCGCTGACGATGGTCGCGATCCCCTCGCCGAGGCCGATGGCCAGCACGGTGCGGTCGGGTCGCGCGGCCGGCCGCGTGCCCCACGCCACACGCAGGAAGAGCAGGAGATAGAGAGGCGTCACCGCCCACGGCGCCCAACCGACCAGGGCCAGCAGCAGCGCCAGCGCCAGCCCGATTCCGTAGTGGCTCAGCACCGAGACGCGCGGGGGCGCGGCGATGGCCCCCTCGCCGTTGGCCGGCATCCTCGCGGCCAGCCGCCGGCGCCGCAGCCGCCAGCGCGAGTAGAGCACCCCGCCCACGCCCACGACCGCCATCAGCAGCCACAGCGCCACCGCGGTGGCGCTCCAGGCGCCGGTCGCCGCGTAGTGCGCAGCCGGGGCCGCCAGCGCCAGGCCGGCCGTGCCGATCACCTCGCTCCAGAGGGTGCGCGCCAGCCGGGCGCGGGCAGCCCACAACTGCAGCGCCAGAAGCCCGGCGCCGGCCAGCCCCAGCGGCAGCAGCGCCCACAGCCGGGCCGCCAGGAGCAGATAGGCGCCTGCCAGCGCGGTCAGCAGGGCGCAGGCCGCCAGCCACGTCAGCGCCGGCGCCAGGTCGGCCCGCGGGCGGCCGCCGCGCAGGCCGCGCAGGATCACGTCCAGCGGCTGGCGCGCGAAGAACAGGCCCAACGCCGCCAGGGTGAACGCGCCGCCGCGGGCGTTGAGTTGGCCTGCAACCCCCAGCCCGACCGCCAGCGGCACGAGGAAGAGGAACCAGCTGCCGTGCTCGCGGGGCAGGAAAGCCTTAAGCTGCGGCGAGAAACCAGGAGGCGGTCGAGATGGGCGATGCTGCATCAATGACAAGAACCTGTCCCACACGACGATCAGCGCGCTGCCATCCGGCCCGGAGCGATCGGCCGGTTGCGCGGCCCGAAGATCAACCACCCGACCACCGCCAGGTAGCCGAGATACGCCAGCGTCTCGAGCAGC
>FWPU01011060.1_pt1 | contig 12913 bp, 9 predicted proteins | sample 2228361 | NCBI WGS metagenome assembly FWPU01 (sample SAMEA103939777, study PRJEB20133) | metagenome | reverse complement strand
CAACATCCACCCAGTCGCTCATCACCGCCTCCCGTTTTTACGCGGCGTGCGCCGGCGCGCGCTTTTCGACGCGGACCGCGATCGCCCAGATGAACCCCAGCAGCTCCCGGCCGACGGCGGTGACGATCTGGTTCTTGTTCTTGCCGCGGGCGGACAGCTTTTTAGACCGAAAGACTTCGCGCGTTGGTGGTCTCAACGCCGACGAAGAAGAACGACTTGTCGCGCCCGTCATAGAGGCCGGGAATGTAGATCGGGCCGCCGGCCGTGCCGCCCCACTGGTTGCGCTTGAAGCTTCCCTTCCGCCGGCCGGCGCGCTTGGCGAAGAAATCGTTGGCGTCCATCTTGCTGTTGCGCAGATAGTTGTAGGCGGTGCCGTGGAAGCCGTTGGTGCCGGACTTGGTGACCACGTTGATGACGCCGCCGGCAAAACGGCCGTACTCGGCAGCCACAGAGTTGATCGGGACATTGAACTCCTCCACGGCGTCCACCTGCGGCTCATAGACGCGGGCGTTGATGCCGATATTGTTCTCCGGCGCGATGTCAGTGACGCCGTCGATCTGGAGTTCGCTGATGGCGTTGCGCGCCCCGCCCATGTGCGGCGTGGCGCCGCCGCCGGTCGGGTTCACGCCCGGGGTGAGGTTGGCCAGGCTGAAGACCGCCCGCCCGTTGAGCGGCAAGTCCATGATCCGCTTGTTTTCAATGACCTGGCCGATGGTGGCGGTGTTGACGTCGAGCGGCGGCGGAGCGGCCGTGATCTGGATCTGTTCGGTGACCACGCCGACCTCGAGCGCCAGGTTGACGGTGCGGTTCTGACCGACGCTTAGCCGGACGTTCTCCTGCCGCACCGTGCGAAAGCCTTCCTTTTCGACCGCGATCCTATAGGTGCCCGGTGGCAGGAGCGGCCGGAGGTAGCGGCCGGTGGAATCGGTGGTGAGCTGCACCGTCTCATTGGTGGCGACGTTGGTGAGGGTGACCTTGGCATCCGGGACAAACGCCCCGGTGGAATCCTGTACAGTGCCCTGCAAGGTGCCCGTGGGTGTCTGGGCGAATGCGAGCCCCGAGCAGACCAACGCCACAGCAAGCAGGGAGGAAATTCGCGCAAAAGGCATAAAGTAACCTCCTGCTCCGATTCCATGCCCGTCACCCCGAAGCGTCAATCACTCTCTGGCGGCACCGCATTGACAGCCTCTGAGCAGTGTGATCTCATCTAGGCAGAGGAGGCAACCACCGATGCTCGGAGAGAAAGTTGCAAGGGTTCGACCCTACGTGTTGTCGCTGTTGCGCATCGTCGCCGGGTTCGGCTTTTGCCTGCACGGCTTTCAGAAGATCTTCGGTGTGTTCGGAGGGGCGGGCGGCTCCGGCCAGCCGGCGCAATTCTTCTCGCTTATCTGGGTGGCGGGGATTCTGGAGCTGGGGGGAGGCCTGCTCGTGCTCGTGGGCCTGTTCACCTCGCCGGTGGCCTTCCTCCTCAGCGGCCAGATGGCGGTCGCCTATTTTGTGGCCCACGCCCCCAGAGGCTTCTGGCCGGTCCTGAACGGCGGCGAGCTGGCCATGCTCTATTCGTTCCTGTTCCTGTACTTGTTCGCGGCCGGCGGCGGCCCCTGGAGCCTGGACGGCCTCTTGAGAAAGGGAAGCGGACGGAGCACCCCGTGAAGCCGGGCCCCGGCCGGCTTAGGCTCCCCAGCGAGTGATGGCGCTCACGTCTGAACAACAGCAACTGCTGCAAAGGATCTTCGCGAGCCGGCGCTTCGCTCACGCTCACCTGCTCAAGCGTGTGCTGGCTTACGTTTGCGAGCGCTCGGCCGACCCGGCCGCACCATCGCCCAAAGAGCACGAAATCGCCATCGAGGCCATGAAGCGGCCCGAATCCTTTGATCCGCGGACCGATCCGGTCGTCCGCGTGACCATGGCGAGCATCCGCGAGCGCTTGCTCGCCTACTTCGCCACCGAGGGCCGTCACGAGCGGCTCCGGCTGAGCATTCCCAAGGGGCAATATCGAGCGGTATTTACCGAAGCGAAGGCGCCGGCGCCCGGCGAACCGGACCAGACCGCCAGAAGTGCGCTCGGCCGCTTCTGGTCGCCCTACTTTGCGCGGCAGATTCTCTTAGTCATTGCCTACACCGAACCGCTCTTTTTTCGGGACAACCGGGGCCACTACATCCGGGATCTCTATATGAACGACCCGGCCATGGTGGGCCAGCTTGCCGAGTGGCTCAAGATGCCGGCGGCTGAGTTGAGCCCCTGCTATCACTACCTCTCAGCGGGAGAAGTGCACGGGCTGCTATCGCTCACCCGGATGTTCCACGAGCTCGGCATTCCGGCCGAGACCCGCAACGCGCGCATCTCCTCGTGGAACGATTTGCGCGCGGTGAATCTGATTTTACTCGGGAGTCCCCGGACAAATCCGTTCCTGCGTTCCCTACAGCCGCAGGAGGGGTTTTTCGTCACGGAGCGGTCCATTGAGGACCGCCGTCCGAAAGCCCGCAAGCGGCCGACCTACGTGGGCAAGCGGTACCGTGACGGGACTCTGCCGCGCATGACCGAGTATGCCCTCATCACGCGCCGGCCCTCGCCCCGGCCGGGCTGTGCCGTCACCATGATCGCCGCCAATCACGGCCGGGCAATTGAAGGAGCCTGCCATCTGTTGACCTTGGAAGACCGCGTCGAAGAGCTCCTTGGGCTGCTCAACGCCGTCGAGGGACGGCCGTGTCCGGAGGAGTTTCAGTTCCTGATCCAGGTCGAAACGATCGACATCGATGACGAGGTGGTCCACGCCGAGTGCATTGCTCATTACGCGCCGCGCTCATAAGCCGGCACCGGGTCGGCGCGCCCGCCGCGGCGCCTCCGACTTCCCCCGATTTAGAAAGTCATCCGGGCCGTCAACTGGATCGAGCGAGGCGCCCCCGCCGTCTGAATCACTCCGAAGGTGCCCTTGCTGGCCATGTTGGTGCCTGGCGCACCAAAATTCACCGTATTGAGGGCATTGTCGGCGTCCGCGCGAAGATCGAAGTGATAGCGCTCGCGCAGCGTGAAGCGTTTCAGCAGCGTTAACGACAGGCCGCGACCCGCCGGCGCCCGCAATTCGCCAAACACCGGAGGCTCCGGCGAAACCATGTAGGGCGTCGGCAGGGACTGGAAGGCGGCGATGTCGAAATAGGGGTTCAGCACCTGTTTGGTCACCGGATCGACGCGATCACCCAGCCGCTCCTTGACGGGGCCTTTCAGTGCGGCGTTCCGCAGGCGGATGGGACGGCCGTTGGTGTCGGAGATGCTCAATGGCGTCCCGGAGCCGTAGTAGGCGCGGCTGCTGATGCTCCAGCCGCCGACCAGGTGGCGCAACCAGCCGGTCTGAAGCCACGTGCGTCCCCGCCCGAACGGCAGTTCGTAGACAAGCGCCAGATTCATCATATGCGGCCGGTCCATGCCGGACAGCGTGCGGTAGTGCCGTTCGTTCACCAGGCTGGTCGTATAGTTGTCGATCATTTTCGAGATGGTGTGATTCCACAGTAGCGTCAGGCCGTGTGAATACCGCTTTTCGAAGCTCAACTGCAAAGCGTGGTAGACGATCGTATTGGTGTTGAAGCCGCGCATGGTAACCGAGCGGTACTGCGGGAAGCGCAGCCACAACTGCCGCTGCGCCACCGTCGAGGAGGCGCCCAGGGGCGCCGTCGAGGGAATGACGCCGTAGAAGGGATTGGGTACCCTCGTGTTCTCGGCCGCGCCGTATTGCAGGTAGACGTCAGGCTTTTCGTTCAGATTGAAGGTCTCGATTCCTTTGACGTTGAGCACCCGGATGAAGTTCGCCTCGAACTTCGACTGCCAGGGCAAGGCCTGCTGGAGGCCGAACTGCCACTGCTGGTTGTATGGGACTACACGGTTGTGATTGACGGCGGTGATGGAATCGCCGATCAAGGCCCTCCGGCCCTCGGAGTTACCCGTCGCCCGCGGAATACCCTGAGGGAAGGGATTGGCCAGCGAAGTGAACGGCGTTGCTCCCCGGTCGACCGTGCCGATGTAAGGGATGTTGGTGCTGAAGGTCAAGGGCACCGGCAAGGTATAGTCGAGGTTATCCAGGAAGCTCGAGTAGAAAAGGCCGTAGCCGGTGCGGATCACCGTCTTCGAAGTCACCTGCCAGGCCAGGCCGACCCGCGGCCCGAAGTTGTTCCAGTCCTGGATGCCCAGCCGGCGGGGATTCCCGTCAATGCCGGCAAACAGGACGCCGCCGCGCAGATCGAGACCCGGAATCTTCAACGGACTCGGCCCATCGGTGTCGAAGCCGTACAGCATCCGGTTGAAGCGCTCCGTCCAGGGGGTTTCGAGCTCCCAACGCAGGCCAAGATTAAGCGTCAGTGTGCGGCTCAGCTTCCAGTCGTCCTGGACAAAGAAAGCCAGATAGTAGGCGCGCATCGAATAGGGCGTCGGCCCGGAGATCGTCCCGGAGGCCGGCAATCCAAGCAGCAGATCGGCCATCGCCGTGCCGCTCGTCTGCGAGGTCGCCGGCTCCCAAGGATCGGCTTGGGAAAACGTCGGGCGGAAATTGAAATAACCGCCGGCCTGGGAGTCCGGGCTGATCTCATTCCAGTGAAGGCGTCGGATGTCGGCGCCGATCCGCAGGCTGTGGCTGGCTCGCAGTGTGGTAATCGACGGCGTCAGCACATAGGTGTCGTTGGCCCGGATCTTGAAGCGGTGCCCGAGGCGAATGAAGCCCTCCGCCATGTCGATGCCCGGCCAGCTCGGCCGCATCTGATTGGCCAGAATGTCCGGATGCAAGTTCAGCGCCTTGGGATCCTGCACGTTGCCGGAGAACCAGGTGTCGCTCCAGTACCGGTTGAAGGAGAAGCGCAAGGAGCCGATGAGCGTGGGCGTGAAGGTATAGTCGTCGTTGATCGAGGCGTTGTAGAAATGCCGCAGGTCTCCGCCGGGATCCCCGCCGACCGGAGCGTTGCGCAGACCCGGCGGCAGCTTGGTGAAGGTTACGCTCCAATCCATGTAAGCAAACCGGCCGAATACCCGTTGCTTCGGACTGATGACGTGGTCCAGCCGTCCGCTGATCTGCTTGGCCGGGTTGCTGGCCCGGCTCTGCTCGAACCAGTTGTAGACGCCGATCTGGGCCTGGGCCGTCTCGGTCGGTTTCGGGTACACGTTCATGATGGTGTGCCCGGTCTTGTTGAACATGGAGGCTGGAATGCGCGCTCCGGGCCAAGGCTGGCGCACGACCGTCGTTCCCCGTACCTCCGTCGTGTAGGGATTGTAGATCACCAGCGGCGTGCCCCGCGCGCTGAGCGTTTGGGAAAAGTCCCCCTCGCGCTCGGCAGCGGTCGGCACGCGCCCGCCGTAGGTCGGATTGCTCCAGCGCGAATCATACTGCACGCTGGTGAAGAAGAAGGTCCGGTTCCTGCCGTCATAGAGGCCGGGGATGTACACCGGGCCGCCGAGCGCACCCGAGGAGAACTTCCGCGGATCGTCGGGACGCGGCAGCCCGCGGCGGTTGTTCAGCCAACTATTGGCGTTCAGCGCCTTGTTGCGGTAAAAGTACTCGAACGATCCATGCAGCATGTTGGTGCCGGAGCGCGTCGCGTAGCTGATCACTCCCCCGTTGGAGCGGCCATAGGAGGCATCGAACATCGTCGTCTGAACGCGAAGCTCCTCCACCGCATCGCCGGAGGGGGATGCAGCAATGGCGCCTCCCTGCCGCGGCATCGTCACCGAGGCGCCGTCCACCACAATCTCGTTGCGGCCGTCCTGGCCCGCGCCTCCGAGGATGTTCAGGTAGTGCTGGCCGCTGTCGCTGAAGCGGCCGCCCCCGCCCCGGACCCCGGGAGTCAACGATGCCAAAGCCAGCGGGTTGCGGTTTGGAATATACAGCATGTCCACGAACCGCCGGTCGATCACCTGGGCCATGTCGGCCGATGCCGTCTCGAGCAACGGCACCTCGGCGCGGACGGTGACCGACTCGGTCACCTGCCCAACTTCCAGGCGCAGGTCCAGGGTCAGCTTCGTGCCCGTCTGCACGGTAAGCTCTTCCTGGCGGAGTTTCCGAAAGCCTGCCGCCTCGACCTCCAACGCGTAGGTGCCGGGCTCGACCAGCGTGATTAGATAATGTCCCTCTTCGTTCGTCATGGTGCGGTAGGCAAGTCCCGTCGCCTCCCGCGTCAAGACGACGGTCGCCGCCGGCACGCCCGCTCCGCTGGGATCCGTCACGCGGCCCAGGATCGAGGCGCGGTAGTCCTGCGCGGCGAGAGTGAGCGCTAGCGAGAGCAGCATTGCCAGCGCCGCCGGCCACCGGTTTCTTCCCACGTTGGAACTCATAGTCACTCCTTCCCTGACGATTCGTCTCCCGCCAGACCCCTGTCGCTGCGACAATGGTGGACGTCGCTGAGGGAAGGGGCGCAAGCGGGTGACTGAAGTCACTATCTGTGCCTCTGGCTGATGATAAGCACAGACTACACGCTCGCGGAAGTAACTTACAGTTAGAGACAGGACAATTAACGTTAATTATCTTTGCTTCGCTCGGCCGGCTGTGTCATGATAAGCTGTCACAGCCGGCAATGACGGTCGAGCAGCACACTCTCGATGCGCTACGTGCCAAGGCGCGCCGGATCCGGCGCTCAATCTTGACGATGATCCATGGGGCGAACTCGGGCCATCCGGGCGGGAGTCTCGGGGCGGTGGAGATCGTCGTCGCGCTCTACTATCACCTGATGCGCCACGACCCGCGCAACCCCCGCTGGCCCGAGCGCGACCGCTTCATCCTTTCCAAGGGCCACTGCTCTCCGGTGCTCTACGCCGTGCTGGCCGATTGCGGCTATTTCCCCGCCTCGGATCTGGCCACCTTCCGGCGGCCCGGCTCGCACCTGCAAGGCCACCCGGCGCAGCACAAAACGCCCGGCGTGGAGGCATCGACCGGAACGCTCGGCCTGGGCCTGTCCACCGGTCTTGGAATGGCCCTGGCGGCCAAACTCCGCCGCCAGTCGCACTACTATTACATCCTCTGCGGAGACGGCGAAGCGCAGGAGGGCCAGATCTGGGAAGCGGCGATGTTCGGCCGTAAATACGGCCTGGACAACGTCATCGCCTTCATCGACCGCAACTATCTCCAGACCGACGGCAACACCGAGCAGATCATGCCGCTCGATCCGCTCGCCCCCAAATGGGAGGCCTTCGGCTGGAGAACCTTCGAGATCGACGGGCACGATTTTGAGGCGATCATCGGCGCCGGGCGGGCGGCGCAGAGCGAACGCGGCCGGCCGACGATGATCCTCGCTTACACGGTGAAAGGCAAGGGCGTCTCCTTCATGGAACGGGAAGCCGGCTGGCACGGCCGGTCCCCGAACCGGGACGAATATGAGCGCGCCATGCGGGAGCTGGGCGATGGAGTATAAACAGACCCGGCAGGGCTACGTGGACGCGCTGATCGAGCTGGCGCGGGAGAATCCGCTCATCGTCGTGCTGGATGCCGATGTGGCCAAGGCGACGCGCACCTGCGACTTCGAGAAGGTCTTTCCCGACCGCTTCTTCAACTGCGGCGTGCAGGAAGCCAACATGATCTCGGTGGCCGCGGGTCTGGCGCTTGAAGGTTTCATCCCCTTCGCCACCACCTTCGGAGTCTTCGCCTCCTGCCGCGCCGCCGATCAGGTGCGCAACTCGGTGGCCTACTCGCGGCTCAACGTCAAGATCGCGGCCACGCACTGCGGCATCTCCACCGGTGGCGACGGCGCCTCCCACCAGGCCAACGAGGACATTGCCATCATGCGCTCCTTCCCCAACATGACGGTGCTGGTACCGGGAGATTACGAAGAGGCGCGGCAGGCCACGCGCGCCGCAGCCTCCTATGACGGACCTGTCTATCTGCGGCTCGGGCGCGACAGCTACCCGGTGGTGGAGGCGATCCACGGACCTTTCGAGATTGGTACGGCGAAGGTCCTCGCCGAGGGCGAAGACGTGACGCTGGTGACCACCGGCATCATGGTCAGCGAGGGCCGGGAGGCGGTGCGGCTTCTGGCGCGGGAGGGAATCTCGGCGGGCCTCATCCATCTACCGACCGTCAAGCCGCTCGATGAGGAGGCGCTCGTCCGGGCCGCCCGGCGCGCCGGTGCGATCGTGACGGCGGAGGAGCACTCCATCGTCGGCGGGCTGGGCGAGGCCGTGGCCGCCTGCCTGGCCGAGCGCTATCCGGTGCCGGTCCGCCGCGTGGGCGTCCGGGACGTCTTCGGCGAATCCGGTACGGCTCAGGAGCTGCTCACGCGCTACGGCCTGCGCGCCGCCAACATCGTCGACGAGGCCCGCGCGCTGCTCCGCCATCGTGTAGGAGGTTGAGATGAAAGCCGTTGTCAAAACCGCGCCCGGCGAGGGCGGCCTCGAGTTGCTCGATTGGCCCGAACCCCGGCCGGCGTCGCATCAGGTCAAACTGCGGGTCGAAGCCTCAGGGCTTTGCGGGACCGATGTCCACATCGTCCACGGAACTTGGCCGTCGCGGCCTCCGGTCGTGCTCGGGCATGAGTTCTGCGGCACCGTCGTCGAGGTCGGCGACCAGGTGCGAGGCCTGCGCCCGGGCGACCGCGTCGTGGGCTCCAATCCGGCCTGGACCTGCGGCAACTGCTATCACTGCCGCGCCGGCAACGACTTCATGTGCGCCGAACGGGTCTCGGCGGGCTATCACATCGACGGGTCCTTTGCCGAATACCTGTGCGTCGACGCCCGCCGCTGCCACCGCCTGCCGGATCACGTCAGCTTTCGCGAGGCCGCCCTGGGCGAGCCGCTCGCCGTGGCGGTTCACGCGGTGATCGAGCGAACCTCGGTCCACGCGGGCGACCTCGTGTTGGTCTCCGGACCGGGTTGCATCGGCCTGCTGACGTTACAGGTTGCCCGGCTGGAGGGCGCCCGGTTGGTCGTGGCCGGTTTGGGCAAGGACCGGCGGCGGCTGGAGTGCGCCCGCAGCCTGGGCGCCGAGGCCGTAATTGACGTCGAGCGGGAAGATCTCGTCGAGCGCGTGCGAGAGCTTTCCGGCGGACAGGGCGCCGACCTCGTCTACGAGTGCGCCGGCACGGCTGCTTCGCTGGCCGCCTGCTGGGAAGCCGTGCGCAAGGAAGGCACGCTCGTGCCGCTCGGCATCTACCCCGGCCCGATCGAGACCGATTTCAACAAGATTACGCTTAAGGAGCTGCGCGTCGTCGGCTCCTACGGATATGTGTGGACGTCGTGGCATCGCACCGTGAAACTGCTTGCCGAAGGCAAGGTCCGCACGGCGGAGCTGGTCTCGCATGAGATCCCGCTCGAGCGCCACGAGGAGGCGTTCGCTGCGGCGCAAAACGGCACGGCGATCAAGGTGGTTCTGGTCCCATGAGATTCTTCTTGCTTCTGGCGACCGTGTGTGCCTCGGCAGGCGCGCAGGTTTTCTGGACGCATCTTTCGAGCGCGCGCGGCGAATTGCCGGTCCCCCCGTCTGAAATGGAACCGACGGCGTGCCTCGCCTTCGACATCGATAAAGACGGCGACGGAGACGTCATCGTAGCCGGCCGGCACGCCGGTCCGAGCGTCGTCTGGTATCGGCGAGGTCGGGCCGGCTGGGCGACTTACATCGTCGACCCCGAATTTGTGAGCATCGAAGCCGGCGGCGCCTCCCATGACATCGACGGCGACGGCGACCTCGACATCGTCTTCGGGGCAGACGCGGCCGACAACAAGATCTGGTGGTGGGAAAACCCCTATCCGGATTTCGATCCCAAGCGGCCCTGGAAGCGGCGTCTCATCAAAAACTCCGGCGGCCGCAAGCACCACGACCAGAGCTTCGGCGACTTCAACGGCGACGGACGCGCGGAACTCGTCTCCTGGAACCAGCGCGACCGCGCGCTGCTGCTGTTCAAGATCCCGGCTGATCCAAAGTCCACCGAGCCTTGGCCCGCAACGAAGATTTACGCTTGGGAGGAAGGCGAAGAACACGAGGGGTTGGCCGCCGCCGACGTCAACCTCGACGGAAAACCCGACGTCATCGGCGGAGGCCGGTGGTTTGAGCACCTGGGAGGAACCAACTTCCGGGCGCACCTCATCGACGACGCCTACCGCTTCTCGCGCGCGGCAGCCGGGGACTTCATCCGGGGAGGGCGCCCGGAGATCGTCTTCGGCCCCGGAGACAACGTCCTGCGCCTCCGCCTCTATGAGTGGAAAGGCGACCGCTGGGAAGGCCGTGATCTGCTCCCGTTCGATGTCAACCACGGTCACAGCTTGCGGGCCGGAGATATCGACGGGGACGGCAATCTGGACCTGTTCGTTGCCGAAATGGCCAAGTGGAGCCAGGAAGGCGTCGATCATCCCGACGCGCGGATGTGGACCCTTTGCGGAGACGGAAAGGGCGGCTTCCGCACCGTCGAGCTCCACCGCGGTCAGGGAACCCACGAAGCGCGCCTGGCCGACCTGGACGCCGACGGCGATCTGGACATCGTCAGCAAGCCGTTCCGGCACAACGCTCCGCGCCTGGAGGTATGGCTGAACCTGGGACGCGGCCGCCTGGCGCTCGACCGCTGGCAGCGGCACGTGATCGACGCCGACCGGCCCTGGCGGTCGATCTTCATCGGCGCAGCCGATCTTGACGGCGACACGCGCCCGGACATCGTCACCGGCGGCTGGTGGTATCGGAATCCGGGACGGCCCGGCGGGGCCTGGCAGCGGACGGCCATCGGCGAACCGTTGCGCAACATAGCCGCCCTCTGCGATTTTGACGGTGACGGCGCCATCGACATTCTCGGCACCGAAGGTCGCGGTTCGGAGGCCAATGCCGGTTTGGTGCTGGCCCGCAATGACGGCCGCGGCGGCTTCACGACCCGCCGCCTGACGCAGGGTGCGGGCGACTTCCTTCAGGGCATCGCCGTAACCCGCTTCACGCTGCGCGGTCCGCTCGAGGCGGCGCTGAGCTGGCACAAGGCCGGCGCCGGCATCGAAATCCTCACCTTCCCGGAAGGCCGCCTCCGCCGGATCTCCGACCTTTCCCAGGACGAAGCCCTGAGCTGGGGCGACATCGATCGCGATGGCGATATGGACCTGCTGCTCGGCACCTGGTGGCTGCGCAACGACGGCGCCTCGTGGAGCCGGCACCGCGTGCACCCCACGGAGGGCGATCCGGACCGCAACGTGCTCGCCGACACCGACGGCGACGGCCGCCTCGACGCGGTCGTCGGCTTCGAAGCCATCAACGTGCCCGGCAAGCTGGCGTGGTACCGTCAGGGCGCGGACCCCTCGGCCCACTGGACCGAGTACGTGATCGCTCACCCGATCGGGCCGATGAGTCTTGACGTCCGCGATATGGACGGAGACGGCGATCGGGACGTCATCGTCGGGGAGCACAACTACAAAGAGCCGGCCAAGGCGCGTCTGTTGATGTTCGAGAACCTTGACGGCAAGGGCCGGTCCTGGAAAGAGCACGTCGTCTGGACCGGCGACGAGCACCATGACGGCGCCGTGGTGGTGGACATCGACGGCGACGGAGATTTGGACATCCTCTCGATCGGCTGGAGCCACTCCCGCGTGCTGCTTTACGAAAACCGCAGCGTTGTGCGATGAGCCCCATGCTGCTGGCCTCGCTGGTGGTCACCGTCGGCACGGGCGACTGCAACCGCTTCGACCGGCCGGTCGAGATCCGGCTCGAGCGCTTGGGCCCGGTGCGCGTGGCCGAGGTTGACGCCCGGGGGCGGGAGCTCGACCCGGCGGTGCCCGCTCAGGTGACCTCCGACGGACGGCTGGTCTTTCTCCTGGCCGGCACCACCAAGGCAGGTCTGACGCGCCGCTTCCATGTCCTCTTCGAGGCAGCGCCGCAAGTCGAACCCTTGATTCAAACCTCAGAGGTCGATGACCATCAGGGCCAGGCAAGCTTTCGCATCGAGACGCCCGGCGCGACCTATTACTACCATCGCGCCGGTGCCGGCTTCGCCTCCCTGATCGACCCCGATGGAAATGACTGGATCAGCTACCGGCCGGCAGGCGGATCCGACGGACGCTATCGCGGCATACCCAATCTGATCCACCCGGAGAACGACTTCCATCCCGGCGGCCTCAATTCCACCAGCCGCCTAGAGTCCGGCCCCATCGTGGCGGTGATCCATTCAGAGACCCGCAACACCTCTTGGGCCGGGCGCTGGGATATCTTTCCGTATTACGCCCGGCTTGCCGTCCTGCGCGCTCCGCGGCCGTACTGGTTCCTCTACGAGGGTACACCCGGAGGTCAACTCGACCTGGACCGCGATTGGTGGGCCGCCTCGGACGGCTCAATGCGGCCCATCACCGAAACCTGGGCCGGGACGCTGCCGGCGCCCCAGTGGGTGGTGTTCGGTGACCGCGCTCAGCCGCGCGTGCTGTACATCGTTCAGCAAGAGGCCGACGAGGCCCTCGATCAATTCTGGCAGATGGAGCGCAACATGACCGTGTTCGGCTTCGGCCGCCGGTTCCGCTGCTGCGACAAATACCTGACGGCCGTGCCCGCGCACTTCATCGTCGGGCTGGCGCCCACAGCCGATCTGGAGCGTGCCGTCAAGTTCATCGACTCGGCCGTGCGGCCGCTTGACATCAGGATCGAGACGCTCCCGCGCTGATCAATCGGCCTTGAGCCCGGCGATGGTGGCGCCGCAGCCGCCTTCCGACGGCGGAGCCGGATAGAAACGCTCTGCGTGTGGATTCCGCGCCAGCAGCTCCGCGATGGCCTTCTTGAGGATCTCCATGCCGTGGCCGTGTATGATCCGCACGCGGTCCACGGAGGCCAGGGCGGCATGGTCTAGGAACTTGTCCACCTCTTCGACGGCCCCCTCGGCGCGGCGGCCGATGACGTTGATCTCCCGATTTGGCAAACCCCGGCGGAAAGCGGTAGCGCGGTTCGGAGTGATCCACTGCGCGGCCGCAGTAGGCAACCAGTGCGCCCGCTGGTCGTGGA
>FWPU01011059.1_pt1 | contig 12916 bp, 10 predicted proteins | sample 2228361 | NCBI WGS metagenome assembly FWPU01 (sample SAMEA103939777, study PRJEB20133) | metagenome | reverse complement strand
GCAGAGGGGAGAAAGACATCCGGGCAAGGGACGTCCGACAAGCCTGGAGGATGGCGGCCCGACTCGCCGCCGCCTTGGCGGTATCGGCGGTCTTCATCCTGGGTGTCTGGCGCGCGGACCCGGTCTGATTCAGGGCACACGAGGGGGCAGGGAACATGTCCAAGAAAACGCCCAAGGCAGCCGGACAGGCTGAAGAACAGCAGGAACGCAAGAACGAAGTTCCGTCCTCTTCTTCCTGGGCCCAAAGGCACGGAGGGCTCGTCTTCCTTTTGATCGTTTGCGGGATCATCGGATTTGCGCTTCTTTACGAGCTCCTGAAGCACTGAGCTTTTCCGCAGCTCCGCCGCAGCACGCAGCCGGTTGACACTTGTGAAAGCCGGGGTGGTATACTGCCGCCGCCAGCGGTGGAGCTCGCCTGCCTTTCGAGGCGCTGCGCCATCGACGAGAGGCGTGCGCTACAGGAGTGGATTTTCCCGCCCGTCCCCAGTCCAAGGAGTTCACCGTGGCAAAAAGAACCTTGCTCCTCCTGTTTGCCGGATGGCTCTCTGCCGGTCCCCTTTTCCCTGCCACCTGTCCTGCTTCAGGGCCGCTTCCCAGGCCGGGGGTGGTCCGTGAAGCCGAGGTGGTATCCGTGAGTGGAGAGGGATGGGTGAGGTTCCGGGGAGAAGAGAACTGGCTTGACGCCTTCCGGGAGCAGATTCTCACAGCAGGAGATCTGTTGCGAACCGGCGATTACGGCAGGCTGGGCGTGCTCTTTGCCGACGGGATTCAAATCCGGCTGAGCCGGAAGACCACCCTCGCGATCCGGCAGACCCCGAAGGCCGGCCGCGGGGAGTCCACGGTCCTGGGCCTGGATGTCGGCGAGGTCTGGAGCCGTTCGCAGGCAGTGCCTGAAGGTCTCAGGATCGAGACGCCCGCTGCCACGGCAGCGATCCGGGGGACCGACTGGGATCTCACCGTGGACGAGACAGGGAGAAGCCACCTTACGGTCCTGGCAGGAGCGGTCGCCTTTTTCAACGACTACGGAAGCATCGTCGTGGAGGCCGGCCAGCAGGCCGTGGCCGAACCGGGCAAAGCGCCGGTGAAATCCTTTCTGGTCCGCCCCAGGGAGAGGGTTCAGTGGGTCTTTTCGTATCCGATGAGCGTCCCGGATCTCCTGTTCTTTCATTCGCACCGGAGGCAGGAGGTGCTGGACGCCCTCCCGGCTGCGAGAAAGGCGTCTGAGGAGCATCCGGCGGACATGGGGGCCAAAGTCTTTCTTGGAGGCCTGCTTTTCGACTTGCGCGAGAAGCAAGAGAGCTTGCGGCTCTTCGAGGAGGTGCTGGCCCGGGAACCGAAGAACGCAGGAGCCCTGGCTTTCCGGGGTCTGCTGGCCCTGGACAGCGGGGACATCGAAACCGCGAAGATCTGTTTTGACCGTGCCCTTGAAACGAAGAGCGGCGACTCGGCGGTCGCGGCGCTGCTGGGCCGCGTGGGCGTGGCCCTGCACGAGGGCCGCGTGGCCGAGGCGGCAAGGCTTCTCGGGGAAATCGAGGAAGCCGGAAAGCGGCCCCAGGTCGGCGTGGTCGCCGCGGTCTTTGATGCGTTCCTCGGGGACTTCACGAAGGCCGTGGAGACGGCCTCGCGATACGGAAGCCTCTATCCGGAAGATGAACGCTTCCCGATTCTTTTGGCGAGTTTCTACACGGTCCTCGACGAGCGCGGCAAGGCCCTTGAAGCGGTCCGGAAAGGGCTCGACCTGTACCCGGCTTCCTCCCAGGGGTACGCCGTTCTGGCGGGGCTTGAACATCTCGAGGGGAAGGGCAAGGAGGCCGAGGCCGCTTACCGCAAGGCGATCGAGCTGGATCCCACCAACCCGCAGGCCCGAAACGGGCTCGCCCTTCTCCTGATGGAGAGAGGCGAATACGAGGAATCCGGGGAGCATCTGTCCGAAACAGTCGCGCGCGCGCCGGGAAATCCCATGGCATGGGCGAACCGGGGTCTTTTGTTCACCTTGCTCGAGAAACTTGCGGACGCTCGTCGGGATTATCAGCAAGCCCTCGACCGGGACCCGACGCATTACGTGACCCTGAGCGGACTCGGTCTGGTCGCCCTGAAAGAAGGCAGGACCGACGAGGCGATCGAGTCGTTTCTCAAGTCGAGCCTTCTCGAGCCGGACTTTTCCCAGCCCCACAGTTTCTTGGCCGTGGCCTACTACCAGCTCGGCCAGGTGGATAGAGCCCTGGGGGAACTGGCCCTGGCAAGCCGTCTCGATCCCAAAGATCCCTTTCCGCACTTGATTGCGTACCTGATCTATCAGGACACCTACCGGCCTTTTGAGGCCGTCGAGGAGGCACGCAAGGTTCTCGAGCTGCTTCCGTATTTGAAAAGCGTGGAAGAAATCGAAAACACCAAGGTCGGGCTCTCGAACCTGGGCGCTGCCCTGCTGGGCTTCGGGCTGTCCGAGTGGTCCGAGTCTTACGCGCAGGAATCGTTCGATCCGCACAACGCCGCAAGCCATTTTCAGGCATCCCGGCGGTACAACGACAATCACTATGTGGCCGTGAGCGAACTGGTGCAGGGGCTCCTGCTGGACCCCCTGGCCAACTCCAGGCCGGCCCGGTACCTGGACATCATCCGTAAGCCCCGCTGGGACGCTTCTCTCTCCGGCACCTGGGGCGACGAAGACGGCGGGTTTTCCCAGCAATACGCAGGCGTTGCCCAGGGGTATTTTCGCAGCCCCTGGGAGACGGCCTGCTCGCTGGGCGTTCAGGGCTATGACAAGCAGGGCGCCGTGGAGAACGGGGACTCGGACGGCGTGAGCCTTGCCCTGGGACTGGGCGTGAAACCCGACTACCGGAACAGCGTGAATTTCGGCTTCACAGCCAGCCGGGACGAATTCGGCCAGCCCGGCACGGGTCCGGAACTCGATCCGGACGACCGCCTCAAGACCGAAAACCTGTCGGCCGATCTGGGCTACCGGCACAGGTTCGGGCCCAAGAACAACGTGATCGCCCGGGCCGCCTACGACCGCTGGATCTTCAAGAGCCGCAACCCCAGGCCGTTCGGGACCGGCCTTACGGACATTCAGGCTTCCTTTCTTTACGCGGGCTTCGGAATCGGGGAAACGAGGCGGTTCTTCCAGCAGGGCGTATATGACCTGACCGCTCTGGTCCCGCCGGAGGAGCGGGACGGGATTCTTCTGGCCACGGACTCAACGGGCACGCTGGCGGAAACTCCCGGGGTCGTTGTCCTGCCCGGGAGCTTTCCCTCCTTTGTGGACACGGACCCCAGGCGCTATCAGAAGAACGACCAGGAGACGTTTCTTCTGCAGGGCCGGCAGCTCGTGAACCTTGGAGAGCGGCACGAGTTCACCTGGGGGGCCGAATACATTCCGCTCAAGGTGAGGAGCAAACAGGTTGAGAACGTTTTCGTTCAGCAGGACAAGATCGAATTTCATGAAGAGCCGTATCTCAATTCTGATTCCGGCTGGCTGTTCGACCTTGTCTCCCCGGTCGAGGTGACGGAGAGGTCCAGGGACGAGGGGCGGTTCATCACGGCCTACGCGGACGACCGCTGGAAGGCCGCGGACTGGCTTCTCCTGGAGGGGGGCATCTTCTTCGAGTCTTTTTACGACGACGAGAACGAAGACAACCGCGTCTACCCGCGGGTGGGCGCAGCGATCCGGATTCTCAAGAACCATATCCTGCGCGTGGGTTACCTCCACTGGCTGGAAAAAGTCTCGTCCGGGACTCTTGCACCGGTCGCTGTGGCGGGGCTGGTGGTGGACAACAGCCTCGGCCTGCAGGGATCCAGGCTGTACGATTATCAGGTCCGGCTGGAATCGCGGTGGACGCCCCGCTTGTTCACCGTGTTCGGCGGGGAACGGGTGGAGCTGAAGGACGCGGCTCTGGGGGGCGGACTGCCGAAGCGCGAGATCGACTCCCACCGGGCCATGGCCGCGGTCAACGCCATTCTCACGAAGCAGATTGGGCTCTCTGTGCGCTACTTGTACTCCGACGCCGAGGGCAGTGGCGGGGTCTTCGACGGCCTCTCCGTGCCGGGCGTTCCGGATCACGTTGCGAGCGGAAGCCTGGTCTGGATTTCGCCTTTGTACCTGAAGGTCATGCTCACCGAGACCTACGTTGGGGAGCAGTACGCCGACTATTCGAACGAGGAGAAGCTGTCGTCCTTCTGGCTCACGGGCCTTTCGGCTTCGTGGGAGCCTTTCCGGAAGCACGGGTTTATCGGGGTTTCCGTGAACAACCTGTTCAACGAGGGCGATCCGGCGCCTGGACGGTCGGCGTACGTCACTCTGGAGTACCGGTTCTGACAGCCGCGCGACATCTTCTCCTTGGGACCGTGGCGGGCCTTGCGGCCTGGATCCTGACCTTGCTTCCTCCGGTGGACCTGGGGGATCTCAAGGGATACGACCTCCTCCACGGCCTCGTGCGTTCCGGGAGCCCTCCGCCCCGGATCGTCATCGTGGCGATCGACGAGCCTTCTTTTTCCGAAATCGGCCTGCGGTGGCCCTGGCCGCGAAGCTTGCATGCGAGGCTCGTGGACACTCTGGCCGCCGAGGGAGCCTCGGTCGTGGCCTTCGACGTTCTGTTTGCCGAGTCGTCCGCGCCCGAGGAGGACGCGGCGCTTGCCCGCTCCATCCGGAGCCACGGCAGGGTGGTGCTGGCTGCGGACATCGAGCACCTCCACGGCAAAAGCTACGCCGGGGAGATGGTGGTTGAGCCTTTCGGGGATTTGCTCGACGCCGCGTCGGTCGGCATGGCCACGGTTCCCCTGGATCCGGACGGCGTGGTGCGAAGGCACCCGTCGCTCGCCGGCGGGGAGAAGTCCCTGGCCGAGACGGCGGCCTCTCTTTACGCAGGCAGGGAGCTTCGGGCGCCGGAGGGCGCCTATATCCGCTACGCGGGGCCGCCCGGGACGTTCACGACGGTTTCCTATTATCAGGGCCTGGCGCCGGCGGAGTTCCTTCCAGAGGGGTTCTTCAAGGACAAGGTGGTTCTCGTCGGCCGCGCGGTGAAGACTTCTCCGGAGCCCGGCCGGTCCGGACCGGATCTTTTTGCCACGCCTTTCCTCTTCTCCTCCGAAAGCCGCCTCATGGCCGGGGTCGAGATCCATGCGAACATGATCCAGGGGCTTCTTGAGGACCGGTATGTGACGAGGCTTTCCCGCGGGGGGGCTCTCGCCCTGTTCATTTGCCTGGCCGGTGTGGTCGGCCTTGTCCAGATCGGCTGGAAGCCCCTGCGAAGCGGTATCCTGACAGGACTGTGCCTGGTGCTGTACGGGGCCGGCGTCTGCGGAATCTTTGCGTTTCGCGACGCGTGGCTGCCGACTCTGCCCGCCGTGGGATGTTTTCTCTTCCCTTACGGCGCAGCGGGCGCGCAGGCCTATCTGCAGAGCGAGCGCAAAAGGCGCGAGATCCGAAACGTGTTTGCCCGGTACCTGTCGCCGGCCGTTCTCCGGACCGTTCTGAGCCATCCGGAGGATGTGCGGCTCGGAGGCCACAGGGCGGAGGTGACGGTTCTGTTCACTGACCTGGCCGGTTTCACGGGCCTGGCGGAAAGGATCGAACCCGAGGCCGTGGGGAAGATGCTGAACCTGTACTTTACTGAAATGGCCCGGATCATTTTCGCCCACAGAGGAACGATCGACAAGTTCATCGGCGATTCGGTCATGGCCTTTTGGGGCACACCCTTGCCCGACGAGGAACATGCCGCCAATGCATGCCGGGCCGCTCTGGCCATGCAGGCGAGGATGCGGGCGCTGCGGGAAGAGATGAAGCGCCAAGGCCTGCCCGAACTGCGCATGCGGATCGGGATTCACACCGGGGAAGTCATCGTGGGCAACTTCGGCTCTTCGGAGCTGTACAACTATACGGTGCTGGGCGATGCCGTGAATCTTGCCAGCCGCCTCGAAGGCGCGAACAAGGATCTCGGGACCGAGGTGCTGGTAAGCCGGGCCGTCGTGGAAAGGGCGGGCTCTGCCGTCCGTGCCACGCCCTTGGGCCGGATCCGGGTGAAGGGAAGAAGCGAGGAAATCGACGTGTTCGAATTGCTCTCCGCGGGCTGAGAATCCGCGTCCCGGCCGAGGGGTCCGGGGGCTTGGGCTTCGGCGTGTGCGGCGAAGGTTCATGCCGGCCGAATCCGGCCGCCCCTGTCCACGAGACGCGGGTTGTCAGGAGCGCCTCCCGGGGGCCTCGTCACGGCGTTTTGTCCAGGGCAGGCCTCCCTTTGCGAACCAGCCCACGGCCGCGCCGGCCGAAAAGGGCACCAAGATCACCAGGAGCAGGGACACCGGGAAGGTCCAGAACAGGACCCGCAGGGGCACACTGGCCAGGTTCTGGAAGAGCACGATCAGAAACAGGACGGCTGCTGCGAGCGTTGCGACGGTCTTGGGCTTCATGGACTGACCCTCCTGGCCCGAAAGGGGATCTCAGGCTCCTCACAGAGCAGAGCCGCCTCCGGGCAGACGCGCGCGGAGAAAGTGGGTTCTTCGGCTCATGGGCAGGGCGAGCAGGCGCCGAATCTGTTCGACCAGTGCCCGCTCATTTTCTTTTTTGAGCGCCTCGATCTGCTTCGCCCTCGAAGTTCTTTTTTTCATGCAGGGTCCTCTCGAGAATTGCCAGTACAGCCTTGTCCCGCTCTCGGCCGAGTGCTTTCTTGCTCGCGATGATGTCTTCCAGACTGGCCACCCGGAGCGGCTCGCCGCCGAATTCCACTTCGACCGCGCGCGCCCGAAGAGACTCGAAGGAGCGAACCCCGTGAACCGTGCTCAGGAAATCGACCTGCAGGCCTGCATCATCGTTCACGACTCGATAGAGGCCCGACAACGGGTAATAAGGCCTGAGAATCTGAGCTTTCAGCTCGTCAGCCAGGGCTTTCAGTTTCCTTAAGTTTGCGCGGGTCTTTCGGAACATGAAGTCGATGTCCAGGGTGGTGACCGGGGCGCCCTGCAGAGCTGCCGCCGCGTTGCCGATCATGACCGCTTCCAGCCGCACCTTGTTCAGTGCATGGGCGATCCGGGCGAGCAGGAGCCGGGCATCCACGCGTCACGTTCTCCGTTTTTTGGCTTCTTTGCCGGCGGCCTTTCCGTGAGTCTCCTCTGGTAACATAAAAGAAAGCTCACAAAAATGGCAAGAGAGCAGGATCCCCCTTGCCCGCCGGATGCCTTGGGCGACGCCGTTTCGCCCTTTGGCCGAAGGCGCGGAATCCGTTCTCTCACGTTTCTGGATCGGCGCGCTGCGGCTGCGGCCGGCCAGAGACTTCCGATAGGGCTTCCCGGACCAGGTTCCGGATCTCCTTTCGAAGAGCTTCGGGGCTGCCGAACAAGGCAAGCGGGTTTTGGCCCTCCCCGAAATACAGGGTCCGGTGCGGGAAGGGGATTTCGATCCCCTCGGCGTCGAACCGGTTCTTGATTCTTCTGTTCATCTCGCGGCCGACGATCCACTGCTTGACGGGCACGGTCTTGACGCGGGCCTTGATGACCACGGCGGAGTCCGCGAATTTGTCGACCCCGAGAATCTCGAGAGGCTCCAGAAGGAAGGGGCTGTAATCCGGATCCTTCATGATATCCTCGCCCACGGACTTGAGAACGGCCATCACCCGGTCCACGTTCTCCTTGTAGGCCACGCCCACGTCGAACACGTAGTAAGAATACTGGTAGGTCATGTTGGACATGGTGTTGATGGCTCCGTTGGGGAAGACGTGCAGGACGCCGTCCACGCCTCGCAGCACCGTGGTCCTCAGGTTCACCTGCTCCACCAGGCCTCCCGTACCGTTGAGAATGACGACGTCGCCCACGCGGATCCTGTCCTCGAGGATGAAAAACATCCCGGTGATGACGTCGCGGACCAGATTCTGGGCTCCGAAGCCCACGGCAAGGCCCACGATGCCGGCACCGGCCAGAAAGGGCTTGACGTCGATGCCGAGTTCGGAAAGCACCATCATGGCGGCTGTGGCGGTCACGGCAACCCACAGGGCGTTCCGGCAGATCCGGCCCAGGGTGTTGGCCCGCTTTTCGGCCTCCACGGCCGTGGTCCCATGGTTGTGATTGCCCCGGGACCGCAGGACGACCTCCTTCTGGACCAGGGTGATGAGGAACGAGCCGACTTGCACAAGCAGGACGGCCAGGAAGATGATGAGCGGAATCCGCACAAGGCTGCGCAGGAGCGGCGCGTTGGAGAGCAGAACTTCGCGGATGTCGATGCCCCATGCCTCGAGTACGCTCAAGGCGGCGACGAGCCCGATGAGAGCGTAACCCGCGTTGCCCAGCAGACGGGTGTAGCGGTTCACCTGGGGTTCGAGGTCCGGGAACTTGGTGCGGATTGCAGCGCCCACGTCGAAGAGCCTGCGAAAAACTGCCCGCAACAGAAGCGAGGCAAGGGCGGCAGCCAGAAGGATGAAGAAGGTTTTCCCCGCGGCGGCGAGAACGTACAGATAGGCGCGCCGGAATCCGAGGAGGGAAAGTCCCAAGAGGGCGAACAGAAACAGAACAAAGATCAGATAGATTCTCCCCGCTATCTGGCTTGAGGCCTGTTTGAGACGCCGCGTCCAGACTCCGTCCTCTTCCCGGATCGGGATCTGGAGCTTTTGCGCGATCGGTTCCTTCCACTGGGCGGCGAAAATGGCGGCCATGACGACCAGGCCGACCTTGAGAGCTGCGACCAGGAAGGAAACCAAGGCCGTCTGGCCGCACGCTCGCGCGGGAGCCAGGATGAGGAGGATCCACAAGGCGTACAGGAGGAACCTTCGGCTCCAGACGAAGAGGTAGGCCGCGGTCTGGTCCGAGAGAGGATGCAGGCGCAACCCTGGAGCGTCCGGGCTGAGGAGAGTGGCGAGGAAGTGCCTGAGGACCTGGTATCCCCCGAAGAGAAAGACGAGCTCAAGGAGGATGGTCCGCAAGGCATGCTGGCCGCGGACGAAAGCGAAAAACAGAGCAAACGCCAGATACACGCACAGCCACGGATACAGGCGCATCAGCGTGGACTGGACGAGCCGAGCAACCTTTTCGCCCCGGGCCGAAAGTTCCTGGAGGTGCTTGCGTTCCCACCGTCTTGTCAAGCGGCGGAGCAACAGGAGAAGCAGAAGGCCCGCGAAGGCGCCCAGAGCGAGCTGCAGCCCGAGCGAGACAAGGGTCTGCCGGGTTTGCTTTTCCTGGAGTGTCGCCCCCAGACCGCGGGCGAGCTTCAGGGCTTCCAGGGCCCTGGCGCGAAAATGTTCGAGGCTGCCTTCGATCTGGATGCGGAGGCCCCGGACTGCCTCCAGCAGGCGGAAGGCGCCTGGCAGGGGCTTCCGGCTCGGGGGCAACTGGACTGGGGCGGGCGACTCGGCTTCACGGGATTCCTCAGGCTCCTCCAAGAGCTCGGCCAGCCGGTCTGCGAGCTTTCTGGCCTGCTCGGGATCGCGCAAGACCTGAATCAAGGCTTCCAGTTCCGGGGCGGCGTCGGATCTTTCGGCCCGGGCAGATTCCTGGGCGGCTGCATGCCTGTGAGCGGTCTCGTCCCAGGCGGGACCGAAAAACAGAAGGAAGGCGGCCAGGGCCAGCGTTCCTGGTTTCTTCATGGGGTTCGCCTCTCTCCGGCCAGAGTGCGCACCGGTTCCGGGCTCCGCCCGGTTTTTCAGACTATCCTTACCGCCTCGTGGTTGCGAGTCAACCCGCGGGCGCGGCCAAAGCCTCCGGGGCTGGAAGGGGATCTCCTCTGGTCGACCGCGGGAAGCCTTGACATGCAGGAGGGCTTGTAGTCATAGTGGAAAAGTAGGGGAAGAACGGATCGGACGTGCTTCTGTGGCGACCATGCCCTGAGCGGATGGGACTTGCGAGCCGTGGCGCAATGACATGGAAAAGCGGATCCTGATCGTCGGAGGCGGCATCATCGGCCTGTCGATCGGATGGGAGCTGGCCCGGCAGGGGTGCGCGGTTCGAATCTGCGAACGCGGCCGTGCCGGCCAGGAGGCGTCCTGGGCGGCTGCGGGCATGCTGTCGGCCCTGGCTGAAGTTCACTTCGAGGAACAGGACTTGCTGCGGCTGGGGCTCGAAAGCGCGGCGATCTATCCCGGCTGGGTCGAGCGGCTCGAGGCGGTGAGCGGTCTGTCCGTGGGCTACCGGACCGACGGGACGCTCATCGTGGCTCTTGACCGCGACGACACGCGCGAGATGGAGCACCGTTTTCAGATTCAGAAGCACTTCGATCTCCGGGTTCGGTGGCTTGCCGGCGCCGAGGCCAGGGAGATGGAGCCCTTGCTCTCGCCCAGGGTCACGGCAGGCGTCTGGTGCCTGGACGATCGGCACGTGGACAACCGCCGCTTGATCGAAGCGCTGGCCGCGGCCTTTCGAAAGGAAGGAGGCGAGTTGGCCGAGCAAGCTCCGGTCGAGCGCATAGAAATCCGAAACGGCAAGGCGGCGGGGGCATGGGTCGGGGCAGATCTTTTTGAGGCCGAGGCCGTGGTCGTGGCGGCAGGCTGCTGGTCCGGATCCATCGGGGGCCTGCCTGACGCCGCGCGGCCGCCGGTCCGGCCCGTGAAGGGCCAGATGGTGGCTCTCCGGATGTCCCGGGAGGCTTCCTTGCGCAACGTGGTGCATGCACCCGACGCATACCTGGTTCCCAAGGAAGACGGGCGCCTGTTCGTGGGTGCGACCTGCGAGGAGATGGGGTTTGACACCCAGATCACGGCAGGAGGTCTGTACGAACTGCTCCGGGGAGCATGGGAGGCTGTGCCGGCCGTCTACGACTACCCGGTGGTCGAAACGTGGGCGGGGTTGCGGCCTGCCAGCAGGGACCACGCACCGATTCTGGGCGGAACGCCTGTCGAGAACCTGTTCGTGGCCACGGGGCATTTCCGCAAGGGCATTCTCCTGGCGCCGGTCACGGCCCGGGAGATGGCTGCCTTGCTCCTGACCGGAAGAACTCCGGATCTCATCGCGCCCATGCGGCTGGAACGGTTCGGAAGAGGGCCGGGATGAACGTCAAGGTGAACGGAGAGGACCGGATCGTCCCGGCCGGCTGCACGATCCTGCGGCTCCTGGAAGAGCTCGAGATCGATCCCTTGCGGCCGGGCATTGCGGTGGCCGTGGACGGCCGGGTGGTTGTCCGGGCGGCCTGGCAGGACTCGGCGCTGGCTGAAGGGAGCTGCGTGGAAATCGTACGGCCTCTTCAGGGCGGATGACCGAAATGCCGGCCGTCTGGGAAGAGCGCTGTGGAGAAAGGCGAAGAGGACGGAGTGAATCCATGAAGCATGCGGAACAGGACGACCTCACCCTTGCGGGGACCTCGTTCCGGTCCCGTCTCATCCTGGGGACCGCTCGGTACCCAAGCCTCGACGTCATGCTCCGGGCCCTCGAAGCGAGCGGCACCGAGATGGTCACGGTCGCGGTGCGCAGGGTCAAGGTGGGTTCGGATACCGGAGAAGACCTGTACAGTCTTCTCCGGAGCGCGGGATACCGGATTTTGCCGAATACGGCGGGATGCTACACGGCCAAGGAAGCTGTTCTTACGGCCGAGCTTGCACGGGAGGCCCTTTCCACGGACTGGATCAAGCTCGAGGTGATCGGCGACGACGAAACGCTTTTCCCGGACGTCCAGGAGCTCCTTTCTGCAGCGGCGGCTCTCGTCAAGGAGGGGTTCGTCGTGCTGCCCTACTGCAACGACGACCCCATCACCTGCAGGAAGCTCGAAGACCTGGGATGCGCGGCCGTGATGCCCTTGGGCGCGCCGATCGGTTCGGGCATGGGAATCCGCAACCCCTACAACATCCAGATCATCCGCGAAAAAGTCCGAGTGCCGGTGATCGTGGACGCCGGCGTGGGCACGGCCTCGGACGTGGCGATCGCCCTGGAGCTCGGCTGCGACGGCGTGCTTCTCAACACGGCCGTGGCCCGGGCCCGGAGGCCGGTGCTCATGGCCGAGGCCATGCGAAAGGCTGCGGAGGCGGGCCGCGCGGCTTACCTGGCCGGCAGGATTCCGGTCAAGCTCCATGCCGAGGCCTCGAGCCCCATGGAGGGAAGGATCTCGATTCATACCGTGCCGGCCCCCGGGACGGCGCCGGAAACCGGGAAGGCTTTCTGAAACCCTTCTGGAGGCAGGAGGACTTGGTGGGCGGCCCCGTTCCCCGTCTCTATGCCGTCACGGACCGGCTTGCGTGCGCCCCGCGGCCTCTTCCGGAGGTGTTGCGCGAGCTCCTCGAGGCCGGCGTGCGGGCCGTGCAGCTTCGAGAAAAGGATCTCCCCGACAGCTCCTTCCTGGATCTTGCGGCCTTCGTGGCCGACCTTTGCCGCTCCTTCGGCGCCAGGCTTTTCGTCAACACCCGTGTTCGCACTGCCCGGGCGGTCGGAGCCGCGGGAGTTCATCTTCCCTTGGCGGCGCCGCCTGTGCGCGAGGCTCTCGCCGGTCCGGCAGACGGGCTTGTCGTCGGATGCTCTGCGCACAGCCTCGAGGAAGCGAAGAGGCGGGAAGCCGAGGGAGCCGACTTCCTCACGTTCAGCCCGATCTACCTTTCGGCCGGCAAGCCCGGCTACGGTCCGCCGAAAGGTCCGCAAGGGCTGGCGGAAGTGAGCCGTTCGGTGCGGATTCCGGTTCTGGCCCTCGGAGGGGTGACGCCGGAGCGGGTTGCCGAATGCCTCCTGGCGGGAGCTCACGGGGTTGCGGTCTCCTCCGGATTAATGACTCCGCAGGGGGCGGGCAGAGCGGCCGAGCGTTATCTTCGGGCCCTCGAATCGGCAGGCCGGTGAGAAGCCTCGAAAGGCGAGAAACGATCAGGGTGGGCCCGGGGCTCCCGTGCAAACGGACGAGCCGGCTGGTTGGGGGTGCCTGAGCCGGCCGGCAGAGATGCGGCCAAGGACAACGTCACCCTGGGATGGAAGTGAGTGCATTTTTTTCATTTGTGCATTTTTCTCTGACGCGCCGGGACCTTCTGATGCGCTCTCA
>FWPU01011058.1_pt1 | contig 12917 bp, 11 predicted proteins | sample 2228361 | NCBI WGS metagenome assembly FWPU01 (sample SAMEA103939777, study PRJEB20133) | metagenome | reverse complement strand
CTCAAGGGTCTCAAAGGGTTTTACCACATAATCATCAGCACCGCTTTCAAGGCCAAGAACCTTATCAGAAATCTTATCCTTTGCAGTAAGCATTATTATTGGTATTTTAGGGTGCTTTTTTCTCAAGTCCCTACAGATTTCCATTCCATCTCCATCGGGTAGCATTATATCAAGAATTATCAGATCGGGTTGTCGTATGGACAACATTTGCTCTGCTTTTGTCCAGGTCTCTGCGGTATCAACCTCATAGCCGTGAAGCTCGATGTTAGCCCTAAGTACCCTCAATATATCCAGGTCATCATCAACAGCAAGTATCCTGTTCTTCATTAAACATCCTCGTTAAATAAATCTCCCCACTTCCTGCTCCCTACTTTCTACTTTCATCTTAGGTAGAGTCATTGCTGTCCAAGATATTCTAAAATGTTAATCTTTATTTTGGACAGATGTGAGGTAGAGTAAAATAAAAAGTGCAGCCTTTCTCGCCATTATTGTTTGCTATCCCAATCTTACCACCATGTGCTTCTATTATACCTTTACATATGCTCAGTCCAAGTCCTGTTCCATCCTTTATTCCCTTTGTATAAAATTTCTCAAATATCTTTTTATGTTCTTCTGCTGGTATTCCTGGTCCCTCATCCTTTATAGAGACGGTTACTGTTTTCTCTGACTCTGTAACCGTAATAAGAATCTCTGAGTTAGCTGGGTTCACTTTTAGTGCGTTTGAGACAAGATTTATCAGAACCTGCCTTATCCTGTCTTCATCAGCTATGATGAAGATATCATGCTTTGCTATTATCTTAAAGGTGGTCTTTTTTTCGATAGCTACAGAATAAAAACTCGTGATTATCTCTTTTATGAGAGAGGTCAGGTTTATATGACTGAGATGCATCTCAAAAATACCTGATTCAATGCGTTCAAGGTCAAGTGTATCATTAACCATTTTTATAAGTCTATCAGCATTCTTTTTTATGACATCTAAAAATACTATGAGGTCATTTATATCATTATCAGACTTTACGCCCATTGAAAATCTTGTTGATAAATAATCCATTGAACCCTTTATCGAAGTTAAAGGGGTACGTAATTCGTGAGATATTTTTGTAATAAAATCTGATTTTTTCATATTTAATTCTGTAAGCCTTGCATTTGCCTCCTCAAGTGATCTTGTCGCAGTATGGACCATCTCCTTGAGGTTCTCCTGGTAATTGTTTAAGGAGTTTGACATCTCAATAAATGACCTGCTTAACTCTTCAAGTTCATCTCCTGTCCTTATCACACCCGTCTCGATCTTCTTCTGTTTTGATAGCTTCTTCATTGAAGCCCTTAGTTGGTCTATAGGATTCAGTACAAGAACCTTCATCATGACATAGAGGATTAACGTTAATATGCCTATACTCGTAAGACCTGTAAAGATGATTGTCTTTCTTTCTGAATGGAATGTTGAAAGTACATTATCTATTGGTATGGTTACACTGATAGCACCCCTGACATCTCCAACTCTGTATCCCTGATGTGAATGGCATTGGAGACATGCCTTTTCCACATAAAGGGGGGCTATGTATCTATAAAGGTAGGAGTGATTTATCTCTTCCACTGTTGATAGTTCCTTGATATTTCCTTTGTCAAAAAGGGTGAGAGCCTTTCTTTCAAACTCATCAGGCGCATTCTTGGGATTTATTAATTTAAGGCTTGTTATATGAAACCAGTATAGTCCTTCATTCTGAGCATACTTTGACAGTTCTTTGGTTACCATGGCAGGGCTTTCTTTAATGAATCTTCTGCCCTTTACATCGGTAATTTCGGCCTCCTTAAGATAAGGGTTTGGTTCTTTCCACGGCAGGCTCTCTACAAAGACCCCACCATGATCAGCGATCCACCTCCTTGTAATCAGAATCTGTTTGAATATTGCTCTTGCCTGCATATCTACCTGTTGCATGATCAGTTCTCTGTGTCTTTTTGAAATGAAGTATATAGAGACACCCATTGTTATCGTAAGTGTGACAATAACACCGATGACGAACTTATGGCTCAGACTGATTCTGAGTGTCCTGAATTTCCTCAACAACTGTTTTATCCTCTGCATGGAGAGCCTTATTTGTCAGTACTCTTTAAAGATATTGTAAATTCTGTAATGCTACAAGTCAATTTGCCTTGACTTAAAGGGGGTGATTTGAGAAAATTTCCTATGGCCTCACATTTAACAATAGAGAAGGTTTCAGATGATAAACAACTACAAAAGGTCTATAGATTGAGGTATAAGGTCTATTGTGAGGAGTGGGGTTTTGAGAGGATGGAGGATCATCTTGATGGATTGGAGACAGATATCTATGATAAGAATTCTGTTCATTTTCTTGTTAAGGATGCTGAAGATAAGGTTATCGGTACAATCAGATTGATACTAAATTCTCCTGAGGGTTTTCCTGTGGAGAGGTATTGTGGAGTGGCTATTGATAATTCAGGGATTCCAAAGGAAAGAATTGCTGAGATATCAAGACTTGCAATAAACAAGAGCTATCGGAGAAGGGCAGAGGATAGGTATATCTATGGCCCTGATGAAGAGAGGAGGGCTATAGGAAGCTTTGAATACCCTGATATTGTTTATAAGAGAAGATTCTCAGACAATTATAGTGGGAATAATGTTCATAAGAGACCTGGCAAGATTGGTGATAGAAGGGAAAGGCACGAGGTGTTGATGAGCCTGTGTAAGGCTGTATATATAGAAAGTAAGGATAGAGGGCTGACACACTGGTATGCTATAATGACAAAAGGCCTTCATACCCTGCTGGGGCGCTATGGATTTCATTTTCAACCTGCTGGCGAGCCTATGGATTATCACGGAATAAGGACGCCTTATATAGCGGAGATAGCAAAGATGGAAAAGGCTGTTATGAAAAGTAATCCTGAGATATACGATGAATTTACAAAGGTGCTTACAGAAAAGATTATGGATAATAAGGAGGGTAGATGTTACCAGAGGAGAGAGAGAGGTTAATGGGATTAGGTCTTGAGGAAAAGATTGAGCAGTCAAAAAGGGTCATCAAGGAGGCATTTGAGAGGTTTGGCTCAGAGAAGATGGCCATTGCATGGACAGGTGGGAAGGACAGCACTACACTGACTTGGTTATTTAGAGAGGTTTGTAGGGAAACAGGCAAAAAGATGCCCATGTGCATGTTTATTGATGAAGGAGATGTCTTTGATGAGATTTGGGATATAGTTAACAAGGTGAAGAAGGAGTGGGGCATTGATGTAAGGGTCGCAAAGAATACAGATGTCAGCAGCAAGGCACAAACACTGGGTGATATTATTAAGGTGAGCGAACTTAATGAGCGGAACAGGAAGGAGATTGAGAAGATCGGCTTTGAGGGTGAGGAATTCCCATTTGAGCCTGAATCATTTGTGGGAAATCATTTAATGAAGACCGTTGCAATGAATATGTTTCTTGAGGATAACGGCATAGAGGCCCTCGCCACTGCAATAAGGTGGGATGAACAATCTGCAAGGGTGGAGGAGGATTATTTCAGTCTTCGCGAGAATCCACCTCACACAAGGGTACAGCCCCTACTTCATTTTAGAGAGAGGGACATATGGAATAATATCCATAAGAACAAGATCCCATTCTGTGAGTTATATAAGTATGGCTATCGTTCACTTGGTGCAAAAAGCACCACATACAAAAACTCCGATATACCCGCGTGGGAGCAGGACCTCGAAAATACCATTGAAAGAGCAGGCCGTGGACAGGATAAGGAAGAGGTTATGGATAAACTGAGGTCACTTGGGTATATGTAGTGTAAACACGTCGCCGGAGTGGCGGAATTGGTAGACGCAAGGGACTTAAAATCCCTCGGAACTTTGTTCCATATCGGTTCGAGTCCGATCTCCGGCACCATTGTTAGTAAGCAGTAGGCAATGGTCAGGTGCTCTTTTGATCTTCCCCTTCGGGCAAGCTACTCCGTTTGAAGATGGCTATATAGGGTAGATTCCTGAATTTATTCTCAAAATCTAAACCATACCCGACAACATACTTATCAGGTATCTCAAATCCTATATAATCAAGTGTTACGTCAACCTTTCTCCGTGGCCTCTTGTCAAGAAATACACATGTCTTCAAAGAGGCAGGCGATCTTGATAGGAGCATATCCTGAATGTATCTGAGTGTTAGCCCTGTATCGACAATATCTTCCACTAAGAGCACATCCCTGTCTCTTATATCCTCCCTCAAATCAGCATGTATCCTGACCTTACCTGTACTTTCAGTCTTTGCATAGCTTGATGCTATAAGGAAGTCTATCTCCAGTGGTGTCTGGATGTTTCTGACGATATCAGCAAAAAACATAAATGCACCTCGCAGGATTCCAACCGCAAGGATATCCTTTCCTTTATAGTCTCTTGTTATATCAAGGGCAAGTTCCCTTACTCTTTTTTGTATTTGCTCAACGGCAAGAAATGGTTTCCCGATTATCATTGGTTCCTCCATATTTTTATTTAAACAATTATATACCGATATTCAGAGTTTAACAAGTTCTAAGATGTTCGACCTCTGTAGAAAAATCTGATATACTTTGCTTATGTATTTTGAAGAACTGGTCAGGATTATAGAGAGGTTGAGGGGGCCTAATGGGTGTCCATGGGACAGGGAGCAGACAAGAGAGACCCTTATCCCATTTCTAATAGAAGAGATGTATGAGTTGATTGATGCCTTTCAGAAAGGTGATTCTGAAGAGGTTAAGGAGGAGCTTGGTGATTTACTCTTCCAGATTGTCCTTCACTCTCAACTCTCAAAAGAGGAGGGAGGGTTTGATATAAATGATGTTATAAAGGGGGTTGTAGATAAGATGATAAGAAGACATCCCCACGTCTTTGGTGATAAAGGATTTAAGACATCAGAGGAGGTACTTGAGTGGTGGAAGGAGCACAAAGAGATGGAAGGGAAGGTGGCGGAGTCCATTCTTAGCAGGATACCAAGAAGCCTTCCTGCGCTCCTGAAAGCACAGAGGCTTCAGGAAAAGGCCTCAAAGGTAGGTTTTGACTGGGATAATATAGAAGATGTCTTTAAGAAGCTTGAAGAGGAGATCGGCGAGTTTAAGAAGGCACTGGATAAAGAAGATTCAAGGAGTATAGAGGATGAGCTTGGAGATATATTATTTGTCCTTGTCAGGATCTCAAATTTTGTGAATGTTAATCCTGAATATGCCCTGCACAAGACTATTAATAAGTTTGTCAGCCGTTTCAGCTATATTGAGAAGGAGGCATCAAGACAGGGCAGGAGCCTTTCAGAGATGACCCTTGAGGAGATGGATGTTATATGGAACAGGGCAAAAAAAGTAGATTCCCCGAAGGGGAAGATAAACGAAGTAGATTCCCCGAAGGGGAAGATAAACGAAGTAGATTCCCCGAAGGGGGAGATAAACGAAGTAGATTCCCCGAAGGGGAAGATAAACGAAGTAGATTCCCCGAAGGGGGAGATAAACGAAGTAGATTCCCCGAAGGGGGAGATAAACGAAGTAGATTCCCCGAAGGGGAAGATAAACGAAGTGGATTCCCCGAAGGGGAAGATAAACGAAGATAAATAGGTCTACCATCTCAATGCACCAAGGCCAGTGAATTCGATACCAAATGATATCTGATACTCCTCAGGTCTCTTCACGATGGATGCCGTTAATGCCCAGCACTGTTTCCTGTAGATTGTTGAGATGGTTGATTCCTGCACTACACTGTTCTTCATGTCATACCATATCTTTCCCGAAATTGTGAAGGGAATATCCTTACCAAAAATCGGTAGAGGGCCGTTAATCCTACCCTCGAGTGTATACTGATCAACCCCTGTTGAACGACGAAAATCCTTTCCTATGCCGATATAGCCCATCCTACTCTTTATCTTAATATTTGTGAATACATCATCTGCCTCGGCCTCGTAAAAGTTATATGAGGCGTTTATGCTAAAATCTATTAAATTACTTGAGAGTCCTCCCTCTAAGAGCAGGGGGGTGAATGGTCTTTCATCCTCAAGGAGGTTATATCTCTGTGAGAGCCTGAGACGTGAACTTAGATTTGTGTATCTTAATCCTTCAAACCTATTTGTGATTGAATAGATAATAGTGCTTGTCTCCTCGGTGGAGTCAATAGAATCAAATATAGTGACATCACCATTGTTCAATATTGGTGTATATTTATACTCCAGGGATGGTTCGATAGCGTGAAGAAACGAAGTAGATTCCCCGAAGGGGAAGATAAACGAAGTAGATTCCCCAAAGGGGAAGATCAACGAGGAATATCTCTTAAGAAATCTTGTTGAGACTTTTGAACTCAGTTCGAGTAATAATCTTTCTTCATCCTCGGATGGGTTATTGAGAAGATAGGCTGTTTCTCTTATGCTGATCCTCTGTGTAATATTGATAGCCCTACCATAGCCAAGATAAAGGTTTGGATTGATGTCAATTCTCTGACCGCCCTGTCCTTCTTCCTTTAAGAAGTTATTGGCCTTTATGGTGATGTTCATAGATGCTGGCCCCTTTGAGAAAGTGTTTAGGATGAAACCTACTTCAGGAAGGGATTGGGGGATTGCTTTTGAACTACCTTCGAGGCTCTGTCTATACTGCCCTAAGAGATATGCCTTTGCACCTTGAAATGGTCTTGAAAGATAGAGGTTTGATTCAAGATATTTCCTCAGCCTTTCTGATCTCTCAATGTCAAAGACGAGTGACTCAAGTGCTGAGAGGTTAATGCTTTTTAATGATGAAAAGCTTGAATCCCTTAAAGAGGTGGAGCCGAGGATGCTATAATAGTCAAATGTATTTATTGTGTTTACCCTCAAATAACCTGATACGTCTGAGGGTAGTTTCAGGTCATGATGGGTCTTAAACTCAAAGAAATCCCTTTCAAGTTCATTATCCCTGAGATGGTAGACCCATAAGTTTCCTCTGCTATCAGGGTTGATGATATAGCGATATTCAAGACCCTTTCCAAAGCCCTTTTTACTGAAGTAATCAAGATAGAGGGTTAGGTCTTTATTATCCTCGATAGCCCAGAAGAAGCCCTGTTTATAAAAAAAGCCCTTTGTTGTACTTGAACCAATGGATGGAACAAGAAATCCTGTCTGTCGTTTCTTTGTTAGAGGCATCCAGAAATAGGGGGTGTAGAAGACAGGGATGTTCTTTATGTAGAAAGTCGTATCCCTTGCTGTGAGGTGTTTGTGTTTAATAGCCTTTATATCCCTGCCTGAGATATGCCATGGAGGTGGTATAGCATCGCATGTTGTGACAGTCGCCTTATTAAGGTGATAACTCTTTTCATCGAGTCTTCTGAGGTCACCACCTCGGAGGTGATAATTATCTTTTTTATAAAAGATATAGCTATTATAGATTGTGCCAAGTTTTGTCTCAAGGTTAAGTTCTATCCTGTCAGCCTTTATGACGGTCTCATTATCTTCATAATAAACATCTCCTATAGCCACCGCATCAGATGTTGCCCTGTCAAGGGTTATCTCATTTGCTATAAGAAGGATGTCCTGAGCAACTATCCTTGCAGAGCTTCTCGCTATGTATGTATTCGTCTTTGCATTATATTCTAATTCTTCTGCAGAGATATCTATGGATTCTGCTGAGTATGAAAACGTCGTTAGCAGTAAGCAATAAGCAGTAGGCAGTAGGCAGTAAGCAATAGGCTTTTTTAGTAATTTCAATAAAATCTTTTTCAATTTCTCGCTTTTATCTTCCCCTTTGGGGAATCTATTTCGTTTCACTTTCACTTTTCACTCTTTTGTTATTCTCTCAATTCTGAAAGAACAGATTCATGCCCGAGGATCTCCTTGACCTCACCTGTTGTATAAAAGGATCCTGTTATAAGGATGATAGAGTCTTCATCCCATTCACTTTTGGCTGTATTTAATGCCTCTGCTACATTCCGTGTGTGAATGATCATCCTTATATCTGCAGAGTCTTTTAAATGCCGCTTGAGTTCTTCAGGGGTTGACGCCCTCTCACCTTTAGGCCTTGTTAATATGAGAGTATCGGCAATCTGTGAGAGGGGTTTCAGTATCCCTCCTATGTCTTTGTCTTTTAATATGCCTGTAACAATGATAAGCCTCTTCTCAGGAAATATCTCTTTTACTGTTTTACACAATATATCTACTGCCTCAGGGTTATGGGCGCCATCAAGGATTATAGTAGGATTGTAGGCTATAATCTCAAATCGACCTTCGACTCTGACATCTTCAAGCCCTCTGATGATAGAGGCATCAGTTATAGAGGTTCCTTTATTCTTTAATATCTCACATGTTCTGATAGCCAGCGAGGCGTTGTATAGCTGATGCCTGCCTGTAAGAGGAAGGGTGAGATTTTTATAATCCTTGTATCCATAATAATCAAACTTTATTCCTCTGGCGTTTATTGATAACAAGTTGCCCTTGAAGTCCCTGTTATATATATGGATGTCAGAGCCTGAACCGTAGGCGATTTCTGTTATCTGTCTGATTGCATCAGGATGGGTGGATGCTGTTATGACCGGCACCCCTTGTTTGATAATCCCTGCCTTTTCAAAGGCTATCTCAGAGATGCTTCCTCCAAGAAACTCAACATGGTCAAGACCAATATTGGTGATGATACTTACATGTGGTTTAATGACATTTGTTGCATCAAATCTGCCACCCATTCCTGTCTCAACAACTGCCCAGTTTACCTTTTTTAGAGAAAAATAATAAAAGGCCATGGCTGTTACAAATTCAAAGAATGTCGGGTTTAGATGTGTAGCTTTTATGAGGTTGTTGATTCGAGCAGTGAGTTCAATCACTTCATCTTCACTTATCCTCTGATTATTAATCCTTATTCGTTCTGTAAAGCTTGCAAGATGAGGGGATGTATACAGGCCAACCTTAAAGCCATTCTCAATCAATATAGAGGCTATTATTGATGCTGTTGAACCTTTTCCATTTGTTCCTGCAATATGGATGGAGTTAAATGACCTGTGGGGTTCTCCGAGGATGGACATCAGGCCATTTATATTTGAAAGGCCGAGTTTTATACCATGTTTGCGGAGGCTATAGAGGTAGTTTACTGTATCGTCATAATTTCTCAGTGCTGAGGACATAATGCATTTATCCTGTTAAAAGGCGAAGTCTTCTTACGAGGTTTACTCAGTTTTTCTATCGCCAACCGTTAATGATAGTATCCTGACGATTGTCTGTTTCAACTCCTTCCTGTTTACAATCATGTCTATCATCCCGTGCTCAAGCAGGAACTCAGCAGTCTGGAAGTTCTCAGGCAGTTGTTGTTTTATTGTCTGCTCGATGACCCTTGCCCCGGCAAAACCTATAAAGCTCTTTGGTTCGGCTATAATTATATCACCGAGCATGGCAAAGCTTGCGGATACACCACCATATGTAGGGTCAGTAAGAATGCTGATATAAGGCATGTGCTCCTCCTTATATCTTGAAATTGCTGCAGAGGTCTTTGCCATCTGCATAAGGGATAGTACCCCCTCCTGCATCCTCGCACCCCCTGAGGAGACAATGGCTATCAGTGGTAGCCCCTCTTCAGTTGCCTTCTCAGTTGTAATAGTAAACTTCTCGCCAACAACAGAGCCCATGCTGCCACCCATAAAGGCAAAGTCAAGCACTGCAAGCATCACTGGATAACCACCTATGATAGCCTTTCCACAGATGATAGCCTCCTTCATGCCTGTCTTTTGCTGTGCATCTCTGAGTCTTTCTTTATATGATTGAAGGTCCTTGAAATTGAGCGGGTCGATGGATTCCATATCCTTATCTATTTCAGTAAAACTTCCGTTATCTACAAGCAATGATATCCTTTCAAATGCAGATATCCTGAAGTGGTAATTACATTTTGGACATACCTTGAGGTTTTTATCAACCTCTTTACGGTAGATTATCTCCTTACAGGAATTACATTTAATCCACAGGCCTTCCGGTGTCTTGACCTTTTTTGCGATTGCCCCTTTATCTCTTTTGAACCATGCCATAAATCGTAATGCGTAATGCGTGATAAATCAATATTTATATCGATTCTTTGATGGTTTTTGCAAATACATTAATATCTTTGCCTTCAGAGGTCAATTTTACTATTGCACTACCAACAATTACACCATCGGCGATTTCTGCAACCACCCTTGCCTCTTCAGGGTTTGATACACCAAAGCCTACTGCCACAGGCTTGTTTGTAAATGTCCTTATCCTTCTAATTGTCTCCTTCATTGTTTCATCTATAAGTAGCTTTGCACCTGTGATCCCTGTGATAGAGACATAATATATAAAGCCTGTTGATGCCTTAATTACCTTCCTAATCCTGTCATCTGTGCTTGTTGGGGCAAGGAGGAAGATCGTATCAAGCCCATGTATTCTCGCAATACTTATAAAATCCCCTGCCTCATCAGGTATTAAATCAGGGATTATTACACCATCAACACCCACTCTCACAGCCTCTTTAATAAACGCTTCAATACCATACTTAAATACAGGGTTATAGTATGTCATAATGATTATCGGGATTTCTGTATCCTGCCGTACCTTTTCAACAAATGAAAGAACCTTTCTTAGTGTGACACCCTGTGCCAGTGCCCTCTCATGAGCCCTCTGAATTGTTGGGCCATCAGCAAGCGGGTCTGTGAAAGGCACACCGAGTTCAATCATATCAGCCCCTGCCTCCTGAAGCTCAGAGATAAATCTCTTTGTATCCTCAAGTGATGGGTCCCCTGCCATGATGTAAGGGATAAATGCTTTTCCCCCCGATTTCTTTAGCTCTTTAAATATCCTTGTAATTTTACTCATTGCTGGGAATTGATTATGGAAATTTTATAGACTTATGTCTTTAATCCTTGCCACTTCCTGCACGTCCTTATCCCCCCTACCTGAAAGGTTGACAATAATAATGGAATCTTTAGGCATCTTTGGTGCAATCTTTATTGCTTCTGCAATCGCATGGGCAGACTCAAGGGCAGGGATTATTCCCTCTGTTTTGCTTAATAACTCGAAGGCTTTAAGTGCTTCCTCATCTGTTGCGTAGGTGTATTCAATCCTGTTCCTATCCCTCATATAGCAATGCTCAGGCCCTACTGATGCATAATCAAGACCTGCTGATATAGAATGAGTCCCAAGGACATTACCATCATCATCCTGAAGGAGATAACTCTTACAACCCTGAAACACGCCAAGTGAACCACCTGCAAACCGTGCTGCATGTTTTCCGCTTTCAATACCCAATCCACCTGCCTCAACCCCGATCATCCTTATGTGATGACTACTGCGTTCTGAGTACTGCGTAAGAAAAGGATTAAATAGCCCTATGGAATTACTACCTCCGCCAACACAGGCAATCAGACAATCAGGCATCCTGCCTTCAGCCTTTAGTATCTGTTTCTTTGTCTCTATGCCTATGATTGATTGAAAATCTCTAACCATAACAGGATATGGATGCGGACCGAAGACCGTACCAAGTACATAATGGGTATTACGAACATTTGTTGTCCAGTCCCTCAGTGCCTCATTTATTGCATCCTTTAATGTCCTTGAGCCAACAGGAACCTCTGTAACCTTCGCACCTAAAAGCCTCATCCTGAAGACATTAAGTGCCTGCCGTCGCATATCTTCACTGCCCATGTAAATTTCACATTCAAGTCCAACAAGGGCAGCACCTGTTGCAGTTGCAACCCCATGCTGTCCTGCGCCTGTCTCAGCAATCAACCTTATCTTTCCCATCTTCTTTGCAAGCAGTGCCTGTGCAACTGCATTGTTGATCTTATGTGCCCCTGTATGACAGAGATCTTCCCTTTTTAGATAAATCTTTGCACCACCCAGGTGCTCTGTAAGTCCTCTGGCAAAATATAAAGGCGTAGGTCTTCCTATATAGTCCTTTTGAAGGGATTTGAGCTCAGAAATAAACCCTTCATCTTTCCTGTATCTCTTATAAGCCTTTTCAAGCTCAATCAATGCAGGCATAAGTGTCTCAGGTACAAATCTGCCACCGTAAATGCCAAAATGCCCACTCTTGTCAGGAAGTCTTCTGTTCTTCATGGGGATACTTTTGGTATGTATTATATCACAGGGTAGTTGTAGAATGTCTAAAGGTTACGAATACCCTCTTGATGCCATTCGGGCTCTTTCAATGAATAACCTGAGTTTGTTGTGGTTCTTCCTGCCTTTTTCACTTCCCTCTACGCCTGATGCAACATCAACCCCATAAGGCTGTACCATCTTTACAGCATGTTCTACATTTTCTGGATTAAGGCCACCGGCAAGTATTATATTACCGAACCTCTTTGCCTCTATAGCAATCTCCCAGTTGAATATAAGACCTGTGCCTCCAACAGCATCAGGAGAGTAAGTATCAAGGAGGAATGCCGAGACCCGGTAGTGTTTTAATGGTTCAAGGTCTGTAAGCTCCTTTACCCTTATTGCCTTTATGACCTTTTTGCCGAGATTAGCACAATACTCAGGAGGCTCTGAGCCATGAAGCTGTATCATGTCAATTCCTGTTTTCGTGACTATTTGTTCTAATCTCGTTCTGTCTTCATCAACAAAAACGCCAACTGTGGTTACAAACGGGGGTAGTTGGGTTATTATAGCCCTTGCTCTATCAGGGGTTATGGCTCTTGGACTTCTGGGATAAAACACAAAACCAAGGGCATCCGTGCCATATTCAATTGCGGATAAAGCATCTTCAAGATTGGTTATCCCACAGATCTTTATCTTTAGCATCAAAATTATTTTAACATAAATTGCGGAGGTTCAAACCAATAAATTTTTCTTGACAAAAAAAGTAAATTTTCAATATAGTTATATAACTTTATAGGTTATAACAGATCTGTCCAAAATAAAATTAACAATGGGCTAAATGCTGAATAAAATCAATAAAGCGACATGATTGTTGAAGATGTTAACCTGAGATTCATAATGCATATAATTATCA
>FWPU01011051.1_pt1 | contig 12919 bp, 16 predicted proteins | sample 2228361 | NCBI WGS metagenome assembly FWPU01 (sample SAMEA103939777, study PRJEB20133) | metagenome | reverse complement strand
TGCTACAGATCTTGTCGGTGACCCTCTTCGAGAAACTCCCGCTCTACGAAGCACTTACATGTACCGAGGGGTTCCTGCAATCGCTTGATGATCCAAACCAACTGAAATTATTCGAAAGTTAACCGGACACTACTGGATGAGTGCCATTGTAGCAGAGTGCCGCGCGGATGAGCGCGGGCTATACGTTGTGAGGGCCAATAGGCGAGGGAATGTTTGGCCAGTGACAAGTGACAGGAGGCAAGTGATGCGTGAGGGGATAACCGCGAGCCACCAGGTGTGACGAGCGAAAGGAGAACTCAGATGGAGACCACCGCAGGCCTGGTTTCACGGGCCGTGCTCAAGGCGATTGCAGACCGGTTGCGCGAGCGATACGGCGCGGAGCGGGTGCTGGTGTACGGATCGGTCGCGCGTGGCGAACCGACCGAACACAGCGATATTGATCTCTTGGTGATTGCCCCGACCAAGGAGCGGTTTTATGAGCGCATGGGGTCGGTGCTGGCCCTTGTGAGAGACATCAGTCACGGGATTCCTCTTGCGCCGATCGTGCTGACCCCTGAGGAGTTGACAACTCGCTTGGCTCGTGGGGATCAGTTCGTGGCGGAGATTGTTCGGACCGGGGTGGAATTGTGAAGGAGCGACCGGATTCCCCCTACGCAGAGGATTGGTTGAAGATCGCTCGTCGGGACTGGCATCGGATGCACGTCATGCTGGCCGATGGGGATGCGGATGGAGCCGGGTTCTTCTTGCAACAAGCCCTGGAGAAATATCTGAAGGCCTTCCTGCTCAGCCATGGGTGGAAATTGAAGAAGGTCCATACGTTGCAAAGCCTCCTCGACGAAGCCACCGCGTTCGCGCCGGTGGCATCTCTGCGCTCGGTCTGCGAACGGGTGTCCGGATTCTACATCGGCGAACGCTATCCCAGCGTCGGGGCAGAGGGACTGCAACTCGAAGACATCCGGCGTGAATTGCCGGAAGCCTGGTTGCTGATCACCAAGTTATTTCCGGATGAGCGTCTGGAATAGCCCTGCCATTCCGCCCACTTCGGCCTGGGGCAGTTTGCGCCGGCGGATGATTCGTGAGGGGTGAGGAGTAAGTGGGGAGAAACGTGACGCGTGGCACGTGACAGGTGCGTCACCCTCACCTCGCCCCTCTCGATTGACCCGTTGCATTCTGGAGAGCAACTGGTGCCCCGGGAGAGGGGAATCACAAGGGGCCACGGACAATCTCCTGGTAGTGGGGGGACGAGACAGTGTTGAGGGACGCGTGATGGGTGACCAGTGACGCGTAAGGGTGTGAGGGGGAAGACAAGAGGCGAGGGCATGGAGGAAACGGCGCGGTCTCTGGACTGGCGGCGGATCGAAGTCATGGACGAAGCGATGGCTGAGGTGTTGCGTCGAAAGACGCCGAGCGAACGCTTGGCGATCGGGTTCGGGTTGTGGCGATCGGCACGAAAGCTCTTGCGAGGGCAGTTGGCGTCGCTGCATCCGGAGTGGGATGCCCAACGGCTTGAACGGGAAGTCGCGCGGAGGCTCTCACATGGAGCTGTATGACCTGCTGGCTCAGGTGGTGGGGACCTTCGAGCGGCTTCGGATTCCGTATCTGGTAACCGGCTCGGTCGCCTCCATGGCGTACGGCGAGCCGCGATTGACCAATGACATCGATGTGGTGGCCGGGATTCGGGAGACCGACATTCCTGGTCTCTTGGCCGCCTTTCCTGCCGGTGATTTTTATCTCAGCGAGGACGCGATTCGTGAGGCGATCCAGAGGCAGGGGCAGTTCAACATCATTCATCCCGGCTCCGGGTTAAAGGTCGATGTGATTGTTCGGAAGGACACCCCGTTCGATCGCAGTCGGTTTGCACGGACTCGTATTGTGCGTCCAGCGGAATCTTATGCGGCGGCCTTTGCCTCGGCGGAGGACGTCATTATCAAGAAAATGGAATATTACCGCGAGGGCGGCTCGGAAAAACACCTGCGAGACATCACGGGCATGTTGAAGGTCAGCAGAGACGAAATCGATCAGACCTATATTGCAGAGTGGGCCGACCGCTTGGGGCTGCGCGATATTTGGGACATGATCAAGCGGCGGTTGGGGAAGCAGGGATAGGCGAGCCACGCCGGCCTCGAGCGATTCGTGTCTGTCCGCCGGGCCTAAGCGAGGACGCTCGCGGTCAGGCTCGGCACAGGCAGGCCGCGGGGGAAGAGACGGCGAGTGATGGGTGATGAGTGATGCGTGAGGGGTGATCGGCGATGTTCACCCTCACCCCGTCCTCTCCATCACCCGGTGCTGTGACCCATTGCAACGGGGAGCAATGGGTGCCCCGAGTCGCGGGTTCCCGGGGCGAGGCAAATCGGAGGGCGGCCTTGGGCCGCTTGTGGCGACAAAGGAGACGATGATGGCGGACAATCAGACTTCATTGTTCGACGCCGGCAGTGACAAGCGGCGGACTTCCGGCGACCTTGTCCTGCGCGCGCAGCCGAACCGGCCGCTGACCAAGGCACAACGCACGTTCAACCGGCTTGTGGGCAAGATTGAAGCGTTGCGGACCAGGTTGGCTCGCGAAACGCACCGACTGGATGTCGCGCTCGCCTATTATGCGTAGCACGTGCACCCGCGGCGGCAGAGACTCGCGGCTTTGCGCAAGGACCTTCTTCGCGCACTGTCGCCGTTTCTCGACGGCCCGCGCCTGCTGCGCAAGCATGAGCGGAAGGTACTCGAAGTCATCATCGCGGACCACTTGGACGCGCTGGTGCAAGCGGAGGGCTCGCTGGTCGACGGCGATCTTCGGGCGCTCTTCGAGCGGGTGCATCGGATCAGCTTCGACCGCGCTGAACGAGAAGGATTCGAGGCGGTGCGCTCGATGATGGAGGAGGCGTTCGGCGAATTCAACATCGATGTGGATTTATCCGACATCCGGCCGGATGCGGGCGAGGAGGCGCTCGCCGCCAAAGCGGCCGAGATGGCGGACCGAATCCGACGGCGGGTCGACGAAGAGGCCGGCACGACCGCCCGGGCCGACCGTCCCAAATCGAAGCGGCAATCGGCGAAGGAGATGCGGATCAAGCAGGCGGAGGAGATCCGCAAGAAGAGCCTCGCGACTATCTACCGGCAACTTGCGAAGGTGCTGCACCCCGACCTCGAGCCCGATCCTGAGCGGAAACAGCGCAAGGTCGCTCTGATGCAGGAGCTAACCACCGCCTACCACAACAACGATCTGCACAGCCTCCTTCGTCTGGAATTGGCGTGGCTCCAGCGGGAAGAAGGCGACGTCGAGCGACTGACCGACGAGAAGCTGGCTGTCTACAATCAGGTGCTCAAGGAGCAAGCAGACGAACTCCGGTGGGAGCTTGACGAGTTGCCGTACCATCCCCGTTATCAGCCGGTCATGGTCGAGAACGGGCCGTTCGGGATCCTTGTCCAAACAGACGGTCCGGCGGAGGCGTGGCGGCTGGATCGGATGATTGCGGGCATGGAGGCAGAGCTGGCGCGGCTGCAGAGGGACGACGCGATTGCGGAGGTACGCAGCGCCATCCAGAGGTTCAGGGCCGCAAGTTAGGGCCGGTAAGGAAGAGCCTGCACGCCCGCATTATTCATGAACGCTTCTGCTGCCTTGGCCCATTGCAACAGCAGGGCAATGGGCGCCCCGATACGCTGCTGGGCACCCATTGCCTTCCCGGAGCAAGGGGTCCCCGGCATGCTCGCCCCTCAGTCGGTCGACATACTGACCACCCGTTGCACGAAGCCTGGCAACGGGTACCCGGTATGCCTCCCTTCCTCGTGGCTGCGCTTGGGGGCACCCATTGCTCTTCTTGCTGCAATGGGTCTAGCACAACGCGTCTGCCGGGTACCCGTTGCTTTGGCCCATTGCTTTGCCAACCGCAATGGGCCAAAGCAACGGGTGCAATGCGACGAATCGTCATGAATAATGCGGGCTAGGGATGTGTCACGGCAGAGAGGACACAGAGGTTACGGGAGCAGGTCGGCGACGGCGACCGAGGCCGAAGGGGCGGCGAGCGGAGAGACGCGCTCGGCAGGATTCAGCGTCGTGGATGAACGGTACGAGCCGGGCTGGCCGGGCAGCGTCACCGGGTCCCGGTACACCTCCAGGCAGCGCTCCGTGAGGTTGACGATCCAGTATTCCGGGATACCGGCGCGGGCGTAGATGCGGGCTTTCCGGTCACGGTCAAGCGCTAGCGTCGTGTCGGCGACTTCGACAACAAGAAGAGCCGTTCGGGGATGCTCTTTCAGATACTTGTCGGGATTGCCCGGTACCGCAGCGAGATCCGGTTCGGGTTCCGAGTCAGGGTCGATGATCACCGGCATTTGCACACGGACCCAGACGTGTGGACCGTACAGGCGTTCGAGGGCACGCTGCGTTTTTCCGATGGCCACAGCATGAGGGCTGGTTTGGGGAGTCATGGTGACGATGTCTCCCTCAATAAGCTGGACGCGCTCCTCCGGATCGAGAACTCCTGCTCCGGCCAAGCGGTCATATTCCTGGCGGGTCCATCGTTTGGTCTGGACGGCAGGTGCGGACATCGTCGGCCTCGCATCAGCTTGGCGGAAGTCTAGCAAACCGGACGACCGATCACAAGCGATCGGCCCCGTTCTTTGATAACTGAATAGCGAAAGGAGTGGTGATATGAGCGAGGAAGCCGGTGACACACCTCTCTCGGTGACGGAAGAGCCGCTTCTTCCGGTGCGGATGCTGAACGAGTTCGCGTACTGCCCACGCCTGGCCTATCTGGAATGGGTGCAGAGCGAGTTTGCCGACAGCGCCGATACGGTGGAGGGGCGGTTCCACCACCGGCGGGTCGATGTCGCTCCAAAGCGGCCGGTGGGGACTGGCTCCGGCGAAGCGGGTGCCTGTCCCCCTGATGAGGATGAAGACACGGTCATCCATCAGCGCTCGGTCTGGCTGTCGTCGGAACGATTGGGACTGACGGCGAGGATCGATCTGGTGGAGGGTGTGGGGACGACCGTCTCGCCGGTGGACTACAAGCGGGGCAAGCGGCCGCATGTGGACAAGGGCGCGTGGGAGCCGGAACGGGTGCAGTTGTGCGCGCAAGGGTTGATCCTGCGGGACAACGGCTTGGAGTGCGACGGCGGGTTTCTCTACTTTGTCGGGTCGCGGGAGCGGGTAGCGATCACGTTCGATCAGGCCCTGATCGACCGCACCTTGGAATTGATCGGCGGCATGCGCGGGATGGCACGAAGCGGCGCGGTGCCGCCTCCGCTCGTGGACAGTCCGAAGTGTCCACGCTGTTCCTTGGTCCGCATCTGTCTGCCGGATGAGATCGGCTGGTTGCGGCAGGAGCATGCGGATGACGCACAGGCGGCCTCGACGCTGCGGCGTCTTCTTCCGGCGCGGGACGATGCGCTGCCGCTCTATGTGCAACAGCCCGGCGCGCGCGTGAAGAAGGATGGGGAGTGTTTGAAAGTCGTCGATCACGATGAGGTGCTGGCGGAAGCCAGGCTGGTGGAAGTTTCCCATCTGGTGCTGTTCGGTTACGTTCAGGTCAGCACGCAAGCCGTGCAGGAATTGTGTAAACGAGAGATTCCCATTTCGTACCTATCCAGCGGCGGGTGGTTTTACGGGCTCACCACCGGTCTGATGCACAAGAACGTCGAATTGCGGCGGCGGCAGTATGCCGCCGCGATGGATCAACGGTTCTGTCTCCGCCTTGCGTCACGGTTGGTGCAGGCGAAGATTGCGAACTGCCGGACAATCTTACGGCGCAATCACATGGCGGCGCCGGAGACGGTGTTGCAGGATCTGAAGCGCGATCTTCAGCGTGCCGGTCACGCGCAGTCGCTGGAGGAGCTGTTAGGCATTGAAGGAGCCGCCGGGCGTCGGTACTTTGCCGAATTCAGGGGCATGCTCAAGGCGGACGGGGCGCCGCCGGAATTCGATTTCGAGGGGCGGAACCGCCGACCGCCGAAGGACCCCGTGAATGCGCTCCTCTCTCTGGCCTATGCGATGCTGACCCGCGAGTGGACGGTGACCCTCCACGCGGTCGAGCTGGACCCCTTTCTCGGGTTCTATCATCAGTCGCGCTACGGGCGTCCGGCCTTGGCGTTGGATCTGATGGAAGAATTTCGTCCGTTGATCGCCGATTCCGTGGTACTGACGGCGATTAACAACGGCGAGGTGCAAGCGAAGGACTTCATTCGGCGTATGGGAAGCGTCGCGCTGACGACAGAGGGCCGCCGGCGTTTTATTGAGACCTACGAGCGGCGGATGAGTCAGGAGATTACGCATCCGGTCTTCGGCTATCAAGTGAGTTATCGTCGTATTCTGGAGGTGCAGGCCCGTCTGTTCGGACGGTATCTGCTCGGCGAGATCCCGAACTATCCGTCGTTTACGACCCGGTGAGCCATGGGGCGCTCGGGACTGACCCCCCTTCCCCGCCTCTGCGCGCGGGGTCCGTTCCCGGAGATGTGGGTGAGCGATGCGACGTTTGTACATCGTCACGTATGATATCTGCGATCCTAAGCGACTCAGGCGGGTGTTCAAGACGATGAAGGGGTTCGGCGCGCATTTGCAGCTTTCGGTCTTTCAGTGCGATCTCCCGGAGATCGATGTCATCAAGATGAAAGCCGCGCTGGTCGAACTGATCAATCATCAGGAAGACCATGTGCTCATCGTCGACCTGGGTCCGACGGAGGGACGACCGATTAAGAGCATCGAATCGCTGGGCAAGGGTTTCACGCAGGTGGAGCGGCAGGCGCAAGTGGTGTGAACGATTGTTTGCCGTGCAACGCGAGCGGTGGTGTGCCGGTGGAAACCCTGGAAGTGCTCGCGACGATGGAACCGCTTGCGTTGTCGGGGCGGCAGCAATGAGAGGAGGTGAGACAAGTGCATTTCGTAGAGACACTCCTGCTTGAAAGCGGAGGTGCTCGCACTGTGCGCCAAAACGTGCAGAAAAACATGCACATCAACGAGAGCTGATTCCGCGGCAGCAATGCCGCGGCCCCATTGAAGCGATCCGGACTCGCAGCGCTATCTGTGCGAGGCGATCGAGATTCCGCGGCAGCAATGCCGCGGCCCCATTGAAGCTTTGTTGCGCCCATGGCCACCTTTGCGAATGCCGCCGGATTCCGCGGCAGCAATGCCGCGGCCCCATTGAAGCGGCGAGACGGTGGGCACGCCGCTGGAGGGCTCCGGGATTCCGCGGCAGCAATGCCGCGGCCCCATTGAAGCTGCCTGGCTGGCGCGGCGACGGCGACGCTCTCCGCCGGATTCCGCGGCACCAATGCCGCGGCCCCATTGAAGCCCCGGCGGCAATGTCAATATCGTTGGTGGGATCAGTGATTCCGCGGCAGCAATGCCGCGGCCCCATTGAAGCGACTTGGTGTCCGGCAGGATCGCGCGGCACGTCGCGGGATTCCGCGGCAGCAATGCCGCGGCCCCATTGAAGGATGCCCTTCGCCGTGCCAAGTATCATGCATCACGCAGATTCCGTGGGAAGGATGAAAAGGGGTCGGGAGTCTTTATTGGCGAGCCTGTCGCGGATTCTTTCACCAAAGCGGTGATGATTTTTTTATAAAAAGACTCCCGACTCTCTTTCCCACGGACCGACCCTCTTTTCCCCGGACCCTTCTTTTCCCCGTAGAGGCAGTGGTGGCGACACGAAGGCCGCGCCCTTACTGGACGATTCGAAGGTTTCGTGGTGCCTCAGGCGGCGTGGTGTCGCCTGAGCTACCCTCCAGATCGTGCACCGAGGTGGCCATGATGAAGTCGTCGAGGTAGGTCGTGGAGTCGTACTGATTCGTGGTCGTCGGCATGCGGAATTGCCGGTGGCCACTGCGACCGGCCTCAGACGTGGGCCATGCGAACAAGGCCCCTTGGATCGTCGTTACCCCGCCGATCCACTCGGCGCGTTTGGTCCATGTGGATTCGCCACTTCGTCTGGCCCAGAGTTCATAGGCCCCTTGCGGTCCAGACGTATCAAGATGAATTCGGACGTCATACCAAATGCCCGGCAGGAAGGCTTGCTGGGTGAGGTTCTCGAAGAGCTTGTCTGCGTTCCACGAACTGGCGTAGCTGTTGTTGGCCCGGGGAGGGCGCAGAAGAAAGAACCACCCTCCGGGCGGAGCTTGGACCTCGCCGTCACCGTCGCGGCCTGTGCGCGCATTGCTGCTCTGAACAGCCGACAGCCAGCTGTGATGCTCACCTGTGCCCGGACACGGATAAAAGGTCCGGCACGGATAGTTCCATTTTGACGAGTGCCAGCGACTCTCCGGTGTCACGTACATTCTGAACTGAAACCAGACATTCGCCGGGACGGTTCCCAAAGGAGAACTCTCGCTTCCAATCCCTATCCAGTAATCGGTTTGCGAGTAAGTCCACCCCGGCGGAGGCGGCACGGTGGAGGGCAGCGCTTCCAGGGTCAGCACGCGCGAGTTGCGCTGGATATCGGGTTGCGTATAGAGATAACCACCGCCGCGCTGGAAATAGGAGTTGTTGGCCTTCACGTCGATCCACCCCGCCGCCCGAAACGGGAGTTCGACATTCGTGGCGTTGCGGTCGGCGACATACTCGAAGGTGTCTTGAAAAATGACGACGGCCTGGCTGGTTTCCTCCAGGTAAAGCATGCTGCTGATGGCAAGCAGCAGGATACGGTAGCGGGACCAAGGCCCAGGTTCATGTCTCGTTTTCCTCATGGTATTCCGTCCGTGGTCAGGGGCCCCTCGAGGGTGGCCCCTCACGAGCCAATGGTGCATGGATCGGGCCAGCCCGCTTCGTGCTCATTAATCTGTCTGGTCTGTGCTCGCTATCCGACCCGCAGACCATTCAGGACCGGCTGGTTTTGCAATTGGGGCGTCCTTTGCTTGGTATCCAAAGGAGGGAGGATTTGGACATTGGCGAAAATTGTGGTGGGCCTGTTGGCCTCAACCTACAGCGTTGGAAAAGAAAGAGCGGGAGCACTACTGTCAAAGACAAGATGAGGTCGTCGAAACGTCGTCGAAAAGGGGTCGGGAGTCTTTGTTTACGAGCCTTTCGGGCGTTCCCGGGGCCGGAGTGTCGATTCCATGGCAAACCGCTTCACCATCCGCCGCACCCACCCCTCGTCGCCGAAGGGGCGCCCCCGTTGCACACTGAGACGCAGGGCGTCCAATTCCGATGCGCCCTGAGGCCGATTCACCCGCGCCACCCAGTCCCGAGGCCGATCGACTGGCCAGTCGCTGAGCCACATCGTCAACTTGCCGTCTCCCTGATCTCGTCGCCAGAGGCTCGACCACCGCCAGTCCTCCGCCCGCTTGACGAGCTTCGCCCGCAGCGCATTGCGCTCGACATAGCGCGCGACCATCAGGAAATGCTCATCGGTCTGCACCGGAAACGATTTGAAGCGGCCTTGATAGACCGGGCCGGTCCCGGCGGTGTGATGGTGGGCATGCCAGCGTTGGGTATGCGTAACCGTGATCCACCGCAGGACCTCCGAGAGTTCCCCGTCATGTCGAGGCCAGAGGAGGAGATGCCAGGAAGAATAAAAAGGGGTCGGGAGTCTTTGTGTTGATAGGCAGACCGTTAAGACTCCCGACCCCTTTTTATTTTCCGCATTGAAGCCCAGTGAGCAGCAACTTCGTGACTTTGCCAGGAGGGTGTCATTCCGCGGCACCAATGCCGCGGCCCCATTGAAGCGTATTGTCCACGGTAATCGATCCAGCCGAGGGTGAATTCCGCGGCACCAATGCCGCGGCCCCATCGAAGTGAGGAGTATCGGACCAATGAGGGTAGGGACGCAAAGGGCGGCGTTGCGAATCTGATGAGGGTATCTGGTCAACGGCTCTAAGGAAAGGAAGGAGGATTGACAAGGAAGAACTCGGATTTACTCTATTATTCCGATTTTCGGCTGCTGTGGGGCCGGTTCGTCTGATCGGAAAACAAGGCGAGGTTGACAGACACCATGCGTATCGCCCAGATTGCGCCGCTAATCGAAAGCGTGCCTCCCAAGCTCTATGGAGGGACTGAACGGGTTGTGGCCTATCTGACCGAAGCCTTGGTCGACTTGGGCCATCACGTGACATTATTTGCGAGCGGGGATTCGTGCACCCGCGCGCGGCTGATTTCGACCGTGCCGCGCGCCTTGCGGCTGAACCCTGTCGCCATTCCGCAGCTTTATACGCTCGCCATGATCGAGCGCGTCCGGCAGTTGGCGCACGAATTCGATATCCTGCATTTCCACGAGGTCGATTTCCTCCATTTTCCGGTGTTCCGATCCCAACGGCTCCGCACGATCACGACCTTCCACGGCCGACTGGATTTGCCGGATCTCAATGTGCTGGCCCAAGTGTTCCCCGATATGCCCGTCGTGTCGATTTCACATGCCCAACGCACGTCCTTGCCGAGCTTGTGCTGGTGCGGCACGGTCTACCATGGTCTGCCTCGTGATCTGTTAGCCCTCAGCACCGAGCCGAAGGGATACCTGGCGTTTCTCGGACGGATCTCTCCAGAAAAAGGCCCCGATACCGCGATTCGGATTGCACGCCGCGCTGGCTTGCCCTTGCGTATCGCGGCCAAGGTCGATCGCGTCGATCAGCCGTATTTCGACGAGATCATCAGGCCGCTGCTCAAAGAACCGGGCGTCGAGTTCATCGGCGAGATCGGCGAAGCGGAGAAGGCCGCGTTTTTGGGCGGCGCTGTGGCGTTACTGTTTCCGATCGATTGGCCCGAGCCATTCGGGTTGGTCATGATCGAGGCGATGGCTTGCGGGACGCCGGTTGTGGCCTTTCGCCGCGGCTCCGTTCCCGAGATCTTGGAAGATGGCGTGTCCGGGTTTCTCGTCGAGAACGAAAAAGAAGCCGTGGACTGTCTCGACCGGATTTCGGCGCTGGATCGCCGAGTCATTCGCGGAGAGTTCGAGCGACGGTTTACGGCCGAACGGATGGCAAGGGACTACGTGCGACTGTACCGGCGGCAACTCCAGAAGAAGAAAAAGGGACGGGAGTCGACGTGCCAGGAAGAATAAAAAGAAGAATAGAACGAGAGAATAAAAAGGGGTCGGGAGTCTTTGTGTTGATAGGCGGACCGTTAAGACTCCCGACCCCTTTTTATTCTTCAAGCCGTTCCAGTACCTGATTCCGCGGCAGCAATGCCGCGGCCCCATTGAAGCCGGCAGGCGATCACCGGGGCGCAGGCGCTCGACGTGGATTCCGCGGCAGCAATGCCGCGGCCCCATTGAAGCTCTCGCCGCGCGGCCGGAGCGGCGACGCGCTGATCCGCGAGCATCTGCTCAATCAGATGGAGGTGGTCGAGCGCGCGCTGGTCAGGCGGCGCCGCCGCCCCAAAGAGGAAAGCGCATGAGCCCCGCCGTCGATCCGCGCCTGGACGCCCTGACCGCCTGGTGCCGCCTTACGCCCGAGGATCGCGCGCTGCTGCACGAGCTGGCCTTGGTGCTCGCGGCGGGGAACTCCGCCGTGCGCGCCCTCTTGCGGTTGCAGCTCCATGCGTTGCAAGATGCGGTGACGGGCCAGCGGCATTTTCAGCTCCGCGGCCAGGTGTAGCGGATCCGCCGCCGCGACGACGGGACGGTGGAGATTCTGCCGATCGAGTGAGGGAGGTCATCATGCTGCGATATTGGATGGTGTTGATCGGACTCGCATGGCTCGGCGGCTGCGCGCCCGCTACGGACGAGAGCACGCTGCGCATCCAGGACCGTCCCAGCGTGCAGGCCCGCCTGCGGCAGCTACACGAGCGGTTCCGCGAGGAGGAGCGCCGCGAGGCGCATCCGTGCAATCGCGTCGAGCTGCGCGGCGTGGACGACGCGACCTATCGCGGCTGTCGGCTGTATCACGCGTGGGGATGCGCCGCGTGCCACGGTCCGCTCGGCCGCGGCGACGGGGATTCCCCCTACATGTCGCAGATGCGCCCGCGCCCGACCGATCTGACGAATTCATCCGCGCTCCGCTATTGGTCCGACGCCGAGCGCCTGCAGGTGATCCGCGACGGGATCCTCGGGACCGCCATGCCCGCGTATCGCGAGCATCTCACCGAGCCGCAGCTGCGGAATCTGCGCGCGCTTTTGCCCTACCTCGATTGGCTGCGCACGTATGGACATCGGATCGGCACGTAAGCCGCGGGACCGCGGTGTCGTGGGCTACGCATCTTTCTTTGTTTTGCTCCTCGCCGCTTGCGCGGGATTCCGCGGCAGCAATGCCGCGGCCCCATTGAAGCGGCGTAAACGGGATTGGGTCGAGAAAAGGGGTCGAGAATAGAAAAGGGGTCGGAGAATAGAAAAGAGGTCGGGAGTCTTTGTTTTGATAGGTGGATCCCTTTAAGACTCCCGACCCCTTTTTTATCGACCCCTTTTTTATTCGGCCTTTTCCCCTTTGCGGCCGTGATCCTCCCGGCTCCCCAGCCGAGGTCCACCGAGGGACCCCGTCAGATGTACCGCGAGTTCCTGCAACTCCAACTGGAGACCGCGAACGGCGTCTTCTTCAAGTCCCCCGCAGGAGGCGAATCGCTGGAATGCGCTGAGCCGGGTGTTCAGCTTTCCTGCCCCGAGCGGCCGCTGAGTGGGCCACGGTGTGACTGCCTCCGTGCGCAGCGACTTCATCTGACACGCCGATTGGAGGGTGAACCATGGTCTGATGGCGATCTGGGGCCGGAATCTCACATGGACCAAGAGAAGCATTGACAAGCGTGACCTTTGCCTTCATTTATTTGTGTTAGGCCTTAGCGCGCATAAGTCATGAGGGTTCGTCACGAAACCGTTGAGACGCCACACGTTGGACCCATTGCATGGAAAAGAGCAATGGGTGCCCCCAAGCACAGCCGCGAGGGAGGAAGGCATACTTGCGACAGTATGTCGACCGCCCGAGCGGGGTGGTGTCCCTCTTCTCGTGGAAAATTAAAAGGCGTATCCTCCCGGCACCACGACAACCGGCCCTGGGGAGGGCCGAAACCAGAGGAGGA
>FWPU01007125.1_pt1 | contig 12920 bp, 13 predicted proteins | sample 2228361 | NCBI WGS metagenome assembly FWPU01 (sample SAMEA103939777, study PRJEB20133) | metagenome | reverse complement strand
CCCGCCGAAAACGCTTTCAGCAAAGTAGACGAGCCCGAGGCCGCCGTTGAACAAAACCAGTGCAACCGCGAGCAGCGCGGCTTTTTTTCCAGTAATTTTTTTTGCGAACAAAAAAAACGATAGCACTGCAAGCACTCCCGCGACGAGGGAGGGGACGAGAAGCGAGTCCCTGAAGCCGAACCCGGTTTTCGCCAGTGCGGCGCTGAGGAAGTCAACAAGGAAATGATAGTTGAGGCGCTGGCCAGCAAAAACAGGGTTTTCCAGAGGAAAGTTGTCTCCATACGCCATTGACGCAGTGACCGTTGCATGGAACGCGAGATCCCCCCACGTGCTTCCCCCGGAATACAGTCCATCCTGTTTCGGCTCAAGATAATGGGTTGAAAACAAGTAGCCGAAGAAAATTGTTGAAAAAATAGCGAGGGCAGTGAATTCCTTTAAAGCAATTGGGCGGAGATGCTTTTGTTTGGCTGAGAGAAAAAAGGAAGCTATTGCGAAGAAAACTGTTGTCGCGCCGATTACTGTCTGGGTAAACCCGAGCGCGAGGGACGCGGAGAAGAGAACGAATGAAGCGCCGAGCAAGCCAATCGTGCCTCCGAAAACAATTTGTTCCTCGAGCGACTCAACCGCATCCAGTTTCCGCACAACCCAGGCGCCGAACGCGAGCGCGGCGGCGAGGAAAAGAATTCCGAGAATCATTTAACCAACCCAAAAAATCCTGTGAATCCACTCAATCGCTTTTGAAGCGCCCAGGCCAGCCAACACGATGAGCGGCTGTTGGAGGTAGACGAGGAACCGGTCCATGAACACCCTGAGGCCAATCAAGTCGTTTTTAACCAACACGATTCCAACTGCCAGGAGCGCCAGGACAAACAACTCCGGCTTGAAGTCGTGTTTTCTAAAAACTTTTTTGGACAAAAAAACCGTGCCCACAACCGTTCCCAGGAATCCTAGGACTGGCACGACCAAACCGGTTTTTTCCCAGAAAAAACCCCACTCCAAGACGTTTCCCTCGTGGTGCTTGAACTGAGCCAGTTCCCAGAACGCGATTGTTCCACTCATTGAAAAATGCCATGCAAGATATGTTACTGTTCCCGCAAGCCAGCACGCGAGCGCGAGCAAGAACTTGTCGCCAACCCTTTCCATTCTCATCAGATTCAGTGCAGCTCCGGCGACTCCGTAAGCAAACGCTCCTCCGACGAAAAACAACGCGGCTTCCTGGTGCACGAGGCTCACGGCAACCGAGGACAGGAGCGCGGGCAGCCGGAGGCCCTTGAAAACCAGGAGGAACGCGATGGGCAGGAGAGCGAGCCCCATGGCCTGGGGAAGCGGCCTGACAGTGTAAATGAGGAGTTCCGCGGGCAGGGAGGCAAGGAAGGCAGAAAAAACGCCGGCGGGTGCTCCAAACAGCCTGTGGCCGAGGGCGAAAAAACCAAGCGGCACCAGGAGAGCGAATATCATGACGATGAAGCGGTTGATGAAGTCAAAATCCCACGACGTGAGCCAAGCCATTTCAGCCACAAACGCGCGGTAAACGGGAACATACAGGTTCGGAACCCCTCCCCCGTAAGAGTAATCCTCCAAGGGGTAAGTCCCTTTTTCCACGAAGTGCCTGGCCGAAGCAACATGCACGCCAGTGTTCCCGAAAGTTGGGGCGACGAACTCGTCGAAAACCATTGAATGCGAGTAGAGGGAAAGAATGATGGCGGCTGCGAGCGGAGCCCAGGGCCACAGGAAACGCTTTGCGTCCAATCACTTCACCCTGAATATTTTCGTCCTGTTTTCGAAAACCAGTTCAAAGAACCTGGTGTCAAAGAATTTATCCTCGTTCGCGTACTTCCAGGAAAACCCGGCGAACAACTGCCTGTTCGGAACCCAAACCCACTTTGCACCGTGCTTCTTCGCCAGCCTCCAGGCCTCTTCCGAGCTGTTCGAGTCATAGAGCCTGTCGATGTCCGCCATTTTCTCGACGACGTCGGGCACTATCGCCCAGTCCCCTCCCTCGGTCCCTTCCCTCAACGCCCTTCCCATCAAGAGTTCCCCGCCGAAGATGTCTGTAACAAACACTTCGCGCTCGACAGTATTTCGCTTCACCCACTCCACCGCCGCAAGTTCCTCCCTGGTGACAACCGGGTTCATCCACGGCCGCGCCTTTTCAACCGCCGAACCCAGGTCCGCGTACGAGAAGTAAGCAATGACTAGCAATGCCGCGGTGACGAAAACAACTGGCGCCAGGCGCATGAGTGGGTTTAAAGAAAAGACATTTATAATAAACAGGGTTTTTGAATGACTGCGCTGGCCGCGTCTTCGGTGAAAAAAGTTTTTGAAGAAATCGCCGGAGAATGGGCGGAGTACCGCAAGGAGCCATCACCAGTCCTCTCCTACTTCATTTCCCTAACGCCCCGCGGCGCGACTGCCCTCGACGCCGGGTGCGGGAACGGGAGGAACACCGTCGAGATAGCCAAAAAGGCGGGGCTCGTTTACGGAGTGGATTTTTCAAAAAAAATGCTTGAACACGCGCGCGCCCTGGCTGCAAAAAACAATGCGACTGAAAAAACCGTATTCATTGAGGGAGACGTGCGTCGCCTGCCCCTGCGCGCGGAAGCAGTTGAGGCAGTATTCTCACTCGCTGCGCTTCACCACCTTGAAACTCCCGAAGACAGGATGGCGGCGTTCAGGGAAATGGCGCGCGTGTTGAAGAAAAGAGGAAAAGCTTTTCTGGCAGTGTGGAATAAGCGCCAGAAAAAGTTCGAGAATGTGCGGGGAAGCGATGCGCTCGTGTCGTGGAAAACCAGGGACGGAAGGGTCCTGAAGCGCTTTTACCACTTCTTCGAGCCCGGGGAAATCGTTTCACTCGCGCGGGCAGCCGGGTTTTCTGTCAGAGAGGTTTTTTACGAAAAAAACGGGAAGAAATGCGGCGGCGTGGGTGCGGCAAACATGTGCGCCGTCTTGGAAAAATTATAACGCGGTGGAAAGCACGCCAAGAAACCTATTTTAAGAAGCAGGCAAAGCCAAGGATAGAGGATATTGTTTTCTGGGCCGCAATAGTTGTTCTATTGTTTTAGGTGGTTGGAAAAACCACTGGAATCATTCGTTCTCCTGTACTAATAGAAATGATTCCTTACCTTTCACTAGCCTTTGGCGCAGGGGCGTTTTACCAAAAAGTTTCGCAACTGTTCCTCGAAGTGGAAAAACTGTTGAAGAAAACCGAAAAATTTGAGCAAGCCATCTTGGAAATCAATGCAAGGCGCGAGGAAAGGCGCGGAAAATACAAGCGCAGGTAACTATTTTTTCTTGAGCACGACGAACAAGTGGTCGATTTCGTATGGAGCGATGTCGATTTTTTCCACCACCTCGAAGTGCTGCCTGAGCTCGCCAATGACTCGTGCGTAAACTTCTTTAGGGTTCTTGACAGTTGAAATGCACCGCGCCTTGATGGCGATGGCGGCTGGCGAGCCGGGTTTCAGGAACCTCGAAGCGTTTTCCGAAAGTATCCTCGCCTGCTCCCGGGCAGCGACGTCTTCGTAAACAACATCCACTCCACCCACTTCCTTTTCGTATTTTTCCGGCAGCCTGGCGTCGGCAAGGACGGGAATCATGTTCTCCCTTGATTCGCACACCGCCAGCAAGTCCCTCATCGCCCTGGCAGAGAACTCCACGCAATAAACCAAGCCGTTTTCCCCAACGATGTCGGAGACGTGGGAAGCGGTTGTTCCAGTGGCTGCGCCCAAGTAAAGCACCTTGTCCCCTGGCTTTATCGGCATGCTCCCGAGGCCCTTGGCAATTGCTGCAGCCAGTTTGCTCCTCTTCGGGTCCCACAAGCGATACTCGTCTCCACGGATTTTTTTCACGACCTCGCCGTAAACCGTTTTTCCAGGCGCAAGGCTCTTCGTAGCCAGCTTTCCCTCGACGCGGTAAACGCCTGGAAAAACTTGTTTCAGTTCCATAAAGCCATCTCCTACTCCAGAAAAGAAGCCTTTAATTCAGGCAGTTCAAGCAGCGCGGCTCTTCCATGGAACAGCGGGGGAACCTTGAGCACCAGCGTTTTTCCAATCCATTCAGTCCCCTGGGTTTCGTGCGCGTGGCCGCACACCACTGCCCTGGGCTGCCTTTGTTCAACGATTTCCCTAACCGCCCTGCTGCCGATGTGTGTCCCTCCGCCAATGTCGTCCGCCTTCGTTCCGTGCGGGGGCGCGTGGGACAAGAGAATGGTTTCGGGTCCGACAATGCTTTCAAGCAAGTCCTTTATTTCCTTTTCCGCGTACTCGACAGGGGTGTTGAGGGGCGAGCGCACGCCGCCCCCGAGTCCGGCAAATTCAAACCCGCGCCAATTTATTTTTTTTCCATGAATGCCTATCCCCTTTTTCTCCACCCACTCGGCGACTTCCTGCGAGTCCATGTTGCCGTGCACCGCGAAAACCTTGAAGCCGGTTTTTTCAATCGCGTCAAAGAATTTTTCCAAAAAACCAGGCGGTCCGCCGCGGTGAGTAACATCCCCGCCAACCAGCACCAAGTCAGGCTCGCGTTTCAAGAACCTTTCCAGCGCTGCCAGCGCGCTTTCCCTTCCGTGGACGTCTGCAACGCAGAGAACTGTCGGCATGAAGGAAAACGCCGGCCCGAGTTTTTATTCCTATGCGCTCCAGCGCGCCATTCTCCCGCCCCAGTGTGCACTCACGGCAGGCGTGAGGACGCAGTAGTAGTCGGGGCGGCCTGTCCTGAAGCCGCGCAAATTCGTTCTTTTGATCACTCCTCCCTCGTAGCCCTGGAAGTAGTTCGTGCTCTCCACGCTCAGCACCTTCGCGGAATACTGCTAGTTAATTCCGTCACTGGTTTTTGCTTGGACGAGGCAGCCGGCCGGCTTTCCTGGGCACGACGACTCGAGGAGAACCTCTTTTGGAAAAACTGCGCTGCGCGACATTGGCTGTTGTTGAAAAAACGAATGAACCCGTGGTCCTTTGCAACAGGTTCGTGTTCCTCCTCCTGTAAACAGTGGCAAAAAACGTTTGGTTGGCATACGCCTTGAAATAATTCAGCATCTTGTCCAGCGCGCTCTGGTCGCAGAAGGCGCCGGCGCAGCACCAGTGGTTGGTGCACCAGCTCGCGGGAATAATGTTTGTGGGACTGCTTTCAGTGTACTACTTGGAGTTCGGGTTAGAGTAAGAAGAACCCCTGATTCCTGTCGGCTTGTCCCTGTCCGCCAGCGAGAGCGAATACCACGTTCCGTTGGACGGGTTGAATACGGTCAGCGCCTTTCCCGAAGCAGTTGGCACGAGGACTTTGGTCGATAGAAGAGACGGGGGAATGCTCGCCCTTATTTTTGCGAAGTCGCTCTTGGACTCTGCAGGCGGCTGGACTGCCTCGGCCTGGCTCGGGACCCTAACGGTGAGTGTTGTTTGGGCGGCTCCCCAGCCGGCGCTCGTCGCTGGCCTTATGGAGAGATTTTCGTCACCGATTTCCACTTCGGCCGGAACCGTGCCTTCGACTGACTCGTTGAACAGCGTGTAATTCGCCGCGTAGAGGAGGGGGTTGCTGGCGGTGACGACGAACTGCTTCTGCGTTCCGAGCCTGGTCATCCAGTCAATCCTGTTCTTTCCGTCGAGCGAAATTAGTCTTGTGAGAATAAAGTAGTTGAACATCGTGTAAAAAAAAGGTAGTCTGCGTCAAAAATTTTCTTGAGCGTCGCCAGCTCGGCGCTTACCTTCAGGATCGTTTGTGTGAGAATGATTGAAGTTGGCACTTTGAGTATGTTCGGGTTGGACAAGTCTATCGAAAAAGTGTTTGTCTGCATCGGGCCTCCCCACTGCCTTGCCTCGAGGCCGGTTACGTCCTGCCAGTCGGTGTAGAGGGTGTACGCGTCGGAGTCAAGTATTTTCAGGGTCAGGTTCGCGGGCTTGTCCACGACGTATGGTTCCCTATAGGCGCACGTGCCGGTCGGGTAGCTCGCAGGATAGCCTTTCCCTCCCCATGCGTAAGTTTGAAGGGTTAGTTGCAACGAATTGTATGGCGCGAGCTCTACGCATTTCCTGAAAGTTAAGCTCTCGTAAGTCTGAAGGGTTAGTTGCAACGAATCGTATGGCGCGAGGTAGAGCTTGTTGCACCAGCTGCCTCCGATTAACAGGAAGAACCAGTCGCCGGAAGCGCAGAGGTACCTGTACGGCCCGCTCGACGCACCCGGGCAACCGTTGAACGACGAGTTTCCCGCACAAACCGCGTCGAAGTAGAATGATGCAGGAATTTTTTTTGTAAGTGCCGTTCACCGTCGCGTTTTCGCCATAGGGAGCGAAAACAGTCCCTCCCTGCGCCCACCCGCAGAACCCGAAGCCGCACAGAATCAGGCCGTACAACAAACACGCTCCCCCGCGGCTTTCAGCGTAGGCGCCGTAGACGGAAACGGTCCAGAACGCGGCCACATTTATGGTACCGTCCAGGTTGTCCGTGATTTCAAACAGCCCGCCGCCCACCCCGACCCCCAGCCACTTGCCCGGCGTGTTTGAAACGTTTATGAATACGCCGCCGCCCCAGTAGAGGCCGAGTCCATACAACCACGGCTGCGCGCACTTTTGGACAATGAACTTCATTCCCGAGAGGTATATTGAGTCTCCGGGAAGTAAGTTGAAGTCACTGCATTTTGGACAAGCAGACCAGTCGTAGATTAACGGGCCGTAAGTCCACGTAGCGAAGCTGGCCCTGGCCATCAGCGCGTCCCCGAAGTTCGTGACATTTGCTTCGAGGAGGAAATAATCGCCTTGCTCGACCCGGAGCGGGTTGTCAACCTTGACTAGTTCGCCGCCGCTATTGTCGTAAAGCTCCCACCAGCCACTGCCCTTCCAGTCGTAGACGTAGCCATAGAAGCTGCCGGCTGGCGCGGTTTCCAAGGAAACGAACTCGCCGGTGCGGTTGTCGAAGAGATAAAGCAGCGTTCCATCCGCCTTGTAGGCTTTTACGTAAACGTTTTTGGGCAGCGGCTGGGCTGCCGCGGTGGATGCGAGCAAAAAACCAAGGCGATGCAGGTGAGGGCGCGGAGAAGCTTCACGTGAAAAAGTAATCTTCTAAGGGTTAAAAAACGCGTGAGGAACTCGGTGAGGCTGCCCGTGGTTTTTTAAACAAAAGAAAACTGATTACACACATGCCCCTGCCCGACTGGCTGAAAAACGTTTACGACGCGCTCGAAAAACAGTGGTACGCACTAGTGGACTGGCTCCAGAGCGCCGGAGTCCCCGTGCGCAAGTATTATGTCGACCCGCTCGAGGCAAGGGGAATAAAGTCGTTTCCAGTCACCGTCGCCGTCATAATAATTCTTCTTCTCCTCCTATGGTGGGTTTTCGCAGCGCCGGCGCCGCCAGGGCCGTTCAAGGTGTTTGTTTATGCGAGCGGGATTGAGGCAGACGGCGCCGAGGTCCAGGTTTATCACGGAAGCGAGTTGATTGACGCCGACCTCACCATCGCTGGCGAAGTCGTGTTCAAAAAACTCCCGGCCGAGCGACTGTTGTTCAAAGTGCGGTACAAGGACTATCCCCTTGAACAAAAAACCGTGGACGTTTCAAAAACAAGTTCCACGAAAGTATTTCTAACAAAGCCAGGAGAACTCGCGGGCACGCCCACGCCCACTGCGAGGCCGCGCGCGCCAACCCCGACGATAAAACCGCAGTTGTTGTGCGGAGCCTTTGGCGGAGGTTGTTGCGAGGGAGGCGATGCGTGCGTGGGCCAGCTCCAGTGCATGGGCGGCGTGTGCGTTGAGCCAACGCGGTGCGGGCCGAATGCAACGATTTGTTTGGACAGGCAGGTTTGCTGTGCAGAAGGAGGTGGTTACTGCGGATTCGCTGGAGAAAACTGTACTCCCGCGGAGTGCGTTCCGCCCTGCAATGCCACTCAATACTGTAATGCCACGAACGTTTCTGCACCGTTCTGCTGGCCAGCTGGAAACGAGACCACGCTCGGCAAGAAGGGGGGTGCGTGCAGGCCAGGCCTTGAAGACCCGTGCGATGCAGGACTCCAGTGTATTGATGGAACTTGTGTTGATGGCGAGAGGTGCGGGCCCGCGAACGAGACTGTATGCGAAGATTTCGCCAGGTGCTGTGGGGACGGTTTCTGTAGGTGGGACTGTGAGACGGTGTGCGAACCACCGTGCGGAGCGAACCAGTACTGCGAGCCGCCCTCTAATTCAACGCTGTGCCAGGAGTGCACGAGCGACTGCAAAACCTGCAGCCCGACCTGCCTCTCCCAGGCATGCCAAGAGGCGCTCATCCAGTCCATGGTTTCTTCGCTCACCGGGTCACTGCAGTTACTTCCCGAAGGAGAACAAGGATATCTTCCGTTCCCAGGCCTTCAGCCAGTCCAAGCACCCGCCCCAAGTGCTTTCACGCTCGCCCCAGAGTGCTCCAACTGCTCGAACGCCTGCGCGGGCTGCGACCCCGAATGTCCTTCGTGCCTTTCCCAGTGCAGGGACTGCGACGCTGGACACTGCGAGTGCGGCCAGCTCGGCGAAGCGTGCTGCGGCTTTGGAGTAGAATGCTCAGGAGAACTCCAGTGTTATGACGGGAAGTGCTCGGAGCCGTGGTTCACTAAAGAAGTTGAATGCACCTGGGATGGAAAAAAATTTTTCTGCAACGTTAATGAAATAATTCTCCAAGTCGACCCAGTGTTCCCTGTGGACGCGGTGCCAGTAACATTTAATTTGACGAGCACAGCCAAGTGCCCGAATCCAGTGATTTTGGTCAAGTACGCCGAGGTCCCTGGATACGCTGGTTCAACGGCTTGCTTCAACACCGACCTTACTCAAGCAGGGGTCCTCATGTTCACTGGAGACGGATACAACGGCTGCCCCATATATGGAACCGGGAATACTTTTCCGAACGTGGATGGAAGAATCATGATGGAGGTTTCCTGTCTTCCGGAAAACGAGTTGGGTATACCCATTAAAATAAGGAGCGTTTCCCGCGAAGCGCTCGTGGCAACACCCACCGCGCTCTCTGGATACTATTCTGCAATGCTCTTCTACATCCTGAACCAGAACCAGATAGCCACGAAAGCAATAACCGCTACGCCAGGCTGATTTCCTGGCCTCATGCGCCGAAGTACTTGAGCCGCCCATTGTCCACAATGGTTGGCGCGATCACGCACTTGACCTCAGGCGCCGCGGAATTGAGGCCGCATAGGGGGAAATTCGGCATCGCCCCGCCGTACCCGTCGAAGCGGTTCGTTCCATCGAGTGACATGAGGTCCGCTGAATAAGTCCATTCCACGCCGTTGCTCGTCTCAGCTTTCAGCACGTACGAAGCCGGCCAGCCGGTTTCCCTGCATTGTTGAGCGCGGTCCGTTGCGCGGAATTCCCCTGGCAGCGAGACGCCGCCGGCGACTTGGGCGGCTGTGGTTAACGAAAACGATCCAGTGGTACTTTTCAACAAGCCGAGGTTCCTTCTCCTGTACACCGTAGCCCAAAACGTTTTATTGGCCTCTGCCTTGAATGCCTCAATCATTTCATTAAAGGCGTTTTGGCTGCAGAAGCCGCTCGTGCAGCACAAGTAGTTTGTGCAGGTAACCGTGAGCACTTCCGCGTCCGCGTTCTCGCCCCACCTCAGGCTCGGGTTGGCGTAGTAGCTGACTGAAGCAAATTTTTGTCCCCGGTCAGCCAAGCTCGCGCTTCTTGGTCCGAACCACGCAGCTGCTACTCCACTCGTCTTGGGCGCGGCCACGGTCCTTGCATGCGAGGGAGTTACAGCCACGCGCAGGACGCCGGCGTCCGTGAGGCGGGCGAGTTCTCCCTCCGGCGGCTGGGCCGCTGCAGTGACTTTTATTTCCCCATACGGGCACAGCGAGCCCGCAGCGTCAATGGCTTGTTCCGGAACGCCCACTCCCATTCTTGCCGAGCCCTCGCCCCACCCGAACTGGTCCGCTTCCCTCACCCCCTCGACCTTGTCCGGAATGAGTGGATTCAACTCCACGCCGCTCGCCTGCGAGGACAGGCTGTAATCAATTTTTTGCGTGGAAAGCGGGTTTCTGAGGATGATGCTAAGCTCCTTGTTTTCTCCCAGTGAGGCAATCAAGTCAGCCTTGCTTTTTTTCCTGTTTCCGACTTCGAAGGCGATTATTCTCCGCGTCTCAAACCTCTCCTCCCGCCCCTGCGGCCAGTACCACGTGAACAACCAGTCCGGGTCGTAAAACGGGTTTATTCTCTTGGTTCCGGTGGTGCCCCAGACTTCAATCCTCGCGCGCGACAAGTCGAACAAGTTTTTTTCACTCATGTTGATTGAAAAATTCACGTACCGGAAATAACAGTCCTGGCTGCTGGGACAATGAGGGTATACCGGCAACGTCGTTCCTGGTTCTGGAACGAGCTTGCTTTCGTTGTACGCAACGTACCCGTCCGGGTCGTAGAGCAAGAGCCTCACCTCTGCCGGAGTGTCGGGCGTCAGGTTCACGTTCTCGGCGTTCCACATCCAGACAGTTATGTTGAGCAAATCATATGGAGCCAAGTAGATTCTCGGCTCCACCCACGGGGCGCCCGCCCACAAGTACACATAGTTTTCACCTGTCTTGAAGCCCCGTTCTTCCCTCCAAGCAAATGGGTAAGTGCCGTTCACCACGTGGTATATTGAGCGGATTCTGCCCATCGGCACGTTTTTGAACTCGTTCTGGACAGTGGCCCACTCTCCTGGTAAAACGAACATGTTGCGCCTGACGCTTCTGGAGTAACGCGCGTCGCCAGTCAGCACTGCGGAATCGACTGTCACGTTAACCGCTCCCAGGGGAAGGGTTCCCTCGTAAGTCAGGTTGGCTGCAATTGTTACGTTAAAAGTCCCGTCCGGGTTCTCCTCGATGTGGTAGGGATACTCGCCGGTCGCGGGATTCTTGAGCATCGTGCCGTTCAACAAAAACCAGTGGCCTGGGTTGGAAACGTTGAGTACGAAGTGCGGCCACAGAACAGCCCAGGGCTGGTAAACGCCAGCGCAGTACACGAATTTTCCAATGCTCTGCACGTGGCCCACGAACGGACAGTGCGGATTGGAATTGCCTCCAGTCAACTGGGGCGGAATGAATGACAGGAGGGGAATTTGCAGGTTGTCGAATTCTTTTGTGGCGCCGGCCAAAAAATTTTGGGGAACTGAAAAACCCCACCACCACCCGTCACGCCCTGGAGTATTGAATATCGGTGAAATAACTGGGAAATACATGCCAGTGCCGTAGTCGGTTCCAATGTTCTTGAGATTTCCGCTGACTATAATGAAGGAGCCGGAATCCACTGGGGGAAGCGCTGGCAGAGGCGCTTTTGGGTAAAAGCCCGTGGCGTTGTAGACTCCGTAAAGTTGTCCCGCGTAATAAATCGAGTGCTCGTTTATACTCTCGTTGTACTCAAGCCTGTAAAACTCGTCGCCGCCTGGTGTCTCGGCCTTGAAAAACAGCCACACCAGTCTAGGCTGCGCTTGAACCAGCGCCGAGAACAGGGCCAGGAGCAGAAAAACGCGGACCGCCGGCGAACCCATGAGGCAATAAAAACATTGTTTTTTAAAAACCAGCCCTTTCTTCAAGCGCCCTTCAAGCGCCTTTTATTTCCCTCAACCGTTTTTCCAAATCCTTTCTGAGCCTGTCTGCAATGAATTTGTGGGTGAAGAAATCAGCTTTCGCCGCAATGGCCAGTTTTGCCGCGAGCGCCCTGGCAATCCTTCCCCTTTCCTTTAACGGCGCGCCGCGCACGAGAGGCGACTGGAAAAGAATCCCGTGCTTGGGAGGCCTGGTTCCTTTTCTCAGGTGCTTGAATAACGCCTTCTCGGCGCCGATGACTTGAATCGTGGAACCAGGCATTTCAGCCAGCCGCTTGAGGCCGCCAGCAATCGTCACCAGCCTCGCGGCCAGCATCGGGTCAGTGAGGTGGGACAGGTTCTTCAACGACTCGCCCGCCTCTTTTTCGATGAACGCCTCTATTTTTTTCCTCGCCGCGAACAATGACTTCACTCCGCCCGCGAGTTCCTTCACCGTTTTTTCGTCGTCTTCGGTGAACGCGGGTCCATAACTGGTTTTTGCTTTTTCCAAAAGCTCCCGCGCCTTCTGGGCCCCAACGGTTTCCACCAGACCCCTTTCGCTGAATTTCTCCTTCGCCCCGAACTCCGAAATAATCGTGCAAGCGGTTTCCTCGTTCTGGGCGTCGAATTCGGGAAAATTTGTTTTAAACCATTCGACGAGCCTCGTGAAGAGAAGGGACTTCGCCGAGTCGAGGTCGTCCAGGCACTTCACTGCCTGCATGAGCTGGATGTCGCGCTGTTCAAAAGCTTTTTTCACCCCGGCCTTGGCTATTTCAATCATTTTCTTTCTTTCAACCATTTCAGCACCGGTGCGCAGTGCATTATTTAAAACACTCTTTATTAAAAAGTTCATGGCGGGCAAGGAGAGTGTGGAAAGGATTGATAAAGTCATTTCGTTGTGCGTGCGCCGCGGAATACTTTTTCCGAACAGCGAAATCTACGGCTCTTTCGCGGGTTTTTTTGACTACGGGCCTGTTGGCGTTGAACTGAAGAGGAACACCGAGGCCAGTTGGTGGAAGCGCTTCGTCCACGACCGAGAAGACGTCGTGGGCATTGATGGAGCCATAATCACTCACCCGACTGTCTGGAAGGCGTCGGGCCACGTTGATGCTTTTGCAGACCTCCTCGTGGAGTGCTCGAAGTGCAAGAACAAGCACCGGGCAGACCACTTGATTGAAAGCGTGCTCGGGGTGCAGGTCGACGGCCTCCCGCCGGAGAGGATAAAGCAGACGATGAGTGAGAAAAAAATCGTGTGCCCTAACTGCAGGGGCCCGCTGACGCCGGCGCGGGCATTCAACCTCATGTTCAAGACATTCGTCGGGGCAGCGGAGGACGAGTCTTCCCAGGCTTTCCTGCGGCCCGAGACAGCCCAAATCATTTTCGCCGACTACAAGGCGGTCATGATCT
>FWPU01011049.1_pt1 | contig 12925 bp, 13 predicted proteins | sample 2228361 | NCBI WGS metagenome assembly FWPU01 (sample SAMEA103939777, study PRJEB20133) | metagenome | reverse complement strand
GCGGACCCATGTGTCCGCCCCTAAGCCATTCTGTTACCAAAATCCTTTGGGGTCGACGGATGTGTCCGCCCCTCAAGCATTCGAGCACGATAATCCTTTGGGGCGGACACGCAGGTCCGCCCCTACACATCAGAAGCCCGCAGAAACCCACCAGCCTGGCCGACAATCAAAAAAGATCATGGCTTTCCTGGAAGCGCAAGTCTCCGCCCCGTTCATAAAGCAGGCGGCATGCCCGCGCTTTCAGGGAACAATCCAGGTTCAGGCTCGATGCGGGCGAGGCGCCGCCTCGCCCCTACAAAACAACGGCCTTGCCTGGTCCGGCTCGTTTCCCCTACAGCACGATCACTTTCACCATGTTGGTGGTGCCGCTTCGACCTACGGGAACTCCCGCCGTGAGCACAATCACATCGCCGGGACGGGCGACTTCCTGATCCAAAGTCCACCGTCTTGCGATGGCGAATAAAGTGTCCGTTTCCTCGCATCGAGGAACCAAAACGGGATAAACACCCCAGGAAAGGGACAGTTGACGCACCGTCGCGGGGGCATGGGTAAAACCCACGATGGGGCTTTTGGGCCGAAGGCGACTGACCAACCGTGCGGTTTCTCCGGAAGCTGTGGAAGCGATGATGGCCGCCGCGTGCAGATCTTTGGCCAACCCGAGAACGGCTTCACTGATAGCTGCGGCCATTCCCGGAATGGTCGCCGAAGTGAACCCGTCCTGATGGGTCGTATCAAACATGTACTTTTCCGCAGCCACGGCGATACGATCCAACATACGCACGGCTTCCACGGGGTAGGATCCCATGGCCGTTTCTTCCGAGAGCATCACAGCATCGGTGCCGTCCAGGACAGCGTTGGCCACATCGGTGGTTTCCGCGCGTGTGGGACGAGGGCTGGACACCATGGAACGCAGCATCTGCGTGGCGGTGATGACGGGTTTGGCTCGATCCCGTGCCGCTTGAATGATTCTTTTTTGAATCACAGGCACTTCATAAAGAGGGGTCTCAACCCCGAGGTCTCCTCGAGCCACCATGACTCCGTCCACTCTATCCAGAATGGCGTCCAGGCGTTCCAGCGCTTGAGGTTTTTCAATCTTGGCAATGACCATGGGTCTGGGATCAGCTGTTTTCAGAATATCCAAAACGGGCGTCACATCCTTTTCGTGGCGAACGAAGGAAAGACCCACGAAATCCACGCCATGTTCCAGACCGAAGAGAAGGTCCTGCCTGTCCTTTTCGGTAAAGGCGGGAATACGCAGGTTACTGGAAGGCAAATTGACACCTTTGTGGGAATGGATGACGCCCCCCACCACCACTTGGCACAACAAGGCTTGCAAATCCTTGTCCAAAACCTGCAGTTCCACCAGACCATCGGCCAGAAGAATCCTGTCACCCCCATTCACATCTTCAAGCAAATAGGGGTACTGCACGGCCAGGGCATCGCCATGCGAGGCGTCTCCGGGACAGAGCCGAACCTTTTCCCCTACCGTCAGAACCCTCTCCCCTTCCGGCAGAACACCCAAACGAATCTTTGGACCCCCAAGATCCTGAAGGATGCCGATTTCTCTACCCTCCGCCGCCGCCACGTCGCGCAAGGCCTGAATGGTCCACGCATGGCTTTCGTGGTCTCCATGGGACAAATTGATACGCGCCACATCCATGCCGGCTCGCACAAGGTCTCGAAGCACATCCTTGCTCTGACTTGCCGGTCCTATGGTACACACGATCTTGGTACGTCGTTCTCTCAGCATGAAATCACCACTCCGATAAAGTCCATAACATTGGTCCGTGTCGGGCCGGTGGTCACCAGGTCCCCAAGCCCTTCAAAAAGGGGATACGCATTGTGAGCGTCCAAAAAGCTGGAAGCATGCCATCCCATGCGGGCCGAACGGATCACCGTGCTGCCGTCTGCAAAGGCCCCGGCCGCATCCGTAGGACCGTCGGTGCCGTCCGTCCCTGCGCTTAGAAGCGTTACCTGGTGCCAGCCGTCCAGAGCCAGGGCCGCCGCCAAAGCCAGTTCTTGATTACGGCCTCCTTTTCCCGGGAAAGGGCCGAGGCTGACGGTGGTTTCTCCGCCGAAAAGAAGGCATGCCGGCGGGGCCACAGGCCTTCCGAACACCGCCACTTCCTTGGCCAAAGCGGCAATGACTTTGGCCACATGGCGAGCTTCCCCTTCCAGGCGTGATGTCAGCACCAGGGTGCGGTAACCCCTGCGAACAGCTTCTTCTTCGGCCGCCTTCAAGGCCGCCGGGTTATTGGCCACGATCGTATGGAAAACCTTTTGGAACACGCGATCGTTGGGTTTCGGTGTTTCCGGGCGTCGTCCTTCCAGACCTTCCTGCAAAACATGCAAGACTTCAGAAGGGATCTTGTCTTTGAGACCGTAGCGCTCCATGACTTCAAAAGCTTCCCGGTATGTGGAAAGATCCGGAGCCGTCGGGCCTGAAGCAATCACATCCAAGGGATCACCGATCACATCCGAGACCAGGAGTGTCACCACACGGGCGGGAGCTGCAGCACGGGCCAGGCCGCCTCCCTTGAATCGCGACAGGTGTTTTCGCACCGCATTGACCTCATGAATCGTGGCTCCTGCTCCCAAGAGCAGTTCCGTGGTTTTCTGTTTGTGCTCTAAGGTCACAGGGGGCACAGGAGCCGGTGTCAAGGCGCTGCCACCTCCGGAAAAGGCTGCCACAATCAAATCGTCTGTCCCGGCCTGGGAGGCCAAATGCAGCAGTTCCTCCGTGGCCCTCACTCCCGCCGCATCTGGAACGGGATGCGCCGCCTCCAAAACCCTCACTCTTTCTAAAGGCACACCGTGGCCGTATTTGACCACGATCACCCCTTGAGTGAGATAGGATTCAAGCAGGTCTTCCAGCGCTTTGGCCATGGGGGCCGTGCCCTTGCCGGCCCCCAGCACAAAAACGCGCCGATACCGCTCCAGATCCAACTCCTGACCATCGATGACAAGGCGGGTGCCATGTCGGTGCATGTGTCGCCGAACCGCCTCTTCGGGATCCACGGCCGTAAGAGCGGCCCGAAAAACAGCCAGAAGATCTTCTCGAGCCTTGGAATCCATTCTTGCCTCGCCTATGAAAAAAGATTAGGAAAAAGCTTTGTCAGCTCATGGATCGCTCTACCAGTGCCTTTTCATGTGCTAAGGAGGCCGTTTATGGAACTTGCACCAGAGATGTTCAAACGCTTTTTCCCTCTGCCCGTCACGGTGCTTACCACCGTGAACCAGGAAGGAACACCCAACGCCGCTCCGTACAGCTGTGTGATGCCCATCTTGAGGCCTCTGCCCTTGATTGCCGTCGCCTCTGCGCTGCCTCGAGACACCTTGCGTAATATTCGAGAAACCGGAGAGTTCGTCGTTAACGTTATGGGAAAGCCGTCTTTTCGAGAAGCTATGCGCACGGCCCGACCCTATCCCTACGGAGTGAACGAACTGGAAAAAGTGGGTCTGGAAACCATGCCGGCAAAACGAGTGAAGCCACCTCGTATCGCGGCAGCCATCGGTTGGATCGAAGCTGCTTTGAAACGGGAACTGACCGATGAGCGTTATGCGTTGCTTGTCGGGCGTATCGTGTGTTCGGAAATCAACGACCGCTACCTCGTCGATGGAAAGCTCACGGAACATCCCCTGACACTTCTCATGCCTCATTTCCACACCCTCGGGGATGTGGTGCTCAACCGCGACGATCTCGAAAAGGATCTGACCATTCCATGACCGATATCGTTTTTAAACCCATCGGCATTGTTCGCACCCAGGCAGCTTCCGTCCCCCGTCACTGGACTGTCTCCGACGTTGAAGGCACCCTGTGCATCGACGAAACCTATCAGGAAGGGCTCAGGGACATTCAACCCGGTCAAAAAATCATTGTCTTGTTTCATTTCCATAAAAGTCAACCCTTTTCGAATCAGGACCTCATTCAGAAGCCACCCCATCGTAACCAATACATGGGCGTCTTCAGCACCTGTTCTCCTCGACGTCCCAACCCCATTGGGCTTTCCGTGGTGGAAGTGTTGGATATTCAGGGATCTAAGCTTCGCGTGAAAGGCATCGACATGCTGGATGGAACCCCCATCCTGGACCTCAAACCCTGGATCGTTCCGGATTCCTAAAAGGTGATTGTGATGGCTCAAGAAATGACACCATTAGACGCCCCAATGCTGACACGTCTTCTTGACGGTGTGCCCATGCTTCCGGACACGGCTTTCACCGTCATGGACATGATGCAGAGGCCAGGTACGGAACCCAAAGTACTGGCCGCCGTGGTGGCCCAAGATCCAGGACTCACCCTGCAGACCCTGCATCTATGCAATTCCCCTTTTTATTCTCTGCCCGTGGAAGTCACTTCCATCGAACACGCCGTGCGTCTGCTGGGATTACAGACGGTGTGCGGCATCGTCATGGCCGCCTATGTTCATGGACTCATGGCGCGCTATTCCGGTGAAGGAGCCAGATTGTGGCTCAAAGGAGCCCGTCAGCATGTGATGCGCGTGGCGGATTGTGCCCAGTTCTTGGCTGTGCACGCTTCTTTGGGCATCGGCAAAAGCGAAGCCTGGACCCTGGGACTTTTGCACGACATAGGGAAACTGGTCCTGGCCCAGCTGGATGCACGAACGGCTCAAGCCGTGGAGGAGGGTACCTCCGCCCAGAACATGTCCTTGGTGGATGCCGAGTGGCAAGTGTTGGGAACGGATCATGCCGAGACGGGATTTCTTTTGGCTCAACGCTGGAGTCTTCCCGACATGATCGCCCATGCGCTGCGATGGCACCATCGCCCTGAAAGAAGTGAAGAAACGGCGGCGCTTCTTTTGTTCTTGGCCGATACTCTGGCCCAGGTCGCCGAAGGTCGAAAGTCATGGGAGGCTCTTCTGGAAGACACTTACACACTGAACCTGGTGCACGATCGACTTGGGCTGGATTCCGATGGCTTTTGCGCGCTGGCTCAAACATGGCTGCAAAGCCCCAAAAGCCGTTGAAAAGTCTTCGAGCCTCGGCTATGTGAAAGGGTCAGTTCTGATAAAAGCCAAGGGCCATTTTTGCTGAAGGATAAGGGGACATGGTGGAAAGAACAAAACCATCCAAGAAACGAAAAACTGAACAATTGGCACCCCATGAAGAACCCAAAGCGGCGCAGGTTCAGGAATCGGAAAACATTGAGATGCCCGCTTCCACTGCGGAAGAACCAGAAAAACCCAAACGCCATTTCGATATCGCCATTTTTTCGGGCTGGTGCAAAGGCTGCGGCATATGTGCCGCCTTTTGTCCTCGAGAATGCATCGAAATGGGCGAAGACGGCAGTCCCGTGATCAAGGATGCCGACCGCTGTACCGGCTGTGGGTTTTGTGAAATCCACTGCCCGGACTTTGCCATCAGTGTCCGGGCTCGCAAGGTGGCCTCCAGTGACGAAGCCGATTAGGGAGACAAAGATCGTGAGTGGTGCAACTATTTCGGGAAAACAAGTGCTGCTGCAAGGCAATGAAGCCGTGGTGGAAGGCGCTCTGGCTGCCGGATGCACATTCTTTGCCGGTTATCCCATCACACCGGCTACAGAAATCAGTGAAGTCATGTCCATGAAGCTTCCCGCCATGGGTGGCACCTTCATTCAAATGGAAGACGAAATCGCCAGTATGGGAGCCATCATCGGAGCTTCCCTTGCCGGGGCCAAGTCCATGACGGCCACAAGTGGCCCGGGATTTTCCCTGATGCAGGAAAACCTGGGATTCGCTTGCGTGGCCGAAGTGCCTTGCGTGGTGGTCAATGTGATGCGCGGAGGTCCCAGTACGGGGTTACCCACCAACGTGGCCCAGGGTGATGTGATGCAGGCTCGATGGGGCACCCACGGGGATCATCCCATTATTGTCCTGGCCGTTTCCAGCACAAAGGACTGCTTCGACATCACCGTCAAAGCCTTCAATCTGGCGGAAAAATACCGTACGCCGGTGATTATTCTATCCGATGAAGTGGTCGCCCATACGCGGGAAAAGATTCGAATTCCTCACCCGGAAGAAATCGAGGTGGTGGACCGTATCCGACCCAATATGCCACCGGAATGGTATATCCCCTACGAAGACAACAGCCGCGGAGTGCCGCCCATGGGCATTTTTGGGGACGGGTACCGATACCATGTGACAGGTCTGATTCACGATGTGCGTGGATTCCCCACTCAAAGGGCCGATGAAATCGTGCCTTTTCTGACACGCATTCATCGAAAGATTTCCCAGAACTTTTTCGACATTCTCATGGTGGAAACGGAACAGGACGAAGATGCGGAAATTCTTGTGATCGCCTATGGATCGGTGGCACGGTCGGCACGTCGAGCGGTCAGAGAAGCCCGAAAGCGCGGTGTGCGGGCGGGTTTGGTGCAACTGATCACCCTATGGCCTTTTCCTCGTCAGATTTTGGAACCTTACCTGAAACGGGTGAGAGCCGTTCTGGTGCCGGAACTGAACATGGGTCAGGTGTCTCGGGAAGTGAAAAGAATCAATCAGGGCATAACCCGCGTGGAGACCCTGAACCGTATCGATGGAAATCTTATCACGCCCGAGGAAATCCTGACGCGTCTTCTTAAGATTTAAACCAGCGCGGTCAAGGATTCGTAACCGAAAGAATGTGAGGCAATCCATGGCTGAAGTGACCAAACTCATTCATAAATACCTTCGCCACGACAAGAAATTTCCCCACGTGTGGTGCCCGGGATGCGGTAACGGTATCCTTTTGGGGGCGTTGATTCGAGCCATCGATCGCACGGGGTATGAAAAAGACGATATCGTGCTGGTTTCCGGCATCGGATGTGCGGGAAGGTTACCGGTCTACGTGGACTTCAACACCTTGCACACCACCCACGGGCGAGCCCTCACCTTTGCCACGGGGGTGAAGCTGGCCAATCCACGGCTTCAAGTGATTGTCATCATGGGAGACGGGGATGCGACGGCCATCGGAGGGAACCACTTTATTCATGCGGCACGACGCAATCTGAATCTGACGGCCATCATCGTCAATAATAACATCTACGGCATGACCGGGGGGCAATACTCCCCCACCACGCCTTACGGAGCTCTGGCCACAACGGCCGTGTACAGACATATCGAACAGTCTTTTTCCATCGCCGAACTGGCTGTGACGGCCGGAGCGAGCCTGGTGGCGCGAGGCACCGTCTACCACGCCACCATGCTGGATCGGCTTATTGAACAGGCCATTCGCAAGAGAGGCTTTTCCGTGGTGGAAGTGATCAGTCATTGCCATACTCAATATGGGCGGCGCAATAAATTGGGAGGCGCTGTGGACATGTTGCGCTGGCAGAAAGAAAATGCGGTGCGAGTGGAAAAGGCCGCGGAAATGAGTCAAGAAGAACTGGCCGGAAAATTCACCATCGGTGTTCTGGTGGATCGAGATCTGCCGATCTACACGGAAGAATACCGAAAGATTCGCGAAGCCGCTCGAAGCCGCATGGGTGTCATGAAATAGGATCTAAGAAACAAAAAAGACGGAAGGAACACCGATGGGGTACCGATATGAAGTGCGTTTAAGCGGCTCTGGAGGGCAAGGGCTGATCATGGCCGGAATCATATTGGCGGAAGCCGCCGGCATCTATGACGGCAAATTCGTGTGTCAGACCCAGAGTTACGGGCCGGAAGCTCGAGGTGGGGCCAGCAAGTCGGAGGTGGTCATCAGCGATGAGGAGATCGATTACCCCAAGGCCATCAAACCGGACGTGCTTTTGGCCATGAACCAGAAATCCTGTGATGCTTATTTTTTTGACCTAAAGCCCGACGGAATTCTTATTGTGGACAGCACCTTTGTGAAACAGGTGCCCACCACGCGGGCCGTCTCCATTCCCTTTACTCAGATCGCTCGATCGGAATTGAAGAAAGAAATGACCGCCAACATTATCGCTCTAGGAGCCTTGGCCGTGCTGACACGGTGCGTGTCCCTGAGTTCTCTGGAAGCGGCGGTGTTGGCTCGGGTGCCCTCGGGGACCGAGGAGCTCAACAAAAAGGCCCTGGAAGCCGGCATCAACGCGGCGAAAAGTCATTTGAAAGGAATTTAGAACGCCCATGAGAATCCTTCTGACGAACGACGACGGCATCTTCGCCAAGGGCATCGAAGCTCTGCACGAAGCCTTGAGCCGTTACCACGATGTTTATGTGATTGCCCCGGAAACGGAACGCAGCGCCGTCGGCCATGCCATCACCTTTCTGGATCCTTTGCTGGTTAAGCCGGTCAAGCGTAACGGAGCTTTCTTCGGCTACGCCTGCACGGGAACTCCGGCTGATTGCGTCAAACTGGGCATCTGCGAACTCATGCGCCCTCTTCCCGATGTGGTGGTTTCAGGAATCAACCTGGGAGCCAACGTGGGAATCAATGTGCTTTATTCCGGAACAGTTTCGGCCGCCACCGAAGGGGCTATTCTAGGATTTCCGGCCATAGCCGTTTCCATCGACTCCTTTGAACCCCAGGACTTTTCAGGAGCCACCGGTGCGGTGCTGCATCTTCTTTCCATTATCGAAAACCGCGGCCTTCCCCGCGGTGTCTGCCTCAATGTCAATGTGCCCAACCTTTCTTCCAAGGATATTCGAGGCATGCGTATCACTCATCAAGGCCGCCTGATCTACCAGGAAAACTATGAACGCCGCATCGACCCTCGAAACCGCGTCTACTACTGGTTGACGGGATCGGTTCAGGAGGTTGAAAACAGCCCGGATGCCGACGTGCAAGCCTTGGCCGACGGCTACATTTCCATTACGCCCATTCAGCATGACCTCACCCATCACGCCATGCTGGCGGAACTCAAACGCTGGGGTCTGGACGACTCGGCAAAGCGCCTGCACCTGGCAGCATCTCGAAAATGAAACCGGGATTTTTCCCTTGCCCCACAAAGCCCAAAGTGGTATGAAGCCTGCGTTTCGTCGGTTGCGCGCCCGTAGCTCAGCTGGATAGAGTGCCGGACTACGAATCCGTAGGTCGCAGGTTCGAATCCTGCCGGGCGCACCAGAAAAATCAAGGGCTTAGCTCACCAGGCTAAGTCCTTTTTTTGTGGTTGCGCATAGGTTGGGCAACGTTGTCTGTGGCGTTCGGCGGCGAAAGGATCTGCTGCAACCGCCTCACTCTCGTGCTTGCCGTCCCTTTGGTGCATGATCTCCGAAAAACGAAAGGAGGCCATCCATGAACCAAAGGGATGGCAAGTACGAGAGCAAACATTTGGAACAGTGGCGTGCCCGAATGGCTTCATGGCAAGTCAGCGGGCTCACTCAGGCGGCTTCTTGCCGAAAGCACGGTTTGACAGAGAGCCGGTTCCGTTACTGGAAACGGCGAATCAAGGAATCGGGAAATGCTCCGCCGCTGCTGGAGAAGGTGCCAAAAATGCTTTCTACTCCTCCAAGCTCATGTTTTCGCGCCTGCGTTCCCCGCTTTGGCGAACCTTCAGCACAGATTCCCCTTTGCGTCGATATTCGGACTGTAGCTATTTGATCGAACCTGGATGCCAACCGATTGCCTTTGCAATTTGACTGGCGGAAAGCCCCAGGGCAGCTCTAAGCCAAAGACACTAAATTCTCTGAAATTCAGATTTGTCTTGGGCTTCTTTCAGCCTCTTGGGCAATGATTCGAGGGCTCCTTCCGGCAACGGCTTTCTTCTCCTCATACTTCTCCCTCTGAACCAGAATCTTTGTTTCAGGAGCCTTCACGTTAGGTGACTACGTCATGAAAATTGGCATAAGGCGTCACCCCTCAAGGATCAGGTCTCCTTTGTCGCAATTTAAATGGACGGTCGCCTAACCTGGTTCTCCTTTTTTCAAACTCGCGAGGGAGATCGAAACATGTAGATCGCCCAACCAAGAGTGTCGCACCCCCAGCGCAGATATGCCGTCCTTCCCTTACCCACACGCTCAACCACCTCCTTCAAGTCCGGATCCTCGGGATGGCTGCGAGCGTACTCGGATGTGGCAAACCACTGAAGGCCTTCATACTGGTCCCAGTCGTCCTTGCTGCTCACGACAGTGTAGACCAATTCCATTCCTCGCCGCTCTCCGGCTTCGGCATTGGAGACATGGGTTCCAAAATCGCTCCGCGAGCACCCCAGCACCTCGAGATACTCCTCTGCAGGTTCCCGGCGCCAGTACGGCTCTCCCACGATCACCCAGCCGCCGAGCTTCACCATGTTCTGCAACGCTTCAAGAGTCCTGGCATATCCCCCAAAGATCCAACTAGCACCGATACACGAGGCCAAATCCAGGCTGTTTTCATTGTCCGGTTTAAAATCCGCACCATCCAACTGGACGAAGGTGATACCTGCAGCCGGGACCCGGGCCTCGAGCCTTCTCTTCGCTTCCGCTATGAAGAAGGGCGAAATATCGATCCCTACACCATGAACGTGGTAGGTTTCAGCCAGCCGAATCAAGAACTCACCCTTGCCACATGCAATGTCAACCACCTGCCCATGAGTCGGAAGACGCACAAGTTTCACGAGGTGCGCCAACTTTTCCTCACTCATGGGATTACATAGTAGATGCTCACGGTGAGTAATGTCGTAGAACTTCAGCATATCCATACTTATAAGTCCCTCCTTGGCATAATAGTATATTGCATGTCACCTATACCTTGACGTGTTGTGTTTACCGCTAAACACAGTAAGAATGTTATTATTTCAGGTATTCACACCTTTACACACAATACGGAAGCCGCTTTATTCCAGCGGGTCGTCCAATCCCTTGCGGGCACTGAAATGTTTGTAAAAATAAGGAATGAGAGACACCACCACAACCAAGAGCCCCCCGAGGATGAAGCCGGGAGAGATTCTTCCTTGGATCACGTCCAAGAGGGAGCTGGAAAAGATGATGTAGGCCGCACAACCCGGCAGCATGCAGACAAAGCTGGTCACGGCGTAATGCCAAAACTTGATTTTGGTCAGTCCAAAGGCGTAGTTCAGAAGATTAAATGGGAAGGCTGGAATCAGGCGTGTGAAAGCCACCACCTTCCAACCATGCTTTTCCACCGCTTCATCCAGACGTCGCCAGCGTGGATTTGTGAGCTTGGATTCAATCCAATCGCGGGCTAGATATCGGGAAACCACAAAGGCCATGCACGCACCGATGGTGGCTGAAATGATGGCATAAACAATTCCCCAGAAGGGTCCGAAAAGAATGCCCCCCACGATGGTCAGCGGCAAACCCGGAAGAAATAGAACCGGAGCAACGGCGTAGACAGCCATGTAGACAAGAGGAGCCAAGGCTCCATAACCCTCTAGAAGTCCGCGCAGAAGGTCCTGATCCAGATACCGGGTGGCTCCCGTGGCACGGACGGCCAGAACGGCGCTAAAAATCCCGACCAAAACAGCAAGACGTTTCATACGGCCTGATTTTTGAGCCCGTTTCATGCCCGTGATGGTCCTTTCCCGTGTGACGGCCGCCGGAATCGTTTCCTTGAATCGCTTTTTGAGGCGCATGCGGTTCCAGTACGTGAAAGGGGCTTTGGAGACTCGAGTCTTTCCCGCCATGGTCGACACCGGATCGAAAATCACATCCAGCACATGGCTTGCGGGCGTCTTGGGGTTGAGAAACCCCACACAGCCCGCACAGTACGTGATGATGCGCCGGTCAGCCGCTTCAGCTTTTCGGATGTCGCTCCATCTTTCCGACAAGTACGGACTCTGGTGGCGAACAGAACCTCCTTCCCCGCAACAAACGGTTTTTGAGCCGCGATGCGGCATTTCTTCAAGCAGAAGTCCCATGTCCTGGATCAAACGCCGCACCGCCTCTGGGACGCTTTCCTGATCACGAACACCGCAAGGGTCATGCACCGTCACCACGCCGGAAAAGGGCGCGCCGTTCAGACTTGCGCCTTCGGCCAGCACTTCGTAGACGGTCCTGACCCGCAAGGGTTCCCCATATTGGCGGAAAATTTTGTGGCAGCTTGGGCAAGCCACCAAAACCTCCTGAACCCCATTGGCCAGCAGGAAATTTTTCATTTCTTCAAACATGGTGAAAAAATGGTCCCGAAGTCCCAGATCATGGGAGATTTTCGTGCAGCAGTCGAGAACGATTCCAAGGCTCGGAAGACTTTTTTGAAGGTAATCGAAAAGAGTCAATGTCGTTTCGGGGCGGGTCCCGGGAAGGCTGCAGCCTGGAAAAAACACCGTGTGGCATCCATCAGGCAGGGCGTAATAGCTGTAGCGTTTAGAAATACCCCTTCTTTCATAAGCGAGAAGGCTTCGATGTTTCGAGTAGGCGCCATCAAATCGCCTCATGGTTTCTTCGCGCATTCTGAGAAAAAGAAGGCTAGGATTTACCCCTGCGGGGCAAACGGCTTTGCAGAGTTCACAAAGGCTGCATGCAAAGGGCATCTTCAGGTGCGCTTTGTCTTTTGGGTCGTAGGCATCGGCGATTTCTTTGGGTTTCCCGTACTTTTGCAGGAACGCGCACTCCTTTTGGCATAAGGTGCAGTTGATGCAGGACAGGGAGGTACGCTGAAGTTCTTCCTGTAAAGCTTCATGGACCGGAAGATGTGAGAAATCTCGGGGGTTTTGTGAAGGGCGCTTCGCCGTTGTGCTCCCTAGGTTCTGTTTGCGTTCCTTGTTGGGTTTTTTCTTGGGTTCGTTGTTGCTATTGCCCCTAGCTTCGCGCCCTGAATCGTTCTGAGGTTCCTCGATGGTTTCCTTCCGGGGCTTGCGTTTGCTTTTCCTCATCGCTTATCTTTCCCTCAAATGCTTGACGATGGAGGTCAATCCGTTTGAGGCTTCATCTTTTTTCAAACGCGCCTGCTCTTTATGATTAGCTTAACGCCCCACAGTTCATCCCACAAGATCTCGGCCGGCTTTTTGATTTCCCTTGCACCCTCGTAAGGGCGGACCGATGTGTCCGCCCCTCATATTCTCCAACTCCGGGCGTTTTAGCGCGGGCACATAGGTCTGCCCCTACACGGG
>FWPU01011048.1_pt1 | contig 12926 bp, 10 predicted proteins | sample 2228361 | NCBI WGS metagenome assembly FWPU01 (sample SAMEA103939777, study PRJEB20133) | metagenome | reverse complement strand
GAGCGGGCAGGCAGGATGCCTGCGCTACACTTTTCGGATAGGCTCTAAGCCATTGCGCGATCCCTGTCAAATCGGTTACAATAGAGATGAACGCACAGGAGAGAAAGGAGGTCTGGTGATGGACATTCCCGTACGAGTTCAACAGTTGGCGGAACTTCTGCAAGACAAGGGGTTGACGCCCAAGGGTTACGGTGAAACGGAGGAACACTACGTCATTCAAGTCGCGGACAGCGCGTGATGACAGACGTTTGCGAATCTCCTCGGTGAGGAGAAATCCTACGAAGGTCGTCAACCCGTGGTGGAAGGAACGAACCTCTACTTCCGCAAAGACGGCGAGGCGCAGCAAAGCCCGCTGTGCGCGGAGGCGGAGAAACCGTTGACAATTGAATGATGGAGTTATGGAGTGATGGAGTTATGGAGTGATGTTCGCCCCAATACTCCAATACTCCATCACTCCAATGTTTTAGATATAGCGAGCATCGAACTTCGCGTCGGTGAGTTGATTGCCCGCATCGGCGATAATGCGGCAGAGGGCGCGCATCGTGCCGGTTACAACGGCGTGTGGTCGTTGACGACGACGGATGAAAAGGAGAACCTGTTCGTTCCTGCCGTGGCGGGATTGAACTTTGAGCACATCTTCGATGGGCACGTCGGCAGGCGCGATGTGCTATTTGAGCCGCGCAACGCGCCGATGGAACTGCGACAAATCGCCAACAACGAAGTCGAACTCCACCAGCCGCCCACCCCGTTCTGGCATCTGGAAAGTTGGACGCGGTTCGAACTCGTCGCCCCGCACTTCATTGAGATGACCTTTCGCTGCATCCCCCGCCAGCACACCTACAATCACGGCTACATCGGCTTGTTCTGGGCGAGTTACATCAACGCGCCGGAAAACAAAGCGATCTACTTTTGGGGGCGGCGTGAGGGCGAGCGGTCATCACGCTGGCTGCAACTCTGCACGCAGTATCACGATGATGAATCCACCGTCGTCCACGTCGACGAACCGCAACTGCGACTCAAAATTTCCGACGGTCATCCGCCCATGCTGTTCACGAACTACTCCGCGCTCCGCTACGAAGAACCGCTGATGTTTGGGCGATGGAAGGACAAAGTGTTCGCCGTGATGTTCGACCGCACGGAGGGCCTCCGACTGGCGCACTCTCCATCGGGGGGCGGCGGCACACCCGACGGGCAGGACACGAATCCCGCGTGGGACTGGCAGTTCATCATCCCCAACTACGACGTCAACAAGGAGTACGGCTTCAAAGCCCGCGCCGTTTTCAAGAAGTTCGCGGGGCGGGAGGAGTTGCGGAAGATGTTGAAAGAGTGGAGACCATGATGGCATATTGGAGTCGTGCAGTGGTGGAGTGGAAATTGCCTATTGAAGTCTGACGGGTATTCTGTTATTATGTTGGTAAATCACGTCACGGACACGGTCACGCAGGTCACTGCGCAACTCCACGCACTTTCGCAAGACGGTCAGAATCAACGTCAGTAAGCCCCGGGGTGGATGCCTGACGACGTTCAAGACTGGGCTGAAGTATTGAGCGAAGCGGCGCATCTCCGGTCGGGGCTTCCTGACGTTGCAAAACCTCAGTTTTCAACAGAGGAGGTTCCTATGCAGCGCATCATTCTCAGGCACCTGAGCGGTTCCAAGGCGAACCAGGTCGAAGAGTTTCCCCTCGACCAGTTTAAGGAACTGATCGCCGGACGAGACCCATCGGCGACAGTCAAGTACGACCCCACGCGCGATGATTTGGTCAGTCGTCAGCACGCCAAAATTGCGCCGGACGAGACGGACCCGACGCAGTTTACCGTCGTCGACCTGAACAGCCGCAACGGGACGTACGTGAACAAACAGAGGATTATGGGGTCCGCCCGCATCGCGCCGGGCGACGTCATTCAGTTAGGTCCGGGTGGACCCGAATTTGAGTTTGACCTCGACCCACGCCCCGCCCCACTGGTGCATCCCACCCGCGAAGCTACCGTGAGTCCGGCGACGCGAGTGAGTGACATGCCCGCCGTCACTGCCGCCCCATCGCCGTCCCCGGAGCCTCAGCGCACAACGGTCGGCAAGGCGACGGTGGAGCGGATGATCGCCCAGACGCAAAAGGAAACGCGCAAGTCTATGCTGGGCGTGGTGGGGGGAGTTGTGGCTCTCGTGGTGGTCGTCGCCGCATTTTTGATTTACAGGAGCCAGACTTCAACGTCCAAGTTGGAGGGCGATCTTGGCAAGACCATGACCGAACTCGATAAGATAAAGACGGAAGCCAAGACCGAAATCGGTAAGGCGAAGGAAGAAGCCAAGGAAGAAGCTCTCGAGGAGATGAAGAAGAACGCGCCGATGACGGCGACCGCCATCGCAGAAAAATACTCCGATACCACCGTCTTGATTGAAGCCGGTTGGAAGTTGATTTACACCCAGACGGGCGGGCAAATCTATCACCAATATCTTCCTATGCAACTGAAGGGACAGGATGGACAACCGCAGCAGCAGTGGGTGCCCGCTTACGTCCAAATTGGAAACGCCATCGAACCCGTGCTGACTCTGGAAGGTGGACGCAACAAGCCGATTGGCGGACAGCACAGCGGGTCGGGATTCGTGGTCAGTAGCGACGGGTTCATCCTGACCAACCGCCACGTCGCCGCGACGTGGGAAACTTCTTATCCTCTTCCGCCGGGTATCCTGGTGCAGCCGACCCAACAAGGACTCAAGATCGCAGGCATGGTGGAGCAGCCGCCGCGAGATTGGGTGCCTACCAAAGCCAAATTCATCGGCGGCAAGCCCATTTCCGGGAAGACCGTCGAAGGGAAACACGATTACATGGACGTGATTTTTGCCAAAACTAAAGACCGCATCCCCGCCCGCATCGCGCGCATGTCCGACCAGCACGATGCCACCCTGATTAAGGTGGACATCCCGCGCTCGTTGCACAAGGTCGAACTCTACGACAACTACGACACTATCAAAGTCGGCGACAGCGTTACGATTCTGGGCTACCCCGCGATATCGCCGCCGCGTGTCGCCGGCACGCGCTCGAAAGACCCGTTCAACCCCGAAGCCGAGTTCAAGACGATTGCTGACCCGACCCTGAGCACGGGTAACATCGGCAAGATTCTGCGTGGGCAGGAGACGCCGGGCAAGGATTTGGTGGTGAGCGGATTCGGAGACTCCTACCAGTTGACGACCAACTCCACGGGGGGCGGCAACAGCGGCGGTCCGGTGTTTGACAGTCAGGGACGGGTTATCGCTATCTTTTTTGCGGGTGGCTCGCGAGGCGGCGTGACCATTACCTTTGCCGTGCCGATTCGGTTTGGCATTGAACTGATGGGCGTGTCGCCGGTGACGAAGTAGATTCGTTGTCGAAGTAGCCTGTGCAATCGCGCCGTCAGTTTAGGGCGAGAAATCCCTTTCCGCCGTTTGTGGCGATCACAAGCCACGGCGGAAAAGGATTTCTCGCCCTACGGCGTGCGCTGCTGAATCTGCGCGTCGTGGACACAACCTCCCTCCGCAACTCGTTGATTGGCGAATACCGCCTCGTGGACTTTCTGGGCGAGGGCGGCATGGGGGAGGTTTATCGCGCCATTCACGTCCACGTCGGGCGCGCGGTGGCGGTGAAAGTCCTGAAAAATCCGGGGGACAGTCCGCGCTTCGTGGAACGGTTTCGCAACGAAGCCCGCATCCATTCGCAGTTGCACCATCCCCACATTGCGACGCTCTACGAGTTTTTGGAGTTCAGGGGACGCCCGTGCATCGTCATGGAGTATGTGGACGGGCAGACGCTCTCCGACCGAATTCGGCGGCACGGACGTCTCCCCCCCTCCGAAGCGGTCGCCATCTTTCAAGCCGTTGCCGAGGCCATTCACTACATTCACAGTCACGGCATCATTCACCGCGACATCAAGTCGTCCAACGTCAAAATCAACTCGGAGGGACAGGTCAAACTGCTGGACTTCGGCATCGCCAAATCGCAGTCCACGCCTAATCTGACCGTGACGGGCAACGTGGTTGGCACGCTGCAGTATCTCTCGCCGGAGCAACTCAAAGGCGAACGCGCCGACGCTCGCTCGGACATCTGGGCGTTGGGCGTGTTGCTCTACGAGATGGTCACGGCGCAGTTGCCGTTCGAGGCATCCAGCATCGGCGAACTATACGAAAAGATCAGCAAGGCAGCTTACACGCTGCCGTCCGTGATGAACCCCGCCGTTTCCCGCGATGTGGAAGCCGTCATCGTGCGCTGCCTGAAGAGGAACCCGTCGGACCGTTACCCGTCCGCGCAAGTGCTGCTTCAAGCCCTTGTGCGTTTGACGAAACCGGAACAGGGCGAGAGATCCGTAGAAACGCCCTTCCGCTCAAAAAGCCTGTGGCTCCTCGTCGCAGCCGTCGTCCTTGTGTTTCTTGCCGCCATCGGCTTTTTCAAAAGGAAGCCGCCGCTAAAGGATGGGACCATTGTGCTACCGCCGTCCGAGCAACGTTCGACGCCGCGCGTGAAAAAACAATCATCGCCCCAACCGACCATCTCAGAAAGCGGGGAAACGCTGCAAACTGTGACGATTGATGCGGCGGGGGGACAAGCCGAAGTCTACCGCGACGGCGTGCGGGTAGGCACAACGCCCTACCAACTTCAAGCGCGCGTAGGGGAGCACGTTGTCCTCACGCTCAAACGCGAGGGATACGTTGATAAAGTGGTGGAATTTGACGTCATTGAAGGCAGGAAGGAATACATTGACACCCTTGAACGGAAGGAATAGGATTTCGCCACCGAGTAGAATGCGGTGTCTACAACGCCTATACGGAAGTCTGCTGAAGCAGACTTTGAGAGCCGTCTTAGACACCGCATTCTACTCGGTGGTGAAAAAAGAACCGAGAGCATCCCAAACCGCCGTAACGTGGGGAGCAACTATCCATGTGGAACCGCTGGCTCAAACCCAAGAAAAAACCAGCCACGCCGCCGGCTTACGAGTTTGTCGTGAGCGTGCTGACCGACGTCGGCTGTCGCCGTGAATCCAATGAGGACTCTGGCAGATACGTCAAGCCAAGTGACCCGGAACTGCTATCCAACAAGGGCGTGTTGGTCATTGTCGCCGACGGCATGGGCGGACACGCAGCGGGCGAAGTGGCGAGTCGCATGGCGGTTGACGTTATCAGTCGCACGTATTACGATGATAAGGCGGACGCGCCCATCGCTTTGAAGAGAGCGTTTGAGAAAGCCAATCGCGCGATTTATGAACAATCGCGCAAGGAGGAGACTCTAAAGGGAATGGGGACGACCTGCACCGCGCTCGCGCTGCAAAACAGCTCGGCCTTTTCCGCGCACGTCGGGGACAGCCGACTTTATCTCGTGCGCAACGAGGAAATCTATCAGCAGACCGAAGACCATTCGGCGGTGATGCAGATGGTCAAACGCGGTCTTCTCAGCGTTGAGGAGGCGCGGCGTCATCCTGATAAGAACGTGATTCTGCGGGCGATGGGACGACATCCCGAAGTGGAAGTGGCGACATGGGAAGAGCCTCTGTCCGTCCGCGACGGAGATCAGTTCCTTCTGTGTTCCGACGGACTGCACGACCTTGTGGGGGACGAGGAAATGAAGCAGGCGGCGCTTGAAAACGACCCGCATTCCGCCTGCGAAAGTCTGATTGCGCTTGCCAAACAGCGGGGCGGTCACGATAATATCACTGTCGGCATCGTTCAAGTCAAATCCATCAGCGAAGACAAAACCGTGAGTGCGCTCGACACGCGAGAAGTGGAGGCAATACCATGATTGGCAAAAAAGTGCGTGAGTACACAATCACTGCCAAAATTGGCGAGGGCGGGATGGGGCAGGTGTTCCGCGCCGAGGATAACCTGAAGCGGGACGTGGCCATCAAACTCCTCCATCGTGACCTTACACAGGACAGCCAAAAACTCGAACGCTTTCAATCAGAAGCCGTCACGTTGGGGAAACTGAACCATCCCAACATCGCTATCCTTTACACCTTTTTTGAGCATGAGGGCGATTGGTATATGGTCATGGAGTTCGTGGACGGCGAGACGTTTGAGAACCTCATCAAACGTCAGGGCGCGATGCCCGTGCGCCGCGCGCTGGAACTGCTGGATCAGGCGCTGCAAGGGTTGGAGCACGCGCACGCGAAACAGGTCATTCACCGCGACATCAAACCCGGCAACCTGATGCTCAACTCCGCCGGGGTCGTCAAGATTACCGACTTCGGCATTGCGCGCATGTTGGGCACGAAACGCATGACGCAGACGGGAACGCTCATCGGCACCTTAGAATACATCTCCCCCGAGCAGGTCAAGGGCGGCGAACCCGACGAACGTTCGGACATTTACGCGCTGGGCGTGATGTTCTACGAGATGGTGACGGGGCGCGTGCCGTTCAGCAGCACGAGCGATTTTGAGATTATGCGGGCGCACCTTGAGGAGAAGCCCCCGCCGCCGCGCACCCTCCTGCCCGGCTTGCCCGCCGACGTGGAGCGCATCATTCAGAAGGCATTGGAGAAAGACCCGGCGGCGCGATTCCAGACGGCGCGGGACATGCGCGAGATGGTGCGACTGGCGTTGGCGCATCTGCCGGAGGAAACGGTTGCGCCCGAGACACGCATGGCGGAGACGACAACCTTCGGAGGGCGTGCATCCGCGCAGAAAGGGTTCAGTCCAAAACTCCTCGTTGGCGGTGGGGTTGCGGCGGTTATTCTCATCGTCGCGGGCGCGGTTGTGATGGGCGGAGGGAAAAAGCAGGACAACCCAAAGTCGCCTTCTTCAACGCTCAACACGACGGTAACGAACGAGAAAAAGGACAATCCTCCACCGACTTCAACAAGTCATGGTCAGCCCAGCAACATGGCGGCGTCCAATTCTCAGAATGAACCTGCCAAGGACGAGCCGCCGAAAAAAGAGGAGTCGGGGTCGTCGGGCACAGTGACGCCCCCCGCCGTCAATCCCAACGCCGCGCCGGTGGTCGTCAAGAAATTCATTAACGAGAAGATAGATTACAAGACGGAAACTCGACCGACCGACAACCTGCCGCGAGGTCAGCAAAAGGTGAAACAGGCGGGGCAGCCCGGCGTCAAAACAATCACGGTAGAAGTCACCTTGCAAGGCGGGCGCGAAATCTCGCGTCGCACGGTGAGCGCGGAGGTCACCAAGCCGCCCATCAACAAAATCGTGCTGGTCGGCACGGCGGCTCCCAAACGCGCTGCCGCTCCGCCGAAACGCAAAGGCGGGGGCGGTGACGTGCCGCTGCCGCCGAAGTTGGGCGATGACGAACCGCCGCTGCCGCCTTCGATTGGCAGGTGAACGACTTTCTGTTACGATTGCAATGAGGCTATCAACGAATAGAGAACGAATAAACGAATACAACGCCGCCCACAAGGGGCTATGCTACTGCCATTCGTTAATTCGTGACATGTTCGTTGATAGGGAATCTACGAGGCGATGAACGTGAAACGAAGAAGTGCTCTTATCGGCTCATTCGTGTTGAGTTGCCTGCTCACGGCTTGGGCAATGAATGGTTTGCTGGCGCAGACGGCGACCGCGAAATCTCTGGTCAAGCAGACGGAGGCGGCGTTCAACAAGGGCGATTACGAAAAGACCGTGACGCTGTGCAAAAAAGCCGTTGCCGCCGACGCCAAATACGTGCGCGCTTATACATGGCTGGGCACGGCTTACGCGAAACAGAAGAAGGATGATTTGGCGCGGGAGGCATTCAAAAAGGTGCTGTCACTCCAGCCCAAAGGTCCTGACGCTGACCTCGCGAAGGAGGCGTTGAAAAAACTGGAATCGTCCACGCCGCCGGACAAACCCGCCACCGTCACCTGCCCCAATGCGCAGTGCGGCAAAGAGACGGACGCGACAGCGGCGTTCTGCAAATTCTGCGGGACGAAACTGAAGGCAGCAACGCCGACGCCGCCCGCCCCGAGCAACAACAACGCAGTTGTGACCTACGTGCCACTGACCGCTGGCAACCGATGGGTTTACACCAGCAGCACGCAAGCCTTCACGGAAGTGGGCGGCACGCGGCTATCTCTGCAAGACACCAGAGGGACGATCACTGTCGAAATCATCGGACCTTCAGACCAGGTAGCGACGGCTTCCAACGTAATGGTTCAACGCTCCGTCCTGTCGGAGAGCGGCACGGTCGGCGGGCAGTTCAATGCACTGAACATGGTGGAAACGTGGCACCTCGGTTGGGCGGGTGACTGGCTCTCCCTTTATCAGGAAGACATGCAAGAGGACCCCACCGAGGACGCGAAGACTCAGCGATACAGCCCGCCGCTGCGTCTTTTCAAAAAAACGCCGAAGGATGGCGATTCATGGAACGTCGGCGTGCAGCGAGCCGAGAGACTGTCGCTGCCGACGCAGGCGCGCGTTTCTGAGTTTGAAGACGTTACCGTGCCAGCGGGCACGTTCAAGCAGTGCGCCAAACTCATCGTGGAGGTCACCGATCCCCGAGGACAAATCGAAAGCGAAGGGCTTATCTTGAACGTCCGGGGGGGACGCATCGTGGAGACCCGATGGCTTGCGCCGGGCGTGGGCGTCGTCAAAGCGGAACTCACGATGACGATGACCTTGGAACTGATGGGCAACCTGCTGCAGATGCAGCGGACTCATACCCATGCTCTGCAACCGGGCTATCAAGTGGCGAAATAGTCTTGACATCTCGCCACGTTTCTGCGGGAATGATGTCCGTACTGTCGTTGTGCCGTGACAGTACGGATTCTTTTTAGGGGGGTCAAGAAGATGAAACAGAAAAAGGCGATGATGGGCGTCCTTTGGTTGAGTTGTCTGTTTGCTCTGTCAGTGGCATCTGCGCAAAATAGGTCCACTGCCGCAGCGAAGGCTCTGGTCGAGCAGGCGGTGGCAGCGTTCAATAAAGGCGACTACGAAAAGACCGTAACGTTGTGCAAAAAAGCCATCGAGTCTGACCCTAAATACGTGCGGGCTTATACGTGGCTGGGCACTGCCTACGCGAAGCAGGACAAAAAGGATTTGGCGCGCGAGGCGTTCAAGAAAGTGTTGGCACTTCAGCCGAAAGGTCCTGACGCCGACCGCGCCCGCGACGGATTGAAGGCATTGGAGGCGATGGAGAAAAGCGAGTTGCCCGAAACCACTCAGGTCGCAACGATCCCCTGCCCCAAGTGCGGCAAAGCGACGGACGCCAACGGAGCTTTCTGTAAACACTGCGGTACGAAGTTGAAGCCAACCACCGCTGACTCGGAGGTCGCGCGCTTGACGCGAGAGGGCGACCAACTTTACTTCCGACGACAATATGATGAAGCGGAGCAACTGTTCAAACGAGCGATTGGTCTTGACGCGAATTACGCTCCCGCTCACAACGGCATGGGCAACGTGTTCTTTGCGCGTAATAACATGGAGCAGGCGGAGACCGCCTACAAACGCGCCCTCGCCCTTGACCCCAAGCTGGGCTACGTTCACTCAAACCTCGGTAACGTTTACTACAACCAGAAACGCTTCGCCGACGCGGAGGCGTCCTACAAGCAGGCGATTGCGCTCAACTTCAGCGACCCCAATCTTTACAACCGACTGGGGATTATCGCCTTCGACCAGAAGCGCTACGACGACGCCGAGCGCGCCTACAAGCAAGCGGTGGGACTCGATGCCAAGTCGGTTCACGTTCATTACAATCTGGGACTGCTCTACGCCACGCAGGAGCGACACGCGGAGGCGGAAGCCGCCTACAAACAGGCGATTCAGATTGACCCCAATTACGCGCTCGCCCACAACGGTTTGGGCAACGTCTACCTCAACCAGAAGCGTTACGATGACGCGATTCAGGCGTACCGCGAGGCTTTGCGCGTTGACCAGAACGCGCCCGCCTACGTGCGCGAAAACCTCGACCGCGCGCTGAAGGCGAAGAACGACAACGACCCCACCAACGTCGCGTATCAACTCCTCATCCGCAATCGTTTTGCGGAGGCGGAATCCAAAGCGCGACAGGCGATCAGCCAAGACGGGAGCAACGCGAAAGCATACGCCGTGCTGGGCAATGCTTTGATTGAACAGAATCGGGTTCCCGAGGGAGACAGAGAACTGAGCCGCGCCCTCAGCCTTGACCCCAACTGCTCTTTAGCGCACACGGGTTACGGCGTCCTCTACCAAAAGCAGGAGAAATGCTTCGAAGCCGACCGCGCTTACCTCCGCGCCCTCAGCCTCGACCCGAACAACGTTCTGGCTCTCAACAACTTGGGGTTTCACTACTACACTCATGGACGACTCAACGAGGCGGAACGGGAACTTCAACGCGCCATCAAAGCCGACCCGCAACTGTCCATTCCCTTCGCCAATCTGGGCGATTTATACGCTTCCTTGAAGAGGTGGCCAGACGCCGAAACGCACTTCCGCAAGGCGATACAGATTGAGCCGAATTACGCGCACTATCACGGCAGACTGTCCTACGTCCTGTTCTCACAAGGTCGCCGAACCGACGCCCTCAGCGAAGCCCGCGAAGCCAAGCGTCTCGGCTTACGCGACCCCAATTTTTTGCAATGGGCGAACGGGGTTTTCGGGAGGGAGTTGGATTGAAAGTAATGTAAGGAGTTGCCGATGCCTGACAAAATCAAAGTTCTTGTTCTCAGCGGCGGGTTGTATCACCCCTTTGAAAGAACAACGCCGCGACTGGTGGAGCATCTGAACGCTTCGGGCGAGATTGAAGCGATGGCAACCGACGAGTTGGCGGCGTTGGTCTGGGACAATTTGCAGGACTACGACGTGATAGTGTTCAACTGCGTGCGGTGTTGGAGCCGGGAAAACGTAGCAACTCCGGAACCTGTGAAAGACGGCATCCTGCGGCACGTTGAAGCGGGCAAGGGTGTCGTGGCGATTCACGCGGCGGCATTGAACTTTGAGGACTGGCATAGCTACCGTAATATCATCGGCGGGTTCTGGGAGTGGGGCAAATCCTCGCATGGTCCCTACGAGCCGGGCATCCAAATCAAAATCGTCAACCCCGATCATCCCATCACGCGCGGCGTCAATGACTTCGACGTTTACGACGAACTGTATCACACCCTCACCATGACCGCCCACGTGCGCGTGCTGATGACCGCGCTGTGGGAGGGAAAAATTCAGCCCATGGGCTGGACGCACACCTACGGCACAGCGCGGATTCACTACAACGCCCTCGGTCACGGCGTCGAAACCCTGCAAAGCGTGGACCTCATGCGCCTCTACTTGCAGGGCGTGTTATGGGCAGCAGGGAGAGATTGAGTTCATTGGTTTATTGGTTCTCGGTTTGCGCCGTGCCCGACTTGGACATGCCGAAGTAGCCTTGCGGCATCGCCGCACCACAGACGCCTGAGGAGGGAATCATGCACAGAAACTTGAGCGGCTTGTCCGCCGTGTTGCGAAACTGATGTCGCTCGTTCGGCGCGACGAAAATCGCATCGCCCGCTTTGAACGGGTACTCCTCGCCTTTGTCCCACAGCGCGCCTTCGCCGTCAAGGATGAAAACCTCGTGCTCCCACGGATGCTCGTGCAGCGGCGTGCTGCCGCCGGGGGCTAACTCAAACAATCGCATGTAAAAGTTCGGCGCGCCTTCTTTTTCTCCCACCAACCATTTCACCGTCGTTCCACATGCGCCTTGCTCCACCACTTCCGTCGGAACCTCCGACGAGGGACGAACTAACATAACAATCACCTATCCTTTGCAACCTTAGATCACGCGAATTAACGAGGTCGTTAGGTCAACTTCTCCGCCAGCATCTCTGCGACCTTCTCCAACATCTCACGATCCGCCTGAGTGAACGCGCTGGGCACGTCGCTATCCACGTCAATCTCGCCGATGACGACGGAGTCCTCGCCTTCGCGCCGTTTTTTGAAGATGGGGGTGACGATTTCGGATTGAGTTTCGATGGAGCAAGCAATGTAGCGCGGGTCGCTGCTCACGTCCTCCACAATGACCGTCTCCGCCTCGCGCACCGCTGCGCCACAAATGCCTTTGTCCACCGGAATGCGCGTATGCTCCGTCGGACGACCGGTGAAATGCTTGAGAACCAAACTGTCACCGTCCAGCATGTAAATATAGACACCTGTGTAAGTTGGCAACTCGTGGTTGAGCAGCCTGACCACTTTTTCACACGCCGAGTCAAAATCGGGAACCCCCGCTAACGCTTGCTGAATCTTGCTCAACGCTGCACGCCTGTCCAACGCTCATCACCTCGCTTGACTATTATAATGGCGCAAACGCATGGCGTCAAATGCGCGGCTCTGGGTCAATGGCTTGACGCAATTCGTTTGAAAGACGTCGGCTGTCTGACCGTCAAGGGAAAGTGGCGCAAGTTTCTCCCGTTTTCTTGCATCATCCTTATCAAAGGTTACCGAAACAGTTTAGCACACAGCCTCCATGGCTGGGAATCAAAAGTGAGGTTGACGCCCACCCGCGCTTTTAGTATGCTTAGATTCACAACCCAAACGTCAACGGCTTTGAAGGAGAGGAGTAGGCGGGCTACACCACTCAGAGAGGGAAGGTCGGTGGCTGCGAGCCTTCCTGTGTGACGCGCGCCGAAGGTCGCTCCAGAGCCGCAACGCCGAAGGCGAATAGGGAACGGCGGGAAACAACAGCAAACGGTGTGGTTTTTTCGTGCCGTTTTCCGTCGTTGCCCAATTACCCTAAGCGTCGCCGGGCGCGCCCGTTACAGCGCGACGAGTGCCGAAATGAGTCAATGGGGCAATGGGCAATGAACCAGTTGACGAATTGACCCATTTCGGAACCAAGGTGGTACCACGGAGAGCCTCTTCCGTCCTTGCGGCGGGAGGGGCTTTTCTTTTCAGAGGAGTCATTCATGCGCCGTTGGCGCGCCACGCCGCGTGAAAATGGCGGCATGGGATGCCGTCGCCCCCGTCCCCCGCTGGCGGGGGACAGCCCCCGTCAACGGGGGCAGGGGGGCGATAGACCAGTTCGGCATCC
>FWPU01011047.1_pt1 | contig 12926 bp, 11 predicted proteins | sample 2228361 | NCBI WGS metagenome assembly FWPU01 (sample SAMEA103939777, study PRJEB20133) | metagenome | reverse complement strand
AGGCTATTCAAGTTGTTCAGGTTCTGCTACTTGACAAAACTTAGAACATCTTCGTGGTTTTTGGTTCCGGCTTGTCCGGGTTAGGTAGTTAGTTAGTTGGTTAGTGGGTTGGTTGGTTAGTTGGTTGGTTGGCTCGTTCGCCAAAGATGGCTCGCCCGATGCGCACCATTGTCGCTCCTTCCTCCACCGCAATCTCGAAATCGTCGGTCATGCCCATCGAGAGATGCCGCCAATCGTGGTCGGGGAAGCGTTCGCGCAGCGCGTCGCGCAAAGCCCGCAGGCCGGCAAACACGGGGCGCACCGTCTCGGGATCGACGGCGACGGGCGCCATAGTCATCAACCCCTGCACAGCCAGCCCCGGCAACGCCAGGATCTCGGCGACGGCGGCAAAGAACCCCTCGCGTCGCGCCGCGTCCTGCTCCCAACCGTACAGGTCGAAACCGAACTTGGTCTCTTCGCCGGAGACGTTGCACTCCAGGAGCGCCGGCAGCACCTGCCCGGCTGCACGCGCGAAATCGCTTAGCCGGCGGGCAATCTTGAGCCGATCCACGGAGTGCACATAGTCAAAGTGCGCGACGACCTCCCGTGCCTTGCGGCTCTGCACGTGGCCGACCATGTGCCAGGTCGGTCGCGAGCCCGAGAGGGCAGTGTGGACGACAACGATCTTGACCTCTCCCTCCTCGACACGATTCTCGCCGAAATGGCGCACGCCGGCCTGATATGCAGCGACGACCGCCTCCGGCGGAAAAGCCTTGGTTATGGCAACCAGCGTCACCCCGGCAGGGTCTCGCCCGGCTCGCAGCGCTGCCTCGGCGATGCGCTCTTGCACACGCGCCAGATTGCGGGCAATGTCATCTATCCTCGCACTCATTCCCACCCGAAGCGTTTGCGTAGCGTCTCGCGGATTTCGTCCAGCGCCTGCTGGAGATGCGGATAGGCCAGCCAGACCGTCCCCAGGCCAAAGAGTGCGCCGGTGATGAGGCGCAGGTGGACCGTGGTTTCATGCGTAGGAAAACGGGCGTAGAAAAAGTTGATGAGGTAGGAGAGCCACTGATAGCCGCCGTCTATCAGCATCGGCAGGGCCAGGAGCGCGTACCCCCACAAGTTGAGAGGGCGCACCTTGATCCCCAATTGCCGTAACATCCCGAACACCAGCCCCACGAGCAAGATCGTGCCGTAGATGGCGGTATCGCGCTGACAAAGGGCGACTTTGTAGCCGATTGCCGGGTTGCCCACAAAAGTGCTCGGCCAGGGATACCCGGGCAGGTTCTCCACGCCCACGCGCTCCACCAGTTCCGGCAGCGTATAGGTCAACTGCGGGCCGAACAGGAAGAACGAGCGCTGGGGATACTGATGGCACAGCCGCCGGTAGACGGCGTAGATGATCACTGCCGGGCCCTGGATGCCTGCGTGCATCAACACCGCAGCGAGGATGGGTACACCGACGTACAGCAAGGCCAGAACGCTAAAGACAGCCAGCCAATGCTTGGTGAACCAAAAGATCAGGCGATCGGCCAGGATGATGGCTTGGCGCTCAGGCTCGCTCCGCGAGCGCGAGGCTGCGGCGCGTCGCCGCTCCACTTCGGCCAGTATCTCGGCGGTGGTGGGTTGTACGGGGCTGTTATCCAAGTTTCTCCTTGCAGGCTGCCGTAAGCGCCGGCACGACTTTGAACAGGTCGCCGACGATGCCATAGTGCGCCAACTTGAAGATCGGCGCTTCGGGGTCCTTGTTGATGGCGACGATGACTTTGCTGGTGCGCATCCCGGCCTGATGCTGGATCGCCCCGGAGATGCCGCAGGCGATGTAGAGATCGGGGCCGACGGTCTTGCCGGTCTGTCCGACCTGGTGTTCGTATGGCACCCAGCCGGCGTCCACTGCGGCGCGGGAAGCGCCCAGCGCGGCGCCTAATACCTGTGCCAGTTCGCGGATCGGCGCAAAGCCCTCCGGCCCGCCTACCCCTCGCCCGCCGGAGACGATGATGGCGGCGTCGGTCAGGCTGACGCCGGCAGCGGCCTCCTGGAAGCCGATGACCTTGGAGGGGATGGCCTCCTCGGCCAGCGCGGGCGGCACGCGCGTCACCTGACCGCTGCGCGTCTCATCAGGCTGCGGCCTGGGGAAGGCGCGCGGGCGGGTGGTGACGATTTGCGGGCGTCGCTCGGGGATCACGCACTTGCAGAGCAACTTGCCCGCATAGATCGGGCGCGTGGCAACCAGTTGTTCTCCTTCCAATTCCAGCGCCGTACAGTCGGCGATGCAGCCGGTGTTAAGGTCTACCGCCAGCGCCGGGCCCAACTCCCGCCCACGAAAGGTCGCGCCGATGAGGACGGCGACAGGCTGGGCCTGGCGTGCGGCTTGGGCCAGGAGCGCGGCATAAGGCTCGACGCGAAAGTCGGCCAATGTATCGTCTTCCGCGAGAAGGACGGTGTCGGCGCCGTATGAGACGGCTTGTTGGGCCAACGGTTCTATCCCCGGCCCGCCAAAGACACAGGCGGTCACGCGGCCGCCCAGTTGATCGGCCAGGCGGCGGGCGAGTCCGGTAGCCTCCCACGAGGCGGAGGCAGCCTTGCCGTTGTACTGCTCGATCCAGACGAAAACGTCAGCGCTCATTGGATTCCTATCCTCCCGGTCACAAGAGAACTCTTCGATTTGCACACACATCTATCCCGGCGTATAATAGCAGTTGAGGTGAGAGGGATGGCGACGATTACTCTGAGCGATATCTTGGATGACTTGCGGGCGGCCGACCAGGCGTTGCGCAAGTTCGAGCAGCGCTATTGGCTTAGTTCTGCCGATTTCTACGAACTGTACTCCCAGGGCCTTTTGGACGACGGTCAGCACCGCGAAGATTTCTCCGAGTGGGCCGGATACTACAAACTCAAGCTCAAACGGGAAGCGGCGCTGGAGCAACTGTCGCAACGTCGCCTGGAGCATCTGCGCAGCCAGACCGCCGGCAAGACGATCAACCTACTTCCAGAAGAACCCTCACTGGAAGTGGCCTGATGGACAGGTTCTCTCGTTCGGCGTACGAGCACTTGCTTTATACGCTCCCCCAACAGCACCCCGAGATCGCGTCATCGTCGCTTCATCTCTTTACCACATCTGCAACCACCGGTCTGGTCGAAGGAAGTGTGCATTTTCACAATGGCCTGGAACTGCGCGTGCGCGAACTGGTAGACCTCTCCGATGGCGAGATCCTGGATTACAGCTACGACGTCTTACAGAACGGCGAAGCCATTCGCTGGTACGACCCGCAACCCCATCCTGAAGACCCCGATCTGGCGAGTACTTTTCCCCATCACCTGCACGAGCCCCCCCGACATCAAGCATAATCGCAAGCCCGCGCCAGGCATCCGTTTTACCGCGCCCAACTTGCCTGTGCTGATCGCGGATTGCATCACGCTGGGCAAGAGCCGCTGAACAACATCGCACAACCCGGCCATATCTCCTCAAATTACCTTGGCGGCCAACAACTTGTCCACAAGCATGCGGGCTGCTTCCTCGACCGTCTCGGCCTGGATGATCTCGGCCTGCCCCTCGCGTGGCGGCGGCGCAAAGACGGTCGGCCAGCGCACGCCAGAGCCGGCCACGCCGACCTTGTCCGGCTCGGCCCCCAGATCGGCCAGCGTCCACAGCGGGTATTCCATCTTGGATGCCTTGCGGATGCCCATGAACGAGGTGTAGCGTGGCTCGTTGATGCCCTTGGTCGTACCGACGACGGCGGGCAGCGGCGCCGATACGATCTGTCGCCCCTCCTCCAGCAGCCGCTCGACGGTGATCGTCTTGGCGGTGGGATCGAGCGCGGCGATACGGATCGTGTACATCAGCGCCGGGTAGCCCAGCCAACGGGCGAGTGCCGGCCCCACCTGCCACGTCTGAGCGTCAATCGCCGACTTGCCCAAGAGCACGAGGTCCACGTCGCCCATCTTCTGGATGGCCTTGGCCAGCACGTAACCGGTGGCGAGCGTGTCGGAGCCGGCACATGCATCGTCCCAGATGCGGATGGCTCTGTCGCAGCCCATAGCGATGGCGTGCTTGAGCGCCTCCAGCGCCGCCTCCGACCCCATTGAGATGACGGTGACCTGACCGCCGTGTTGTTCGCGCAGTTTCAGCGCTTCTTCTACTGCATACTCGTCCCAGGGGTTGAGGATGAGGGGCGATTCCCCCCAGGAGACGTTGCCCGTCTCGTCAACCGACATTTTGGCTTCCGAGTCGGGCGTGTGCTTGGTACAGACGACGATGTGCATGCCTCACCTCCGCGCAGTATTGGCCGCCAGATGTGTTTTAGCACAGAAAGGCAGTTCGGTCAAATGGAGACGTCATGCGTAAAACGCAAGACGTTTACGCATCACGTGTTACGCTTTGCGCTAGATTTTTGCCAGCGCCTGCTCCAAATCCGCGATCAGGTCTTGCGCGTCCTCGATGCCCACAGCATAGCGCACCAATTCGTCCCGGATGCCCAGCGCAAGCCGTTCCTCGCGGTCGAGGGTGAAGTGGGACATGAGCGCCGGCTGTTCGATGATGCTTTCCACGCCACCCAGGCTGGGGCCCATGTACGGGATGCGCAGCGCGTCTATAAAAGCACCGGTACGCTCGCCATCGCCGTCAATCTCGAAACTGACCACGCCGCCAAAGCCGCTCATCTGCCGGCGGGCGAGTTCGTGATCGGGGTGGCTGGGCAGGCCGGGGTAGTAGACCTTGCGGACTTTGGGATGGGATTCCAGGAAACGCGCTACTTGCAGGCCGTTCTCGTTCTGCTTATTCACGCGCAGCGCCAGCGTCTTGAGGCCGCGCAGGAGCAGGTACGAGGTATTGGGGTCAATGACGCCGCCCATCACCGAGCGTGCCTCCTTGATCGAGGCGAGCAGCGATTTCGAGCCGATCACGACGCCGCCCAGCAGGTCATTGTGCCCGCCCAGGTATTTCGTGGCACTGTGGGTGACCAGGTCCACGCCATACTCCAGCGGACGCAAGTTGCAGGGTGTGGCGAACGTGCTGTCTACGAACGTCATCAGCCCGTGACGGCGAGCGATGTCCACCACCTTCTCCAGGTCGAGTATCCGCAGATAGGGATTGGTCGGCGTCTCGGAGAGGATCAGGCGCGTGTTGCTCCGGATGGCTGCCTCCAGGCTGGCGTAATCGCCTATCGGTACAATAGTCGTTTCGATGCCGTAGCGATTGAGGAACTGGAGACAGAACTGGCGCGTGCGGCGGTAGCAATCGTCGGTCATAATCAGGTGGTCGCCCTGCGAGAGCAGGGTCAGCAGAACCGTCGTGATCGCGCACATGCCGCTGCCGAACAGGAGGGCATCTTCGCCTCCGTCTAATTCCGCCAACTTGCGCTCGACCGTGCGCTGGGTGGGATTGCCGTAGCGGCCATATTCTTCGCGCAACAGCTCCTGCCCATCCACTTTGCGCTGCATGTGCGCGATCAGCGCAGCCGTGTTCTCGAACGCATATGTGGAGGTCTGCACGATCGGCATGGTCAGCGAATGGTAGGGCTTGCACTTCTCCTCGCCGGCGTGGACGGCCTGGGTAAAGATAGTGGTGCTTTTCTGGCTCATAGAACCTCCTGGTGTCTTGCTTCTCATCCAGGCGGACAAACGAAAACCCCCTTCTGAAAGCAGGGGGTTAGCGATTGGCCTTCCCTCTCATCTTCCAGAATTGTACTTCTGCCGGAATTGGCACCATGACGGGGCTGCGCTCGTCTGGTTGCCGAGGCTTCTCTGGGCCGGTCCCTCCGCCTCTCTGGATGAGAGCATATTTCGGCTATGTATTTGTGGGGCTATTTTCCACGTTTTGCCGGATTTGTCAAACGGCCATGCACTCCCTTAATCCGTTACACGTGAAATTCTTGCACAATGAGCAAGGATTTTTACCACAAAGGACACTACGGCTACACAAAGGTAACCTTAGTGTCCTTCGTGGTTTTTGGTTCCGGCTTGTCCGGGTTAGGACTATACCATGCTGATCGTTGCACGCGCTCGGATGTCTCTAGACGAACTGCCGACCAGGATCTCGAACTCGCCCGGCTCCACGACCCACCGTCTTTTGTCGGGATCGTAGAAGGCAAAGGCTCGCTCGTCCAGGACGAATTCCACGGTCTGGCTCTCGCCGGGCCGGAGAGCGACTTTGGCAAAGCCTTTCAGTTCTTTCGGCGGGCGCGGCAGCGACGAAACCTTGTCGCTCACATACAATTGCACGACTTCTTTCCCCGCGCGCTCGCCGGTGTTCTTTACCCGTACAGAGACCCTGACCGGCTTGCCGATCTTGGCCGTCTTGGGCACCCGCAGGCCACTGTAGGCAAACGTGGTGTAGGAAAGGCCAAAGCCGAACGGGAACAGCGGCTCGACGCCCCTGTGGTCGTAATAGCGGTAGCCGACAAAGATACCCTCCCCGTAGTACACCCGCCTGGCGCCCGGATAGTTGCCATAGGTCGGATTGTCCTCGTACCGCTTGGGGAACGTCACCGGCAGTTTGCCGGAGGGATTGACCTCGCCCAGGAGAACACGGGCAATGGCATTGCCGCCTTCCATACCGGGATAGTACGCTTCCAGCACGGCCGGCACATCGTCAATCCAGGGCATGGTGACCGGCGCGCCCGCGTTCAGCACGACAATGGTGTTGGGATTGGCCTGCGCTACGGCCCGGATCAACTCGTCCTGCGGGCCGGGTAAATCCATATCCGGCCTGTCCCGGCCCTCGCTCTCGTACCCGGTCGGCATCCCGGCAAAGATGATGGCGACATCCGACTTTTGTGCCAGTGCGACGGCGCGGGCCAAGCGGTCATCGTCCTCCGGCCTGGGCGCGTAGCCGAACCTCAGCGAAACCGTGTTCCAGTCCACGTCGGCATGCCTGACATATTCAACCCGCAGATCGTACTCCTTCCCGGCGCTCAGGTCCACGTATGTTTCGGCCTCACTAACCGGCCAATCGAACGTTTGACGTTTCGGCTTGACCTCGGCCAACAGTCGCCCGTCCAGATAAAGCCGCGCATTGCCAGAACTGACCAGTTGCAGGACGTGACGCCCGTCGGCAGGAGCAGTCAACTTGCCCGTCCAGCGCACAGAGAAGCGGTGTTCCGAGACCTTCTCGCCCGGGCGCAGCCACCAAAAGTCCAGTTTCGTGTCTACCCGTGTTGCCGCCGGCTCGCCGGAGCGATCAGTGTTGTCAAAGTATTCGCCCCATAGGCCGTGGCCCTGGCCTGTGGCAGGTGTGAGGTAATCAGGCTTGATTGCCGGCGGCTCGACGTGGTTATCACAGCCCGGCTCATAGCCGATCTCGATCCGGCCGCCCAACCTGGCCTTCAGCCCTTCCAGAGGACTCACGCCGTAAGGGGGCGTTACAAAGGAACTACCGCCGCCTGCAACCCAGGGCTCGGCAGCATTGGGGCCGATTACGGCGACCGACTTGAGTTGGCGTTTGTTCAGCGGCAGGATGCTACCCTCGTTCTTGAGCAGGGTGATGGCTTCCTCTGCCAGTTCGCGTGCCAATGCCTGATGTGCGGGAGTATTGACCGACCCCGCCGGGATGGTCGCCGGGTCGTCCATCCGGCCGGACTTGACGACCATGCGCAGGACACGACGGGCGGCTTCGTCTATGGCGGACTCTTCGATCTGCCAGTTACGCACCGCCTCGACCAGCAATTGGCCGTAGTACTTGGCCGGGCCGGGCATCTCGAGATCTAGACCGCCCGCGACGGATTCAAAGATCGTGTGGTTGGCGCCCCAATCGGAGACCACTACACCCTCGTAGCCCCACTCGCCCTTGAGGATCTCGTTCAACAGGTAGTGGTGCTGGCTGGCATAGACCCCGTTGATGCGGTTGTAGGAGCACATCACCGTCCAGGGGTTGGCCTCCTTGACGATCGTCTCGAATTGGGCCAGGTAGATCTCGCGCAGCGTGCGCTCGTCCACCTCGGAACTGCCGCGATGGCGCTCGAACTCCTGGTTGTTGCAGGCATAGTGTTTGAGCGAAGCGCCCACGCCCCGGCTTTGCAGGCCCTTGACCCAGGCTGCGCCGGTGCGGCCGGCCAGATAAGGGTCTTCGGAGTAACTTTCAAAGTTGCGACCCGCCAGCGGGGTGCGCACGATGTTGACGCAGGGGCCCAGCAAAATGTCGCAGCCCATCGCGCGCGTCTCTTCCGCCAACGCCACACCCACCCGCTCGATCAATTCGGGGTTCCAACTCGCGGCCATCGAGACGCCGCTGGGGAAATACGTCGCCGGCCCCGCCATGCGTCCCTCTGCCGGTTCGGAGCGCACGCCGTGAGGGCCGTCGGTCATCACCAGGGAAGGAATGCCCAGCCGCTCGATAGGCATGGTGCGCCAGTGATCCTTGCCGGAGAGTAACGAGACCTTTTCCTTCAGGGTGAGCCTGCTGAGCAGGTCTTGCACGCGCTGCTCGATGGTCATCGCGCTTGTTTTCTTCCCCGTCGCCACGTCTTCCTCCGGCAATGATAGTATCGGTAGATCTCAATTGCTCTCGCCGGATGACAATCCGGCGAGCAAGACGCGGACGCGGCACTTGTGCCGAGTCGTCCGCTTGGGGCCTTCCATTTTGATCTACTGAGTATGGTCACGCTGTCACCTGCAAAACCTTCAACCAGTGCATCGTGGGACAAGCCTCTGGCCTGTCGGAGCGCAGACGAGTCCTCACTACGTGGCCTGCGCCCGAGCCGGGAGATCAAGCCGCTGACCGTTCTCCAGCGTCACTTGCCAGACCGGCACCCAGGCCAAACCGCAGAACGAGACCACCACATCGGTGCGGCGTGGAACGATCTTGACCTCTTCGATCTGCTCCAGTGTCTCGGCCCAGCGGTCATTGATGGCAGCAACCTGCTCTTCCCATTGCGCCTTAAGGTCCTCCAATTGCTGCTCCAGTGACTTGATCTCCGCTTCCGATTCCTCGACGTCGGCTCGGGCTCGCTGCTTCAGGCGGTGTTTGGTGCTGGCGCGGGAGACGACGGTGGATGAGCGCCGCCCGGTCAACAAGTTGAAGGCGGACTCGCCCAGGCCGAGCAGTTCCTCGCGCTTGCGGGCTTCCAGTTCTTGCTGGTCTTCGGCCAGTTCGCGCTGCTCGCGGCGCAGTCTCTCTTGCACGCGTGCCATCTGCCGATCCATCGCCGTGCGCGCTTTCTGGATTTCGGCGTCGCGCAGGCGGCGGGCTTGCTCTTCACAGCGCACGCGAAAGTCGTGGCGGCTCTCGCCCACTTTGCCGTACAACTTGAGCACCGGGTTGCGCCAGATCGTGGCCGCAGTGCTGCGATAGACATAGTCGGCAAAGTCCTTCTGCCAGCGCTGCAGGTCGCGCGGGCGTGCCAGGGCTGTAGGCACCGGCGCGTACAGGCCCTCGCCTGGAGGGCGCGGCGAGAGTTCCTCCTGGCTCACCGCCACCTGTTGGCTAGAGTCCCAATCCACCACGGCCAGGCCCTCGCCGGGCCATGCCAGCCGCGCAACGGTCTGCAAGGCATCCACGCCCCGCTCGCGATCCAGCAGCCGCACCGCGCCCAGCGCCAGCAGGTGCGGCGTGTAGACCAACTGTCGCTGGCGGACCAGCACCGGCTGCCCGGCCCGCTGCTCATAGTCGCGCAGTGCCCACTCGATGGTCACAGTCGGCGCGAGAAAGACCTGCGGAATGTCGGGCGGGACCGTCGGTGGCGTGGCGCTCAAGCCGGCCGGAGCAGCCGCCGCCTCACGTGAAGCGGCTACAAAGGCCGTCTCTGTTACCGCGCTTACCGGCTCTTTCGCCTCGATCGCCTCCCTGACCCCGCGCATCGCTTCTTGCACCTGTTTGCGCGTGAGCGGCCCGCGCAGGTACGTCATGGCCCAGCGAGTGTGGAAGAACACCGGCGCACCGGCACGGATGTCGTGGAGTAAAAAGACACGTGGCTTGAGGGCGGCCAGGGCCTGATCGAGCGCACGCCGATCGAAGCCGGCACCGGCTTCGGCGGCGGCGCCTTCGAGTCCCTCCAGCACGCGCTCCTTATCGCGCTCGGCGCGCAGCGCACCAATGGCCCAGGTGCCGGCATTGGTCAGCCCTTTGTAATCCAGGTCGGCGGGGTTCTGCGTAGAGAGCACCACGCCCAGGCCCGCCGCACGGCCCTGCTTGATCAACGCCATCAGCGGCTTTTTGGTGGGCGGATTGGCCGGGTAGGGCGGGAAGAAACCGAACACCTCGTCGAAATAGATCAGCGCGCGCAGGTCGGTGGTGCCGGATTGTCGGCGCAGCCAATCGCGCGCGGCCTCGAAGAACAGGGTGAGGAAGAAGGCGCGTTGCGCGTCGTCGAGGTGCGCCAGGTAAAAGATGGAAGCCTGCGGGCGGCCGTCGGCGGCGTATAGCAGGCTCGCCAGGTCGAGCGGCGTCCCTTCCTGCCAGGTCTCGAAGCCGGGGGCGGCGATGAGGTTATTGAGCGAGCGGGCCAGGGCAAAACGCTCCCGCTCGGGAAAAAAGGTCTCCAACTCGAAAACGCCCACCTGGGCGAAGGGCGGCTTTTGCAGGAGGTGGATCAGCACAGGCAAGGAGAGACGTTCGGTTGGACGCCCATCCCCGGCTGCACGCCAGACGTGTTCGATGATGTGTGAGAGCAGGATGTGCTGGGGGCTTTGCAGCGGATCGGCCTCGACGCCCACCAGGCCCAGGAGCGCCGAGACGATCCCGCCGATGCGCTCGCGCAGTGCCTCCTCCTCGGTATCCCAATCGAGGTGGGGGGCATCGAAGAAGTTGAGCACGTTCACCGGTTGGCCGGCCGCCGAGCCGGGGGTGAAGATGGTGAGTTGGGCTGCCTCGCGCAGTTGGGCGATGTGCGCGCCGGTGATGCCCCATTGAGCGAGCCCTTCCCGCCAGCGGCGTGCCTCCTGCGCAGCATACTCCTCGACGCTCAAGCCTGCACGCCGGGCGCCTTCCACATCCACCCAGGGCGCGAAATCCTGTGGGGCCAGATTGGGGAAGGTCAGCAACAGGTTAGCCAGGTCGCCCTTGGGATCGAGGACAAGGACGGGGATTCCCTGCAAGAGCGCCTCTTCCAGGAGGACGACACCGGCACCGGTCTTGCCGGAACCGGTCATGCCGAGGATGACGCCGTGGGTGGTGAGATGCCGTGCATTGTAGAGAATGGGCCGGTCGGTGATCGTGCCGCCCGTGACGTCGTATTCGCGCCCCAGGTACAGTTTGCCGCGCTCGATCATTGTTCACCTGCCGATGTGGTATGTGGTTATTGTACCCCGATAGCAGGAAGGTACAAGTCGGTAAATGGTCACTTGGTTGCCGCCCCTGGGGTCTCTACCGATAGGACGGCTTGTCGCCTGGCATTTTACCCGACGGATGGGGAAAACGCAAGCAGAAACGCGCAGCCCCCGGCAGGGCGCCGGGGGCTGCGACCTGATGTCTACGAGTTTTGCTCGGCTTTCTCAGGTGGCAGCGGGCCTATCATACGCTCTGCCAGTTCCAGGAATTTCTCTGCGCGAACGATTTGCTCGGCAGCGTCGGACTCGGACAACCCCGAGGTGATGTCATAGTCGCCGACGTTTCGGCTGTCCTCCGCCTGGATCAGGTAGCGATGGAACTCGGGGGGCACGCGGCCCGTCTTGGCGAACCGCTGGCCAAAGGCAGGGATAACCGCCGAGTGTTTGGAGAACGCAACCCCCTCCCCCAGCAGAAAAGCCTCCGCTACGTAGAACATCGCGTAGTATGCCCTGGACACGGCAAAGTCGTAGAATTGCTGCTCTGCAAGTAGCCGTGCAGCGCGTAGGCTTCTCATGCGCTTTGTGGAGCAAAGCGGCCTGCTCAGGCATCATATAGCCACTCCTTCCCGACGCACATTCAGCAGCAATGGGCTTTGCTCACTCGAATAGCGTTCAGCGGAGATGAACGTGCAGGAAAGCACGGTGTCATATTTCAGTGACAGTGCAGCCATGACTTCACCGGTGCGGGCGATTTCTTGACCAGGATTCACATGCCCGTGGAGCACTATGAGAATGTCAATATCTGAACCTGGATCGGCATTGCCACGAGCGTGCGAGCCGAAGAGCACCAGCCGTGCTAGACGCCCACCGTAAAGAGATTTCAAGTGGTATTGTGCCTCAGCCAGAATGGCCTTCAGGTTTCCGGTCATGTCTCCACCACGATATTATTCTACCCGACGGATAGGGAAAAAGCAAGCAGAAACGCGCAGCCCCCGGCAGGGCGCCGGGGGCTGCATGAGACGCATTGCTGATTATCCTGTAGATCCTGATAGTCTCCGCTGCGTGCCCCTTACTGCTTCTCATACGGCTGCCCGTCGGCGGCGGGCGGGATCGCCTCGCCCACTACGCCGGCCAGGACGATCATCGTCACCAGGTACGGGGCCATCAGCAGGAACTGGGAAGCGATGGGGACTTGGAGAATAGACAGTTTCGTCTGCAGCGCATCCGCAAAGCCAAAGATGAGCGCCGCGCCGAAAGCGCCGAACGGCATCCACTTGCCAAAGATCATCGCCGCCAGGCCGATAAACCCCTTACCGGCGGTCATCAACTCGTCAAAGCGCCCCACCGAGCCCAGGATGAGGAAGGCACCCCCCATCGCTGCTGCCATCCCGCCCAGCGTCACGTTGACATAGCGGGTCTTGAAGACGTTGACCCCCAGGGTATCGGCGGCGCGCGGGTGCTCTCCCACCGCCCGCGTGCGCAGCCCCCAGCGGGTGTAGAAGAGCATGATGTGGACGGCGATCAGCAGGATGAACAAGAGGTAGACGAGGACGTTCTGTTCGAAAAAGACCGGGCCGATGACGGGGATGGCGGATAATCCGGGGATCGAGACGGGCTGGAAGATGCCCGGGTTGTTCAGATGTTGGAAGCGCACCTCGGCCAGAATGCGGGCGCTGAGGAAACTGGTGAGACCCACGGCGAGAATGTTGATGGCGGTGCCGGCGATGATCTGGTTGACCTTGTAG
>FWPU01011046.1_pt1 | contig 12931 bp, 8 predicted proteins | sample 2228361 | NCBI WGS metagenome assembly FWPU01 (sample SAMEA103939777, study PRJEB20133) | metagenome | reverse complement strand
ATGAAGATCGTGCGCATCGTTGCCTACCGGGTGGAGCTGCCCCTGCGCGCAGGGAGCTACCGCTGGTCGGGAGGCGAGTCGGTCGCTGTGTTCGACAGCACGATCGTCGCCGTGCACACCGACGACGGCCTGTCCGGCTACGGCGAAGTGTGCCCGCTGGGGCCGTTCTATCTGCCCGCCTATGCCGAGGGGGTCCGTGCTGGCTTGCGGGAACTGGGCCCGCATCTGCTAGAGCTGGATCCGCGCGAGCTGGCGCAGCTCAACCGCCGCATGGACGCGGCCCTGAAGGAGCATCCCTACGTCACGTCGGCCGTCGACATGGCCTGCTGGGACCTGCTGGGGCAATCCAGCGGCCTGCCGGTCTGCACCCCGCTGGGCGGACGGTTCGGCGACGCGTGATTTCGGACCTCACCCGCGGAACTCGCGGCCGATGCTGCTGGTGTGGAAAGGGCCTTGCCCAGTGCATGTGCCTTGGCCGAGATCCATTTCGAGAAACCCTGGACGGCGGAATTCACTTTGGCGTTGATGACATCCGCTGGGTTTGAAGGCTGAACGACGACTGGCTCAACGGGCTGCACAAGCTCAGCGGTGTCGTCGACAAACAGTCCCTTCACGGCGCAAGCTGGAATCCATTTCTGGTGGCCCTTCTTCAGCACCATGTCGGTCGGTTGGAGCTGGCCCGCCGCTACAAGCCGGCGAAGCTCAGCGGAGGACACCGGTCCGCTCTTCCGGTTGTTCCGTGCATAGTACCATTGGCTACCCATCGGATGTTTCCCCGGTAGCCACGCTCCCCCACTGCATTTCTTCGATACCACCCTCGCTTGCCCGGATGACCCGCACACGAAGGACGTCCGCAAGAGCAGGGTTGAAAGCCGTGCAAACCGCCTCACGCATGTCCGGCGTCAGCGCCAAGACGTACACACTGTTCCGGTAAACGCCGAATTTCTTAAGGCGGTGCGTGTAATTGTCTACCATAAAATCGCCATCGGGAAGGACCTGGTCCGACGCCTCGTTGCCGACGCAACCTCGCTCAAACCGGACGATAAGGACAAGCTGCCGGGGCCGCCTGCAAGGAGATGGAAGCTCGGAAAACCAAGATGCCGGCCCGGTCAGCTTAAGCCGTTGGTTCGCCGCTTCTCCCGGCGTTGATGAATGACGACGTTTACTCCACTTCCGCGATCCTCACTGTCGTGTCTGCCTTGACGTTCTTCACCTCGACAACCCTTCCGCTGATCGGAAACTTCAGCCGCAGATCGACGCGATCCACCGTGCCCAGACCAACGTGGATGAACACAGCCGCCGACTTGCGGTAGCCGGCATTTTCTCGGTCCACTTGCTGATAATTGACAAGTCCGGCGGGGTCGCCGAGCTTGCCCGCTTTGTAGACCCACAGTTTGCAGCCCATCGCCGAGTTACACTTGAACTTCTGCACCGGCACGACCTTGAGGTAGTGGTTGCCGGCGATGCCCTGATTGCGGTAGAGCTTCACGCTGGTCGGCGTTCCGACGAGGAAATCTAAAAAGCCGTCGCCGTCGAAGTCGCCCGGCACAATCACCCAGCCGCTGAACTGGCCCTCGACGGCCCATGGCGGCACGACGCGCGTGAAGTTCCCGTTCCCTTCGTTGACGTACAGCCCGGCGGTCTTGAGGTGCGGGGCGTAGGCGTGGTTCGCAGTCAGGAAAAAGGACGGGTAGCCCGTGTTGCCCGGGTCCATCACCCAGACGTGGCCGTCGTCGGCGAACTCCGGCGCGGGTGTGATCTTGCCCGGCCCTTTCTTGAATCGGCCCTTGCCGTCGTTAAGGTACGTTTCGCCCGTGAACACGTCCAGCAGGTCGAGATGCCCCTTCCGGAGCAGGTCAAGCGGAACGAGTGTGTGCATGAGGTCGTCGGGCAGGCCCATCGTGTTGTGGGCCTCCCGCGGCGGTTCGCCCTTCCGGCCGCGCAACACCCAGGCGCGGCAGTGTTCACGCCAGCCGGCGTTGAGCCCGTCGCCACGCACGTTGTCCGTCCCAAACGCCCCGATCATGCGCCGGCGCACGATCAGGTCGAGCACGTCATCGCCGTCGAGATCGACGCAGTAGGATGGATTGGCCACGCCCGGCCGCGTGTACTTCGGCGGCAACTGGTCGAACAGATCGACGCCCATCTCCTTCCACGTCCAGCCCGCGCCCGGCGGCGTGCGGAAGCGGATTTCATCAATCTCCTTGCCGCCCGATTCGGACGGCCGCGGGTCAAGCAACTTGATGCCGTCCACTTCCGGCCAGTGCTCGAAGATGCCGCTGCCATCGGCACACACGATCATCTGGTGCGAATTGTGCTCGCCCGTGGAAAAGGTGGAAATGGGCTTGTAGCGAAACTTGCCGAGATCGAGCCAGATACCGCCGATAGACATGGCGACCGAATCGCGCCGGCCGTCGCCGTTGAAGTCGTACCAGACCGGAACTAGCCCACCGCCGGGCCAGATGCTCTCTTGCACCTTGTTCGCCGGGAGTCGCTCCGCGAAGAAGGCAACCTTTTTCTGCGTGAATCGACCTTTGCCGTCGTTGATGTACCAGACAGCGGCGCCGCCGTGGTGGCCGTAGACGCAGAAGTCGAGGTGCCCATCGTCATTGATGTCCATGGCCACGTCGATCCACGGAACTCTGACATCGCGGTCGATCGGGCCGAGGCCGCTTTCCGCATCGGGTACGAGTTTCCAGGTAGGCAGCGCCGGGGGCGACGTTGGCCCCGAAGGAACCGGTGCGGGGCCTCGTCCTCGTTCCGGAACCGGTTGCGCCGGCCGTTGAGCAAGAACCAGCATGCCAACCAGCACGACGATAAACGAAGAGATTTTCAGAGTTGACATGGCTCTTGTTCCCCGGACTGGAGCCAAACGGCATGCCGCCCAGCCGCCGGCGAAGCCGGTCGGCTGCAGCGGCTTGTTAGTTGCCATGCCTCGCCTCACCCACGGATATCGCCAGTCCATCGGGGTCAGCGTACTGGGCGACCCGCGCACCAAAGACTTCCTTCGGCTCTTGAATGCAGCGAACGTTCTTCTCCATCATGCGCCGATGGAATTCGTGAAGATCCGGAACACTGAAACCGGGACGGCATCGTCCGGGGGGAAGATCGTCTCGATCCGTAGCAGGGCTCTCGCTTGCATGGAGCGCCAAGGTCGCTCCTTCCGTTGCGAACTCGGTCCATCCGGGCGACTCGAATTTCAGTGGTAGTCCAAGGACGTCTCGGTAGAATGAAACAGCACGCTTCATATCACTCACGAAGACGATCGCATAACTCACTCGCACTCAAAACCTCCTTTCGATCCAGGGCAGCTAACGACAGCGATCAGCCGGCCGCGATATGCGGCGCAGCCGGCTTGGTTTCAGGATCGATTTCGCCGTCGCATATCCCGGTCGGCTGCATCGCATAGTTCGGCCCTACTTCGTGCCGAGGGAGTCCGGCTCGGGCCGCGATTCGATCGCAGCGATCAGTGGGATTGTCTGCGTGCCGCGGATGCGGTACAGGTAGTCCCCCTCCACTACCCCGCGCAACGACTGCACCTCCGGGCCTTCTCGGCGATAGCTCAGCACAGCCTGGAGCCTCCCCTGGAAGGCCGATTCCTTTTCGTCTCCCTTCGTCAAATGCACGTCACCGTGGAGCACGGCATAGCGCCCATGCACGTCGGCGCCGGCCGGCTCCAATTTCAACGACCCTACGATCTTGGTGAACGGCTTTTCTTGGTCCGCCGTTCGAATGGCGGGCGGATACATTTGCACGAGCCACGCCCGCAGGGCTTCCGGCTTGACCTCCCTTGGGGTTTCCGGAAAGGCGAGGACACTCCACTCCTCGGGCATCGTCGGCACGAGTTCCACCACGACCTGCTTGCCGCCGCCCTGACCGTTCGGCCGAACGAACAATCGCACCCCAGCGGGCACTTCACGCTTCGTCGCGGCTATGTCGGGCAGGAGAACGGGCCGCTCGGGCGCTTGAGCGGCTGCATCGGGAAGTTTCAATTCGGCAATTGCCTTCGTGATCTCTTCCTGTGAACTCGATGGTCCCTCCTTCCCTCGAGCCCCACCTCGCACGGCATTGAACGCATGCACTAATCGGGCATCCGAGTCGAGCACGAACATGAAAACGTTGGAGCGCTTGGTCAATTGCGCCTGAGTCCAGACTTCCCTGACATGGGCGGGCATTTCCTTTTCCCCCGCACCGTGCCAACTCGTGATGACGAAGGGTCTCAACAGCTTGACGAACGCCGGATTCGAGAGCTGACCAGCCCTCACCCCCGTCGCGTTCCCTCAGCAGTGCCCACTGTACAAGTTGCCGTAACTGTTGGTCACGACGATCAGCAGGATCGGCCGTTTCTCGTTGGCTGCCCGTTCCTTCGCTTCCTCGAACGTCGCTGCCCAATCGAGGCAGTAAACAGTCAAAGCCTCCTTGGCAGGCATCGCGGCACGGTACTTGTCCAATACTTTTTGCACATCGGCATGAGGTAGCTCCGCCCAAGCCCCGGCGAACACGCCGAGTGCGAGAATCGAACGGGCAAGTAGATAGTTGAGGCTGTCCGGGAATTCAGAGTGTGTCGATGATCCAACGGACTCGACCGTTCTCGTTGCCGCGACGATGGTTGTAGCGGACCAGCAAGCCATAGGCGAACAGGGCTGCCAGCAGTTGTGTTCGATTGTTGTCCAGGCCACGATGCCACACGCGATCTTGCAACTCGAACAGCGACTTGAACCATTCGTTGAACGGCTCCACCGTCTGGCTGCGACGGCGATAGATCGCTTGGCCGCGGCGACTGTGATAGAACTTCCGGCGGGCCAGGCGACGGCGGTGAGATTCGTTGCGTGGCTCCACTGGCTGGCGGCCCGACTTATCTTTCGAGCTCCGCTTATTCTCGGGACACACAAAGCGACGACCGGTCCGTTTTCCGTCGGCCGAGTATTCGATGCGTTCGGCCACGTGATTGCTGTCATAACCGCTGTCGGCGGCGACGCTGTTGGTCGGTGCGGGAAGATCGTCGATCTTCTCGTCAAACGTGGTCATTTCCTTGGCGCTGGCCGTATCGGCCGAAGCCAACAAGGGGAAAACGGTGCTGTTTTTCGTGGCCGAAACGACCACTTCAAAGCTGTAGCCTTGCACCCAGCCGTCGTGCTTCGAGTAGCCCCAGTCGCTGTCGCGGTCCACCCCTCGAAGCCCCTTGGGGATACGGTTCTTTTTCCGATCGCTCTTGTGCCACAGGGGGCCGCGTGCCGCTACCAGACTCTTGTCGGGCACCACGACCGTCGCGTCAACGATGCCTTCCGCAATCGCCTGCTCGCCTTGCAACTTGATCGCATAGGCAAACAGCCGATGCGCTCGACGATAACGGTCGAAATAGGTGCTGCGGGCCGGGAATTTCGCCGTGCCCAGCAACCGCTTCAATTCCCGGCGGTGTTCGCCAAGAAAGCGGTACTGGGCCGACTTGCTCTTTTTTCGTTTCAGCACAGCGACCATAATCAATACGGCCAACACCCAGTCAGCAATGTCCGGCTTTCGACCCGGACCCGTTCGCGGACACTCGCGTTCGGCCTGCTGGCACAACGGCATGGCCATGTTCACCAGCGACGCCAAACACGTGCCCACCGTGGCACGCTTACCCATCCTTGGGACCTCCATCGGGCGTCAGTTTCTACCGTGACAGCAGAAACTTAAACCGATGGAGTCCCTTGCGCTTACATCAATTCAATTCCCGGACAGCCTCAGATAGTTTCTTAGCCGCGGTCGAAAGGCTGGCTTGCTCATGACGCGCACTCGCAAACCGCCGCCACCGCCGCGGCGCGACTTGCCCGATCGGGCATGGGAACATGCGCCTCTCTACTACAGCGTGCGCGAAGCCATTGCTACTCTACCGGTGTATTTCCGCACGGAAACGCACATTTCGGGTATCATGGCAACCGACCTGCATACTCTGAACACGGTCTTGGGAGCCGCGATCGAAGAACAGGTCGTTCGGACCCTGAACTTGATCCGAACGACCTGGGACCCGAATGGGCGCTACGCCCTCTACAGTTTTGTCAGGCAGCCGCAGACGTTTCCCGATGTGCGCCTCCAGAAGGCCACGGGAGAGGAAACGCTCATGGGAATCGAGCTGAAGGGCTGGTACTTGCTGGCCAACAAGGGCGAGCCGAGTCTTCGATTTCAGGCGACGCCAGCGGCTTGTAGCAAGCAAGACCTGATCGTCGTTGTCCCCTGGGTGCTCGGCAACGTCATCAGCGGCTCGCCGATTCTATTTGAGCCTTTCATCGAGTCCGCCAAGTACGCAGCCGAGTTCCGAAATTATCATTGGCAGCATGTTCGGAAGACGATCTCGGACAGTACCATCGATCCGCCAAGCAGTGCCCAGCCGTATCCTGCAAAGACCGATCAAATCCTGGACAAGCCGCGCTCCGACAGCGGTGGCAACTTTGGTCGGCTTGCGCGAACCGGCATGATGGATACTTACATGGCCAAGCTGAACGAGGTCTCGTTGTGCGGCATCAAAACGGGATTCTGGCGCGAGTTCTTGCAGGCGTTCCAAGAAAGCACGACCGATGCGCAGGCTCGGGCCGCTCTGGATCGTTTGCGGCAGCGCGTGCAACAAGCGACCGAGCTTCCTTCTCCGAAAGCGCAAGCGGCAATGACGATCATCGCGGAGCTTGAGAAACTTCTCGCTATGCCCCAATGACCGAGCCAGCGCAAACCAGCGGCTGACACTGATTAGGGCTGCCAGTTTGGTCTTGCGAGCTTCGGCATCGTTCCCGGCGGTGCCGGCAGTTGCGCCGAACGATGTTTATGGCCCAAGGGCGTTGGCATCCAGTTGCACTGGGCGGCCGATCAGATTGTCGCTCCCCAGCACGTTGCCGGCCCCGCCTTGCAGGACCAGCCCCAACGAGGCGGCCTGCGGCCGGTCGTCGCGGATCAGCAAACCGGCAATGCGGCTGTGCGATACGTTCTTCAGCACCAGGCCCGCCCCGTCGCAGTCCAGAATCGTGCACCCGGCAATGTGCAGCCGCCGGCTGTTCTCCACCAGCACGCCGGCCGGTTGCCGCCACACGTGGGCTACGTGCAGCCCCTGGATGGTGCAATCCTCGCAGTCGCGCAGCACCACGCCGCCGTTGACCTCGCGCGTGTTGCCGTAGTTGTAGCGCGGGTTGCGCTCCAGGTTGTTGGGTCCCACGACCACGTGGGCGCAGCGCTCCACCAGCAGATCGTGCTGGTACCCTTGCCACAGGGTGTTGCCGGCGATGACCACGCCGCGGCAGTCTTGCAGGTGGATGTTCACCTGCACATCGCTGAGCACGTTGCCGGTGATGGTGACGTGCCCTACGCGTTGCGGGGTGCCATCGGGGAGTTGGCTGCGCCCCAGAATGCGGATGTTGGCGCTCTCGGGCGAAGGGTTGTTGTGCTGGATCGTGCAACCGGTGATGGCCACCTCAGCCGTGCCGTAGCGGCTGTGGCGGCAGTCGATGAGCACGTTGGCCGCCGGCGGTGCGTCGGGGGCCATGTTGCTTTCCAGGTCGCAGCCGGTGATGTGAATGTTGCGCACGTTGCCGCCGCGGCACACGACCCCGCCGCCGGCGTTGTAGCTGATGTGGCAGCCAGTGATGTTCGACTGATGCAGGTCTACCTCGTCGTACAGGATTCCGGCCCCGCGATTGTGGTACAGGTGGCAGTCGGAGACGATCACGTTGCGGTTGCTTTCCCGCAGCCGGATGGCATGCCGCACGCCGCGCACGTGCACCTGCGAGACGGTCAATTGCATGGTGCCCACCGCTTCGATGCCGTCGGCCTCGGCGTGGGCGCCTTCGATCCCCAGCCCGCGCACCAGCGGCATCCGCTCGCGTTGCCAGACGGCCGGATCGAACCCCTGCGGATCGGCCGAGCGGAAGTGCGTCCCTACGATCCGCAGCGCCGGCCCGGGCCCGTCCATCACCAGGTGCGCCACGCCGCCGCCGTCCAGCGACGTGTACCCGGTGCGACGCAGGTCGATCACCAGCGGGCGCGTGATGCGGTACACGCCCCGCGGCAGTTGCACGCTGCCGCCGGCATCCAGCAGGGCCTGCAGCGGCGTAGTGTCGTCCGCGGCGCCGTCGCCCACAGGCTGCGGGACCCCGGCCCCGGCCAGCGAGCGGGTCCCCCAACAGCCACCCCACCACACGGCGGCCAGCAATCCGGCCGCTACCACCAACGCCACGGCCAGGCCCGCGGTCGAAATCTTCATACGTCCCCCGTTCGATGTGCGGATGCTTCCGCCGTTTGCGTACCGCTGCGTACCGCCGGCATGCCGCCGCATCCCACGAAGCGTCCTCGGCCGACGACCCCGCCATTTTAGCTGCCGGCGGCGGCCGGGAATCGCGCGGAGCGACATTCCCAACGCATCCGCCGTGTTCAGCGAGCCCGCGGCCCCGCAACCCCGCGACCCGCGCGTCCGGGCGCCCCTGCGACCAGGCGCCCCCCGCGACCGGCCGCGACGGTTCAACGCATAAATCTCCTTGCATTCGTTGCTGGAAGTTGTCAAAATCATCCGGCGCGCAGGGTGCCGCCCCGCCAGAGTGCCCGCCCAGGGTGCCGCCGGCGCGTTGCCCACGACACACCCACGTGGCGCTGGCGTTTTTTCCGTTTTTTTGACCACGACGCGCGCCGTCGGCTCGATTGCCCGTGGTGCTCGGTGCCAGGCCGGTGGCGGACCGTGTTTCGCCGCTGCACAGCGGTGCCCGGGATCCCACCCGGCGAGCAAGCCTGCTTCCCCCGGTTCCAAGCAACGACACAACAGGATTTGTCCCACTCCTGGGAGGCTGCCCATGAAGACCCGCCTTGCACGTTGCATCCGTCGCCGGACATGGCTGCCGGCGGTCTGGTTGGCCGCACTATCGCTGGCGCTGGGCGCAGCAGTCTGGGCGGCGGCGCAGGCCGCTTCCGGCGACGACTCGGCCGCCCTGCCCGAAATCCCCGGCCTGGGCGATCCCGGCAAGCTCAACGAAGTCCGCATCGAGCAGCCCTTTTCTCTCCTCCTCCGCGGCCGTGATGCGCGCCAGCAACTCGTGGTGACCGGCGTCTATTCGTCCGGCCAGCACCGCGACCTCACCACGCAAGTCGCCTACTCGGTCGCCCCCGCCGGCGTCGTCAAGGTCGACAGCTCCGGATTTGTCACCCCCACGGGCAACGGCCGCGCGACGATTACTGCCCGCGGCCCCGGCGGCCTGACCGGCACCTGCCAGGTCGAGGTGCAGCAGTTCGACGAGTTGATCCCCATCAACTTCGTCGATCAGATCGTCCCCATCTTCACCAAGCTGGGCTGCAACTCCGGCGGCTGCCACGGCAAGTCGTCCGGGCAGAACGGCTTCAAGCTCTCGCTGCTGGGCTTCTACCCCGACGAGGACTATGAATACCTCGTCAAGGAAGCCCGCGGTCGCCGCCTGTTCCCCGCCGCTCCGGAGCGGAGCCTGCTGCTGCAGAAGGCCACCAACAGCATGGCCCACGGCGGCGGCCAGCGGATGGACGCCTCCGACTTCGAGTACACGCTGCTGCGCAACTGGATCGCCCAGGGCATGCCGTACGGGAGCCCGGACGACCCGCGCGTGGTGCGCCTCACGGTATTCCCCGAGCAGCGGGCGCTGGACCGAGGTGCGCAGCAGCAGATCGCCGTGTACGCGCACTACTCCGACGGCTCCGTGCAGGACGTGACCCGCATGGCGCAGTTCGAGGACAACGACCCCGAGATGACCGAGACGTCCCGCACCGGCCTGGTCCGCATCCTCGACACGACGGGGGAGGCGGCCGTCATGGTGCGGTTTCAGGAGTTCGTGACGGTGTTTCGGGCCAGCATCCCGATGGGGGTGAAGGCGACGAACGTGCCGCCGGCGCGCAATTACATCGACGAGCTGGTGTTCGGCAAGCTGCAAGCGCTGGGCATCCCGCCGTCGCCGGTGTGCGACGACGCGACGTTCCTCCGCCGCGCGTACCTGGACATCACCGGCACGCTCCCCACGGCCGTGGAGGTCCGGGCCTTCCTGGCCTATGGCGACCCCACCAAACGCGACAAGCTGGTGGACCGCCTGGTGGACAGCCCCGAATACGCCGACTTTTTCGCCAATAAGTGGGCAGCGATTCTCCGCAACCGCAACATCAACGCCAACTACACGACCGGGACCTATGCCTTCCATGCCTGGATCCGCGACAGCCTGAACCGCGATCTGCCCTACGACGAGTTCGTGCGCACGATCATCGCCGCCTCCGGCGACATCACAGGCAATCCGCCGGTCGCCTGGTACCGCGCGCTCAACACGCCGGAAGCCCTGGTCGAGGATACGGCCCAGTTGTTCCTCGGGCTGCGGATCCAGTGCGCCCGCTGCCACCACCATCCGTTCGAGCAGTGGAGCCAGCGCGATTACTACGGGTTCGCCGCGTTCTTCACTCAGGTGGGGCGCAAGACGGCGCCGGGTGCGGTCGGCAACCAGGCGCTGCAGGAGAACCCGCGCATCTACCATCGCCGCGGTCTGGCCACGGCCGTCAACCCGCGCACTGCCGAGCGGCTGTCGCCCACGGGGCTGGGGAGCGAGCCGCTGCAGCTCACGCCCGACGACGATCCGCGCCACGCCCTGGTCGACTGGATGGCGGCACCGGACAACCGGTTCTTCGCCCCGTCGCTGGTCAACCGCTACTGGAAGCACTTCTTTGGGCGCGGCATCGTCGATCCGGAGGACGACATGCGCGTCACCAATCCCCCCTCCAACCCGGAATTGCTCGACGCGCTGGCCCAGGACTTCATCCGCAGCGGATTCCGCCTCAAGCACCTGGTGCGGACCATCTGCAAGTCGCACGCCTACCAGCTCTCCTCGGAGCCTAACGACTACAACGTGATCGACAAGCAGAACTACTCCCGCTACTACCCCAAGCGGCTGCACGCCGAGGTGCTGTACGACGCCCTGAGCCACGTGACCGGCACGCCCACGGCGTTCGGCGGCCTCCCTGCCGGCACGCGGGCCGTGCAACTCCCCGACCAGGGCATCAACAACTACTTCCTCACCGTCTTCGGCAAACCGCAGGGCAACAGCCCCTGCGAGTGCGAGCGCTCCGCCGAAGCCAACCTGGCCCAGACGCTCCACTTGCTCATGTCGCGCGAGGTGCAGGACAAGCTGACCAATGCCCGCAGCCGCGCCGCCCTGCTGGCCGCCGACACCAGCCTCACCGACCAGCAGCGGATCGAGGAGCTATACCTGTGGGCCTACGCCCGGCTCCCGCAGCCGGATGAACTGCAGTTCTGCCTGCAGTACCTCCCCAAGGCGGGCAGCTCGCGCGAGGCCTACGAAGACCTCCTGTGGGCGCTGATCAACACCAAGGAGTTCCTCTTCGTCCGCTAGGGCCCGCGCCGGCGGCACCGCGGCCTGAGCGATCCGAGGCCCTGCCCATGCAAGTGCGAGCCCACGGACCCTTGCCCTCGGGTCCGTGGGCTCTGCTGCTTTCCGTGTCGGATGGCGCTACATCGTGCCTCGGAAAAAGTGACTGCCGGCGCCAACAGCGCGGCAGGCAGCGGGCCGGGTGCGACGGGCGCTCAGAACGGCCACAGCGCGTCGCCGAGCCGCTGCAGCCAGTTCCGCTTCTTCACGTAGCCGAGCACTTGACGCTCCGGATAGTTGCGTGCCGACGGCGGCAGGTCGGTCGCCAGCGCCGTCGGTTCGTGGCTGCCGTCGCGCGTGGCCGGGCTGGTGGCGCCGGTCTGCACGGCGTAGCCCGGCGGGGCGGTGTAGCCGGCCGCCGGTACCGCCTGCCAGTGGTAGGCTTGCTGCCCTGCGTATGCGGCCGCGGGGGGCGCCGGATAACCATAACCGTAACCCGACTCCAGCGGAGGCAAATGCGGCTGCCCGTACGGCGTCGTGCGGCAGCACGAACCCTGGCAGCCGGCCGGGTGACCTGCTGCGGACGTCTGCTGCCAGTTGGCGTGCATGGGCAGCGGCGTCCCTACCGGTGCATGTGGCGCAGCACTCCCCGCGGGAATCCCGGCTGCATACGGGGGCGGCCCCAGCGGCGTTTGCGGGTAGGTTGCCGGTGCAGCCAGGCCCGTCGGATACGCGGCTGAGGGGCTGGATGCCGTCGGGGCCGACGCGGTCGGGTATCCGGTCGCCGGATACGTGGTATGTGCCGCGCCCGGCGTCAGGGTGCCCATCGTGGTCGGGCCCTCTGCGGCAGCGCTGTATCGCGGACCGGCCGCTGGGCTGCCGGCGGTTGGACTGCCGGCTGTTGGACTGCCGGCTGTTGGACTGCCGGCGGTTGGACTGCCGGCTGCGGAGGCTGGCGCGGCAGAGGCTGGCGCGGCGGAGGCGGCGCTGGGTTGCGCCTTGGGAGACCACGGAAACGGGCCGCCGCCGCTCCCTTGCGCGAAGGCCAAAGCTGCGGAAACGCTCCAGGCAGCCAGACCGGACAACGTGCCGTGGCGGATCGGGGGCATCGAGGAGGCTCCTTGCCGAGAGATCGCTCGTTGGGCCGCGAGGTGAGCGCTTACCTTCCGATAGCATCCGCAAACTTTGCGCAATCCGTACGCTTGGCCCAATAGTCGTCCGATCGCCGCGCGCGGCTTTAAGAAAAACCGCCCGATCGCGCAAAGCACCGTTGCTCCACCGTCAGCATGCGGGGGTGCGAAGTCTAGGGAACGGCCCCCTCCCGCATGTATCGCTAGCGACGCCGCCAACGTCCCTTGGTCGGTCCCGCGGCGCGATCGGCGCATCCGTGCGCTGCGGGGCTGCGGGGCTGTGGCGCCGCGGCGCCGCGGCATCAATTCGCCTTGACCTGTGGCACCAGCACGATAGACCATGCCCGGCAGGTCGGGCGCGCCCTGGCGGGGCGAGCCTCTCCAGCACTCCAGCACGCGCTGGATGCGGACGATGCGGATTGGGAGGAGCACGTTGCATGAAGCTGGCACTGGTGCACGACT
>FWPU01011045.1_pt1 | contig 12934 bp, 6 predicted proteins | sample 2228361 | NCBI WGS metagenome assembly FWPU01 (sample SAMEA103939777, study PRJEB20133) | metagenome | reverse complement strand
CGGCTCGGTTTGGGTTGTCGCGGCTCGGTTTGGGTTGTCGCGGCTCGGTTTGGGTTGTCGCGGCTCGGTTTGGGTTGTCGCGCGATGGCGTGGGTGCGGAGCACTCGCCCTCGGTGTGTTGGGTCGGAGCCCGGCGGCAGCGTGGGGACCGGCAGCGGGCGGGATTACCGGAGGCGGAGGGAGAACGGCATGAGCATCAGCGTGCGTTCGGCACGGAGCCGGGCCAACAAAGCGGCCCGGCCCAGGACTTCGCGGACGTGGGGTAGGACCTCATCGGCCCCTGGGGCGGCGGCGGCCGGGTCGCTTAGCAGTTGCTCGATGATCGAGCGGGGCTTGGGGAGGATCAAGAGTTCGACCTTGTCGTCGGGTTTCAGGCCGGCGGCCGTTTTGGCGTAGGCGACGGCGTCGGCGAGGGTGCCGAGGGCATCGACCAGGCCGTTGGCCGCGGCCATGCGGCCGGTGAAGACGCGGCCCTCGGCCAGGGTTTCGAGCTTGTGGCGGGGCATGCGCCGCGACTCGGCCGCTTTGTCGACGAACTGCCGGTAGGTCTCGTCGATCAGGGCGCCCCAGGCGGCCCGTTCCTCTTCGGTGAACGCTTGCGTGGCGGACAGCACGCCGCTGTTGCGCCCGCGGCTGATGACCTCGGTGGTGAGACCCAGTTTGTTGTACAGCCCGCTTACGACCAGTTTGCCCCCCAGCACGCCGATCGAACCGGTGACGGTGCCCGGCTCGGCATAGATGCGGTCGGCGCCCATGGCCAGGTAGTACCCTCCGCTGGCGGCTACGTCGCCCAGGCTGGCGACCACCGGCTTTTGGATCCGGCGGAGCTCGCGCCACACCAGGTCGCTGGCCACAGCCGAACCGCCGGGACTATCGACCCGAAGGACGATGGCCAGCACATTGGGGTCCTCGGCGGCGCTGCGGAGCGCCGAAATCAAGGTGGCCGACCCCAGCACCGATTCGCCGAACAAGCTGGTCGCGCTTTCCCCCTCGACGATCATGCCCACCGCATAGACCACGGCGATTTTCTTGCCGGGGGTGGGCTTTTCCTTGGAGCGGCGTGCGCCGAAAGCCAGCTCCATGAACTTCATGAACCCCGGCAGCCCGCCAGCCTCGCTTTCCGCGGTCCGGCTGGGCTGGGTGACGACGGCCAGTTGGTCGGCCCCCAGCCGCTTGCGGAGCGTCTCCTGGAACTCGTCGAAATAGCACACGTGGTCCACCAGGCGGGCCTTGTGGGCAGCCTGGGCGGTGAACATCCCCTGGTCGACCAGCGCCCGGACTTCGGCATTGGTAAGTTTGCGGTCGGCGGCCACGGTGGCCAGCAAAGCCCGGTACGAGTCCTCGACGATGGCCTCGATGCTTTCCCGAAGCTCGGGGCTCATGGCCGTCTGCGTGAAGCTCTCGGCCGCGCCTTTATACTTGCCTTTCTGAAGGAGCTCGAACCGCACGCCCAGCTTGTCCAGCAGGCCCTTGTAGAAGGTCATCTCCGCGCGAACGCCGGGCAGCATCAGCATTCCCGAGGGGGCCATCACGATCTCGTCGCAAGCGGCCGCCACCAGGTACTGGCTGGTGTTCGCCCCGGTCAATTGGGCGATGACCGGTTTTTTCCTGGCCCGTACCCGCTGAATAGCCTGCCGGAACTCGTGCACCTTGCCGGGCCCCAGGTCGGGGTCGTCGAAGTCCAAGAGCACGGCCGCCACCGGCTCCTGCGCGGCGCGGTCCAGGCGCTCGATGGCTGCCGCCAGCGAGGTGCGGGCCTCGCCGAACAGTCCGGTGGCCATCGGCCCCTCGGGAAAATCGCCCCGGAGCCGAATCCGCCAAACCGTAAGCCGGGCCTTGCCCTCCGGCGATTGGCTTCCGCCTGGGTTTGCCGCTTGGGGCTTTGCCTCGGCTTTTTCGGCCGGTTTGCTCTGGCCTGGGCGGTCTTTGCTTTTCGCTGGGGGCCGGGCCTTTGGTTCCGCGGTTTTCAGAGGCGACTGCATCTCGGCCTTGACGGGCGGATGGGCGGCGGCCTCCTGGTCCAGGACCCGCTGGATGATCTCCTCCGTGATGTCCGCCGCAGCGTCGTTCCAGAGCACCGCTTGGGGCAGAGTGCCGGACGCCTCGCCGGGCGAAGGTCTCTTGGCCGGCGTGCGATCGGCGCGCAGCACGACGGCCAACTGGTGATCGCGGGCATAGTCGGCCACCAGTTCCATCACCCGGGCATAGTACTGCTGGTAAAGGCGGGCCTCGCGCTGGGCCAGCTCCTTCTGCTGGAGCCGGCTATCAAGGTCGAGAGCCGCCTGCTGCGTGGCAAGCTGTTGTTTGAGCGATTTGTGCTCGGGCGTATCGGGCTTGAGGCCTTCGAGCTTGCGGGCCAGGCCGGCCAACTCTTCGCGGCGGCGTTTGAGGAGTTCGTCGGCCCGGGCGGCATCGGCCCGCAGCTCCGCCAGTTCCGCCTTCAGTCCGGGATGCCGCCGCAGGACTTCCCCCATATCGAGGACGGCCACCCCGGACGGGGCGCTTTGGGAAAGCCTGCGTTCCGCCGCAAAGACCGCGGATGCCAAAGGGGTGTTGGCCCACACGCCGGCCAGCAACGCCAAGCCGTACGCTATCTGCCATCGCGCCCGCATGATGCTCCACTCCACTATCCTGCCTTGTCGCTGTGACCGGCAAACCCGCCACCTTCAGTCTAATTTCCCGGGCGGAAAGCGGCCAGCGCCGCTAGGATTTTTGGGACATCGAACACACAGCCGCCCCACGGCCCGCCGCTGAGCTGCTGGAGGGCCGCCCACAGGCGGGTTTCTTCGGGGAGCTGCGGGTCGGGCGACAGTTCAGGATGGGGCGACCGGGCCGCGAGCACGGCTCGGGCTTCCTCGGCGGTAAAGGTCCGCTGGGCATCGCCTACCAGGTCGACGGAACCTTCAAGCCGATGGCGGTCGATTACGATTCGCACCTGGTCGCCGTCGCGGAGTTTGCCGATAGGCCCCCCTGCCAACGCCTCGGGCGCCACCAACCCGATGCACGCCCCCGTGCTCACGCCGGAGAAGCGGGCATCGGTCAGCACGGCCACCTCATGCCCCCACGAAAGGTAGCGCAGGGCCGAGGTAATCTGATAAATCTCCTCCATTCCCGAGCCGAGGGGGCCGCGGCCGATAAGCACCAGCACGTCGCCTGGCCTGATGGGTGGGCGGGTGTGGCCCTTGATGGCGGCGATGGCCTCGGTTTCGCGGCAGAAGACGCGGGCCGGGCCGGTCTTGCGGTACACCCCATCGGCGTCGAGGACGCGGGGATCGATTGCCGTACTCTTGACCACCGAGCCTTCCGGCGCCAGGTTGCCGCGGGGAAAGCACACGGTGCTGGTGATGCCCAAGGCCGCGGCCTGCTCCGGGGTGAAAATCACCGCCTGGGGGTCCACCCCCTCGTACTCCCGCAAGCGGCGTTGCAAAGCACGCCGACGCGCCGAGCCTTCCCACCAATCCAGAACCTGGCCCAGGGTGCACCCGGCCGCGGTGAGCGCATCCAAGTCGAGCAGCCCCAGGTCGCGAAGGCGGAGCATGACCTCGGGGACGCTGCCGGCCAGATAGACCCGCAAGGTGGGATGATTGGCCGGCCCGTTCGGCAGCGCATCGACCAGGCGGGGCACGCGCCGGTTGACTTCGGCCCAATCGTCCAGCGTGGGGCGGTCCAATCCGGCAGCGTAGGCGATAGCCGGCAGGTGGAGCAACAAATTGGTCGAGCCGCCGAAGGCTGCGTGGACGACCATGGCGTTGCGAATGGCTGCGGGGGTGAGCACATCGGACGATCGGATCCCCCGATGATCCAGGGCCAGCAAGGCCCGGGCGCTGCGGCGGGCCAGGTCGGTCCAGATCGGCTGGCCGGACGGCGCCAGGGCCGAGTGCGGCAGTGCCAGGCCCAGGGCTTCGCCCACCACCTGGGCGCTGGCGGCGGTGCCCAGGAAATGGCAACCCCCGCCCGGCGAAGCACATACCCGGCAGCCTCGCGTACAGGCCTCGTCCAATGTGAGTTCGCCCTGGGCGAAGCGGGCCCCGATGGACTGGATTTTTGCGGTATCCTCGCCGTCTTCCGAAGGCAGTGTCACTCCGCCCGGGATGAGCACGGTGCTCAGGCGGCGGAAGCTGGCCAGGGCCATCATCACCGCCGGAAGCCCTTTATCGCATGTGGCAACCCCCAATACGCCCCGGGCTGTTGGCAGGCTGCGGACCTGGCGGCGGAACACCGCTGCCGCGTCGTTGCGGTACGCCAGGCTATCGAACATCCCAGGGGTGCCCTGGGTCCGGCCGTCGCACGGGTCGGTGCAATAGGCGGCATAGGGCAGTGCCCCGGCGCGGCGAAGCTCATCGGCCGCCGCGGCAATCGCCAATCCCAATTCAAAATGCCCGGTGTGATATCCCAAGGCGACCGGCCGGCCGTCGGCATCGCGCAATCCGCCCAGCGTGCTGAGGATCACGACTTGAGGCCCGGCCAGGGCCGACGGGTCCCAACCCATGCCTGCGTCCTCGGTCATGCCAAAGAGGTCGCCGCTGGGCCGATACAGCAGCATCTCCTCGGTCAAAGGGAGCCGGCCGGCGGGGCCCGGCCCTCGGGTGCGGACCTCGTAAAGCGTGGGGTCGCCGCTATCCAAGAGGGATAAGATTTCAGGCCGGATTGCGTCGGGTGCCATCTTGGTCAGCTTCCTAAAGGGGTTATCCATTCCCACCCAGGGCCGGACTCGGTCTGGGTTGGGTGCATGCCCGGGACGCGGGCCCGTGGCCTCCTCAGGCTATCCGGGCGCCAAGGCTACCCGGGTTCCAGGTGCCCGTCGGTGTGTGGATCGCGGCGGACCGTTGCCTGCCTGGCGTGTGGCACCGGCGGGACCGAGCGTCTCTGGGCCGAGAGCCGGCCCCCTGGGTGCCGCGCGGGTACCCTTATGGCACGGATGCGGCGAAGGGGGCGTTTGGCGGGGTGCCGCGGCCTAAAGGCCCATGCCCAAAAAGCCGCCCCGAGCATCGCTTTCCTTTTGCACCCGTTCGATGCGTTCCAGGGTGCGGCGGAGGTCGCCGGCCGCGGCAAACCGGTCAAATTCGACCATCACCGCCCGGCGAACCGTCTCGGTAAACCACTGGACCACCGGCTGTGTGAGCCAGTCGCACGTCTCGCCCCGCAGTTCCACATGCAAGTCGGCCGACACGGCGTGCCGGTCTTCGGCATCGGTCAGCACCGTCCCCTCGAACCCGAAATCCAGCATCCCCACCTGGGGGTCGTTGGTCAGGCGGAACACGCACCGGGCATGGTGCAGATAGTAGGCGTTGTGCGTGCCGTGCTTGGTGATAGCATGTTTGACCCGCTCGGCAAACTGGCGGAAACCGGGCGAGGCATCCAGGGGGACATCCAGTCGGCCGACGGTGCGGAGGGGTAAACACTCGAACTGGATTTCGACATGCGGCATGATTGGTTCCTTCGACGCGACAATGCCACGTCCCAGGCCCATGAGCCGGGTGCGTCAGGGCCCGGTGTGGCCCGGTGCCCCTGGAGCTACCTGCTCCCAGGTCATCACCAGCCAGCCGCCGAAAGCGTCCCATCGGCTCAAACGCAGTTCCAAACGGTGGGGCGTGTCTTTGCCGATCACCACGTTCTCGGGGGCCCAGGTCTCTTCAAAAAACCGGCCGAACCGCCGCCGCAGCGCATTGCGCAACGCGATTTGCCGAGCCGAAAGTTGCCGCCCGGAGCCGCGCACAAACCCCGGCGGATAAATCTCCAGGTCCCCCTGGCGCATCGCGCGGAACCCCTCCGGCGTGTGTTCGATGCGATAGTGGGCCGATACGTCCATCGCCTCGTATTGACGCCCTTCGTTCATGTAACGCTTGCCGCGGATGGTGATCCGCAACCCGCCATCGGCAAAGCGGACCGTAACCGGCTGCTCATCGGCGAAGGTGATGGCCCAGTTCTCCTCATCGGCCTCCTTCTCTTTGCGCAGGGGCAGTCCCAGCAAGCGCGTGGCGATCTCGTCGAAGCGCTTTTCGTCCAGGAAGACGCCGGCCAGCGCCGCGGCCGCCAGATTGTTGATCGACGATTCGTGGCTGCGGACCGCCAGGTCGGCCGGATTGGACAACTCCGGCGGCGCCGTCGGCGCGCCCAGGCCCGTGCTCCCGGTGGTCATCAGAACCAGCGTGACGTTTTGCGGCGTGGTGCTGGCGCGGAAGTATTCCGGAAACAAACCCCGTTCCTCCAGCGGCTGCCGAAAACGCTCTTGAAACCCCCGGTTGGCCCGCGCCACCAACTCGTCGGCCTGGGCATCCATACGCTGGTTGAACCGCTGTTGGGCGTGGTCCGACGCGATCGCCTCGGCCAGCGACTTCTGCCGGAAAGCCCGCTTCCAGGCGATCCGCTCGACCAGGGCCCGGCCCCCCGTGTCGATCTGGTGGATCACCGTCGACGTGACCGCGCTGGAGACAGCGGGGAGGGCAAATACCCCCTCGGCGTTTAGATAAAAGCGCTTCCGGGCGGCCAAAGCCGTGTTGCCCGAACTGTAGATCGTCGCCGGACCGTTGTACCCGACGTTCTCCGTCGTGCTGGTCCCCTCGAAAAGGGCGTCAACCAGGGCTTGTTCCTCGCAAGGAACCAAGACCCCTCGCACCTGGCCGGTCGTGTGGGCCGTCCCGTAAATCCTGGTCCCCAAAATGCAGTCCTCGACGGGCGAAATGTCCTCGACGGGGCGAGACAGGCGGGCGGCCACCAGCCGGTCGGAGACCGTCACATACACGTTCGGGTGCGACAACGTGCGTTGGACCGCCGCCACGACCCAGGGCGCCTGGCCTGCATCGCCAAGCCAACGCAAATGCCGGCTGACGGCCGCCGCCTGCTCCGGGGTGGAGCTTTTCGCGTAGGCCTCCAATTGGCCGGCCAGTCCGTCCAAGGCCGACTCGTACTGCCTGCGCAAGGTGGCATCGGCCAGCAGGCGGGCGCCCAGCACGTAGGCGCGGAGGGCCCGGCGCACATCGGCGAAACACACCAGTCCCAGGCTGTCGTATCCCGCGGCAAAGCGGCTGTGGATGTCTTCCAGCTCATGGAGATCGGGCTCGGCTCGGGCCAATTGGGCTTTCAGCGGTTCGGTTCTCAGATAGCTCCGCCAGCGGTCCGCTTCGGGCCCGGCCGCCTGAAGCCGCGATTCCAAGCGCTCCACCGCCGCATGCAGCGCCAAACGGGCTTCATAAAGGTCGCTGGCCGTCGGCCGCAGGAAGATCGCCTTGGCCTGCCGTGCGGCTTGCGGCAATTGGTCCGGCCGAGGGGAGTAAATCGCAGCCAACCAGCGGGCCAGCGCATTGCGGACTTTGACGAACGGTGCGGCCTCTAACCCCGGCACGTCGGCCGAGAAGCGCCCCAGGATGTCCATCACGACCCGGCAATCGGCCTGGGAGCCCAGGTCCATCTGGGCCCGCAGCGCGTCGGTCTGCAAATAGGTCATCCAGCCGGGCCCCTCCGGACTGGTTTGGAGCCAGGCCTGGAGTTCCTCCAGGGCGGTTGCGACTGCACTTTCAGGGGGTCCGGCTTTGGCGAACAAGTTCCCTCCAATCGCAACCCCCATGCTGGCTAATAGGCAGACCATCCATTGGGCGGGAGACCGCATCCTTTTTTGCTCCTGAAATGTTATTCCGTCTTGCACAATCAGTGGGGGAGAACAAAGCTATTTACCGCACCTATGAGGGGGACGCTATGGGGCTTAGGTACGGTGGGGAGGTTTCGACCTTTGGCGGCCGGTTGATTTTCCTTGATTTCCCTATTACAACTAGAGTCCTCAATCGGCACAGACTGCCTTACCGATACGCTCTGCCGAGTTTATATATCGTGCGGAACGGGGCAGCGGGCGCCAATAGGGGCCCGGGGTTAAGGCAGGCCCAGGCCGCCGTGGTCCCGTGCGGCGGCAGGCGGTGCCGTCGCCTCTCGCTGAGGAAGGCGGGAGCGCTCTCACGGAAGCCCGACCACTTGACGCTTTCGGCGCCGAGGCACGGAACTTCGGTTTGAGACTTCCACGGAAGCGCGGCGGACTTTACGCGCCGCCCGGTCACCCCACCCCGGCCTTGCTACGGAGCCCGCGATGTTCCGCTCTATGCGCTTCGTCTTCTTGGGGCTTGCGGTTTGGTCCTCTTGCTGGTTCCTGGGCCCGTTACCGCAATCCGCGGCGGCAAGCCCCGAACCCTCTGCAATGGCAGCAAAACCCGATCCCCCCGAAAAACCCTCCGCCTCCTCGTGGCGGCCCGGGATGTATCTGGCCCAAAGCCTCCGCCGGCTGTTCCAGTGGCTGCATCACGGCCACCGCAGTGTAGGACTCCCCGCAGGCGAAGTAAAGCCTTTTGCACGACCGGCCCGGCCGATTTCTCTGGACTGGCACACCGATTACGGCCAGGCCACGCGCGAGGCGCAGCGCCGGCAGCGCCTTCTGGTCCTGCTGTTTCGTGCGCCCGTAGACCCCTGGGCCGCCGAGCGCCTGGCCAGCCAGGCGGCCGAAATCCCGGAAGTGTTCGACGCCTTGCGCCAGGCCACCCGCGCCGCGATGCTGGTCAGTGCACCCCTGGAGAAATCGCCCGAGGCCGGCCGGCTGGTCGACCACCCCGCCTTTGCAGGGCTGTTTGGCAACCCCGGAGTGGCCGTGATCGACTACACCACCCAGGAGCCTTCGCATCGCGGCCAGGTGCTAGGGACGGTCATCACTGCGGCCGATGGTTCCTGGGACCTTGGACGGCTGGCCGAAGCCCTCCGGGCCAAGGTCCCGCCCATCCGCTGGCAAAGCAATTACTTCGACGCGGTCCGTACCGCCACCCAGCGCCGCCAGATGCTCTTGGTGCTCTTTCGCACTCCGGGGGGCTGTGCGCTTTGCGACCGGTTTGAAAAAGAGACGCTGGCCGATGTCCAGGTCCGGTTCCGCCTGGCCCAGACCGTATGCCTCAAGCTGCCGCTGGATGCCAAGGTGCCCGAGGGGGACCGCCTCGTGGCCCTTCTGGACCACCCGGCGTTTGCCGAGATGCACCACACGCCGGGCCTGGCCATCCTCGATTACGCGCACCCCGAGCCCCATTTGTTCGGACAGGTCGTGAGCGTATTTCCCTTTCTCGATGGGCAGGTGTACAGCGTGGACCAGATGAAGGCGATTCTCGACCTGCCGCCGGGCACACTGACCCAGCGGACCCTGATCTACGCGGTGCGGACGCATCCCGAGCGGCCGGCCAGCGCCAACGGGCGATTCGATCCCCTGCTGGCGGCCGAAGCCGAAAGCCACAGCCAGTACCAGGCCCAGATCCTGCGCCAGGGGCATCATTTTTGGGAAAGCCGTTTTCACCGCATCAACAGCCGGCTGCCGGCCGGCTGCCTGGCCTTCGAGGTCTGCGCCGAAAGCTGGCCCGGCCAGGCCCTCCTCCCAGCGGCTATCGAATGCGTGCGGTGCTGGCGGCTGTCGGCGGGCCACTGGCGTTCGGTCAGCAGCCCCTGCACCGTGTATGGCTATGACATGAAGCGGGGAGCCAACGGTGTTTGGTATGCCACGGGGATCTTCGGCCGGTAAGGCCGCTGAGGCGGCGGTTCCAAGTCCCGCCGCCCTGCCGCCCCTTGCGAAGCCCGGGGCGCTGCCAATGGTAAACGGTTTGGCGCGAATGAGCCCGCGGGCATCTCAAAGGGCCCCCGCCACCCACCACCTACCATCAACCATCAACCATCAACCATCAACCATCAACCATCAACCATCAACCATCAACCTAGCGCCCCGGCGCATTGTCCAGCTCGATGTTGTCCAGATAGAACACCGTCTTCTGGGTCGCCAGGCTGCAAAACCCCAGCCAGTCGAGCTTCTTCCACTGGGGATTTCCGACCGGCAGCCCGGTGAAATGTTGCGGCGGCCGGCCCGGCAGCGTCACGGTCAAATCCCATGTGCCGGCCGACGAGGCCCCCAGGGCCGTGGTAACCTCGAAGTGCACCCACACGCCCGCCGGGATATCCGTGAGTTCCTTGCCGGCGGCGATGAGTTTTCCGCCGCGGACCCACAGCGAGGGGCCGACCCGGTATGGCTGAGCATCGTCCCGCCACTCGTGATGGAACACCGTGCCCGCATCGCTCCACAGGTCGAACTTCAGCCGCGAGCGCCCTTGGCGGTGGCCGGGCCTGTAATAAAAGTGCGGGTTGAAGGCGAATTGCAGGCCTGGGGCATCCTGCACCATCAGCGCGCGGCGGCCGCTGGCGGCGACGGCGTCGCTGGGGGCAATCGCGTCGCCTTTGCCCTCGACATGCAGATGCGCATCGGGCACGGCACTGGCCCGCGGCGTCTCGAAATCGTCCCGCACGCAAAGCGGCGGTGGCGGTGGCGGTTCCGGGGCAAACCGCACCGGCGGGTACGTGACCTCCTTGGCCTTGGCCACCCACCCCGGATCGCCGTAAACCCCCGCCTTTCCGGAATCGAACGGCTTGAAGCCCAAGGCCAGGGCGGGGGAATCGGGCTGCAATCGGAAATCCCGCCGCTCGGCGTCCACGAACTTGGGGTCCGCAACGATCGAACCGGCGTCCTTGCCCGATCGCTGCCACTCGGCCAGGGTCATCCCCTCGAAGGTCACCGGCTCCCCCGTGGCGTTGTAGTACACGTTTTTCTGGAGTTTGACGTTGGCATCGCGCCAGGAGCCGTAAAGCAGCGGGCCCCCTTTCCAGTACACAATGTTGTTCTCGAAGGTGAACGACAGATGGGGCTCGACCCGCGAGCGCTGCAACTGGCCCTCCATGCTATAGGCCAGGATATTGTTTCGGATCACGTTTTCCCGCCCGTAATGCTGGTGGTACGTGCCGGTCTTCACGTCATAGACCAGGTTGTTTTCCATCACGATGTGGCTGCTCCCCTCGTCGTTGTACAGCCCCCAGCCACCGCGCCCATACCGGTCATACGAGTACACGCCGTGGATAACGTTGTTGCTGACCGTGGTCCCGGGCGATGGGCCCAGGGTGTATACGCCCCCCATGTCCGACAACACGCCCCAGCCCAGGTGGTGGATATGGTTGAACTCGATCCTGTTGTGATGCGCCTGGCTGGCAGCATAGCCCCAGCGCCAACCTACGGAGATCCCGGTGTAGAAGAAGTCGGCGATGTCGTTGTGCGTGACCTGGTTGTAGGGGCTGTGGCCGATCCACACCCCCACGGCCCCGCGGAACAACCGCCCCCCGGCGCGGATGATGTTGTTATCGACCACGATGTGCGAGGTGGCCTGGTCGGGGTCGGGGTTCTCGTTTTCCCAGCCCTGGCCGATCCGCACCCCGCCGGCCGCCAGATCATGGATATAGCACCGCACGAGCCGGCAGTCGCGGCAGCCGGAACGGAACCAAACCGCATATCCGCCGGTGTAACCCACCTCACAGCCTTCCAGGGCGACGTGACGGCACCCGTCGGCCGTGATCGCGGCCGGCGTGGTGACCGAGGCTTGCCCATCGGCATGACCGCCCGGCGGAAGGGGATAGCTGTCGTGTAGGAAAGCCAAACCCTTGAAGGTCAGATGTTCGATGAATCGCTTCCTGGCCGGTTCGCCAGCCAGGCGGAGCAGGCCGGAGATGGCCGGAGCCACCACCTCGGCCCGCGTCATGTCCTCGCCGGGCAGCGGCCAATACCATAAGGTCCCGCTGCGGTCCAGGAACCATTCGCCGGGGCTATCCAGGGCCGCACGGAAGTTCTCGAGGTGATAGCGCTGGCTGGGACCCCACCTGAGGAACGGCCACGGCGCCGGCCCCGTGGTGATGACCGTCCCCGTTTTGCCGTCAATGGCCGCCACCCAGTGCACCGACACTTCCCACGAGTGATAGGCCACGACCACCGCGTCGGCCAACTCCGGTTTGGCCAGCGCCGCCAGCGGAGCCAAATCCTGGGGGTTGCCGAGAAACGCCCGGTGGGCCAGCTTCGCCTCCTTGCCCGTCAAGGGGTCCACGCCCAACTCCACCCGTTTCCGCATGGAATAGTAGAACTCGTTGGGCGACCGGGCCCGCACCGCGCGCCGGCCGTTGACCACCAGGTGCTCGAAGGACCACTTGCCAGCCGCCACGTCGGGCAGATGGGCTTTCCACAAGTTCCCTTCGGCCCGCTGGAAGTTGGTAATGCGGCGACCGCCGCTGAATACCGGTTTAGCCCCCTCGGCCGCCTCGTACACGATCGGGGCCTGGGCTGTTCCCCCGTCTTCGGAGGTGAAGACCACTGGCTCGGCCAGCCAATACACGCCCCCGGCTACCACGACCCGCACCCTCTCGCCCAGCGGCCCTTGCCGCTTTAGCTTGCGGATCGCATCGCGGGCGCCGGCCAGCGACGCCAGCGGACCATCGCTTTTCTCGGCATTGGGACGCGCCAGCCGGCCACTCCAAGCGTCGTTCCCGTCCGGCGCCACGTAGAACACGGCTGCGGCCGCCCAATGGCCGGCCAACATGCTCATCACCGCCATCACCGCCACCACCAAGACCGCCAAGATGTGCCATTTTCCGAACATGGCCGCCGTTTCCCAACTTCGCTGCCGTATCGAAGCCCATCCCACCAAAAGCTGGCGGCCGGCCGCGAACCTCCAAAGGCCACCGCCCGCCATTTCGGCTCCATGGTAGCCCCAGCAGTTCACATGGGCAATGTCGGCAGGGCACTCACATCGGGTGGGTGATCCAAACCCACGCAAAGCCTGTAGGGTGGGTGCTCTGCACCCACGCAAGAACACCTGGTAGGGTGGGTGCTCTGCACCCACGCAAGAACACCTGGTAGGGTGGGTGCTCCGCACCCACGCAAAGACCCTACAGAGCTGGGTGGCACGGCCAAAGCGCAGCGATGGCCGTGGCCTTTTGCCACGCCCTTCACCTGCGTTCAGCCCGTGGGTCGGTGCTCCGCACCCACGCGAAAATGTGAGAACACCTGGTAGGGTGGGTGCTCTGCACCCACGCAAGAACACCTGGTAGGGTGGGTGCT
>FWPU01008544.1_pt1 | contig 12934 bp, 13 predicted proteins | sample 2228361 | NCBI WGS metagenome assembly FWPU01 (sample SAMEA103939777, study PRJEB20133) | metagenome | reverse complement strand
AACTCGGCCCGTGAACGCTTCGCCAGCGCCAAGCGGGACGTTTCGGGCGCGGTCAAGCCGCGGCGTTCGGCAGCGCCGTGGCCATTGTTTGTCGTGCGCTGGAACCCAGTTTTGGGATCGGGTCACCCTTGGTTAGCGGGCGACCGGCACGCAGCGGCACGCATGCGATTCGGACGTGCACAGCCCAAGGCGTAGCTCGAAGGCTCTCTGTCGCCGGGCTCTTCCGTCCGGCAGCCCAGGGTTTACAATGGAAGGCATACGCCGGACGGTGCGAAGCCGGTCGGCCCAACCCGTGGCGTCAATCTCTGCTGCGCAGGGCGTATTTGGGTCGGGTGGACCCATATCAGGGAATTCTGGGAAGATCGAACGATGCGATTCGACGAGGTTGCAAAGATAACGGCCGGGGGTGTCATGGCCATTGTGTTTTGTCTGGCCGAAGGTGCCGCCGTATGGGCCCAGCAGCCGGCGGCCGGGCAGGGGGAAGAGGGTGGGGGGGGAGCGTCGCTGGCCGTCCCCTATTTTGTGGTCCTCTTTGGGGCGATCCTGGGGCTTCTGGTCACGCTCCATCCATCCAAGCGGCGTGACCGGCCCCGCGAGGAGCAGTTCGCCGAGAAGAAGAAGGCCAAAGCCCGCTGAAGCCTTGCGCTTGCTGGCGGCTGGGAGTGGCCGAGTGGTTGGCACCGTCGACACTTGCAGAAAGGCCTGGCATGGAACGAGCGAAAGCGGTTTCGCGGCGGCGTTTTGTCACGGCATTGGGAGCGGGACTGGCCGTCCCCTACTGCATTCCTGGCGGCGTGTTAGGCGCGCCGGGCCAACCGGGTGCCAACGACCGGATCGGCATTGCCGCCATTGGCGTGGGGCGCCAAGGGAGCGGCATTTTCATGCAGGCGGTCCGGTTGCCGGGTACCCGGGCCGTAGCGGTGGCCGATGTGGACCGCAAGCGTGCCGGTGCCCTGGCCTCGCGCCTGGCGATCGACGCCTATCAGGATTACCGGAAGGTGCTGGACCGCAAGGACGTGGATGCCGTCACCACGGCCACGCCCGACCATTGGCGGGCCCTGGTGTGCATCCATGCCTGCCAGGCAGGCAAAGACGTGTATGCCGAAAAACCCATGACCCTGACAATCCGTGAGGGGCGGCGCATGGTCGAGGCGGTCCGCAAGTATGGGCGGGTGTTCCAGACCGGCAGCCAGCAGCGCTCCGACCCCCATTGCCGTCTGGGCTGCGAGCTGGTCCGCAGCGGCCGGATCGGACCAATCCAGCGCGTGCTGGCCCACAACTACCCCAGCCCTTGGGAATGCGGCCTGCCAGCGCAGCCCGTGCCAGAAGGCTTGGATTGGGACCTGTGGTGCGGGCCGGTCCAGGTCGTCCCTTACCACGTCGATCTCTTCACACCCCGGGCTAGGCCAGGGTGGATCTCCTTCCGCCCGTTTTCCGGCGGCGAGATGACCGGATGGGGGTCGCACGGCCTGGACCAAATCCAGTGGGCGCTGGGGATGGACGAGGCAGGGCCGATCGAAGTGTGGGTCGAAGGCCCCAGGTTCAATCCCCCCACGTACACGCAGCCCGAGTCCCGTGCCCGCGGTGACAAACTGTGCTCGCAACCCAAAGTCTTCTTCCGTTACCCCGGCGACATCGTGGTGGAGCTGGAGGGCGGGCCGGCCGGCGGCGGCAAATTCATCGGACAGAAAGGGTCGATCACTATCGACCGCGGCAAGTGTTTTTCCGACCCCCCTGACATCGCCAAAGAGCCGCTCCGGGACGACGAAGTCCACCTTTACCGCAGCGACAACCACATGCAGAACTGGCTGGATTGCATCCGCTCGCGCAAGCGGCCGGTAGCCGACGTAGAGATCGGGCATCGATCGGCCACGGTGTGCCACCTCGGAAACATCGCCCGATGGGTGGGACGGCGACTCCGTTGGGATCCCGCAGCCGAGCGCTTTGTGGACGATCCGGAGGCCAACCGCTATCTCGACCGGCCGCGCCGCAAAGGGTTCGAGCTACCCGAATCCGTGTAAAGATCGCAAGACTCCGGAGCCGCCGGCGTCAGCCCCGGGTGATCGCACCACGAGCCGCCGGCGTCAGCCCCCGGTGGACCGACGACCGGTAGTCCGCTCAAGCAAAGCAAGGGTTCTTCCACCGGGCCCTTACGGGCCCGGCTCTTGGGCCCGGCTCTTGGGCCCGGCTCTTGGGCCCGGCTGACGGCCAGTCCGCTTTCTGGCGTCCAGAAAGGGCCGCCCAAACCCGCAACCAGTGCCTGGAGGCCGCTCAATAGGGCTTATAGACGCCGGGCATGGGGAACGGATAAAAGCCGTCGGGCCCGGGCAGCGACTTCGGCTTGGCATCCCAGGCGATGCGATCGGGGGCTTCGCTCGGGCCGCGGGCCACAGCATCCTCCCATTTGACCACCTGGCCCGAGTACGTGGCCATGCGGCCCAGCACCGCCGTCATGCTGCTGACGGCTCCGAACCACCCCTCGTTGAGCGGCGTGTCGCGGAGGATGGCTTTGATCAGGTCGACGTGTTCCTGGTCATAGGGATTATTGCTTTCCAGCTTGGGGCCGCCGCCGACGGCCACGCTGCGGCTCCCTTCGGTGCCGTGGACGAACTCGTTGACCTGGTCCCAGGTATTCTCGATGTGGCGGCACTGGCTGAACATCTTGGTGCCGTCGGCAAAGGTGAACTCGACGGCATGATGGTCGAAGATGTCGCCGTAGTTGCCGCGGTGGACACGCCCGCCCATGCCGTTGGCCTCGATGGGGTGGGCCTTGCGGAAATCGCCGTCCTTGGCCATCACCCAGTTGCCGATGTCGATGTTGTGGACGTGCTGTTCGACGATATTGTCGCCGTACAGCCAGCGGAAGCAGCCCCAGTTGCGCACTTGGAACTCCATTTCCTTGGGATCGTTTTGCGGGCGTGGGCCGAGGTCGCGGGCCCCTCCGCCCAGGCCGTTCCAGTAAACCCGCAGGCACACGATCCGCCCCAGCTTCCCCTCGTGGATCTCGCGCACTCCCTGGATGTAGCCGGCCTGGTGGTGGCGCTGAAGGCCCACCACCACCTTGAGCTTTTTTTGGTCGGCCAACTCGTTGGTGGCCACCAGCGAGCGGTAACCCGGCGCATCGGTGCAGCAGGGCTTTTCCATGAACACGTGCTTCCCCTTCTGGATGGCATAAGCGTAGTGTTCGGGGCGGAAGCCGGGCGGTGCGGCCATCACGACCAGATCCACCCCGCAATCGATGGCCTTCTGGTAGGCGTCCAGGCCCACGAAGATCCGCTCCGGGGGGACGTCGATCTGGTCGGCGTATTCGCGGCGGAGCTGGGCGAGCGAGCCCTTGGCGCGGTCTTCGAAGGCATCGGCCACGGCCACCAGCCGAATCCCCTGCTTGATCAGGCGCTGGACGTTCATGCAATTGGCCGCCGCCCCGGTGCCCCGCCCGCCGCAGCCGATCAAAGCGAACTTGATCACGTCGCTGCCCGCGGCGTGGACACTGCGGGCCAGGCTCAGCCCGCCGGCCACGGCCGCACCGGCCAGCATCGAACGCTTCACGAATTCCCGCCGAGAACTCTGGGTACGCTGCATCCTAAAGCTCCTTTGAAATGCATCGCAGTGGAACCACCCGGGCCAGGCCCACCGACCCAGCTTGGGTCCGGGCGGCCCGACCGACGATCACGGAGGCAAGATGACGTTCCCCCACGTCGCCCTACCCCGTAGTGCTTAGGGGTAATGCTCCTACCATAGACCGGGAGGGTCCCAAATGCAAGGGCCCGGCCGAGTTCTGCTAATAGTGGTAGCCTGCGTCTGTGCCCAGAAGCGCCCATAGTGTGCGGCCTTTTGGGTTGCGGAGCAACGCGACCGCTTGCCGCCGCAGCGGAGTGGGCATCCGGCCGGCACTGGCCGGGCTGCCTCGGTCGCCGGTCGGAGCGCCGGGCCCGAGCGGGCCAGCTCGTTTGCGCGATGGTTGTCGGGCCTTTGCCGCCCAACCAGCCATCCCCTGGCGCTGGCGTGGCCTGGTTGGCAGACCCGGCCCAAATTGCCCCCATTTCCCATTTGCACGAACCGCCGTCTTTTCGGGCCAGGCCAGCAAGCGGCCCGGCCCCCCGAGTCCGCCGAGAAGCCTCCGGAAGAGGGCGCAGGGCCGCTCCCGCTTTCTCGGCCTTACCTATCTTCCTGGCATCCCCTTCCCGACCCGTATGGGCGGAAAAACCCGCAAGTTCGGCCAGGTTTCACACGATATATACCTTCGGCTTCGGTCTACACATGCACGAGGCGGCTATCCAGTCGCGAACCGATCCGTCGAGGTGCCTTTCCATGAATCACAAGAGCCTTTCGGTAACGGTCCTGGGGTTGGCTGCGGTTTGCCTTTTGGCGGCAACGGGGTGCAACACCACGTATGGCCCGCGGTTCGGGATATTCGCCTATCCGATCCCGGTCAGCCCGTACTTGCAGGACATGGAAGAAGACCGCTTCTGGGAGCACGAACGGTACAACCGGGTGCCCATCCTCGAACCGCTGGTGCCCGGGGCACCGACCACCGCGTTGGACGAGCCTTCGGATGACGAAGTGATGCGGGCGTTGGAGCGGGCCCGGCCCACCGAGGGGGGACTGCCGTTTCTCCACGAAGTGCAACGCAACAACGTGCAAATCCGCAAGGAGCTTATTGCCGACTACGTGGACCCGGTGCGGGTCTATCCGTTGATCGGCCCGGCGCAACTGCACCACTGCCGGTGGAAGTGCACGGTGTACTTCTCCGAAGTCACGCGGGTGGGCTGGCCCATCCCCTACACCACCAAGAACGAGGATGCCCAGGAAGTCATTTACATCGACCATGACCACCTGCACATGGTGGGCAATGTCGATGCGGGCCCGGGCAGCCCCGGTGCGTCGGGTCCGGCCACGGTGCCGGTCAGCACGCCCGCTTCGGCCTCGGCGAGCCCGCCTTCGGAGGTGCGGTCGGCCAGCGTGCCAGCCCCCAGTTCCGGCGGAAGCGGCATCTGGCCATTCCGTGCCAGCTCCGCCGGCCGCATGTAACTTTCTATTGTGACGTCGCTGTGGCACTTCGACAAACTCAACCCCGGCGGCACGGACCAACCACCGATGCTGCCGGGGTTGTTCCATCCCATTGCCGGGGCCGCCGGGCCAGGAGTGGGCAAAGCGCAGCGGGCACCGCGGGGCCGGCCGATGGGGCCAGGGAGGCATCGCCGTGATTGCACGTGCCAGGCATAGCTTCCGGCAGGGGAATGCCGCCACACTGCGAACCGCGCTTTTGGCCGCCCTCGTTCTGGCTGCTTGCTATTCGCTCGCACCCGAGCAGACACTGCCCTTGAGGTCGGAGGCAGCCGATACGACCCGGCCTGCTTCGGCCAGTGCCGGCCGGGACCAACAGGTTGCCTCGGCCGGCCTCCCCCAAGCGTCTGCCGGCCGGACCGGCGGCCCTTCCCCTTTCCAGCCTCCAACCCCGCCAGACCCCAGCGACCATGCAGCCGGCGGCGGGGGCACCGCGCCCAAACAACTTATTGCCACCACCAGTCTTTGGCGGGTGATGCAGGAAGGGGGGATCCTGATGTACCCCATCGCCCTCTGTTCGGTGGTGATGCTGGCATTTGCGTTTGAGCGGCTGGTGGCGCTTCGCCGTGGACGGGTGATTCCCAAGCCGTTCGTCACACGCCTGCTCCAGCAGATTCGCCAGGGACAACTCGATCGCCGCCAGGCGCTGGCCCTGTGCCAGGACAATGCCAGCGCGGTGGCCCTGGTTTGTGCCGGCGCGATTCGCAAATGGGGACGGCCGGCGGTCGAAGTCGAACAGGCCATCCTCGATGCCGGGGAGCGCGCCACATACGGCCTTCGCGCCCACCTGCGGGTGTTCAACGCCGTGGCCACCATCGCCCCGCTCTTGGGGCTTCTGGGGACGGTGTTCGGGATGATCCAGGCGTTCAACGCCGTGGCCGCCAGCGACGCCCTGGGCCGGCCCGAACTCCTGGCCAGCGGCGTGGCCCAGGCCCTTTTGACCACGGCTTTCGGCCTGACGGTCGCGATCCCCGCACTGCTTGTCTATTACGTGTTCACCAGCCGCGTGGACCGGCTGATCACCGAAATCGATGCCTACGGCGAGGAGCTGGTCCATCTGATTTCGGCCGAAGCGATGCAACTCCGGGACGAGCCCCGCGGCAAGCTGCGCCGGGTGGGACGGCGCGAGAATGGTCCCGACCCTGTTGCCGCAGGGGAGGAAGACCACTCGGCCACGCAGCACTCCGCCCCGCCCGTCAAGGTCGTGCCCGGCCGCGAAAAGAAAGCCGGCTAGCCCGTACGATAAGCCATGCCCCTGAAGACGCATGCCGACCCCGAGCCCGCCATCAACCTCACCCCCATGGTCGATGTCGTATTCCAGTTGATCCTGTTCTTCTTGCTGGGGACCAAGTTCACCGAAATGGAGCGGAAAATCGGACTGGAAATACCGCGGGTGACGGCCAGCCAGGCGCTGGCCGCCTCGGCCGACCGCCACGTGATCAACGTCTACCCCGATGGGTCGATCACCTTCAATGGGACGCCTGTAACGTTGGAGCAATTGATCCGGCGACTGCAAGACGCTACGCAGCCGGGCGGCGCGCACGGCGTGCTGGTGCGGGCCCATGCCCAAGGGCCGTTCCAGTCGGTCGCCAGCGTGCTGGGCGCCTGCAAGGAGGCGGGGGTGCGGCAGTTGGGCATCGCCGTTTTGCCTTTCGAAAAAACTGAGCAGCCGAAGTAGGGCAGGCCCCGTACCGGCCGACCCTTGGAAAGTGCGGTGGCCTGCTGCTTGGAAAAACAGCCGCAAGCTGCCGCAATCCAGGCCCGCCCCCGTGCGCGCGGAAGCCCGGCTGGCCACCCCACGACCCTACCGGCCCCAACAAACCATGCGGCGCCGCAGGACGACGACAAGGCCGAAGCCCAACCAGCGAAATCCTGAAACACACGACCCCGGACACGCCGGGGTAGCATCTTGGCCACAAGACCAGGAGGGATTTGCGGCTTGAAACGGTGGCTCCTCAGCTCCGCGGCATTTGCCGACCTCTGGCCGCCCGGATGGCTTTCGTGGGGCGGCCTGGCCTGTGGCTTGCTTTGGTTGGCGGTGTGCGCCCTTTCCGCCGCACTGACCATCTTGCTGTTGACCCGGTGGCGCCGGTGGCGACCACTGAAAAAATGCGTGCTGGTCTCCATCCTTCTCCACTTGTGGATCGCGGTGGCGCTTTCCACAGTTTCGATCCCGAAGGTGCTCCCGCCGGAACGGTCTCCGGAGCTGCAAGTGGCTCTTGAAGAGTGGCTGGCCGAAGGACCAGGCTCAGCCACGCCCGGAGGAACGGACACTCGCCAAACGGAGGCTCCTTGGACGCCGCCTGCCCCACAGCATCCGGTGGCGCCTGTACCTTTGCCAGCCGGGCCCCACGGAACTGCGGCTCGAGTAGATCCGGCTGCTGAGGACCCGAGCGACCGGCCGGGGTCGGAAGTTCCCAAGCCGATCGGTGCAAAAACCGCAGAAAGCCCGGTGGACTCGGGGTTTCCCGGCGTCCTTCCGGGCGCAGCGGCTGGCGGGGTCGCCGAGGTAGCGGACCGGCCGGACACCACCGAACCCGCCCCAGCCAGGGTCGGTCTCGCCGACCAGTTGTCCCCGTGGCGTCCCTCGGATGAGCCGGAAAAGAGGCCCCCGGCAGCCACGCCGGCCAGGCTGCCGCTTGTCGGGGGCCAGACCGCGGTGCCCACCTCGGCCGAGACCCTTTCGGCAATCGAGCGGAATGACGCAACGGCCCGTGACCACCAGCCGCAGCCCGCACCGTCATCAACCCCTATCGACCAAATCCCTCGATCAAACGGCGGCGAGCAATTCCCTCGATCCGGCCGCAGCGAGGAAATCCCTGGCGCCGCATTGGATGCCCAGCCAGTCTCCAGTTCCCCATTCGATCCCCAGTCCACTACCCATCGCATCCCTGCGCCGTATCGCTGGCGCGTGGCCCCTAACCGCTTGGAGCGAGCCAGGCGGTTGGGTGCTTCGGAGGAAAGCGAGACGGCGGTAAAGCTGGCGCTGGACTGGCTGGCGGCCAACCAGGATCCCGATGGCCGGTGGAACCCCCGCCGCCACGGAGCCGGGCAAGAGTTTTTGGAAGCCGGCCGCGACCGCCAAGGCGCGGGCAGCCGCGCGGACACCGGAATTACCGGGCTGGCGGTCTTGGCCCTCGCGGGCGCCGGCCATACCCACCGACAAGGCCCGTACACCCCCACGGTGCAAAAAGCCATCAAGTACTTGCTTCACACCCAGGCGCCCGATGGAAATCTGGCGGGGCCGGCCGCAACATACGAATTCATGTATTGCCACGGCATCGCCACTTTGGCCCTCAGCGAAATCCTCGGCCTTAGCGGCGACGAGGACCTTCGCCGGCCAGTCGCCGCCGCGGTGGCCTTCACGGTTGCCTCGCAGGACCCTTGGGGAGGGGGCTGGCGATATCGACCCCAGGAACCCGGCGACACCAGTCAACTCGGCTGGCAGTTGATGGCCCTTCGCAGTGCGGAACTGGCCGGCATCGCGGTTCCGCAGACGACGTGGGATAGGGCTGCGCGGTTCCTGGAAGCGGTGTCGGCGGGCAATCACGGCGGACTGGCCGCCTACCGCCCCGGCGACCGGATCACGCGCACGATGACCGCCGAGGCATTGGTCTGCCGCCAGTTGCTCGGCCTTGTCCCAACGCATCCGGCTGCCCGCGAGGCCGGCGATTACTTGTTAGGCGAACTTCCCGGCGAAGGCCCCGCGAACCGCTACTATTGGTATTACGCCACGATGGCCATGCACCAACTCCAAGGATCGCATTGGGACCTTTGGAATCGGGCCCTGCAGCGGACCCTGCTGGCCACGCAACGGCGCGACGGGGCGCTGGCCGGAAGCTGGGATCCCACCACCCGGTGGGACGGGTACGGCGGGCGGGTCTATGCCACGGCGCTTGCGGCACTGTGCCTGGAAGCGTACTATAGATTCTTGCCCTCCCATGCAGGCGAGCGACCCGGGGAGCCCGTTTCGCAATAGGAGACGGCCCCGGGAGAGAAGCTGGGGCGGGTTTGACAGCCCTGACCAGGGCATTACAATTCAGACGTAGCCCCCCCTGGAACACCCGCCAGCCACCTTTCGGACCTCGCGAGGATCGTGCCATGCTGCCCATTGGCTTCTTCGGCGCTGCCAGCCCCTGGCACCTGTTGATCGTCCTGATCATTGTGCTGTTGCTCTTTGGCAATCGGCTGCCAAGCGTCATGCGTTCGCTGGGCCGGGGCATGGTCGAGTTCAAAAAAGGGATGGAAGGCATCGAGGACGATACCGACGAAGACTCCGGCAAGCAGCGGCCGAAGGATGCCGCTAAATAGCTTTCCTCCGGCTCGGCGCTGGTGGCCCAGCATCTCGCCTCGCGCCGGGGAATCAGCTACCGGGATGGCATCCTGGCCGGCCATGTCGCCGGGCTGATTGTCGCTTGAAACCGCCCTTGAAAATGCCCAAGCTACCTCTGGCGTTCTTCGATAGCTTCGACCCCACGATGCTCATCTTCATCGGCGTGCTGGCTGTGTTGCTGTTCGGCGGCCGGCTGCCGGAGGTCGCGCGTTCGTTCGGCCAGAAGCTGGCCGAATTCAGGCGTAGTGCCCAGAAGATGCAGGAGGAGTTCCGCGCGATGGCCTCGGCCGAGTCGTTTTCCGAGGACTCTGTAGGAAGCGTGGGCACTTACCACCGCTCGGTGCGGACCAGCGAGATGGATCAGGATCTGGTGACCGCGCCCAAGTTCGTCCCACCCCCTGCCGAGCCTCCGATTCCGCCTGAGGCATAGTCCGGCTTCGTCAGCCTGCCGCGCGTCGACGCCGCACGGTTTGACTGGGCCCTTTGCCAGAAGTTTTCATCGGCCAACAAGGGCCTGGCCCCAAGGACAAGGCGCGCGGGCTTGACCGGTTTGGTCTCTTTTCTTCGCCGTCCGCCTCGGGGGCGTCGTCTGGCGCGGCAATTGCGCCTGTGTGGGAGACCCGGTTACGGCACAGCCGGGTGGAGCCCGGGAGGCGCGCGGGAGCAAGAATCGAGAACTTGAGCCGCGGGCAGCCCCGGGCTAGAATCGCCCCCGGCCGCAACGGTCGGCCGAGACGATCCGGCGACTCGGGCGGCAACGCGGAGGAAAGGACATCCGGCCTCCGTCATCCACCTTGTTTGGGGAACCATTCATGGATAACAGCCCAAAAAATGCTTCCAGCAGTCCCTTGGTAACCACGCGGCGGCAGTTCCTGGAGCGTACGGGAGCGGGGGCTGCCGCATCGGCCCTGGCCGGCGTGGCGATTCCGGCCGTCCACGCAGGCGAGGACCCTACCATCCGCCTGGCCCTGGTGGGCTGCGGGGGGCGTGGCAGCGGCGCGGTTCGCGACGCCTTCGAGGTTTCTGGCGGGCCGGTCAAACTGGTGGCCATGGCCGATCTCTTCGAAAACCGCCTGAATGCCTCCCTTAAAGCCCTCAGCACGCACTATCCCGACAAGGTGGATGTGCCCCCGGAGCGCCGCTTCGTGGGGTTCGACGCCTATCGCAAGGCCATCGACTGCCTGCGGCCGGGCGACGTGGCCATGCTCTGCGGCTACGCGGCCTGGCGCCCCCTGCAACTCGAATACGCGGTCGCCAAAGGGGTCAACGTGTTCATGGAGAAATCGTTCGCCACCGACCCGCCGGGCGTGCGGCGGATCCTTGCCGCGGGCGAAGCGGCCGAAAAGAAGAACCTCAAGATCGCCGCCGGTCTGATGTGCCGCCACTCGCGAAACCGCCAGGAACTCATCCGCCGCATCCGCGATGGTGCCCTGGGCGAAATCCTGATGATCCGCGCCTACCGCATGGAGCCGGTGGGACCGATGGGCCGGAAACCACCCACCGAAAAAGAGCTCCTCTGGCAAATCCGCAACTTCGTGCGGTTCTATTGGGTCTCCGGCGGCTTGTGGGCCGAAATGGACATCCATCAGGTCGACGAGATCTGCTGGCTGAAAGACGCCTGGCCGGTCACAGCCCACGGGGGTTTTGGCCGGGCGGCCAACAGCACCGACTGCGGCCAAAACCTCGATTCCTTCTCCGTGGAATGGACCTTTGCCGATGGCACCAAGGGCTACGACGTAGTCCGCTACCTGCCCAACTGCCATAACGAGTTCGCCACCTACGTGCACGGCACGAAATGTGCCGCCCAGTTTTCGGGAAGTATCCACGCCGGCACGGTGATCATCTATAAGGACCAGCGGATCGCGCCGGACAACATCGCCTGGCAGGCCCCCAAGGAGACGGTGACCCCCTGGCAGGCCGAGTGGATCGCCCTGCTGGATGCGATCCGCCGCGATCTGCCCCATAACGAAGCCCGGCGTGCAGCCCTCGCGAATCTGGCCGATATCATGGGCCGGGCCGCTGTCCACTCCGGCAAGATCGTCACCTGGGACCAGGCCATGCAGTCCAACTTCCAATGGTGCCCCCAGGTGGACACGATGGACGAGAATACCCCGCCCCCCGTCCAAGCCGACGACCAGGGGCGCTACCCCGTGCCGGTGCCGGGCCAGTGGGTCGAGCTGTAATCGCCCTGGCTTTCGCCTCCCGGCATGTGCCAGCTTGCCGCCCCGGCATGTGCCAGCTTGCCGCCCCAGCATGTGCCAGCTTGCCACCCCAGCGTGTGCCAGCTTGCCGCCCCAGCGTGTGCCAGCTTGCCGCCCCAGCGTGTGCCAGCTTGCCGCCCCGGCATGTGCCAGCTTGCCGCCCCGGCATGTGCCAGCTTGCCACCCCAGCGTGTGCCAGCTTGCCGCCCCGGCAAGCGTGTGCCAGCTTGCCGCCCCAGCATGTGCCAGCTTGCCACCCCAGCGTGTGCCAGCTTGCCGGTCGCGTGGGCCGGTGCCCTTCAGCCCTCCCCACGGCACCGCGTGAATGCGGCCCAGCCCACTAGCGCGTTTGAAAAACCCACCCGCATTCGAACGCCGTGGTCCACCGGCACCGCGGCCGGCAAGCAATCGGGCTGGGTGGTTGCTTGCAACCCCCCTGCGGTACCTGGGCAAGAAGGACCGCAGCGTCCTTTGCACGCATGCGGCGAACTTTGCCGCGCGGTTGCAAGCAACCACCGCACCGAAGCCTGGGCTAGAAGTCGCTCCCCTGGCCCAGCCAGCGTGGCCACTGCCGTTTCCAGTTGTACGTGGTCTCCAGGGCCTCGAAGACCACCCCGGTGATCTCCTGCCGGGTGACCGGCTTGCGGAGCACGGAGAATGCCTGGGCCCGCCGGGCCTGCTGAATGGTCACCTCGTCCAGGTCCGCCGAAAGGAGGATGCAGGGCAACAAGGCCTTGATCTGCTTAACCAGGCGGAGGGTCTCCAGCCCGGTGAGCTTAGGCATGTGCATGTCCAGTAGCACTAGGTGCACCACTTCGGTGCGGATGATGCGCACGGCCTGCTCGCCATCCTCGGCCTGCAAGGTGTGCAGCCCTTGCGGTTCGAGGACCTCTTGCAGCGTCTCGCGAAAGGCGGCATCGTCGTCGGTGATCAGTAGCGAGGGCGTTTCGATGATCATGGCGGACAGCCTCGCGCGAATCCCTCCCGAAGCCCGATAATGCAACTCTGGTGCCGAACCTGTCGCGAGGCCCGGCCGGCCAGCCTTAACGCTATTCTCTATAACATTTTACATCGGCCTGCCGGACGCCTCCACCCCGATTCTCCCCGGGAACAGGCACTGCCGTTTCTGGTCAACCCGGCGTGCGGTCAACCCGCCCATGTACCCAGCCCAACACCCCCTCACTTGTGTCACCTTTGTCTCCCCCCCTTCGGCTCGCAGCAGGTACCAAACAGTGGCGAGTCTGCCGGGCGACGCCGCCGGAACCGAAACCCTTAAAACCGCATCGGCTATCATTGGCTCCGACCAACCTGTTGGACGGCGGGCGGCCCAGGA
>FWPU01011042.1_pt1 | contig 12941 bp, 13 predicted proteins | sample 2228361 | NCBI WGS metagenome assembly FWPU01 (sample SAMEA103939777, study PRJEB20133) | metagenome | reverse complement strand
GTGAAATAAAGTCGGGTAAAATGGGATAAAGACTTACTATAAATAATCAATAGGTTCTTTTACAAGTTAACATTGTAATCTTGGTCGGTCTTCAACACAGCGTAGATGATATGGGTTAACTTTCTGGCAATTGCTCCCTGAGCCACTATTGGTTTTTTACCCTCCTTGATTTTCTTCTGGTAAAACTCTCTTAGTTTGGGATTAAATCTACAAGACAATACTGCTGCCTGCCAGATAGCTTTTCTCAAATAAGGAGAACCTCTTTTGGAAATATGGTTTCTGGTTCCCACAAATTGACCGGATTCCCTCACTGAGGCATCCAAACCGGCATAGGCCACCAGCTTCTTCTTAGAAGAGAATCTGGCAATATCACCAATCTCTCCTAAAATTACTCCGGTTAAGACCTCGCCAATACCAGGAATGGTAGTCAATTTCTGTGGAACCTGAACTAGAATAATTTTTATCCGTTCTTCCACCGTCTCTATCTGTTTTTCAACGAATTCCAACTGTTCCAAAAGTAATTTCATCTGTAAGGTTAAGGCATCTAAGATCTCAGTTTGACCAATAGATTGTTTAGCTTCTTTCAGAAAGGTTTTAACCTTTTCTTTTGCCAGATGTTTGCCAGGAAGTTTATTGAGAAATCTTTCCAATTGTTTGGGAGAAACCCTCTCTAATTCTTCCGGCGAGGACCATTTCTTCAACAACCTCCTTGAGTTTTTCACAAAAGGAGAGGAGAAAAGGCCCTGATATTCTGGGAAAATGAGATCTAAAATACCGACTATTCTTTGCTTCTGAGCCTTAACCTGAGAAATTAATTCATGCCGGAACCGTGACAACTGTCTTAATTCTTTAATTTTAGGATCCAGAACCACTGTCTCTGCCAACTGACCAATTCTCAACAAATCAGCCACAATCAAACAATCCTGCTTATCGGTCTTCACCTTCCTTAAGTAGAGATTTCTCAAAGAATCAGACTGGAGAGGATTAATTACTCTCACTTGATAATCTCTCTTTAACTCTGAATAGAGATTCAGCCAGTAGTGGCCGGTAGCTTCCAAACCAACCTGACAATCTTTATTCGGAAAGGCAGCTATTTTCTCTCTCAGCAGGTTAAACCCTGACCGAGTATTAGCAAACCGGAAAGGAGCAACAACAATTTCTCCCTGCTGATTTACCAGACAGGCCTCATGGAATTTCTTGCCAATGTCAATGCCTAGGTGATACATAGCTTTTTCTCCTGATATTCGAGGCGGAGGCGATCCCAATCATCTTTCTATCACAACCTTGTTCGTTATCCGAGCTTTGAATCTCAACTTACTTATTCGTGATTCCTGAAAGAAATGGGGTAGCAGTCTTTAGGACGGGCTTTAAAGCCCAAGGTCGAAACGAAATCCCCACCCCTTAATCAGGAGCTCCTGATTAAGATTAATTATTTGGACCTTTTAAGATTACAATTTAATTGTAAAAGTGCTTATTGCATTATACAAGGTCGAATAGTCATTAAATTAAAATAAGTTATGAAAAATTTATCCATCTCAATTTCTATTATTATTGCTGGTTTAATTATCGCTGGAGCGATTGTTTATACTCAAAAACCAAAACCAGTTGAATTACCAAAGAAAGAAAATATAAATGGGCAAGCTTTACTAGAGAAGAAAACTAAATCAGAGTTCACTATTTCAGAAAAAGACCACATTAGAGGAAATCCCGAGGCGCCAGTGACCATTATTGAATATTCCGATTTTCAGTGTCCATTTTGCGCTAGTTTTCATCCAACAATGGAACAAATTTTAGAAAATTATCCTGATAAAGTTCGTTGGGTTTATAAACACTTTCCTTTAGATAGTATTCATCCCCAAGCCAGACCCGCCGCTGAAGCATCTGAGTGCGTTTGGGAACAAAAAGGAAACGATGGTTTTTGGGAGTTTGCCGATAGGTTGTTTGAAAACCAAGAGAGATTAGGTAAAGAGCTTTATCAAGAACTGGCCACCAAAATGGGGCTTAATTTAGACCAATTTAACAATTGTCTTTCTTCAAGAAAATATAAAGACAAAGTTGAGGCAGATTATCAAGAAGGTAAACAAGTGGGCGTTAAAGGAACGCCAGCCAGTTTTGTTAACGGTGAAGAAGTTTTTGGAGCCGTTCCCTATGAAAACTTAAAAGAGATAGTGGAAAAGACGCTTAAATAAGCTTTAATCAAAAGTCGAAAATTATAATCAAAAATAGTTAATTAAAAAACTATGTGTGATATATGTGGTTGTGGTCAGAAAACTGAAGAAAAAGAGGAAGAAAAAGAGGAAGAACAATAAACTATGAGCAAGATAATCATAATGATTATTATTGTTCTGCTTGTGATTGTGGGAGGATATTTTATTTTAAGAGGCGGTTATCAGGCTCCGGTTCCGAGCGCACCAACATCAACTGAGACCGCACCAACACCAACTAAAGCAGAGGAGACAGGTCAAACACCTCAAGAATTCAGATCGCCAGCCATAAAAGAAGTTACAGTTATTGGTACTGAATTTAGTTTTAATCCTTCCAATATTAGTCTTGAGGCTGGTGAGCGGGTCAGAATAATATTTAAGAATCAAGGAAGAGCGCCCCACAATTTAGTAATTGAAGGCCTGGGAATAGCTACTAGGACAATTGGCGGCGGCCAAACAGATACCATTGAATTTACTGCTTCCTCTTCTGGAGTTTACACTTTTTTTTGTTCAGTTTTTGGTCACCGGACAGCCGGTATGGAAGGAACTCTGAATGTTAAATAGGTTAATAGGTTAGTACCCAATTCTGCTTAATTAATTATACTATGGCATTCTAAATTAAGCAGATTTGAACTTCTTTTATACCGCCTTTAATTCTTGGCGATGGATTTTTTGTTTTGGATTGCTGTTTTATTAATAGTAAATTAAGAAACATATTTATATTAAAGATTGGCCATCTTCTCATCTTTATTAAATTTTTGTTATAATATTGGAATGTTAGTGAAAAATAACAAGAAAAAATTGAAAGTAAAAAGAATATATCAATGTCCGGAATGCAAGTTGTGGTATAAAGAAAAAGAATGGGCTGAAAAATGCCGGGCCTGGTGCAAAGAACACAAAAGCTGTAATTTAGGAATCATAAAACACGCCCTAAAAAGGTTGAGTCCAGAAAATCTATATACTAACAAGGCTTAACCAAGGCTTAACAAACCCCCGCCAAATTAAGTGTATGCATTTTGTATTTATTATTTCTTTCTTACTTCGAACACAATTATATTTTAAGTTATTTAACTTATTTTAAAATTTAAGAAAAATTGTTAAAATTCATTAATGAGCTTTATTGTGAGAAAGTAGATAATCCAATTTCAAACTAAAATTAACTGCAAGGAGGCGGGGAATTATTGCTTAAGTAGGAGAGCCGGCTCATTATAAACAAATAGACAAGAGGAAAGATTAGTAAAATAAAAGCTGAGGGAATAGGGAATTATACTAGAAAATCTGCAGTCTTTCCAAAACTGGAAATTGGTGGGGTGGTGGAATTACACTTTTTTAATCTATTCTTGTTTCCGTAATGCTTTCTGCACAACTTTAATATCTCAAAATATCTCAAAATTATGCAAACTGTTGAAAACTTGCCACCCTCTATTCAAACTTGAAGAAAGAGAAAAACCAATCAACAATCTTTTATTAATTTACTCTTTATTTTATTTTTAATTACCCTATTTAAGGCTTTTGTGGGAGCATTTATGGGATTTCATAAATCAATCTAACCCCACAACTTATAACATATTTATAACGATCGTCATAAATATGTTATGAAATAAAGATGGAAGAAGAACCAATAAAATCAGAATATGGTCAATTAACAAGATCTTGTCGAATTTTCGCTGCCTTAAATTTCTTTTTAATTCTATCTATTTTCATTTTGATTTTTAGCAATTTAATTGGTTTAAATTTGCCAAAATATTATCCTCTATTAAGAAAGTGGAGTATTTTACCTTTAGAGGGACCAGCGATGGGGTATTTTGGAGCAGTTGGTTTTTCAATTTTATTAGCCCTGCCTTTTTCAATTTTGTTTTATTTTGTCTTACCTTATAAACAGAGATATTTAGAGATTAGATTTAAAACTTTCAAAAATTTAAGCACCGCCTTTATTCTTTTAGGAATCTTCTATTTTATTGTTGAAGAATATAAATCGTGGGGAATAGAAAAAATAAAACTGAGATCAGAAGGTTTTTTGGGGGTTGAATTTTGGCTTTTTTTGTTGTTTTGGTCGCTTTCTTAATTTTATTTAAAATTCTGTTAATTTTAGAAAAGAAAATTTTTGAATAGCATTACACATTAATAACGATCGTCATATATTTGTTATTATAGAGAAAGGTGTGGAAAAATTTTCAGTTAATTTTCAAATACTTTTAAAATTCAAATACTTTTAAAAAATGAAACTTCCAATGACAGATAAATTTTTATGGGACGTGTATAATTTACTGGAAAAGACTGATGAAACTTTAGGTATTTTAATGCCGCCAGTCAGAATGAAAGAGGCAATTTATCCTGATCTTCGGAAATTAAGAGAAAAATATGAAAAAGAAAGAATGCGAAGAACATTTAGTCAGTTTATTAATTACTTAAAAAGGAAAGGATATATTAAAATTAAAACAATTGAGGGTAAACAAGCAATTTTAATTACTAAAAATGGAATAAATAAAGCTTTGAAAGCAAAGTTTCGGATGGTGGAGAAAAAGAAAAGGAAAGATGGAAAATGGATAATGCTGATTTATGATATCCCGGAAACAAAAAAAAGTTTAAGACACTTATTAAGAGAGATGCTTTATATTTTTGGATATAGAATGTTTCAAAAAAGTGTTTGGATATGCCCGTATGATGTGTTAGAGGAAACCGAAAATTTCATTCAAAGAAATTCTCTGGATAAATATGTAAGAATTTTTTTAATCGAAGAAATAATAAAATGAAAAATCAAATTTTATAGATTACACAAATATGACGATCGTTATATTTGTGGAATAGAGGGGGTATGGGGTATGAGGAAGAAGATTTTTAAAATTGAAGGGATGCATTGTCCTTCTTGTGGTCAAACGATTGAGAAAGGAGTTTCTAAAATCCCTGGCATCAAAACTTGTCAGGTAAATTTTCCTTTGGGCCAGATACTTTTGGAATTTGATGAGGAAAAAATTAGTCTTTCTGAGATTAAAAAAGAGATCCAAAAATCAGGGTACGATTTAATAATTCCAGAAGAACAAAAGAGGGAGGAAAGAGAAATTTTGACTTTAAAAGTACTTGGTATGAATAATCCCCATTGTGCCCAAATCGTAGAAAAAGCAGTTAAGTCAATTAAAGGGATTTTAGAAGTTAAATTAGATTTTGCTTTAGAGAAAGCCGTAATTGAATTTAACGCAGAAACAACAAATTCTTTAGTAATTAAAGAAAAGATTAAAGGGGTAGGTTATGAACCGAGAGAACTTAATGAGGAAGTTGAAGATAAGGAGAAAAAAGCCCAAGAAAAACAAATTAAAGTTTTAAAAAACAAATTTATTGTCGGAGTTATTTTAAGCATTTTTATTTTTTTAGGTAGTTTTCCAGAGTGGTTTACCTTTTGGCCAAAAATTTTAACTAATTATTTTGTTTTATTGATATTGACAACTCCTGTTCAATTTTGGGTTGGTTGGCAGTTTTATCGAGGCTTTTGGATTGCCCTTAAAAATAAGGTTTTTGACATGAACACCTTAATTACTATTGGCACTTCAGCTGCTTATTTTTATAGCACTGCTATAACATTTTTTCCTGTTTTAGGGGAAGCGGTTTATTTTGATACCGCCGCCATCATCATTACATTAATTATTTTAGGAAGATTATTGGAGGCAATAGCTATGGGCAAAACTTCAGCGGCCATTAAAAAATTGATTGGACTTCAACCAAAGATTGCTAGAATAATCAAGAACGGAAAGGAAATTGAGATTCCAATTAAAGAGGTTCGGGTTGGTGATATTGTGGTAATTAGGCCAGGAGAAAAAATTCCAGTTGATGGGATTGTGATTGAGGGTTATTCATCGGTTGATGAGAAAGTTATTACTGGTGAATCAATGCCGGTTTCAAAAAAAGAAAACGATGAAGTGATTGGCGCGACAATGAATTTATCTGGATTATTGAAATTTCGGGCAACTAAAGTTGGCAAAGATACTCTTTTGGCTCAAATCATTAAAATTGTTGAAGAAGCTATGACTCAAAAAGCGCCAATTCAGAGATTGGTTGATAAAATTTCATCTTATTTTGTGCCGACAGTAATAATCGTTGCCATTTTATCTTTCTTTATTTGGTATTTGGTTGGTCAGCCATTTTTGTTTGCCTTGACAATTTTTGTGGCTGTTTTAATTATTGCTTGCCCTTGCGCTTTAGGTATTGCCACCCCAACCGCTATTATGGTTGGTACGGGGTTGGGAGCAGAAAGGGGAATTTTAATTAAAGGCGGTGAGGCCTTGGAAACCATCCATAAATTACAGGCAATTATTTTTGACAAAACAGGAACTTTGACAAAAGGTGAACCATCTGTAACTGATATAATACAAATTACAGAAATTCCAAATTTTGAATCTCAAAACAATTTGATTCTTCAATTAGCCGCTATTGCCGAAAAGGGCTCAGAGCATCCTTTGGGTAGAGCGATTGTTAAAAAAGCGGAAGCTGAAGGACTTAAAATTGAGGAGGGCAAAAATTATCAAACCGAAGCCGGTAAAGGAATAAGATGCCAATTTCAAAATAATCTAATTTTAGTTGGCAACAGAAACTTTATGACTGATAACAAAATAGAAATTAGCCCAGGGATTGAGGAAAAACTAAAAAATTTGGAAAATAAAGGAAAAACAGCTATTATTGTTGCCCTTAATCAAAAAATTGTTGGCCTTTTAGGTTTGGCTGATACCTTAAAAGAATTTTCCAAAGAAGCAGTGGAAAAATTAAAAAAAATGAAAAAAGAGGTCTGGTTAATTACCGGTGATAATGAAAGGACAGCTAGAACCATTGCCCGGCAATTAGGAATAGATGATGACAAGATTGTAGCTCAGGTTTTGCCTCCACATAAAGCTAAAAAAGTTAAAGAGTTACAGCAGAGAGGCCGAGTCGTTGCTATGGTTGGAGACGGGATAAATGATGCTCCGGCTTTAGCTCAGGCAGATGTTGGCATTGCCATTGGTTCTGGCACCGATGTAGCAATGGAAACTGGCAACATTGTTTTAATTAAAGACGACTTAAGAGATGTAGTTACTTCAATTGATTTGAGTTCTTATACCGTCAAAAAAATAAAACAAAATCTTTTCTGGGCATTTTTTTACAATACCATTGGCATTCCTATAGCGGCTGGAATTTTATATCCTTTTTTTGGATTTTTGTTGGATCCGGTAATAGCGGCTGCTGCTATGGCTTTTTCTTCAATCAGTGTTGTTTTAAACTCTCTTTCAATGAAAATATACCGACCAAAATTGTGATTTAATGAAAATAAAACACATTAAACAAAAAAACAAAAAATTAGATAATTTACCGTCAATAATTGACACATTTTACAAAGAGCACGAGATAATTTTGTCTTTTTTAGACAGATTAGAGAAGATTATTCAAAAAATTCAAGAGATAGAAGATTATCAAACTAAAAATAGGGATGGGGAAGAATTGAGACGCATTGCCGAACATTTAATTGGTGCTGAACCCCATCATCAAAGGGAAGAAAAGGTGCTTTTCCCCAAACTGCAAGAACGTGAGCTTTTTGGCCCACCCGAGGCAATGCGCCAAGAGCATAAAGAATTGAGAAAATATAAACACAGACTGAAAGAATTGGCAAAAAAAGTTAATAAAAATAATTTTGCCAATGTTAAAAAAGAATTAAAAGTCGTAAGCGAATTTTTGGTTTTTAATTTAAGAAATCACATTTCAAAAGAAAACGATATTTTGTATCCAATGGCTTTGCAAATGATAAAAGAACAAGAACTCTGGCAGGAAATGAAAACAGCAGCCGATAAAATTGGTTATTGTTGTTTTACGCCAAAAAATTGATATAATAAAAAAGAAAAAATATTATAAAGCTAATTTGCGTTGGACTTACAAAGAAATAGGCAAAAGAGCGAGGAAAATGATGCCGAACCTATAAATTACAATTTAGAGACAACAAAAAAAGATAAAAAGAAAAGAAATATTGTAATAAAATAAGAGATATGAAGAAAATTTTTCCAGTAATAATTTTTATAATAGTCGTTTTGCTTATAGCTTTATTTTTTGTTTTAAAATCAAAAAGAGAAATTCAATCTTCAAAGATTATTCAAGAGGGAATGATTTATTTTTATGGGCAAACTTGTCCGCATTGCGCCAATGTGGAAAAGTTTTTTGAAGAAAATGAAATTGAAAAGAAGATTAAGCTTGAGAAAAAAGAAGTTTATTATAATAAAGATAATGCAGCAAAGTTACTTTCAATCGCAAAAGAAAAATGCAATTTTAAGGAGAATGAAATTGGAGTTCCTTTCTTTTGGGATGGACAAAAGTGTATCATTGGAGACGAGCCAATAATTAATTATTTTAAAGAGAAATTAAATATATAATTATGTGTCCGGTTTGTACAATTGTAGTTGGAGCAGGAGTTGGTCTTTCTCGATACTTGGGGATTGATGATTTAATTTCTGGAATTTGGATAGGCGGACTTTTAATGTCTTTGGTGGTTTGGACAATTAACTGGTTGAGCAAAAAGAAAGTTAAATTTTTATTTAGAAAACTCTTAGTGTTAATTTTTTGGTATAGTATTGCCATTTTACCGCTTTATCAATGGGGCATAATGGGCTATAAGGAGAATAAATTTTTAGGAGTTGATAAATTACTCTTTGGAATAATTTCAGGTTCTGGCGCTTTTTTGTTTAGCGTGCTTTTACACAATTTTTTGCTAAAAAAGAGCAAAGGAAGGGTTTTCTTTCCGTTTCAAAAAATTGTTATTCCCTTCTTATTTTTAATAATTTTAAGTTTAATTTTCTATTATTTTATTTACTAATATGGACCAAGATTTAAAAAGAAAAGAGGAAATTGAAAAATTATTAAAAAAAGTTGAAGATTCAAAAAAAGGAAAATTGGATTTGTCAGCTGACGAAGATTTGTCGGTGGCAATAATGAATTTAATTTCCATTGAAGAACACTTTTTTTTCACTGGCGCCAAAACCGGAAAAGAGAAATATTTTGACATGTTGCACAAAACCAGAGAAATAAGAAAGGAGTTGTTAAAAAAAATAATTAAAGATTATGAGGGGGAGATTTGGTGTGTTTCAAAACACCTTTTATCTGCCTCAATGAGATTGATTGAAGTGGGTACAAAATATTATTCTCAAGACAAAAAAGAACAAGCAGAGGATTTATTTTCAAAGGCATATGATTTGTGGTCTCTTTTTTGGGGGATAAATTTAAAACTGGTTGACATCGGTCAAATTAAAAAGATTGACGAAGACCAGTTAAATGTCCACGATAAGAAAAAAGGCGGCTTTTTGGGGAAACTGGGAGATATAGTGAAAAAAATAATTGATTGTTGTATTGAGTAAATTTATTTGACATTGTTTTTGGGGGAAGGTTAATAAATTGGAAAAATCAAAAGAGATACCTAAATATGTATCAATAATTTGTATTAATGGTTACAAAAATTGATTGCAAAGAGAGATAGATAAGACAAATTGCCGAGAAATTTGGAATAAAATTAAAACATTAACCCTATTTTTCTAAATTTAAAATTTTAAATTAAAAAACGTGAATTCTATACGGTTCACGGTTTTTTTAAATAAGAACCTTTGCGGCGCTTTTCAAGAAAGAAAATATAAAAATAGTATTATAAAAAATTCTATATCTTATACCAGAAGATTTGCCTAAACAGAGAATTGAAATTGATCAATTGTAGTTTTGCTTGATTTAGTTATTTATTTTTAATTAACTTAACTTCAATAAAATTATGATTAAAATTTCAATTTTTTCTTTTCTTTTATGGAAAAATGTGTTATTATACTAAAATATGGAAAAACTTTTTGGAAATTTTGCCGGGACCTTCCTTTCGTCGGATTCAGAGAATGGGGAAATTGATAACAAAACAGCGGCATATGATAAAGCTAATGCTATTTTGTCAATTTATGCTGGGGCGGGTGGTCAGGACGCTCAAGACTGGGCAACAATGTTGTTGCGGATGTATCAGAGATATTGTCAAAGCAAGGGGTATAAGACAAAAGTGTTGCATCAGTCATTCGGCGAAGGAGGAGGACCGGAAGGTAGAATCGGCACAAAGTCGGTTTCATTGGAAATTAAAGGGAATTTCGCTTACGGCTTTTTAAAAAAAGAAACCGGCTGTCATCGTCTTGTCAGAATTTCTCCTTTTTCTCCTAAAAAATTGCGCCACACTTCTTTTGCGTTAGTTGAAGTTTTGCCGGAGTTAGGAGAAGAAATGGAAAGAGAAATAAAAATTAGGCCAGAAGAGATAAAATTAGAAACATTTCGGGCATCAGGACACGGTGGTCAATATGTAAATCGTCGCGAATCAGCTGTTAGAATCACCCATTTGCCGACCGGAATTAGGGTGGCTTGCCAGTCGGAACGACTTCAAGGATTAAATAAAGAGAAGGCAATGAAAATTTTAATTTCCAAACTTTATCAATTAAAAAAAGAAGGGCTTCAGAAAGAATTGAGAAAAATGAAAACTGAAAAAACTTCAGCCAGTTGGGGAAACCAAATTAGAAACTATGTGTTGCATCCTTACAAGATGGTAAAAGATTTAAGAACTGGAATTAAAACTTCTGATGTAGAATCGGTTTTAGATGGAGATTTGGATAAGTTTATTAAGGCTGAAATGGAAATTGCTAATAAACGTTAATTTACCGTGAATATCATGAACACCTTTTTGTGAAAATTTGCGGTAATTTTGTGAAAATCGGTGATAGTATTTAATAACGTTAGTAAAATTTATCCCCCAAAGACTCAGGGAGCGGCTCCCAAAACAGCTTTAGAGGATGTTTCTTTTGAAATTAACAAAAAAGAATTTGTTTCCATTGTTGGAAAATCGGGAGCCGGCAAAACCACTTTGCTGCGGCTTCTTTTGGGCGAAGAAAAACCAAGTAGCGGCAAAATTTTTTTTGACAACCAGGATGTTCATAAAATAAAAAAATCTCAGCTTCCTTATTTCCGCAGGAGAATCGGAGCGGTTTTTCAGGATTATAAGTTATTTCCTTTGAAAACGGCTTATGAGAATGTTAGCTATATTTTAGAAATAATTGGAATTTCAGATGAAGAGATTTCCCGCGATGTGCCCGAAGTTATGGAAATCGTAGGACTTAGCGATAGGGCTTTTAACTTTCCAGTAGAGCTTTCTGGTGGCGAGCGCCAAAGATTAGCCATAGCCCGGGCGCTTATTCACAGGCCGGATGTGATTTTAGCCGATGAACCCACCGGGAACCTTGACCCATATCATACTTCAGACATTATCCGGCTTTTGCTAAAAATTAATGAGATGGGTACAACCGTGATTTTAGCAACCCACAATAAAGGGATTGTAAACTCTTTAAAGAAAAGAGTAATAACGCTGGAAGAAGGAAGAATAATTAGAGATGAAAAAGAGGGCAGATTTATTTTATAATTTCCAATGTTTACTATTTTAAAAAGAACAATTCGTTTCGGCTGGATTAGTTTTAGAAGACAGGGTTATCTAACAATAGCCACCGTTTTTATTATGGTGATGACTATTTCTCTGATAACTTTTCTTTTTCTATTTCATCAGATTTCGTTGGTTTTAATTTCTCAACTTCAAGAAAAAGTTGACATTTCGGTTTACTTTAAGGGAGAAGTCTTTGAAAAAGACATTTTAGAAGTTAAAGAAGAAATAGCTAAAATTCCGGAAGTTAAAAATGTAGAATATGTTTCTCCGCAATCAGCTCTGCAAGAATTTATTGAAAGACATAAAGATAATTCTGTTTTAATAGAATCTTTGAAAGAAGTTGGAGAAAATCCTTTTTTGGCTTCTTTAAACATTAAGACAGCTCAAGCCGCTCAATACGCCGCCATAGCTGATTTTTTGGAGACAGCTCCTTTTAGAAACCTAATTGCTAAAGTTGATTATTACCAAAGACAGCCAGTGATTGAAAGAATTTTTTTAATAACCTCTGGAATTTCTCGGGCCACCCTTTTGTTTTCCTTGATTCTGGCAACGGCGGCGGTTTTAGTAGCTTTCAACCAGATTAGAATGGCAATTTACACCCAGAAAGAAGAAATTTCGGTACAGCGACTGGTCGGTGCTTCCAACTGGTTTATCCGGGGACCATTTTTGTTTCAGGGAGTCATTTGCGGATTTTTAGCAACATTAGTTTGCTTGTTGATTATTATTCCTGTCCTTTACTTTTTTGGTCAGAAGTTGGAGATTTTTCTTCCCGGAATTAATATATTTGACTATTTTATTGGAAATTTATCTTTTTTCTTTTTGATTCAATTGGCTGTGGGTTTGGGCTTGGGAATAATTTCCAGTCTTATAGCAATAGGGAAGTATTTGAGGGTATAAATTTTAAACTTGGTAAAAAGAAAATTTTATAAACTAAAATTTTATTGAAATTTAGATTTTATTAAATTTTATTTTATTTTGCGGGGTCGTCTAATGGTAGGACAGGGGACTCTGGATCCTCTAATCTTGGTTCGAATCCAAGCCCCGCAGCTACGAGCTGACCACCCCGTCCCTCTGCGAGGGGCGGGGTTAGATTTTACTCATTGGCGCTTTGCGCCGATAGAGAAAATATAATTTCCTTTCAAAATAATTAGTTCGTAGCGAACAATGTTGCTGCGGGAATTAAACCTACTCAAACTTTCACCATCATTTTACCAAATTTAATCCACAATTTAAAGAAAAGAAATTTGAAAAAGAAATAAAAAACGAGGCAGGCGGGGCGGCTTCGCCGCCCC
>FWPU01011038.1_pt1 | contig 12945 bp, 11 predicted proteins | sample 2228361 | NCBI WGS metagenome assembly FWPU01 (sample SAMEA103939777, study PRJEB20133) | metagenome | reverse complement strand
AGGCTAACCTCACCGAAGCCAATCTCACTCGCGCCAACCTCACCCGCGCAACGCTCGATAAAACCCAACTGGTACGTGCAAACCTGTCTGAAGCCAATCTCAGCCGCGCCAACCTCACCCGCGCCAATCTCACTCGCGCCAATTTTTACTCCGCCAACCTCACCCGCGCCGATCTGAGCAAATCAGACCTGGTCAATGCCAACCTCAATTCAGCCAACCTCGCCATGGCGAACCTCTTTGAAGCCAATTTGAGCGGAGCAGACCTGCGCCTGGTCAACTTCGAAAAAGCTGACCTTACCGGCGCAAACCTGGCTAACGCCAATCTCGCCGGCGCAAATCTGGAAGGCGCAGACCTGACCGATACCATTATGCCGGACGGTAGAAAACACATTCTCTAACCCACTGCACCCCCGCCGATGAATACAAACCAGGAAGTTCAATTCTTTCCCTTCCATGCCATCAATGAATTCATGACCGATGCCTACCGCGAAGAAGTCGTCAGGCGCGTGTTGCACGCTACAATGGAACTACCGGAGGCGCATCGCCTCTCCCTGGAGCGCCTCACCCAAAAAACCGTTCGCGTCCCCGGCTTCCGCAACAGCAGCAAGGCACCCGCTGCCCTGCGGCTCAAACCCACGGTCGAAGCCTTCAAGAAACAGCCAGCCATGGTGGCTGCCATTCTCTCCGCCTGGGCTGCTCTTCATGACGAGCTGCGCAGCCAGGTCTATGATCTGCTTCATAAAAGAGGCTGGGAGCTACTCCCTGTGGACACCGACCGCACCAGACTGCCAGGCTTCTTGACCAAATGGCCAAAGGGCGAGGATTTCGAGACCCTGTACCAGGCTTACCAACAGACTACCCAAAGCTCCGATGTGGAACAAAACGACGTCAGTCTGATGATCGTCTGGCTGAGCGGGCGCCTGCCTTATGAATTCTATGACATCGCTGATTCGCAACCCGGACAAGAGGAGAAACAACCATGAGTGACTTTACCGAACGCATCCCGACCTGGTTGGAACACATTCGCCAACTGTCCGAAGTAATTGGACCCCGCGGTCCCACTACTACCGGTGAAAGGCAGGGAGCCGAGTATTGCCGCCAGCAATTGCAAGAACTGGGGCTGAACGTGGAGATAGACCACTTCAAGAGCGCCCGCTCGATCTTCCTGCCCCACCTGTATACTGCCGTCGCTCTATTGGTTTCCTTCGCCATCTATCCCCTCTATGGACGTCTCAGCGCCGGCATTGCCTTTTTGATTGCCCTGGTCGCTCTGGTATCTGACCTGCTCGAGCTCAGCTTTCGCCCCAATCTCTGGCGATTGCTGGTGCCGAAAGGTCAAAGCCAGAACGTGATCTCCGTGCTTCCCCCAACCGGTGAACACCTGCAGGATTTGATTCTCATTGGCCACATTGATAGCCAACGTACGCCGCTAATCTTTAAGAATAAACGATGGCTATCCGCATATCAAACCTTCACCACCGTCGCCTTCCTGGCTTTTGTTGCCCAGGTGCTATTCTATGGCATCGGCGTCTTCACCCAATGGCCATGGATCTGGCCGCTCAGCGGTCTGAGCGCCATCGCCGCGCTGTTGCTTGCCGCCATGTGCTTGCAGGCAGACAGCACTCCCTTCACCCCTGGCGCAAACGATAACGCCTCAGCCGTCGGGTTGGTGCTGACCCTGGCCAGACATTTCATTGCCGAACCGATGCAAAAGACGCGCCTGTGGTTTGTCTGCACCGGCTGCGAAGAAGTGCAGCATTATGGCGCAATTGATTTCTTCCGCCGTCACCGCGCCGAGTTCAAAAATCCCAAAACCCTTGTCTTCGAGATGCTTGGCTGCGCCGGACCTGCCTGGCTCACCAAAGAGGGCATCATCATCCCGTTCTATGCCGATAAGCAAATGAGCGCGCTGGCAGAAGCTATTGCCAAAGAGCATCCCGATTTACGCGCCTATCCAACCCGCATCACTGGCGGCAACACCGAAATGGCTGATGCGCTGCGCGCTGGCATCCCCGCCATCACCCTGATGGGATTAGGCCCGCGCGGCGAAGCCCCATATTGGCACGTGCGTCAGGATACTTTCGACAAAATGGACGCGGATGTATTGGCGCGCTGTTATCAATTCGTTTATCACTATATTCATGCCCTCGAGGCCTCTCCAGCCCTAACGTAACTGGCTCAAGGAAGACAACAGGGTTACCTCATCGTTCCATGCCACGCAAAATACTCCACCTCGACCTGGATGCCTTCTTCTGCGCGGTTGAAGAGCTGCGTAACCCGCAGCTCGTTGGCAAACCGTTTGCTGTTGGCGGGTTACCGCAGCAGCGCGGCGTGGTGGCATCCTGTTCCTATGCTGCCCGCAGCTTTGGTGTGCGCTCGGCGATGCCGATGAGCAAAGCCCTCCGCCTTTGCCCATCTCTCATTGTCGTCTCCTCCCGCCATGGCGAATACGCGCGCCTCTCCGACAGTGTGATGGAACACCTACGGCGCATCACCCCCTTGGTGGAGCAAGTATCCATTGACGAGGCTTTCCTCGATGTCACCGATCTACCCGAATCGGCAGAGGCAATCGCCCGTCGGTTGCAGAGCGAGATCAATCAGCAATTCCGCCTGCCTTGTTCGCTTGGGGCTGCCAGCAATAAGCTGGTAGCCAAAATCGCCACCGATGTGGGCAAATCCTCCGCTTCAGGCAAAGAGCCGCCCAACGCGATCACCGTTGTCCCCGCCGGAGAGGAGAGAGATTTCCTGGCGCCGCTGCCCGTGATCGCTTTATGGGGAATCGGCCCTAAAACCGCCGCACGGCTCAATGCCCTCGGCGTGACCACCATTGGCGAACTGGCATCCGTACCAGTGACCGAGCTGATGCGCCTTTTTGGCAAACCTGGCCTGGAAATGCATGAGCACGCCCTCGGCATTGACAACCGCCCGATTGTCACCACCCACCCGGTCAAATCCATCAGCCAGGAAATCACTTTTGCCCAGGACACTGCCAGCGCAGATGCACTCAAACAAACCCTGCATCGCCTGGCTGAGGCTGTCGGACGGCGTTTGCGCCAGGCTCATCTGGCAGGCTCTACAGTCAAAGTCAAGATCCGCTGGCCAGACTTCACCACGCTGACGCGCCAGGTGACGTTGGAACAGCCCACAGATCAGGATGCGGTCATTTTTCAAACAGCATATCAACTCTTCCTCCGCGAGTGGTCAGGCAAAAAGGCTGTGCGCCTGATCGGCGTGGGCGTCAGCAAATTAAGGCCGCCAACCCGTCAGCTCAGCCTCTGGGATACCGACGTCGAGCGAACGGCGCGCTTACAACACGCCATTGATACCCTGCGCGCTCGTTTCGGCTCAGATGTCATTCGCCGTTATCAAACGCATAAAAATCATCAAGGATGAATTGCAAGATGGTGCAGTTGGTGATCAACTGGGATATATGTCAGAATTGTGAACCATGTTCGGCGCGGTTAGTTTGCCACACCCGCGCCATCGTCAAACTGGATGGTGAAGAGCCCCCTTATATCGAGCCTTCGCGCTGCAACGGCTGCGCCAAGTGCATTCCCGCTTGCACCTTCTCCGCCATCGTTTTGGATGGACACCACGCGAAATAACATCTCCTGGAAGTGGGTCGAACCATATAGTCGTTCAGCGTTCTTTCGCGGCAAATCTATCTCCATCTCCCCCGTCGCTGCAGCGCCCTATCACTATTGTTAGACCAGGCGCTAAGCCTTGAGTTTTCATACATTTTCATTTAAATTTACGTTAATCAATCCAGAGCACCTGCAACTCAAGATAGTTCCGAGTTGTCAGGTTGAAGATACTCAACTGTTTGCATGCGTGGGCGGAATCTGAGACCTCGAGTCAAGCCATGAATGATGAAACGATCTTTGTGATCGACGATAATCGCGAGATAGCCAATTTCTGGGCGCGCAAATTGTTGCCTAGTCTGGGCTACAAGACTCTGGTGGCTTACGATGGCAAAACAGCGCTGAAGATGTTGGACAAAAATCCGGTATCGCTGCTGATCGTCGATTACGAATTGCCGGACATGACCGGCCTGGACATCCTCAAGCTCGTCAATCAAAACGGTCAACCTATCCCGGCGATCATGATCACTGCGCACGGCTCGGAACAGGTGGTCGTCGATGCGTTTCGCTACGGCGCTCAGGATTATCTGACAAAACCGGTGAACGAGGAACAGCTCCGGCTTGCCATAGACCGCGTCCTCAATCAGGCGCGGTTGCTGCGCGAGAAAGCGATGCTCACCGCCCAACTGAACGAGCAACTGGCTCTGCTGAGCGTATTGGCTAAGGTTGGCAAAAGCGTCACCTCCTCGCTGGAGCTGGATGAAGTGCTCAAACGCATCGTCGAAGCCGCCGTGCTGATCACCTGCGCCGAAGAGGGCTTCCTGGCGTTGCTAGACGATAGCAATCAGCAGTTATATCTGCGCGCCGCCAAAAATATCGACCAGGATAAGGTAAAAACCATGCGCATCCCGGTCGAAGACACCCTGGTGGGCAGAGTTTTGCAAACCAGACGCCCCATCCGCACCGCCTCGACATCCGAGCATGACGAACCGATCAAGGTAATCACCGGTTTGCTGGTGCGCAGCTTGCTACATGTGCCACTGATCCTGAAGAACCGCGCCTTTGGCGTGCTTTCCGTTGTCAATCTGACCAACCAGCGTTCTTTCAAAGAGCGCGATGAGACGCTGCTCACATCCCTGGCAGATTATGCCGCGATTGCGATTGAGAACGCCAGCCTGTATGAAAGCTCACGGCGCGAGTTGGAAGAAAGAATACGCGCCCAAGAGGCTTTACGGATTAGCGAAGAGCGCTACGCTCTGGCAGTGAGCGGCGCCAACGATGGCATCTGGGACTGGGACTTGCGATCAAACCAGGTGTACTACTCGCCGCGCTGGAAGTCCATGCTTGGCTACGCAGATGATGAGATCGGCGCATCCCACAAGGAATGGTTCCATCGCGTTCATCCCCAGGATCTCGAGCGATTGAAACTGGACCTGGCTGCGCACCTGGAGCATACCACCGCCCACCTGGAAAATGAACACCGCCTGTTACATAAAGACGGCACCTATCGCTGGATTCTATGCCGCGGCCTGGCAGTTTGGGACGAAACTGGATTGGCTCAACGCATTGCCGGATCCATCTCGGACATCACCGATCGAAAGTACGCCGAAGAAAAACTCCTCCACGACGCATTCTACGACAAACTGACCGGCTTGCCCAATCGTGCGCTTTTCATTGACCACCTTAACCTGGCAGTCGAGCGTAGCAAGCGCAGACCAGACTACAACTTTGCTGTGCTGTTCCTTGATCTCGATCGCTTTAAAGATATCAACGACATCCACGGTCACATGATAGGCGACGAATTGCTCATTGCCGTCGCCAAATTGCTCTCCAGCCGCATCCGCACAACGGACACGATCGCTCGCTTTGGTGGAGACGAGTTTGTCATCCTCCTCGAAGACATCAACGATCTGGAGAACGCCACCCAGGTCGCCAGTTGGATAATCCAGGCGTTGAAGTCGCCGTTTCAAATCGAAGGCAGAGAGCTATTCATCACTGCCAGCATCGGCGTTGTCATGGGGGCTGCGGCTTACACTGACGCCGACGAAGTCCTGCGCGATGCAGACATTGCCATGTATCATGCCAAATCGAACGGCAAGAGCCGCTATGAGATTTTCTATCCCACCTTGCGTACCCGGGTGATGGAACGGATTGAGATGGAAACCGACCTGCGCCTGGCATTGGAGCGCCAGGAGTTCAACCTGAACTACCAGCTTATCGTCTCGCTCCTCACCGGGCAAATTGTCGGCTTTGAAGCCCTAGCCCGCTGGCAGCACCCAAAACGCGGCCAGATTCCACCCAAGGATTTCATTCCCCTTGCCGAAGAAACCGGCTTGATCGTCCAACTGGATCGTTATGTGCTGCGTCAGGCGTGTCGTCAGTTGCGCCAATGGCAGCTTGAGATGCCTGCCCTCTCGTCGCTTTCGGTAAGCGTGAACATCTCCGGCAAGCATGTGACCCAGCCCGACCTCTTCGATTTCGTCGTGCAAACATTGCAAGAAACCCAGCTCGACCCGCGCTCCCTAAAGCTGGAAGTTACCGAAAGCGCCTTGATGGATAATCCGGAAGCTACTGAAGATGTCTTGCGCCGATTGCAGGATTACGGCGTCCAGATTCAGATTGACGATTTTGGCATCGGTTATTCTTCCCTGAGCTACCTCTCGAACTTCCCCATCAGCGCTTTGAAAATAGACCGCAGCTTTGTCCACCACATGGAAGACGAGAGCAACAATCTCAAAATCGTTCAGGCAATACTGATGCTTTCGCAACGCCTGGGATTGGGCGTGATTGCTGAAGGCGTTGAGACAGAATACCAGTTGCTTCAGTTGCGCCAGCTCGGCTGTGAATACGGACAGGGTTTTTACGTGGCGATTCCCGTCCCAGGCGATGAATTGAAGGAATACCTGATAGACACAAAAACCGGTAAAACCAACCTTTTTGTCAAAAAGCTGAAAAGCCTGCGCGTCAAGAATTAAACCATCCCTGCTTCATTCGATGCGGATTTTCTCCCACTCGAATGCCGGCTGCGGATAGCTAAGCCCCAACTGTGCCATTTTCTCCACCAGAACAGAAGCCACCACCAGGTTGCGATACCACTTCTGATTCGAGGGAACAATGTACCAAGGCGCCCAGTCGGTGCTGGTTTTACTGAGCACATCTTCGTACGCCCGCTGATACTCTCCCCAAAGCTTCCGCTCATCCAAATCCTTCGGGTTGAATTTCCAGCGCTTCTCCGGATCGTCCAATCTGGCTTGCAGGCGCTTTTTTTGTTCGTCTGCATCAATGTGCAGGAAGAATTTCAAGATCGTTGTCCCCTCCTCTGCCATCATTTTCTCAAACTGATTGATGTGGTCGTAGCGTTTGCTCCATACCGCCTCTGGCACCAGAGCATGCACGCGCACCACCAGCACATCTTCATAATGGCTGCGGTTGAAGATGACAATCTCGCCTTTGGCAGGCGTCTGGGCGTGCACCCGCCACAGGTAATCGTGATCCAGCTCAACCGGTGTGGGGACTTTGAAATTGGCTATGCGCAAACCTTGCGGGTTGGCGGCATCGAAGACATGCCGGATGATTCCATCCTTCCCCGATGTATCCATCCCTTGCAAGACGATCAACAACCTGTGCTGATGCTGCGCATACAGCATCTCCTGGTACTTCTGCAGGGCTTTCCCAAGGCGCTCCATCTCCGCCTTTGCCGCCGCCTTCCCACCGCGCAGCGCGCTGGTATCCCCCGCATCCCACTCACCCAACTGTACCCGGCTCCCCGGTTCGACGCGATACTGCTCCATCCTACTCCTCCATCCGGTTGCATTCATCCGTTTCCCTGTATCAGGTGCACGGACCAATATTGACACACGTGTGTTCCACTCTCACGGCGATTTCAAGATTGCCTTGTCTGCCCCAATCAAAAGCTCGTACTTGTCCGCGCTGACGATCTTGAAGGCGCCCCGATAGCTAACCTGCCCCTCCATATAAACCGTGTATTGATAGCGCCCCTCCCGCACCCATACGAGCTTCCGGTCGCCTGGCCATAAAACCGCTGAAACCGCTTCCGTTCCATCTAGATACACTTCCGCCCGGCTGTTCGTTTGAGAGATAAAAAGCAGAGTTCGACTTGAACATTGCCCAAGAGCACCTCGAAGGGATCGCATCGGAAAGCCTCGCTGCCCTACTGTTTTGGCAGAGCCAGGACGGCTGGCAGTGCCAGCAACGAAATCAACGCTCCCCAGTAGAATGCAGCCGACAACCCAATCTGGTCGCCAAGTTGACCGACTATCAGTGTGCCTACCGGGCGCATCAGGAACACAATCAACATATAAACACCGTTGGCGGCGGCGCGGTTATTCGGAAAATGCTCCTGCACCATTGCCAGCATAACCGGAGTAGTCGAAAGCACCATTAAACCGATCATAAATAATTCAACAAACAGCAACCAGCCGCTGGAACGCAGGAATACCAGCATCAGCGCCGAAGAAATCAACGAGGTGACGAACAATACGCTCCTGCGTCCCAGGCGGTCGCTTACCGGGCCGCTGAGCAACACCCCGATCACCCCGGCAAGCTGCACCAGAGAAAACATCAAGCCTGACTGTATCAGATTCATCCCTCGCTGATTCATGTAGGTCGGCAGGTAGGTTGAGATGCTTTCCAGCAAGGGATAGCGAAACAACCCGATCAGCGCCAGCGGTATGAACAGCCGCGCCACCCTGGGTAGAATGGCTGTCAGTCGCCCAGGTTTTGCCAGACGAGGCTCATTACCCCGCAACCTCCACAACAAGATCAGCGTGGTCGCCCAGCCCAAAACAGCCAGTCGCCAGTAGCCTTCCAGTGTCCAACGAGAAACGAACCACACTGCCAGCAACGGACCCACCGTATAGCTCAATTCGCCCGCAGCCATGAACAGGCTCATCCCCAAACCCACCTGTTTGCCGGAGTAGCGCGCAATCATCGCCGGCGCAGGGGCGTGATACGCCGCCACGCTGATACCCGCCACGAACAACATCACCAGAAGCGCAAAATAGGAAGGCGCGAACCCCATGAAACCGATCAGAGTCGCCGTAACTGCCGGCGCTAATGCAATAAAGTAGCGCAGGTTCATTTTGTCGGCGAGATAGCCGAACAGGGGGTTGATGATCGCCGGAATTTGCAGCGCTACCGTCAGCGAGCCAGCCTGAGTCAGGCTCAGGCTCATTTTCTCAATGAAAACCGGCAGCAAAGGCGCCAGACCGGCGGTGTACAGGTCGTGGACAAAATGAGCGCCGACAATCGGCGCGACCTGGGCTGTCTGAAATCGTTCCTCCGCTAACGGCTGGACGATCGAGAGCGATGGAGAAGTCATCGTTGTGAGCTGTGACGTCCTTTCGAGAACGAGAAGTCGTAATAAGATAATTATACTCGCCGAACCCAGCCTTTTTGCTATTTTCGATTACAATTATTGTGAACGTATGAGACAGCGTGAAACTGCGTAAACTCTTACCGGTATACAGAGGTTTAAAAGGATAATCGTATGATACCCGCCAGCCAACCAGTTCGGTTGATTCGTGTGTCACCCGATGGATGGGAGACCGCTACCTCTGAAATAATTGTCGAGACGCCCGTCTCTCTGACTGTCAATGGTGAGCTATGGCTTACGTTCATGTGCACTCCAACTGAATTAGAGGCACTAGCAGTCGGCTTTTTATATAACGAAGGATGGATCGAATCGGCAGCAGAGATCGCCGATGTTCGCCTGTGCCCCGCCGGCGACAACATTGACGTCTGGCTTACCCGCAGCCTGGCGAAGCCCGAAGCCTGGCGGCGGACCTCCGGCTGCACAGGTGGGGTTACAGCCGCCCAGGAACAGGATGCTGCCAGCGCCGGCACGAACGGATTGGTGCTATCTGCCAGCCAGGTTGGCGAGTTGATCGCCCGCTTGTTCGAATCGCAGCAGCTCTATCGAACGGCAGGCGGGGTGCATACCTCTGCCATCAGCGATGGGCGCAGAATTCTGCGCATGGCTGAGGATATCGGCCGCCACAACACCCTGGATAAGCTCGCTGGTCAGGTTCTATTGGCAGGCGAAGGCTTCTCCCACCAGGTTATCTTGACAACCGGCCGCATCAGCTCCGAAATGCTCCAGAAAGCCCGGCGGATGGGCGCCTGGATCCTCATCTCCCGCACCTCGCCCAGCTCTCAATCCATCGCTCTGGCTGAAAAAACCGGCCTCACCTTGATCGGGTATGCCAGGCGCAACCGCTTTACAATTTACACCCATCCCCAACGGATTCTGCCCGAATCGCTGATGGAAAAGGAGGCGCATCATCCTATCCGACCGGCAGAAGAATAAGCAAAATTCATGCCCCCATTGGGCTATAGCATTTGGTTGCCGGGAAGGGTAAGATGAGAGCGATAGTATCAAAGGAGGTCCTATGACGCGCAGAAGCATGCAGCTCATCGCTTGTATTGGGGTGGTTATTCTGGCAGGCATTGCCTGTAACTTAAATCTCTCTCCTGCGCCAACGCCGGCGCCAGTAGATGAAGGCGCCATTTACACCCAGGCAGCGGCGACCTTCAGCGCCCAGATGACCAGCGTCGCCGCCACCGCTCAGCTCCAGCCAGCCACGGAGCTGCCCACTTCCACTCAGCCCCCGCTCACCTCCACTGAGACGCTCCCGTCACTTCCAACAGACACGCCTCAGCCTTCCTTCACGCCGTTGCCCAGCTTCACCCCGCCACCTACACCCACCAGCACTTCTTTAGCCGTTGCCACCCTTGCCACGCCCCTTCCAGGTGGTGGAGGAACAGGCGGACCTCAGCTCCCCTGTAACGCCGCCCAATTCCTGAAAGATGTCACCGTCCCCGACGGCAGTGAATTTCCCCAAGGGGCGTTCTTCACCAAAATCTGGCGCATCAAGAACGTCGGCTCGTGCACTTGGACGCGCGATTACCGGATTGTCTTTGTCAAAGGCGATAAGATGGGGGCGCCCAGTGCAGGCGTCGAACTGCCCTATTCGGTCAAACCAGGCCAGTATGTAGACGCCGAGGTCGACCTGGTCGCCCCTGGCGAGCCTGGAGAATATCGCGGCGATTACATGTTGGCCGATGCCGCCGGCCGTCGTTTTGGCATCGGCAAAAATTATACCGGCACGTTTTACGTGCGCATCGAGGTCGTCGAAGCCGAGAGCGGCAGTATCTTCAATTTTGCGCGCAGTTTGTGCGCCGCCAGTTGGAAAAGCAGCAAAGGAGAACTCCCTTGCCCGGGAGAACGCAACGACCCCCGCGGTTTTGTGCTGTACCTGAGCAATCCCGAGCTGGAAAATCGCCACGAAGATGAGCCAACCATCTGGACCAACCCGGATTCAAGCGACGATGGCTACATCATGGGCACCTACCCGCGGATTGACCTCAAACCCGGAGATCGCTTTCTTGCCGACATCGGCTGTCTGGCCGGCTTCCCCAAGTGTGAGGTGGTTTTCGAGCTAAAGTATCTTAACGAGGCTGGCAAGCTCAAAGATATTGGCGCTTGGGATGAAGCCTACGACGGCAAGATCACCCGCATCGACCTGGATTTGAGCACCCTGGCAGATAAGAAAGTCAACCTGGTATTGATCGTGCGCGCCGATGGTCGCTCGAAGGACGACGCCGCCTTCTGGTTGAACCCGCAGATCCTCCGCCCATAAACGCCTTCGGTTTCGCGGCTCAGCGGCTTTGCAGAACCCAGGGGTTCTTGAGTCTGGACACGTGCTCGAGAACCCCTGGTCTTATTTATCGAATCCAAAACTGGTTAGCAAGATCAACAAGCCATTTGACCTCATAGCCTTATTGACAATCCGAGACAAAATCATACAATGATGGCATATCAATAAGCACCTTTCGTGTCGGAGGGGTGTCATCTATGCAACAAGCATGCCCGCTCCTGGCATCCGCAACCACAAAGGTTTATCAATGCTCATCGAACAGTGGGTCATCTTTGCCACCCTGGCGTTGACGCTTGTTTTATTCATCTCAGGCCGCTGGCGCTACGACGTTGTCGCTCTACTTGCCTTGCTCATCGTCACTTTGACCGGCCTTATCCCTATCGAGCGAGCCTTTTCAGGCTTCGCCAACCCTGCCGTCATTACGGTCGCCGCTGTGCTCGTGGTCAGCCGCGCCTTGCAAAATTCCGGCTTGGTTGACCTGATCGGCGATCAATTGCTCCGCATGAAAGGCGGAGTCGTCATCCAATTAGCCGCGCTGACGGGCATTGTGGCTATTTTGTCTGCATTTATGAACAATATTGGCGCTTTGGCGCTGCTCTTGCCGGTGGCGATCCAGATTGCCAGAAAGAAACAAATCTCGGCCTCAATCTTCTTGATGCCGCTTGCTTTTGCTTCCCTTTTAGGCGGCATGACCACCCTGATCGGCACTCCACCGAACATCATTGCCGCCTCATTTCGCGCCCAGGCCGGCGCACAACCATTCCGCATATTCGACTTTACCCCGGTTGGCATTGGGGTTGCCACGCTGGGATGGTTGTTCATTATCTTGATTGGCTGGAGGCTGATCCCGGCACGCCGGGGGCGCGCAGAATCTAACGATTTGTTCAACATCGAAAAATATGTCACCGAAGTGCGCATCCCCGAGAATTCCCATTAGAAATCATCATCGCATTCGTCGCCGTTTTGTTGATCCAAGTCGTTTGGCCGTTTCAACCATGATCAAACCGGCACTTTATACTCGAAGCAGATACTGTCGGGAATCGCTGGTAGAATTTATATTTGTATGGTGCATATACTCATCAAAGCCTGCTGATCGTCCGGGGAACGATCCCACCTGCATACAGAACCCGATTGCCTTGAAGGAGGGTTGCCAATGCTGAAATACGTCGCTGCAATTGATCAGGGCACCACCAGCACGCGTTGCATGTTATTCAACCACCGCGGCAATGTGATCAGCGCCGCCCAAAAAGAACATCAGCAGATTTATCCTTATCCTGGCTGGGTAGAGCATGACCCTCTGGAAATCTGGCAGCGGACACAAGAGGTGATCACTGAAGCCCTTCAACTGGCTAAAGCCAGGCCTGGCGACCTTGCAGCCGTCGGGGTAACCAATCAGCGCGAGACCACCATTGTCTGGGATTCGCAAACCGGACAGCCCTACTACAATGCCATCGTCTGGCAGGACACCCGCACCAAAGAGATCTGTGATGCCCTCGCGCAGGAGGGGGGCATTGATCGCTTCCGGCCCCAGACCGGTCTGCCTCTGGCGACGTATTTCTCAGCTCCTAAAATCAAGTGGATTCTCGATAAGGTTCCTGGGGTGCGCCAGGCTGCCCTGAACGGCTCGGCGCTCTTTGGCAACATCGATACCTGGCTCATCTGGTGGCTGACCGGCGGACCTCAGG
>FWPU01010547.1_pt1 | contig 12945 bp, 10 predicted proteins | sample 2228361 | NCBI WGS metagenome assembly FWPU01 (sample SAMEA103939777, study PRJEB20133) | metagenome | reverse complement strand
CATCCAGGAGGAGGGTTCGCCGGGCTAGGCGGTTCACCCTTCAGGATGATTTTCAATCTTTTTTCTTCCAATCTTGGATTGGGAATAGGGACAGCGGAGATCAATGATTGGGTGTAAGGATGTAATGGATCTTCGAAGAGCACCTTCGAAGGGCACAGCTCCACGATCCGACCCAGATACATCACTGCAATGCGATGAGAGATATGCTTGACCATGCTTAAATCATGAGCAATGAACAGATAGGTCAAACCCAATTGCTCCTGCAGGTTTTGAAGTAAATTGACGACTTGGGCTTGTATGGAAACGTCCAAGGCAGAGATAGGCTCATCACAAACCAAGAACTCAGGATGCAATGACAACGCCCGGGCGATCATTATCCTTTGCCGCTGACCCCCGGAAAATTCATGCGGAAAACGGCGCATAAATCCGGGATCCAAACCTACCATTAAAAGCAGCTCTGCCACCCGATCCTGCAGTTCAGATCCTTTCACTAAACGATGAATCACCAGCGGCTCGGCAATAATTTTGCTGATTGGATGACGCGGGTTTAGTGAAGCGTATGGATCCTGAAAAATCATCTGCATACCGGTTCTCAACTGACGCAGTTCCCTCCGCGTCATACTGGTAAGATCCTTGCCTTTGAAGTAAACCTTTCCTGATGTTGCCTGGTAGAGTTGCAAAATTGTACGCCCGGTGGTTGACTTGCCACATCCGCTTTCACCAACCAGGCCTAAAGTTTCACCTTTATATATGTCAAACGTAATGCCGTCGACTGCCTTGACAACGTAACGTTTGCGGCTAAACAATCTGGTCGAGGAGGAAAAATGCTTTTTCAGATCAACCACGCGGACAAGCGGGCCCATTTCATCCATCACGTGGTCTTCCTTTCCGCAGGTCAAAAAAGCATGCCGTGGCGTGGCTCTCGCTCAGTGGTATCAATGCAGGGATCTCTTGCCAGCAGCGATCAAACACATATTTACAACGCCAGGCAAACGGACAATTGGTTAGGGGAACCAGTAAATCGGGCGGTGTTCCTTCGATACTGACCAGTCGCTTTGCCTCGTCCGAGTCAAGTCGAGGTAGCGCCCCAAGCAAGCCAAGCGTATAGGGATGGCTTGGGTTTTCGTACAGATCGTATAGAGAAGCAAGCTCAACCGCCCGCCCCGCGTACATAACCATTACCCGATGCGCTAACCCGGCCACAACGCCAAGGTCGTGAGTAATCCATATAATGGTGATACCCAATTTCTCCCGCAACCTTTTAAAGAGGGAGATAACTTGTGCCTGGACAGTAACATCCAGAGCGGTTGTCGGCTCATCGGCAATGATGATTTGTGGATTACAGGCAATCGCCATAGCGATGACTACCCGCTGGCGCATCCCGCCTGAAAACTGGAATGGATAGCTGCTTATGCGCAATTCCGGATCGGGAATTCCGACCTCGCTGAGGAGGGAAATCGCCCTTTCTCGCGCCTCTTGACGGCTCAATTTCAAGTGTCTGATCAGGGTCTCCGAAATTTGTTCACCAATCGTTAGAACCGGGTTGAGCGTTGATATTGGATCTTGAAACACAAATCCAACCTGTCCACCCCGTATTTCTCGCAATTCATCGGGCTTCAATTGCAATAAATCAAAGGTGCCTATCGGGGAGTGAAAGATAGCCTCGCCTCGCTCAACTCGTCCCGGTGGAGAAGCAATCAGACCGAGCAAAGACATCATAGCAACGCTCTTGCCGCAACCGCTCTCGCCAACAATTGCCAGGATCTCTCCTCTCTCTAAGGTGAAACTTAATTCATTTACAGCATGCACCACACCATCCAGCGTGTAGAATTTCGTAACCAGGGTCTTGACCTCTAGTATCGTCGCCATTCTGCCTACCCATTATTTCCGGGAGCGTCGCAAGCGTGGATCCATCACATCCCGCAACCAATCCCCGAGAAGATTCATTCCCATTGCAGTAAACATGATTGCAAGCCCAGGAAAGGTGGTGAACCAGGGGTAAATCTTAAAATATTGCCGCCCAGCAGCCAGCATATTACCCCAACTTGGGACCGAAGGTGGCACGCTCAGCCCAATGAAACCCAATCCTGCTTCATAAAAGATCATTGCTGACACTTCAAAAGTTGCCAATGTGATGATCGGACCGATCAAATTAGGCGCAATATGATCGAAAATGATCCTGAAACCACTAGCACCGGCGCAGATTGCCGATTCGACATATGCAGATTCACGAATTCTAAGCACCTCGCCGCGCGTTACCCGGGCAAATATCGGCGCGTTGGTAATTCCAAAAATCAAGATAACGTTTACCAGGCTGCGACCCAGCACAGCAGCGATAAAGACCACAAAAAGCATATATGGAAGGGAGAGGACCAGATTGATGGGCGCCATGATCACCGCATCCAATTTTCCACCCACATACCCGGCGATCGCACCCAGGATGGCACCTAAACTCACCGCGATGATGACGCCGATAAAACCCACGGTGAGAGATACGCGGCTGCCGTAAATGACCCTGCTGTATATATCCCGCCCAAGATTATCGGTACCGAAGGGATGATCCCAATTCCCGCCCGCACTCCAAGCGGGGGGGGTTTTTGCTATCGCTAGGTTTTGTTGCAAAGGATCGTGGGTTGTAATAGCTGGTGCAAATACAGCCGCGAAAACGACCATGCTGAACATAACCAATCCAAGGATGCCACTCCGATCGCGCCACAGAAACCGACCATAATACCTCAGGCGATCCCAAAACGTCTGTTCGACCTGCAGCATGCTATCAATTTTCGAGGTGTACGCATTACTGGCCATAGCGAATTCTTGGGTCTAACAGAGCGTATGCAAAATCGGTCATCAGATCAAGGAAAATAACTACGGCACTTGTGAATACTGTAATCGTCTGCACCAGGGGAAAATCACGCCATCCTAATGCCTGTTGCAGAAGTTGACCTATCCCCGGCCAGGCATAGATCGTCTCGATATATATGGATCCACCCAACATATACCCAAACTGAACCGCTGCTACACTGATTACCACCGGGGCAACAATCTTCAGTACATGCTTGATATAAATGGTGGCTGGAGTCAATCCTTTACTATGCGCAGTTCGGACGAAATCCTCATTGCGCACCTCCAACACAGTCGAGCGAGTCAGTCGGATGATTTGTCCCATTGACGCCAGGCTAAGTACAAAAGCCGGGAGAACAACAGATTTTGGTTCATCCCTGCCAAACACAGGAAACCAACCCAGAGTCTGCGAAATTGGGGATGCTCTGGCCCATCAATGCCAGAAAGCGGCCGATTGAATCCACAAGGCTGCCCGGTCTTGAGCCCGATATCAGACCAAAAGGTACGCCGGTGAGCAACGCCATGAGCAATGCCACTGAAGCCAGCTCAATGGTGGCAGGCAATCGTCCCAACACTAATTCGAGAGCGGGTGAGCGATAATGCAACGAGTTGCCAAAGTCGCCTGTTAGCGCTTTGGCGATAAAATCGAACAACTGCACGATCAATGGCCGATTAAAGCCCATCGCCTCGCGAAAAGCTTCTATCTGTTCGGCTGAGGCGTCACGCGACATCATCAAGGATACCGGATCGCCAGTAAGCCGGAGCATGAAAAAAGCTAATAACAAGACACAAAAGAGTAGAACGAGAGATTGGCCGAGTTTAACCAATAAATGCCGCGCCATTGATGTCTCCTTGGGCTGATTTCCAGCAAGCCAGTTGGGGAGAACGCTCCCGTCGTCCTCCCCAACTGACATATTTCAGTTCGTAACTTTGCACTTATGCTGCATCCAGGATAGAGTGCTCAGTTGCACACGAGAGGCTTACACTTACTTCTGTGAGGCGATCCAGGTGTTCATCAAATAGTATATCTCAGATGGACGTGGTCGGTAATCCTGCACTCGATCGCGGATTGCCTCAAAGGTAACTGGCTCGTACAGGTAAATGAATGGCGGATTTTCCTGCATGTAGATCTGCAGATCCTCATAAAGGGCCTTGCGCTTCTCCCGATCAATCTCTACTGAGATGGCATCCAAGCGCTTGGTAATCTCTGGGTCTTCGTAGATCGAGTAAGCGTTCGTAATCCCACCCAAAGCTCCGCGCATGCGGTTATACGCTTCGCCGCTCTCATCTGCCCAGGCATCAACCGCCAAGGGGGTAAGTTCCTTTTTGGCCATCAAATCCCAGAAATGGCCGGGTTCCATCATCTCCAGCTCGATCGTGATTCCCACATCTGCCATATAACTTACCAAAGCCTGGCACACTTCATCGATATGGGAGTATGCCCCAGACGGGCATCCCATGGAAATAGTAAAGCCATTCGGATAGCCAGCCTCAGCCAGGAGCTGTTTGGCTTTCTCCGGATCGTATGGGAAGGGATCCACAATGCCATAGCCCAATTCTCCAGTTGCCACAAAACCGGTTGACCGCTTTCCAAAACCATTGAACAAAGCCTTGAGGATTGCATCCACGTCAACGGCATAATTCATCGCCTGGCGAACACGCGGATCCTCGATTGGAGTTCCCTTGCCGCTGCTCAGGTTGTCGAAAGCCACATAGTAAACTCGCGCCACTGGATACTTCACCGTCTGAATGCCTGGTGCGCCGAGTAAGCTCTCCGCTTCTTCCGCGCTCAACCGGGTGACGACATCAATCTCATCCGATTGAAGCGCAGCAACTCGGGTGGCAGACTCGGGGATGATACGGAAGATCACCTCGGCCACTTTAGGAAGCCCTTCGCGCCAGTAATTGGGGTTGGCTTTGTAGGTGATATGATCGCCTTTGACCCACTCAACGAACATAAATGGACCGGTCCCAATCGGTTTTTGTTGGAAACCATCCACACCCACCTGTTCCATATACTCATTCGGGATAATCGACCAGAAGTCGTGCATCGTAACCAGTAGCAGCGGTTTCGGGCCGTCGGTGGTTACTTTTATTGTATAGTCATCAATCTTCTCGACTGAAGTGGCAATATCATACTTCTCCGGCCATTGTCCTTTCTTGCCATACTCCCAGGTAGCGATGACATCATCCGCTGTGAAAGGTTCTCCATTATGAAAAGTTACGCCCTTTCGCAGATTGAATATAACCTCAGATCCATCGCCCAGGAATTCCCAGCTTTCCGCCAAGCCGGGGCCAATCTTCAGATCATCATCCTGGAAGACAAGAGGGTCGTAGAGTTGGGATGCCGCGATATCAGACATCTTATCTGCAGTCAAGGGAATATAAAGCGAGGTTGGCTCGCTGGTGAGCGCCACACGCAGCGTTCCTTGCGGCTCTACGGCAGCGGGTTCTGCCTCTTTGACAACTTCAACGGTTTTGAGAACCTCTACCGTGGTAACCACTTCTTTGGGAACTTCCACAGTCTGGACGACGACTTCGGGTGTTGTCTGCGCACAACCTGCCAACACCCCCACGAGCATTGCGCTCAACATCATAAATGCAAAAATCTTTTTCATCAAGTTTTCTCCTCTCTTTTATTCATTATTCTTAAGGTGATAGGGAATATGATCGGGAATTTTGCAAATTCACCTCCAATCCAAACTGAAGCCATTGAACTGATTTCGCCAACCAGCCTTGCTTTTTACGATCTTTCCGAGGAAAATTGGAGGCGCAGACATTGATCCAGTATCATCATAGCAAAAAACATTCTGACAACACAACGCCAGGATGAGGTAATCAATTTGCACTGTTATAGGTATGGATACCCGGACGAAATCACAGGCAAGGTTAGAAAAAATACCTAAATTTAGGTAGACAACGCTCATGCTTCCCAGGGCATGTCCACAGTGCGGTCGTGATGGGTGAGCAAGATGATCAATTCGGGGATCATGGCGGCATTCTCCATATCAGGTGTTGGCGCTAGCCTGGTTTATAATTCTCCCTGATGATGGGTATGGCTCCGCCGCTGAAAAGCCACTGCCTGTCGAAGATTCGTCGGTGGAGGCGGATGATCTGGAGCGGGTAGTTCGTTGACCAGAACCGGAGGATTGAATGAAGATGAGTAATCCCCGCCTGACAATCTGCCTGATGCTGGTGGTGCTGGTCACTGCCTGCGCCGGCGGGCAGCAGCCCGGACAACTTACTACCCAAACGCCGTCCCACCCTGGCGCGACGCCACTTGCCAGCGCCCTTCCCGGTTCAACACCCCTTCCCAGTCACACGCCCACCCCATCGCCACCTCGCCTGCCCAAAACCGAACAGGTGGTGTTCACCATCCCCAATCGCCAGGAATTCAGCGGCAAGGAGGGCGACCCGCGCCCAGACTGGCTGGGCTGGGGCGCACAAACTTTCGCCGCCGCCCCCGACGGCAGTTTCTGGATCGCCGATAGCGCCATCTACCCCGGGCGCTTGCTGCATTTCAGCCCCCAGGGCGACCTGCTGGCTGTGCTCTCTCTGGAAGATGTGGTCGTCTACCCCTATCACCTGCTGGCAGGGACAGAAACGCTGTGGATTTTGGATATCAGCTCCCAGCCGCCCAAAGTGGTGCAGTTGGACGATCAGGGACAGGTGCTGCGGTTGGAGGATATCCCCGATGAGTGGTTGCTGGTGCAGGGAGAACCGCTCTACAACGCCGTTTCCAGCCTGTTCTTCGGCGAAACAGGCGAATTGCTGGTGAATACCGGGAACGGTCTGTTCGAGCTTTTGGAGGCTGCCCCGCCAGGGCGGGACGTGGCTGGCAAGCGCAGCGCCCGCCGGCTGGAGGCGCTTTCGATGGCCGGGCATTCCTACCGCCTGACTCCCAACCCCGCCGACTACACCCTGAACCTGGAAGTGGACGGGAAAGCTGTGGCAATCGCCCCGCCCGATGAACTGGCAGTTGACCCGCTCATCGGCGTCTATCCCGACGGCTCTTTCGCCGTCACCGTTTACCGCCAATTGCCCCCGCAAGCAGGGGGCGTGCAGATGGAAAAGCTGGTGCAGGTGTACAGCCCTGCTGGCGACCTGCTCGGAGTGGCGCGCCTGCGACCAAGCTTCATCTACGTGGAGTACCAACACGACCTGGCATTTGGGCCGGGCGGGGAGGTGTACCAGCTCGTTTCCAACGCCGATCATTCGGTGGAGATCGTCCGCTTGGGGTTTGCCCCTGAGTATGCCGCCCTGCCCCCTGCGCCTGAGCTGGTTGAGATGCCCGCGCCTCCACCGGCGACCCCCAGAGCGCCGCTTTGGGAGACGCCCCCTGCCAGCTCTTCCGCGGCGGAAATTGCCCGTGAGACGCTGGTTGCATTTTTCACCTATCTCAGCCAGGGGCGGTATGTGCAGGCAGCGCCGTTATTCGGCGGCAGCCTGGAGGAGCTTGGCGTCGAAATCCAGCCGGGCGAAAGCGCCGCCGCAACCTGGGAGCGCGCCTGCACGCAACTGCTCACCTGCCTGCCGGTGGCGGAGATCACCGAAGAGCAGCAGGTGAGCGAAGATGAGTACCTGTTTTACGTCGTATTCGCCTCCCCGGAGGGCGTGCGCTTCGAGTTAGGCGCCTGTTGCGGCGCCAGCCCGGCGGAACAGCCGCCAGTCTGGCAGTTTGCCTACCCGGTGAAGCGGATTGAGGCGGATTGCCCGGGCGGCGCATGCCAGGTGTGGCAGGTGATGCGCCCACCGTTGTACGTGCCTTGATGGAACGCTGTCCGCCGTCGGTTTGGCAGACAGGGATGTCTGCCCTACGCCTTTTCGCCGCCGTAGGGCGGGATTCCCTTCCCGCCGCTGTCCGTCGCCAGCCCTATCGCGCCTCTTGCGCCGCCATGACAGGAACAGCCTTGCGCTGCACGCCAAACACCAACATCAGCAATACCAGCGCCAGCAACGGCAGGTTGACCAGGTTGAGCACTTCCCAATTGGAACGGAAGAGCACCACCCCCGCCGAGAGCGAGAGCAACGCCTGGATGGAGAAAATGGCAAAATCGTTGAATGCCTGTGCTTTAAAGCGCTCTGCAGGCTGATAACTACCGGCTAAGAGCAGCGTAGCGCCGACGAAGAGAAAATTCCACCCTACTCCCAGCATCACCAAAGCCCACCAGTAACCGGAGAAGGTTTGGTTGACAACGCCGAGCAGCACACAGGCGAGTAAGATTGCCAAACCGAAGAGCATCACCCGTCGCACGCCCAGCCGATCAATGAGGAAACCGGTGAACAACGAAGGTACGAACATGGCGATGATGTGACTCTGGATTACCAGAGCGGTTTCGTCCAGCGAGAAGCCAGAAATGTGATGCATCTGCAAAGGTGTGGCGGTCATGATGAAACTCATCACCCCGTATGCCGCTACCCCTGCCAATAGCGCTGCCAGATATATCGGTTGGAAGATAATCCGACGCAGCGAACGCGGCGCGTCTCCCGCGGCCGTCGTCGAGACAACTGGCTCGCCTTGTGCAGTTCCACCGACCGGTGTTTCGCGTAACAAAAATAACAGTCCGGTCACCAGTGCGTACATTGCCCCCAGCATGGCGAAGCTGCCGCTGTACTCTCCTATGACCAACCTGTTCTTCCCCCATTGAGCGAGTTCTGGCCCCAAGAAACCAGCGACTACCCCGCCCAGCAGCAAGAAAGACACGGCGCGTCCGGCAAGCTGCGTCGGCACCGATTCGGCAACCGCAAAACGGTACTGCTGCACAAAGGCGCTATTGACGCCGATTAAAAACGTCGCCAGACAAAACAGAACGAAATTGCCGCGGGCGATTGCCACCACCGCGAGCAGCGCCCCCAGGCTGGCAACCGCCGTTGAGACGATGAACCCCAACCGCCGTCCGACGCGTTGCATCAGCATGCCGGCAGGGAGGGTGGCGAGCGCAGTGCCAACTACCAGCAAAGACACCGGAAGCGTGGCCAACAACGGCGTTGGCGATAACTGTTGTCCAAGGATACCTCCCACCAGCACCACGCTGGCGACACCGGTAACCGCCAGAATCGAGCTGACGGCCAGGACAAACAGATTGCGATAGTTGATCTGCATGTGTTTTCCTCTCGACGTGGTTACGGATGGAAGTCCCCGGCTGATTGTGCCTCCACCGTTTAATTCTGGATATTATACACCCATTATATCTTTTATAAACGCTGGGTCGGCATTCCCATCTCGACGACAGGCGGACAGGGATGTCCGTCGAACGGGAGATGGCGGGCAGTAAAATGGTTCAAAAGTAATCTACCCCTATTCACGAGCCGTGCTACAATAAATTGCGACGATGAGCCTGTCGCCTTCTCACACCGCCTTGATTGACGAATGTCTGGCGTGGGAACAACGCGGAGACCTGCCCAACGCCCTGCATTGGGCGCAGAACCAACTGAAGGCGGCTCAGGCGAGTGGTCAGACCGAGGCGACAGCGGCTGCTTTGGTGGCAGTCGCCCGGCTGCGCTTCCGGCTGGGTCAGTATGAAACCGCCCGCTCCCTGGCAACGGAAGCCCTGGGCATGCTGCCCGTCCACTCGCCCATCTGCGCCGACGCCTGGCAGGTGCTGGCAAACTGCGTCGCCGATGCCGAATCGCTGGCGCAGGCAGAGGCTTACTATCGCCTGGCTGCAGACGTTGCCCGTGAAAACAACTACCCGCGCGCCCAGATCGCCGCCCTGCATGGGCTGGCTGCCGGCGTCTACTTCCCCCGCGGTCAGTTCGACCTGGCGCTGACCGCTGCCAACGAGGCGCTTCGGCTGGCTCGCGAGCACACGCGCATCGAACTACTCGTCTTCCCCCAGGTAATTCTTGCCCTGATCTACCAGACCATCGGCAGACGCCAGCAGACCCTGACCACCCTGCATGAGCTGGAGCATTCCTGCCCGTCCGGGTCATTGGTGCAGGGCTACGCTTTCTGCATCCGCGGCGGACTGGCGCTGGAAAGCGGCGAATTGGAGGCTGCGCGCGACCTCTTCAGCCAGGCGCGCCCGATCGCCGAAGCCACCGGCGAACCCTGGCTCAACTGCACGGTGCGATTGGGCATGAGCGTGTACCACCGCCTGGTTGGCAATGGCGCCGACGCGCATGCCTGGGCTAACGACGCCCTGACATTTGCCAGCCGCCTGGGCTTCCGCCACGAGCAGGGCAAAGCGCTGATCGAGCGCGGCCGCGCCGCCTGGCTGTGCGAGGATACCGCCGCAGCCGAGAGCGATCTGACTACCGCCATCGAAATCCTGCAGGCTTTCGGCGCGGGCTTCGACCTGGCACGCGCCCGCTTGCTGCTGGCTGCCATTCTCCAGCAGCAGAACTCCCCCGCAGTCGCCGCCGCCTGGCAAGCTGCGGCGCGTGCCATCATCGAAGGCGGGTACGCGTTTCTCCTGCAGAAGGAACGGGCGTTAGCCTTTCCGCTGCTGGCTGCCTTTCACACCAATCCTGACCAAACCCTGGCGCGATGGAGCGCCATTCTGCTCATTCAATTGCGGCGGGTGCCGCCGCCAGCGTTGCACGTGGAAGCCCTGGGACGCTTTGTCGTCCGGCAGGAGAGCCGTCGCGTGGACGAAGGCGCCCTGCGTCAGCGTCGGGCGGGAGAGTTGCTTGGGCTTCTATTATTGACCCCCCAACACTGCCTGACCACCGATCAGGTAGCAGAAGCGCTGTTCCCCAACAAAGACCGGCAAACTGTCCAAAAGTTGCTGCACCAGGCTACTTCGGCGTTGCGCCGCGCCCTGGAGCCAGACCTTCCCCCTAAGTTCCCCTCCCGCTATCTGGATGTCCAGGATGAGCATATTGCGCTGGCGCTTCCGCCCGATTCGTGGCTCGATTTTGCCGTGTTCGAGGAACATTGTCGGCGCGGCGAGTGGGAGCAGGCGTTGGCGTTGTATCACGGCGATTTGTTGCCCGCTTTTCGTTACAACGACTGGGCTTTTTTGCCGCGAGAACGCCTGGGACTGTTGCACCAGCGCGCTCTGCTGGGCGCCGCCGAGGAGCGGTTGGCGGCTGGCAGTTTCGCCGAGGCGTTAGACGCCAGCCGACGCCTGCTGGAGATCGAGCCCTGGCACGAACAGGCTGCCCTGATCGGCATGCGCGCCTGCCTTGAGCTGAAAGACCGCGCCGGCGCGCTGCGCCTCTATCAAACCATCGAAGCAGCCCTGCGCCGCGACCTTGACGTGGCTCCCTGCGAGGAGTTGCAAGCGCTCTACCGTGCGCTAACGCGATAGCCCCGCGGGGGATACCCTCCGGCGGTCGTCTCCGGTTGGATCAACCTTCCCAGTCCACCTTCCCCCGCCGGCGTTTGATCTCGGCGCGGCGGCGTCGGTCCTATTTTTGGCTATGCGCAGTAAACACTGATGCACCCCCAACGGCAGGGGGCTCACCGCTCGTTGACCTCCAGCCGCCCGGCGCGCTCAGCCTTTGCCCACCCCCAAGAGCGTCCGCAGGCGCCGTGCCTGCTCCTCCAGCCGCGCCCCGCATTCAAATAAGCGAGGGATTCTATTGCGAAAGGCGGGGCGCGCCCGATCCTGCGTCCACAGGCGGGTAAGCATCACCTGCCGGCCGTCGTTCAGGCGCAGCGCCAGGCCATACATCGGCAAGATGCCCCGCCGCGGCCGCTCGACCAGCGTCACCGCGCCTACCTCGGCAAACGGGATTTCCTGCACCTTCGCCGGGAACAGCCCCCGCTGGCGCACCGTCAGCCGCCGGGCAGCGCGATTGGCGGTCACCTGCGTGCGCGGAGAACGGTAGATCATCGCCAACCCCAAAACCGCCGCAGCCCCCGCCATCAGCAAAGCCAGCGGCGCCACTCCCGTCTCCCGCCCCAATTCCAGCCAGACGGCTACACCCCCCAGCGCCACCAGCACCACCCCAAACAGCCAGTAACAGCCTGGGGAGTCGCTCAAAATCAGCTCATCGTCCGCCGCTGCTGGTTTCATCCTCTCAGACCTGTGCCTCAACTCACCGCTTTCTTCACCAGCGCGCTGATTTTTGCTTCTTCGGCGACGGTCAGCTCCTTCAACGCGAAGGCGACCGGCCACATAGCCCCGTCGTCGAGGTTTGCCACGTCGCTGAAACCCAGGGTCGCATACCGGGCGTTGAACTTCTGCGCGCTTTGGAAGAAGCAAATGACCTTGCCATCCCTGGCGTACGCCGGCATCCCATACCAGGTTTTCGGCGCAAGGGTTGGAGCGCTGGCTTTGATGAGCTCATGCAGCCGCATCGCCATAGTGCGATCGGGTTCCGCCATCTCGGCGATCTTCGCCAGCACCTCACTTTCCCCGTCTGCCTTGCCCTTCTTCCCGCGCGCTTCCGCCTTCAACTCGCGGGCGCGCTCCTGCATCGCCGCTTTTTCCTCTTCCGACTTCTGGGCATCTTTTTTAGGGCTCATGACTACCTCCTCATACCGACACAGGCTGAAAACCCTGGCGCAATCCGAGCGCGGGTCTGCCCTATTCTAACACGCGCCGGATGAAGGCATGTGATTCAGTTGTACTGCGAAGTGTAGCGGAACAAATTCAGGTGCAAGCGCGGGTTGGGTGAAACTTATGGATTCCCAGCGTCAAACCTATCTCTCGCCAGTGCTTGCAGTGCCTCATCAATATCTTGCTGCGCTTGGCGAATGATGGCAATCAGCTCCTCTGGCGTGCGCCTATCCGAGTTGTCGGGTGCGTTGGGGTTGAATGCCTTCAGGTCGTATTTCTTATTGCGGATCGTCTCGATGTCTTCGTACCAACTGTGCTCGCTGATCCGGCCTGCGTCATCGGGGTCAAGCGCCAACCGTTCGAAAAAGTCCTCAAAGTGCGCCAGGATGAGCGGCTGTTTCTTGGTCACTTTGACGTCAGAGAGGTCATAATACCAGATGCGCCGCGTCGGTCGACCCTTGGTGAAAAAGAGCAGATTGGTCTTAGCGCCCGCGCCGGCGTTGACGAACACATTGGGGGGCAGGCTGATCACGCACCACAGGTCGCACTCGTCCAACAGTTTGCGCTTGGTCTGCACAAAGGCCGCCGTCTTGGTGTGGAACATCACCCCTTCGTCTATGACAATCACGCACGTGCCGTCTGGTGACAG
>FWPU01011037.1_pt1 | contig 12946 bp, 10 predicted proteins | sample 2228361 | NCBI WGS metagenome assembly FWPU01 (sample SAMEA103939777, study PRJEB20133) | metagenome | reverse complement strand
TATAATTATTTTTTTTAAATTTTTATCTTATGGAAAATACGGAAAATCAAAAAATAGAAACAACAGATGGGCAAACAATTAAAAAAAATAGTTTTCCAAAAAGAGGGCGGCGATTTTTTCGCACTTTAATTTGGCTAATTGTTATTTTAATAGTTATTGCTCTCATTGGTGTTTTTTCTTATTTTTCTCCTTTTAAGTCTGGATTTGGCGAGAGGAGGGCCTGGCAAGCTGTGTTTTTAGTTACTGGTCAAACCTATTTTGGTAGAATTACTAAAGAAACAAAAGAGCTGATTGTTCTGAAAGAGGTTTATTATTTAAAGGAAGTGCCTACGGCAGAAGGAAAAGAAAACGCGTCAAGACTGACTGTCGCGAAATTAGATGATGAACTACATGGACCGGAAAATCAAATGAGGATTAATAAAAGCTTTATTCTGTTTGTGGAAAACCTTAAGCCATCATCAGAAATAGTAAAAATCATCGAAAGTTTTAAAAAATAAAAAATAAGGGATTTTTATGCGACGGTCTTCTTTTAAAGAGTTGGCTCATTATTATGGGTATAAAAGAAGATCTCTTGCTTTTCAGAAATTTACGCCCAAAAAACATTCTTTTTGGTCAAGGTTTTTAGTCTTGCTTTTTATTGTTTTGTTTTTGATTCTACTTGCTAGTTTGGCTGGTTTTTTTATTTTTGGTCGCCGGGCAATAGAATTTAAAAATGAGAGCGTTTCAGTGGACATTAAGGGCACTGATCAGGTAACGATTGGGCAAAAGGAGATATTTATCGTCAAAGTTAAAAATAAAGAAAAAGCCGAGTTAAGGGCTTCCGAGATAATTGTCAATTTTCCTCAAGGTTTTTATTTTGTCAATTCGAGTGAGCCGTATAAAGAAAAACTTGCTTTTGGTTGCGTTTGGGTTTTGGGAAAATTAGCTCAGGACGAAGAAAGGATGGTTGAATTTGAGGGCTATTTTTTATCCCCCTCAATTGATAGTGAGGAGACAAAATTTGAGGCAGTTTTGAATTTTCAAATAGCTGGTTTTACGGCTAATTTTAAGAAAGCTACTGAGAAGGAAATAGTTGTGAAACCTGCTTTGTCTTTTAGTTTTAACCCGGCTGATGAGGTTTTTCTCGGACAGGAGATATACTGGGAAATTTTAGTTGAAAATCAAAGTGAAAACACAGTTAAAGATATAGAACTTAAACTCGAGCTACCACAAGATTTTGAACTTTCTTCTTCAAAAATAATTAACGAAACATTAACTCCAATTTCTCAAGCAAAAAATACTCAGGTTTGGGAATTAAAAGAATTTAAGGCAAGAGAAAGAAAAAGTCTTCTTTTGTGTGGTATTTTCAGAGAAGTTGGGAAGAAGGTAGTTAAATTTAGTATCATTTTAACAGGACCAGATGGTCGTTTGTTCGTCCAACAAGAAATTCAAAAAGAGATTTCGGCAAAGCCAAGTAGTTTTATTTTGCAATTTTTAGGTGAAAAAAGTATTTTTCCAGATTGGGGTATCGAGGTGCCTGTGTCTTTTGTCTATGAGAATCGGGCTGATCAAGGTTTTGAAGATGTGTTTTTTAAATTAACCTTTAATCGTCCAGAGTATATTGATTGGCAAAGCGTTCTTCGAAGTAACTGGCAGTGGCGAAGTGGAGAAAAACTGCTTTCAACTAATATTTGGCAGGTTTCTCAAGAGGGTGGAGTAAAAATTTTAACTTGGCAAACATCTCTTATTCCTGGTCTTAAAGAGATTAGACCGGGAGAATCTGGTGAAATTAGATTTAATTTGTTTTTGATTCCCCTGAAAGAAGCAATAAGAAATTTATACAAGCAAGCTGGTTTAGAAATTAGTTTAGAAACAAGCGGTTCGTGGTCGGGGGAAACAAGATTTTTTCTTAAAGCTGCCCCGATTCAAATAAAGATAAAAAACGTTTTTAATATCTCTGCTGAAGCGCGTTACTATGATGACGAGATGGTTAGAGTTGGTCAAGGACCAATGCCGCCAAAAGTAGATGAAAGAACGGTTTATTGTCTTTATTTTGATCTGAAAAATACTACCAATCCTGTTCAAGATATAGAGGTAAAAGTAGTTCTATCTTCTAATATTGAATGGTTTGGCGGAGAAAGTGCTTCTTTGGGCAAGCTTAGTTTTGATTCGCAGGCCAGAGCGGTTAATTGGCATATTGATCGTCTAGAACCGTATTCTGGTGGTTCTTACTCATTAGTTGGGGGAAGTTTTTTGGTTGCCGTTACACCAAAAGAAGAAGACAGGGGTCAAGTTTTACCATTAACCAATCTTATTCAACTCTCGGCTATTGATAGTTTTACTGGTCAAAAAATTTCTCAAGAACTTTCACCATTAGATACTAATTTATCAGGTGATCCTTTAATGGCTGGAAAGGGGAGGGTGGAATAGAAATAAAGTAAAAATTAAAAATTATTTTTTTGGCCAGTGCAAATAAGCAATGCGCAATATTTATTTTTTTAAAGTTCTATTTATTAATTATCAGATTAAAATTTGGTTGTTAAATATATCCTGCTTGTCTATTGCCAATTAATCCTCATAAATTTTGGGTTGTTATAGCGTATTAACACATTAATACAAAAAAATAAGAAAATAATAAAAATGGAATAAAAAAGTAAAAAATAACTTTTCCAGTGATTAAATTATTAAGGTGTCAAATCAAGCCGATTCTTTTTTTGACTTCAGTCAATGTTTCAAAAGCAATTTTTTTCGCCCGCTTGGCACCGTTGGTAAGAATTTTGTAAACCAAATTTTCATTTTTTGATAACTCAGTGTATTTTTTTCTAAATGGTGCTAATTCTTTAGCGATATTTTCGGCCAGGATTTTTTTGCAATCAAGACAACCGATTTCAGCTGAACGGCATTTTTTAGCGATTTCTTTTTGCGTCTTTTCTTTAGAAAATAATTCGTGAAGCAAATATAAATTACATTTTTTTGGTTCACCAGGATCAGTTTTTTTAATTCGGGCGGGATTGGTCACAGCTGTGGACAGCTTTTTCCAGATAGTTTCTGATGAATCAATCAAAGCAATACCTTCATCACCGGTTTTACTCATTTTTTTTATTGGCTCAGTTAGACTCATAATCCGTGGTGCTTTTGTTAAAACTACTTTTGGTTCAGGAAAAGTCTGGCCAAAAATTTTATTGAATTTTCTGACAATGGTACGGCTTAATTCTACGTGTTGAATCTGATCTTCACCAACCGGTACCAATTCTGCTTTATATAGTAAAATGTCAGCGGCCATTAGAACTGGATAATCTAAAAGACCTATATTAACTGCTTCTGGATGTTGTTTTGCTTTTTCTTTAAATTGGGTCATGCGGCGGAGTTCGCCAACTGGTGTGATGGTGTTTAAAATCCAGGTTAATTCTGTGTGTTCTGGCACTTGTGACTGGACAAAAATAATTGATTTTTGAGGGTCAATGCCGGCAGCCATATAACTAACCGCCAAATCGAAAATTTGTTTTTTCATTTTCTTCGGCTCAAATGGTGTGGTGATGGCGTGATAATCAACGATACAAAAAAGACACTCATATCTTTTTTGGAGAATAAGCCAATTTTTTAAAGCGCCAAGGTAGTTGCCTAGATGCAACTGACCACTTGGTCGCATTCCTGAAAAAACACGAGACATAAAACTTATATTTATTATTTGTCTTATTCGGTTAGATTTTGATTTTTTGGTTACGTTTTATATCTCAATCACCAACGGCAGAATCATTGGTCGGCGATGGGTTTTGGTGTAGAGATAATCGCCGATCTGGTTGCGGAGTTTATTTCTTAATGGTTCCCAATCAATAACTTTCGCATGTGATTTTAGATAATTCTGGCTAATTTTTCTAATTTTCTTCTTCGTTTCATTAATCAATTTTTCTGATTCTTTTAAAAAGACAAAGCCGCGGGAAATGACTTCTAAATTATTAACCATTTTCTTTTTTTTCTCGGCTAATAAAATAATAACAAAAATTCCGGATTCTGACAAGGTTTTGCGGTCGCGGAGAACCGCATGTTTAACATCGCCAATCCCGAGACCATCAACCAAAATTGTTTCAACTCGTATTTTTTTCTTAATAATTTTAGCTGTTTTATTTTTGTCTATTTCTAAGCAATCGCCATTATCTAAAATAAAAATATTTTCTGGCGGGATATCAACTTGTTGAGCTAATTCGGCATGAACTGCTTGCATATAATGTTCGCCATAAGCGGGAATGAAATATTTCGGTTTAATCAAAGAGAGAATCAATTTTAAATCTTCTTGTTGGGCATGACCGGAAGCATGAATGCCAAAAAGCGGTTCGTAAATAACTTTGGCGCCTTGATTAACTAATTCATTCATTAAGCGATGGACAGCTTGTTCGTTACCAGGAATAGGTGTGGAGGAGAAAATCACAGTGTCTCCCTTTTTAATTTTTACCAATCGATGTTTGCCAAAAGAAATTTTGGCTAAAGCTGATGATTCCATACCTTGACTTCCAGAAGCAAGGATAACTAATTTTTCATCACTTATTTTTTTTATTTTTCGCGGCCAGATTAAAGTTTCTGGTTTAACTTTTAGATAGCCAAGTTCTAAAGCGACGCGAATGGTTTTTTCCATTGATAAACCAGCAATGGCCACCTTTCGATTATATTTTTCTGCCGCTTTAATAACCTCTTGAAGTCTGGTGATTAGGGTAGAAAAGGTGGTAAAAATAATTCGGCCATTGATTTTGGAAAATAATTCATCAATCATCTGACTGACTTTGGCTTCAGAAACTGTTTGACCAGGTTCTGGCGCATTGGTGCTGTCAGAAAAAAGAGCCAATACACCTCCCTTACCTATTTTTTTGATTTTTTCCAAATCAATTGGTTTTTGGTCGGTTGGCGTTAAATCAATTTTAAAATCACCAGTGTGAACAATTTTGCCAACCGGCGTTTCGAAAACAGTGGCCATACTATCAGGAATGTTGTGATTAACGTGGAAAAACGAAAGATGAAATTTTTTAAAGTTCAAGACTGAGTTAAGACTAATTGTTTTTAATTTTACTTTTTTTTCTAAACGAAACTCTTTTAGTCTTTCGCGAATCAAACCAATTGTTAGAGGTAGGCCATAAATTGGCGGAGTTCCAAGATCTGAAATGAGATAAGGGATGGCGCCAATATGATCAAGGTGGCCATGGCTGATAACAACAGCTTTTATTTTTTCTTTATTCTTTTTAAGATAATTGACATCAGGAATAATATAATCAACACCAGGCGTTTCTTCGGTTGGGAAATCAAGTCCTAAATCCAAAACAATTATTTCATTGCCATATTCAAAAACCGTGCAGTTTTTGCCGACCTCCTCCGATCCGCCGAGGGGAATGATTTTTAAGGTTTGCTTATTAGATGTAGATTTTTTACTCATAATTGGTTAGTATAACATCTTATTTATAGAAGTAAAATAAAACTATGTCAGAAATAAATGAGTATGCATTTTTTCTTGAAAAATTTTTTGATTAAATTTTTGCCATTAAAACAAAAAAATATCAAGGTTTTTTAATCTTTTACTTTTTCTTCTATTGTCCTATTATTGTCAATAGGGTAAAGTAAAAAGCGTCTCATTAGCTAAGTGAGGCACCTTTTAAAAATTATTCACTTACTTCATAATTTCTAGACAACCAACAAAGTAAAATAGTGTGTCAGTGGGCAGGAGAGATGCCAATAAGAAGCCATTATTAATTTCCTCGCGCTTTGGTCGTTCTTTAAGACGATTTCATCTATGTCTGTATTTGCTCTTCAAACAAAAATAGCAGTTATGTTTCTCGTCCCAGACAATGAATGTGCTTCCACAAATCGGACATAGTTCTAGTATATTCATTTGATTTTTACCCCACAACAGATACGCGTCTAAAGAGCATCTGTTTCTAGTGGAGATCAGTCTTCAGTGGATAACTTGACTTATAAGATGCCCACGGTCGGGGTCGAACCGACATGTCCTTGCGGACCAGGCTTCTGAGGCCTGCGCGTATACCAGTTCCGCCACGTGGGCGGTATTAAAGTTTTTAATTTGTACTTTTAACTTTTGAGTTTTGAGTTTTAAGTTTTGTTTTGATGTACCATTCATTAATATTATTAAATCTATCAACTGGCAGGTTGATTTTTTCTATTTTTACGCCCTTAACCTTTTTTGCGATTAGATAATTATAATTTGTGCTATAGAGAAAAATGGCCGGTATTTCTTCAGCAATAATATTTTGAAATTCAGCGTACTTTTTGCGTCGCACTTCTTCAAATGGCCAGACACGGCTTTTTTCTAAAAGTTCATCAACTCTTTTATTAGAAAATCCGCTTAAATTAAGATTCGGATAGTTTATTTGTGATGAATGCCAGAGGTTATAAGGGTCGGAGTCAAAAGTTTCAACTATCCCACACAGAAAGGCATCATATTTTCTTTCTTTTAATATTTCCTCCATATTTTCCGCTGGCAGGGTGACGAGTTTTACTTTGATGCCAATATCCTGCCAGGCTTTTCTAATAATTTCTGCTGTTTTTTCTAGATCTGGTTGAGCAACGGTAAAGAGTGAAATTTCTAATTTTTCATTATCTTTAGTCCAAAGGTCGTCTTCACTTTTTTGCCAATTGTTTTTTTGAAGCAGATCCAAAGATTTTTCCGGATCAAACTCGTAAATTTTAATCTCTTTTTTAAAGCCAAAAGCATCTGGTAGAATTGGTCCGTGAATAATTTGACCTTCGAAATTTAAAACGTTTTTAAGTATTTTTTCTTTAGGTGTAGCATAGGCTAGCGCTTGGCGCAATTCTTTAAAGCGCAAATAACTATTTTTTCTAAGGTTTAAAAACAGGACTACGTAATATGGAAGTTTAAGGGAGTAGTTTTTGAAAAGGTTTGTTTCGTAATGAATATTTTTAAAATAGATTGGGGAATAAGAAAGACCATCTATTTTTTGTTGAGCTAGATCTTTTGCTACTTCATCAAAGTTTTTATAAAATTTAAAATTAATAGTTTTTATAAAAGGCGGCGAGAGATGATAATTTTCATAACGTTCCAAGTTTAATATTTTGACTTCATTATTAGGAGTTTTTGTTAGTGATTTGAAGCGAAATGGACCACTGCCAACCGGCTTTAGATTAAGAGTAGATTTATAAAAATTTTTTTCCTCAACTTCTTGCCAGAGATGTTTTGGTACAATGCCAAGAGTAAGATAGTTTAAGAAATTTGGATTTGGGCTTTCAAGATAAAATTCAACCGTTCGGTCCGCTCCCTCTATTTTTATATTTCGTAAATTTGGGATAAAAGGGTTTTTTGTGGCGAATTTAGCGGCTTTCTCATATGTAAAAATAATATCCTCAGCGGTAATTTTTTCTCCATCATGCCAGAAAAGATTGTCTTTTAAATAAAATTTGTAGATATTTTTTTCATTATTTATTTCGTAGGATTGGGCCAGGTCGAGAATAAGATTTAATTGAGAATCGTATTTCAGTAAACCAGAAAAGATGAGTTTGGTCAGGTCTAAATCTGTTGTGTCAGAGGCAAGAAGTGGATTAATATATTTCGGTTCGCCAACCACGGCTTCAGTATAAGAGCCACCAACTGATGGAGCAATTGTTAGTCGGGTTATTATTGTTTGGGTTATTAAAAAAATAAAAGCAGTCAGTGCTACTAGGGTAAGAACTTTGATAATGACTTTCTCTCGCTGGGTCAAAATTTGTGGTAAACAAAAAAGCTGTTTTAGGTTGGGGATTTTTTTCTGTTGTAATCCCCTGAGGATTTTTTGATAGAGAGATATGTGCAAAACAGGAGACCCAATAACAAAGTTTTTTTTCTTTAAGCCGGTTGAAATTTTTCCCAATATTTTTTTTATTTTTTCAGACATTTTTATGTATCTGAGTATCCGAATGCCTTAGTTAGTAAATAAGCACATCCGAATAAAAGTATCTATCTGAATATTCGTGGCATTCGAATAAAATTCGTAGATTAGGATTATATTAATACTATAATTAAGGAATTAAACCATCTTTAAAGGTAGGAGGAGCTTGTTTTGTCAAATCAATTTGGTAATTATTATTTAGCAATAACTAAACGGAGAATGCCAAGAGCTAAAAAGGTGATGGCTAAAATAATAGTCGCAACAAAGAGGCCTTTTTCCATTCCTCTTTTAGTTCGGAATACTTCGCCACTGCCACCAAAAATAGTCGAAAGACCGCTGCTCCGCGATTGAAGTAGAATGACTGTCACCAGAAGTACGGAGACAGTAATTTGGATTAAATTAAGAAGATTGTTCATAGAATTACATTATAATTGAAGTATCCCAAAGGTCAAGAAGGATTTAGTTTTCCACAATTATTTCTTGACAAATAATTTTAGATTTTTTATCCTTTTATAAAAAGGTCGTTTGTTAAATTTGGAATTGATAGTCAATTAAATAAATAATAAAGAAAATTTATGGCTAAGGTAAATCTTAAACCATTAAGTAATCATATAGTTGTTAAGGCCTTGAAAGAAGATGAGAAAACAAAATTTGGCATTGTCTTGCCTCAGACAGCTGAGGAAAAACCGGAGAAGGGAGAAGTGATAGTTGTTGGACCAGGGAAAATTTTAGAGAATGGTCAACGAGTTCCGATGAGCGTCAAGGTTGGTGATAAGGTTATTTTTAAAAAATATAGTCCAGATGAAATAAAGGTCGATGATCAAGAATATTTAATTATTTCTGAAGATGATATCTTGGCCGTGATTGAATAATATGATTAAAACCAGAATTATTAATTTTATTTTTTATTAATTTAATTAAACTTTTTAAACTTTGCTCTTTCATTTTACATTTTTCATTTTGAATTTTGTATTTTGATTGAGCAAAGCGAGGAAACATATGGCTAAACAAATTCTTTTTGACGAAAAAGCACGGGCGGCTCTTAAGCGCGGAGTTGATAAATTAGCAAGTGTAGTTAAGGTTACGCTTGGACCAAAAGGTCGAAATGTAGCTTTAGATAAAGGCTTCGGTTCACCAACTATTACTAATGATGGAGTAACCGTGGCTAAGGAGATAGAATTAGCAGATAAGTACGAGAATGTTGGCGCTCAATTATTACAAGAAGTTGCCTCCAAAACCAATGATGTAGCCGGAGACGGAACAACTACAGCTGTGGTTTTGGCTCAAGCAATTATTAACGGTGGATTAAAAAATGTGGCAGCTGGTGCCAACCCAATTCTTCTTAGGCGCGGCATTGAAAAAGCGGTTGAGGTAGTGATTAAAGAGCTACGAGAAAAAATTGCTCATCCTGTTTCTTCACCAGCAGAGATTGCTCAAGTCGCTTCCATTTCAGCTAATGATTCAGAGATCGGACAAAAAATTGCTCAAGCTTTTGAAAAGGTTGGTACAGATGGGGTGATTACCGTTGAAGAATCTCAATCTTTCGGTATTGATCTTGAAGTTACAGAGGGCATGCAATTCGACAAAGGATATGTCTCTCCGTATATGATTACTAATTCAGAAAAAATGGAAGCCGAATATAATGATCCTTATATTTTGATTACCGACCAAAAAGTATCTGCATTGACAGACATTTTACCGATTATGGAAAAAATGGCCCAATCCGGAAAGAAAGACTTGGTTGTTATAGCTGATGAAATTGAGGGTGAGGCTTTAGCCACTTTTGTGGTTAATAAACTCCGTGGTACTTTTAACACACTGGCTATCAAGGCGCCTGGTTTTGGTGATCGAAAAAAAGAGATACTTCAAGACATTGCTGTTTTAACTGGTGGTAAGGTAATTTCTGAAGAAATAGGTTTAAAATTGGCTAACACTGCACTTTCTGACCTTGGTCGGGCAAGAAGGGTGATTGCTACCAAAGAGACAACAACTATTGTTGAGGGTAGGGGAGAAGCAAAAAAAATTAAAGAACGAATTGCTCAAATCAGACAAGAAATTAAAGAAACAACCTCTGATTTTGACAAAGAAAAACTAGAAGAGCGATTGGCGAAATTGGTTGGCGGTGTAGCTGTTTTGAAAGTTGGAGCAGCTACTGAAACCGAGCAGAAAGAAAAACAACATCGAGTAGAAGATGCGGTTGAAGCAACAAAGGCTGCGGTTGAAGAAGGAATTGTCGTTGGCGGGGGCGTGGCCTTAATTCGTTGTCTCGGCGCACTTGAAAAATTAGAATTAACCGGCGATGAGCAGGTTGGCGTTGAAATTCTTAAAAGGGCCTTAGAGGAGCCAGCTCGTCAAATTGCTTTTAACGCTGGTCGAGATGGTTCAATTATTGTTGAAGAAATTAAGAAACAGAAGGGAAATTATGGTTACAATGCAGCCAAAGATACGTTTGAGGATTTAGTGATGGCTGGCGTTGTTGATCCCTTAAAAGTTACCCGTTCGGCCCTACAAAATGCTGCCTCAATTGCTGCTTTGCTTTTGACAACCGAAGCAGTGGTGACGGAATTACCAGAGAAAAAAGAATCAGCTACACCGAGTATGCCAAGTGGTTACGAACCGCCAGAAGAATACTAGAGCCAATTTCTAATTTCCAATCATCAATTTCTAACTTTGATTTTAGTAGATATTTAATTATAGAAAAGCGACCTATTTCAGGTCGCTTTTTTGAAGATGGAATAAAACCAAGCCGATAAAAGTAATAATACCTGCGATAATTCCCACGATAATTGCCATCGTTAGCATTTGGTTGAAAAGATAGCTGAAGTAAAAACCCGGCTCTGGTCCAAACAGCCGGTTGTAGAGGTCTGGATTGCAAGTTGTCCATATGATAGGCTTTCTGGCAGCCAACTGGTAGTCCTATTAAGAATCCGATAATGAAACCAATAAGAGTTAAGCAGATAAAAGTATAAGGTGTAAACCATTCTGTCCAACTGATTTTCGCGTTGAGCTGTTTGATTCGTTTAGTGACAAAGCACACAAGTGCGTCAATGTATTTTCTAAAGAATCGTATCCAGTTGATTTTTACTTTTTCCTGTTTGTCAAGTTTTTTTATTGTGCTAAAATAATAAAGTTATGGCTGAGGAAAAAGCAATTAGAGAGGTTGAAATAAAATCATTACCTAAGCCGAATTTTTGGCAGATTTTTTGGGTTTTAATCTCTTATTTGGGTTCAATTGGTAATTTTTCCTTTTGCTTTTAGATTTAGACATCCTTTTGTTAAACACCATGTTCAGCAAGGTTTTTTTACTTTTTCTCTTAGAAGTATTTTCAACAATTATTATAGTTATTCCAATTATTGGTTGGGTTTTAGGTATGACTGGTTGGTTATTAGCCTACATTCTTTCTTTAATTGGTTTTATTAATGTTTTGCGTCAAGGATATTGGCTTTTACCCTTTTCAGCCAGCTTGATAAAACATTTTAAATTCTTAAATAATTAAAAATTAGTTAAATCTCTGTCTGCTCTCGTAATTGCATCCGGATCTCTAACCAGCTTTTTTCGCATAATATCAGCAAAGAAAAAATTAGTTTTTTCATTTAAAGAGACGGGGATAAAAGATATTAGTTTAGTAGGGGGGAAGAACGCTTCTCTTGGCGAGATGATTCGTTATTTAGGTAATAAAATAAATATTCCAGACGGTTTCGCCACTACTTCATTTTTTTATTGGCAATTTTTAGAAAAAACTGGCCTGAGAAAAGAAATTAAAAAGATTTTAAAAGATTTAAATGTTTACGAAATAAAAAATCTTAAAGAGAAATCATATGCTCTCAGAAATTTAATTTTAAAAACAGATTTACCAAAAGATTTGGAAAAAGAGGTGATTAAGGCCTATCAAAAACTTTGCCATAAGTACAACACAAAAAATTTAGATGTTGCGGTGAGATCTTCAGCTACAGCTGAAGATCTGCCTGGTGCTTCTTTCGCTGGTCAGCAAGAGTCGTTTTTAAATGTCCACGGCGAAAAACAGCTTTTAGAGGCAGTTAAAAAATGTCTTGCCTCTCTTTTTACTGATAGGGCCATTTCTTATCGGGAAGATATGGGTTTCAGTCATTTAAAAATTGCTTTGTCGGTTGGCGTGCAAAAAATGGTCCGTTCTGATTTGGCTTGTTCTGGGGTGATGTTTTCCTGCGACACTGAAAGTGGTTTTCCTGAAGTTATTTTAATTAATGCTTCTTATGGTTTAGGTGAAAACATTGTTAAAGGGAGAGTGGGCCCAGATCAATATTATGTTTTTGAAACGACTCTTAAAAGGGGCTTTCGTCCAATTATTGAAAAAAAAATAGGTAGCAAAGAGATAAAACTCGTTTATGCTAAAAATGGTGGAACAAAAAATGTTAAAGTTAAAAGGATGGATCAGCAAAGATTCTGTTTAACCGATGACGAAATTTTAATTTTAGCTAGATGGTCGTGTTTAATTGAGGATCATTATAAAAGGCCAATGGATATTGAATGGGCGAAGGACGGCCGTGATGGTAAACTTTATATTCTTCAAGCCAGACCAGAAACTGTTGTTTCGAGAAAAAAGATCGATGTTTTAGAAAATTATTATTTAGACGAGTCTAAACTTTGCGGTTTAAAGCCCAAAATTTTGTGTGAGGGCCTGGCTATTGGTTCAAAAATTGGCCAAGGCAAGGTCAGGCTAGTTAAAAATATTAAAAAATTAGAGAATTTTGAAAAAGGTGAAGTTTTAGTTGCCCCTTCAACCAATCCAGATTTTGAGCCAGTGATGAAAATTGCCTCGGCAATAATTACTGATACTGGTGGCAGAACCTCTCATGCGGCAATTGTTTCGCGAGAAATTGGTGTCCCTTGTCTAGTTAGCGCAACTAAAGCAACAAAGATTTTAAAAAATGGTCAAAAAGTAACTGTTTCTTGCGCTGAAGGGGAGAAGGGGCTTGTTTATCAAGGTATCATACCTTTCAAAATTAAAAAAATAAACATTTCCAAACTCAAAAAGCCGAAAACAAAAATTATGATGAATTTAGGCGAGCCTGATCAGGCTTTCCCTCTTTCATTTATTCCTATGATG